>Ga0118677_10002990_pt1 | contig 32964 bp, 34 predicted proteins | sample AliMusrvi5mmetaG_FD_86154 | JGI IMG/M metagenome (GOLD analysis project Ga0118677, IMG submission 86154) | reverse complement strand
CTTTTTTGCCGTATTACAACAACGAACGCATTCATATGGGAATCAATTACAGAACTCCACTAGAAGTGTTGCGAAGCTCTTGATTATTTAACGCTAAACGTAATTTTAAAGCTGATTCTACGCCGGTTTTTCGTCATTTTTCCACTTATTCACAGCGTGCATTTGACCCAATTATTTGCTATAATAGGCCTATAAAAAGCCTTACAGCTTCTTTATTTTTGAACAAATCCGGGCAAAACCCACATCAAAATGGCTAAAGAAAAAGCAAAAGAAAAAAAGGACAATTACGACGCTTCCTCGATTACGGTTCTCGAGGGTTTGGACCCTGTCCGCAAGCGTCCGGGCATGTATATCGGTACAACCGGACCTGACGGATTGCATCACCTGATCACGGAAATATTCGATAACTCTCGCGATGAAGCGATGGGTGGTTTCGCGAACGATATCGAGATCGCGCTTCTTCCAGGCAATCGTGTGCGTGTGGTAGACAACGGTCGCGGTATTCCAGTTGATATTCATAAACAAACAAAAGTCTCAGCACTTGAAACAATCATGACAGTTTTGCACGCCGGTGGTAAGTTCGGTGGCGAAACGACCGGTTACAAAGTCTCCGGAGGTTTGCACGGCGTCGGTGCATCTGTTGTAAATGCACTTTCTATTTACATGAAAGTTGTTGTCCATAAAGATGGTGGCATATACATGCAGGAATATTCGAAAGGCAAGCGCAAAGCTGCTGTGAAGAAGATCGGTTCTACGAAACAACACGGAACTATCGTTACATTTGAACCAGATGCCGAAATTTTCAAGGAAGGCATAAATTTCGAGTGGCATCGCGTGGTTGCTCATATGCGTCAGCAAGCATATCTCGTGCGCGGATTGCGTATCAGTATCATAGACGCGCGACAGCAGATCGCTACGTTTGGCCAGGACGATGAAATATTTTTCCTGCGCGAAACCGGAGTCGATGCTCCTTCGCATACATTTTTCTTCGAAGGCGGACTTGTTTCGCTTATCAAGTTTACGAATCAACTTCTGAAGCCGTCGCATAAGAGCATATTTTATGTAGAGAAGCCTGCTCCAGGAGTCGAGTCTGTGGAAGTAGCACTCCAATACGCCGACGATGTCTCATCTCGCGTCTTGGCATTTGCTAACAATATTCACACACCAGAAGGAGGTACTCATGTCACCGGATTCAAGACAGCTTTGACTCGCACATTGAACACTTATGCGAAGAATAACAATCTCGCCAAAGCCAGCGAAGAAAGCTTCACTGGTGACGATGCTCTAGAAGGTTTGACTGCTGTTATCTCCGTGAAGTTACGCGAGATCCAGTTCGAAGGTCAGACGAAAGCCAAGCTCGGAAGCATGGAAGCGCAAAGCGCTGTGGCGACCGTTTTTGGTGATGCATTTGCCGCATTTTTGGAGGAAAATCCTGAAGAAGCTAGGCCTATTATAGGCAAGGTTATCCTCGCCATGAAGGCCCGCAAAGCCGCAAAAGCGGCCAAGGACAGCGTTTTGCGCAAGGGTGCTCTAGAAGGCATGACTTTGCCTGGTAAGCTCGCTGATTGCCAATCTAACGACCCGGCAGATTCCGAACTATTCATAGTGGAAGGAGATTCCGCTGGAGGTACCGCCAAGCAAGGCCGTGACCGTCGTACGCAAGCTATCCTTCCTTTGCGTGGAAAGATTTTGAACATCGAGCGCGCTCGTCTCGACCGCATGCTCGGATCGGAGCAGATCAAGAACTTGGTGCTCGCGCTCGGCACAGCTATCGGCGATACATTTGAGATTGGTAAGCTTCGTTATCACAAGATCATCCTCGCGACAGATGCCGACGTCGATGGAGCACATATACGCACTTTGATCCTAACTTTGCTTTATCGCCATTTCAGACCTCTGGTCGATGCTGGCCATGTCTATATCGCGCAGCCACCTTTGTATAAAGTTAAGCGTGGAAAAGAGATTTTGTATTTCTATGATGAAGCCGCAAAAGTAAAAGCCCTAGGAAAAGAATTCGACGATGCGGCTATGGCTGATGCTGAAGCACAAGAAGCAGAACTTCTAGAAGCTGCGGGTGCAGATATAGAGGAAGTTGTTGAAGACGTCAAAAAGGCGCCGAAAGTTTCCATCCAGCGTTACAAAGGTTTGGGAGAAATGAACTCTGACGAACTCTGGGAGACCACTATGGATCCCGAGAAGCGAATCCTCAAACAAGTCTCGATCGACGATGCTACCGAGGCCGACAAAGTCTTCGACATGCTTATGGGTGACGATGTACCAGCCAGAAAGTCGTTTATCCAGTCGAACGCCAAGTTGGCGACGTTGGATATTTAAATCGTCTTCACTTTCAGTCTGGACTGTTTCTTCTTGTCTAGTTTCGGAAGTTTCAAAATGAGCAATCCATGCTTCTCAATAGCTTCGGATTCATCGACATCGATCTCTTCAGGTAGGGAAATAGTGCGTGAAAATGAACCCCAATAGAGCTCGCGAGCATAATAATCTTCGTCGTTGACCACGCGCTCTTCTTCGCGCTTGCCGCGTATCGTTATCATATCACGAGTTATGGAGACATCGAGATCTTCAGGTCTGACACCGGCGATCATACTCTTCACCACAATCATCTCTGGAGTCTGGTAGACATCCACAGTAAGTTCGCCATCCTTGTCGGATTCATCGTCTATCCAAGAGGTTACATCGGCACTATCCTTGCGCGCGACGATCTTTTTCTTGGATTTTCCTTCCAGGTCTTTTTCATCGGACACATCTTTTTCATCGCTCATACGCACAGTGCCGGTCAGACGCTCGAAGAATGATCTTTTTTCTTTTGACATGATGATAGGTTAAGCTATTAAATGATATTTATGGGTAATCTCTGTAGCAAGTTGCAACGTTGTTCGTGTATCTTTGTTCTCTCATACCATATCCATATGTCATACCAGCCTCAGCACTTCTTATGGCACATGTGGTGAGACCGCAGCCATTGCCATCACAACCCCATTGAGAATCGACATAGTTGGTTCCACAATTACCGTTAACTTCGCTGTATCCGAGATCAACTCCGAGAGCTGTTGGGCTGGTTTTCATAAAACACTTACAAATAGAAGGAGATGTTATGTAAGATTGTGTACTGCCGCCAGGGATCTGGGTTTCTCCTGTAGCACAGATAGGATCTGGTGGTAGGGTTGGTTCTTGCCAAGTAGCATTACCATAAGCGTCAGAAGTGAGGACTTTACCTGCGCCAGGAGTACCAGCACCGCTTAGTTTGATGGATCCATTTACATCCAGCTTAGCTGAAGGTGTAGCATTTCCGATACCGACATTTCCTGAGGTCGACACGAATAAGTCATAAGTGTCTCCTTCTCTAGCTTTGATCGTTAAGCCTTTTCCACCAGCCTCTGAAGTAAGAACAGCTGTAGGTGTGGGTCCGTTGGTTCCACCGCGTACAGAGATGTCTCCATTTACGTCCAGCATTGACCAACCCACAGGAGCTGCTGTTCCGATTCCAACATGATCCATCATAAACGCTTGTCCGAAAACTCCCAATCCGCTATCTAAAATCAAAGAACCAGCCTTTTCTTGAGTAGAAGAACTGACATTGATAGGCGCAGATACATTGTTTCCTGGCGGTGTAGCTGTTGGGGATATCCAACCAGATGATTGAGCCAATACCGACAAAGCGGAGGCTCCGAGTAGGGCTCCGATAACTACTGCTGTGAAAGTTAGAGATTTTTTCATATGAATATTTTTAAAAGTGTATTTTTACTTACTATTATTAAACATAATTATACTATATCTCTTTTGGCCTGACTAGCTTGATCTCTTCGAATAAGACGATCATTATGACAACGGCGCCCCAGATCCAGCCGAAAGCTTTCAGAGTATTGGTCGGGTCACCTCCAATCACGGATATATTGAATGCAGAGTGTATAGCTATACCAGCCGCTAAACCAACCAAAAGTCCCAAAAATTTGACGAATTTATTGCTATAAAATAGATAACCATAAGCAAATCCGATGCAGGCAGTACTGACAGTATGTACTAAAGTTGCTCCGATGGCTCGCAGATTTCCGGCAATCAGCGCAGAAGCTATATTGCCTTGGGCGAATGGTCCCATCACGAATAAGATATTTTCCAGAGCTGCGAATCCTAGAGCTATGGTTATACAATACATCATCGCGTCTATCGGATCGTCACCAGTCTTTGCTTTAAGACCGACGATAACAAAAACTATACATTTCAAGACTTCTTCTATGGCCGCAAAGTATAGGTATTGTGTGTTGGCTGGATAGTTCATCGAGGTTATCAGTTTCTCTCCGAAGAAAGAGAATAAGACGGCGATGGCTCCGCCGAAGAACAGAGAAGATATCAGCCATTTAGGTTCAGGGTTCGTATCTTCGCGCAGCCAGAAAAAAAGCCAGATAAGCGGAGGTATAAGACCGGTCAAGATGGCATATATGAAATTCATGTACTGGAATTATACCAGATTTTATTTATCCAAGCTTCTTAGTTCCATCAGCGTTGAGTATTTTTTGTGCATTTGTGTCGTGAACGACTTTTTCATCTATTGATATGTTTTGCATCGCCACAACAAGAGCAATCATAAGAGCGTTATCGCCGGAGACATGTCGGTCTGGTAAGAATATTGGTATGCCATATTCTGATGCTGTTGCGGTGAATCTTTCGCGCAGAAGCTGATTTGCGCTTACTCCGCCGCCAATCACAATAGCTTGAGCTCCTTGCTCTTCAATAGCACGACGCAGCTTGCCATCCAATGTATCGGCCACAGCATCCTCGAATTCTCGTGCCAAGCCAGTTTTGAAAGTTTCGGCAGTAGCTGGATTATTGTCTATCGGCATTTTCTTCAATGCATACAACACAGCTGTCTTCAATCCAGAAAATGAGAAGTTACAATCGCCGCTGGAGAGCATCGGTCTTGGGAGTTTGATAGGCGAAGCGATATTTTTTTCTCTGGCTTCATAAGCTAGTTTGGATATATGAGGACCTCCAGGATATGGCAATCCGAGCAGTCGAGATACCTTGTCGAATGCTTCGCCGACAGCATCGTCTTTTGTCTGACCGACGATGGAATATTCATAGTCTTGCACTCCGCTTTCCCCTTTACTTGCGCCTTGCGCTTTTTTCCTTGCGCCTCCCATTATTTTAATCAATTCCGTATGCCCACCGCTTATAAGGAGTGCAATAGCTGGCGATGGTAGAGCTTTCAATTCCTGCCAAGTTCCCAATGGCTTATCTGATTGGAGTAAAGAACCGACGATATGACCCTCCATATGATTCACTGCCACTGCCGGTATATCCCATAGAGCCGAGAGTATCCTTGCAAAATTTATTCCAACCCAAAGTGCCGGTTCAAGTCCTGGTCCTTCAGTCACGGCGATGCGATCTATTCTCGGTATCTTTTTCAGAAAATCGGCGTTGTTTGCATGATCGGCTTGCTTGATCGAATCCAAAAGGTCAGCATTTTTATCTGCCAATAAGTTTGTGAGCGATATCATCTTCATATTGAAATCTTCGTCACTCAATACACCGCGAGATTCATCGGATATACAGGAACTTTCGATAAGTTTTTTCAAAAGCGGCACAAGATTTTTGCTATGCTCTCTTTTTGCCAGAGTAGGGAAGACGCCGCCGTAGGCACTGTGCAAATCGGCTTGAGAATGCACTAGCGAATCGATGACGCGATATTCGGGCGATTTGCGATCATCATCACCGCGCGTCTCTATGAGTGCCAAGGCCGTCTCGTCACATGAGGTTTCTATTCCGAGGATTATCATTTTTTATTTTTATCTTCTTATTTCTATGTTCGTGAAAATATCCACTTTTTTCATCTCTCTGAATATTCTGGCCGGAGTTTCCGACAGAGTTCCTTCTTTTGCGGTAATCCTTTCCAATGCCTGCTTCTTTTCTTCACCAGTCATAATACCGACAGCATAATCTATTTTTCTCATAAAAGGTAATGTCGTAGTCAGTCTGCGTGCAAACTTGCTCTTGCCAGTGGCGTCGTATTCTATGACTAGTTGGTCGGTTCTGTTAAATGTCTTCTCGAAATATTCTGGATTTTCTGGGAATGGCATCATTCCGGAGGTATGACCATCTGGTCCGATACCGACAGTGGCGATGATGGGGATTTTTGACGCTAAAGTGGAAAATTTACCGTCTTTTATATCGATGAAAAATACGCCGGATTTGGCGAGTTTTCCATAGAACTTTGTCTGTTTGAATTGAAGGAAGTTGCTCGCTTTTGGATCATCGGAAATTCTTTCATCCAATATCCCAACTTTTGTATTCTTACCAAATAAGCTGCTATCCAGTCCATTATCCAATATGGTCAATGCCGATCCTCCAGACATTAACAAGCAAAAACCATCACCATATTCGCTCCAATGTGACGAGATATGTCTGTCCAATGCTTCAGCAGCTTTTTTTGCGAGAACAGACGCTGTAGCATCTGGAAGAGTCTCTATTCTCATGTTGTGGCTCATTTTGTGCGCGATACAGGATTCGAACCTGTGACCCTCCCCACGTCAAGGGGATGCTCTACCAACTGAGCTAACCGCGCATATGCGTTATTTCAATACAATATGTCAACGGCTTAAATATATCAGAAAATAGAAAAAATGCTATCATGTTCGTATCTACAATTTATGCCAGCCGTAAATGCGAAAACCAGTGTAAAAATCGAACCCTCATGGAAGAGCGCTTTGGCCGGCGAATTTATGAAGCCGTATTTCGGTGAATTGACGGGGTTTGTGAAGGAAGAATACAAAAATGCCACAGTCTTTCCACCACCTAAGGATATTTTTAGAGCTTTTGATCTTTGTCCATTTGATAAGGTGAAAGTCGTCATCCTTGGTCAAGACCCATATCATGGTGCAAAGCAAGCCAATGGACTCTGTTTCGCCGTGCACCAAGGTGTCGCGATGCCACCTTCGCTCAAGAATATCTTCAAGGAGATACAAGCCGATCTCGGCGTGGCGCCGTTCGCTGATGGTGATCTTTCGCGTTGGGCGAAGCAGGGCGTACTGCTTCTCAATTCGACTCTAACCGTGCGAGCTGGTCAGCCAGGTTCTCATCAGGGAAATGGTTGGGAAGAATTCACGGACACGGTCGTGCGCGAGTTGTCGGAGAAGAAGGAGCACATAGTTTTCATGTTGTGGGGCAATTATGCGAAAAATAAAGGCGTATCTATAGACCGCACCAAGCATCTCGTCCTTGAAGCTGCTCATCCTTCGCCATTTTCGGCTTACAGCGGATTTTTCGGTTGCAAACATTTCAGTAAGGCAAATGAATATCTCAAGAAAAATGGCCTAGATGAGATAGATTGGAAGTAAATCGTAGGAGTAGCGAAGGCATAGCATCACATTTTCTTGAAGAATTTTTGAACTTTTCTTGAACAAAATTTGAACTTTTCTGCACGAATATTTTAACTCGGCGGTTTATGATTGTGTGTATGGGAAATAAAAAAGCTTCCCAAGACTCGTTCCTCTTACTAGTAGAGTTTGTAGAGGTATCGATAGTTTAACTATAGATATAGCAGGAAGAGATTCATATATTTTGATTTCTCAAGTCAACACAATTAGTAGTAAAAGACTCTTGAGGAAATTTGGCCAAGTGAGAGTCCTATTGTTTCAGCGAATTGTCATTGAAATTGTCAGTCATATATTAGAGTCCATGAGGATCGAAACCCCACCAATAAATGGTGAGGTTTCTCGGAGCCCGTAGGCCAATGTGACTTAAGTCTAGCAAATCAAAAATGTTTGTCAAACAAAATTATTAAAGATAATTATAAAAATCATGAAAATATATAAAAAGATCTTTGTCAGCACTATAATCATTCTTTCTTCAGTATTCGTGGCTGTTGTTACGGTAGATGCAAGTGTAACAACCACTCTCGTCACAAAAACCAAAGTCGCCACAACCATAGACACTTTCGAAGCTAGACCACCGATACATATCTTAGGTGGCACGAGAGATGCTGCACCAAGCGGCCTGACACCTGCGGATGTTCGCGCGGCTTATCATTTGCTGGCGGCCAATAACTCCAATACTGGATCTGGAACCATAGCTATCATCTCCGCTTATCATCACGCGTCTTTGGGAAATGACTTAGCCGCTTTTAGCGCCGCGTTTTCATTGCCAAAATGTTCTACTAAAAATGGATGTCTGGAAATCCATACCATGGGAAAATCAACCAAAGTCGACAGCGGTTGGGATCTAGAATCTGACCTAGATGCGCAGTGGGCTCATGCTATAGCTCCTTCGGCGAAAATATTGCTGGTCGAAGCTACGAGCGCCGCTGGCTCAAGTCTCATGAAAGCCGTTGATTATGCCCGTAGTCGCGCCGATGTCGTGGCGGTTTCGATGAGTTGGGGAGGCGACGAATTTGATGGAGAAACAAAGCTTGATAGCCATTTTGTTCCACTGAATTCCGCTTGGCAGACCTCGACTAGCACCATGGCTTTCTTTGCTTCTTCTGGTGATGATGGCACCGGCGCTAGTTGGCCAGCTGTTGCGCCAAATGTTATAGCGGTTGGTGGCACGAGTTTGAATATGGATACAAACAGCACCACGGCGCGAAATGGTACGCCGCGCTTCATCTCCGAAAAGGCATGGTCAGGAAGTGGCGGTGGAGTGAGCACTTACGAAGCTGAGCCGACATATCAGAAGAATTATTCCATACCTCGCGCTTCCGGGAAAAGGGCAGTGCCAGATGTGGCTTACGCCGCCGATCCCGCCACAGGTTTCTCCGTCTATCATAGTGGTAAATGGTATGTCATCGGTGGTACCAGCGCTGGAGCGCCTCAATGGGCCGCCCTGCAAGCACTCAATCGCAACATCACACTCACGCGTCTCTACGCAGACAAAGCCAGCTCGAATTCTGACGGCTATTTCCGCGACATCAAGAGTGGCTCAAATGGCGACTGTGGATATTATTGCCAAGCTCGCGCACACTATGACTATGTTACCGGACTTGGCTCGCCGGTTACGGTGAGGTTTTAAGGCGTAAGTTCTCAATCACTCTGTGTCTTATATTTTAATTCATAGAATCTGAAAGGTGCTTGCTGAAGTCCTTTTCTGACAGGTTCCCAATCTATAGAACGGACGATTTTATACCCAAATTCAGGCCCACTTTTACTCGGGTCATTATCCAAAGTATTTTCATTATTAGCTGTGACTAGCCAAGGAAAAATATAAAGTGCATCCGAGGTCGAAAAGTGAGGGGCTTCTTTCAGATATCTTGCAAACAGGTCTGTGCCTCCAAGCATCATATTTGTCCATTCCTTACCTTCCACTGGTTTATCTGGGAAATATGGGTGATTGAAAATCTGTATATCTGCTTGATCAGAATCTTTATATTTCTCAAACAAATCACTTTTAAATACTTTACAGACCTTGCCTAGTCTTAGCCGATCAACATTTTTCTGAGCGTTAGTGACAGCACGATCTTCAATATCAGACATAATAACATTCTTAGCTCCCAGTAACGCTGCTGCAATACCTACGATACCACTACCTGTTCCAATATCTATTACAGTTTTCCCCTTTATGATCTCAGCTCTTGAAGCGAGGTAATTAACCATTTCGAACCCTGAATTCATAATGAGAGGGTTCGCTACATATTCATCAATAATAAGATCAAAAGAGCTGTCTAGAAACGGAACTTTCACATTTCCAACTCCCACCTTCTTTTCATAGGCATCAATTTGAGACGAAATCTGTTTTCTTTGTTGAGGATTAAGAATCATTAAAATCTATTTATTTCGAGCGCTCGACACACCTAACATTCTCGAGCTAGCTCGTGTTGGCGGAGAGGGGGAGATTCGAACTCCCGAGGAGCTTGCGCCCCTGCCGCTTTTCGAGAGCGGTGCCTTCGACCACTCAGCCACCTCTCCATGGTCGTATGCTATGTTATATGTTTTTCTTCAAGGAAGCAATCATGCCCATTACTATGTAGAATTCTTTCCGACTGTTTATTTTCAGTGCCAGTGTCCCGCGTGGTAGTGTATTCCCGCGCATAAGCTTACTTGCACGGCTTATCTGGGTTATTATATAAAATCTTTCTGATGGTAATTTGGTTATTTTTGACCAGAATTTCCTGGCCTTATCTATTTCCGTAGATGAGTATAAGTGTATGCCTGATCTGATTTTTATTTCTGGAACACGGAGTATTATTCGTATAAACTTCATAAATATCGATATCATTGCAGGGTCAGAATTTGAGAAGATCAAGGACGGCGTCCTGTGTTGGTCGATCACTTTTGTTCCTTCGGCCCAATAAAGACCTGCGGCCAGGATGGCAAGCATTTTGTTGTTATTGTCCAATGTGTTAAACACTCTCTTTCCATAGGTGAACCACTTTTTGTTCTCTTTTGATACTCGCAAATGCCGAGTCTTGTTGGCATGGAATAGGCCTCTTTTATGAGCAATTCTTAGATTTGTTTTGAGTGCTGATTCTTCTTTCGGGGACAGCTTAAGACCTCTAAGCCAATAGCTCACCGTACTTTTATTTGCTATACCTAAGATTTTTTGTATCTCAGAATAGCTTTTCCCCGATCTTCTCAGTATCCATATTTTGTCTTTGATATTTTTTTGTAGCATAGATTTTGAATATTATCTTGATTTGACCATTTTACCAAATCTATAGAAAATGCTAGTATCTTTTCAGCTTGACAGAATCTTTTCGGTCGAGCACTGAAAACGGCCCTATCGTCTAGCCTGGTCTAGGACGCGAGCTTTTCAAGCTTAAAACCCGGGTTCAAATCCCGGTAGGGTCACAGGGAAGCTGATGCTGTCGGGCATCTAGAAAAAGATGATAAATAGAAAGAGAACCGCTTATATAGTGGCGGTGTGCGTGTTCGTGATAGCGTGTGTCTGTGTGGCGGTGATTCGTTTCGGGTTTGCGGGTGACGGTGTGGTTATCGATCCGGAGACATATTATCCGGTAACTTATGTCGTGGACGGCGATACATTTAAGGTAAAAGTGGAAAGTGGAAATACAAAAGGAGGAGGTGGCGGTTCAGAGGCTGATGCGCACATCATCACCGTGCGCGTGCTCGGGATAAATACTCCGGAGACAGTTGATCCTCGTAAGTCGGTTGAGTGCTATGGTCCGGAAGCTTCGGTGGAGGCAAAGGATTTATTAAATGGACGCAAAGTCAAACTAACCTTCAATCCGAACAGGGAACTCAAAGACAAATATGGCCGCTACTTGGCCTATGTCTATCGTGACGACGGCCTATTCTACAATGAGGTCATGATCAAAGAAGGTTACGCTAGGGAATATACTTATGGCTCGGCGTATTCTATGCAAGGTGAATTCCGCGACATAGAAGCAACCGCGCAAAAATCAAAAGCCGGATTATGGAGTGCGTGTGGGGCGAGCACTAAAAAGTAGTGCTATTTAGCGCGCAAATATAAGTAAATATCCTCAATAGCTTTGACGGCGTCGCCAGCGGCTATATTGTTCTGATGGTATATTCCGTCGGTGCAATCTCCAGCTGCCCAGATGCCATCTACTGTTGTGCGTTGGTTTCGCGGATCGGTTATGACATGGTTTGACTCATTTAATTTGACGCCGGCACCTTTCGCGAAAGCCGTGTTCGGTATGGCGCCGATCTCGACGAATATTCCAGTCACTGGAATCGTGACATCTTTTTTGCTGATCGCATCTGTATATGTAAATGAAGTGACGAACTTGTCTCCAGCAACTTCCTTCGGTATGGCATTGATGATGACTTTCATCTTCGGATCTTTGCTCACAGCCTCGACGGTTCCAGGATCAGCTTTGAAAGTCGTGCCTCTGTAGAGAAGTGTCACGCTCTTGCAATACGCGAGCAATTGCGCGGCGCTCTCGAAGGCGGCATTGCCACCACCGATAACGGCTACATCTTGGTCAGAATACATCGGTCCATCGCAAGTAGCACAGTAGGTGAGTCCTTTGTGTTCGAATTCTTTTGCGCCTTTTATATCCAGTTGGCGTCGGCTGCTACCGCTGGCTATGAGTATTGCGCGTGCCTCATATGTATTTTCGGTTGAGCCCTTGGTTGTCTTTATTGAAAATGAACCGGCGCTGCCATCTGGTCGACCGATCTCGATACAAGATTCACCATCTTTGAAGGTGAGGATTTCCGCGCCACTAACCGCATCTTTCGCATAAGCCTTAGCATGCATTTCCAAGTTCTTCGAAAGTTCGACACCGGATATAGCTATAGTTCCAACCCAATTCTCGATCTTCTCCGAGACCGAGCTTTGGCCGACCCAATCTTTTGCTATCACAATCGTGCGTAGGCGCTTGCGCGCAGCATAAACAGCCGCCGCCGCTCCGGCTGGTCCGCCACCAATGATAGCTAGGTCGTAAGTCATAATGGTTGATTTTAGCATAAGATTTCCGATTGGCCAAAAGTTTGGAGACCACACACAGGGTTAAATCTGATGAACATGTGGACGTCATGAACTTCAGTGGTATACTATTTGTCTATGGGAAAATTAATTGATTTAGCTACTGACCCCGAGCAATATTCTAGAGGAAGAGCAATTACATGGGTCAGTGATGATGTTCGTCAGAAAAAGCAACAAGAAAATCTCTGGAATGCAATTAAGCCCTTTTTAAAAACATCTTATAAATCAGCACTGGACATTGGTTGTGGTTCTGGATGGAGTGCGGAAAAATTTAGTGAACTCGGTGCTAAATGGGAAGGACTTGAACCGTCATCTAGTCATTTTGAGATTGCACATAAAATTCATCCCGAATTAAATATTCTAAATAAGACATTTGAGGAGTACACTGCAAACAGTTACTTTGATTGTGTCATTGCTATTATGGTATTCAGTCATATAAAAGACGTACGAGCATCCTTTCAAAAAATCTTTAATCTCTTAAATAAAGGCGGAATATTTATTATGATATGTTCAGCTTTTCACGATGAAGTCGATAGGGTAGAGAGGAGTGGAAGGAGATATGAAGTCGAAATCATCGATAATGACCAGTACGCTGATAAAGCCATTGTGGGCGCTTACGGAATCGCGGATATTAATCGTAAGTCAGAGTATTACATCAATGAAGCTGTTTCTAGTGGATATCATTTAATTAAACATCTCAAAGTCGAGGATGCCGGATACTCTCCAAAAGATTTGTTTATATTCAGTAAATTGTAACTAAAGTCTCTTCCAACCCTGATCTTTATTTAAACCCTACTATTTTAAGACCTGGTTTGGCGATGGTAGACACATACACCTCCAAAACAGCCTTTTAGAAATAATTTATAGCCGAGGTACCGCCTATATATTACTGGGTTTATTGGCACAGAACAGTCACTGTCAGTGGACTATTTTTGTGAAGCCTAAGCTGAGGTACCTCGTGGATAAATTATTTTAAAAACCCTGTTTTAAAGTGCATGACACCACCCAGCTGCCAAACGACGGCTTAAAATCGTGTGATTATGTAAACAAAAAGCGCCTCGCGGCGCATTTGTATGTATATTATTTTAACTCTGATCCTTACCCGGTCTTTATTTCAGTCTACTTCTCCTCAAGAATGCCGGCACAGCACCCCATTCATCATCGTCATCGGCCTTGGTGGCAGGAGCTGGTGTTGTGGGTTTCTTTATGTCGACGACTTTTTCGGCAGAGCTAGAATTTGCACCGGAATTGTCGCGTTTGGCTTCCGGAGCGGAATGGAAAATTTTGCCTTTAGAAGGTGTAGTCGTATCACCTGTAGACTGATTGCTCGGTCTTGTAGGAGCATTGCCTTCAGGGAAACCTGTGGCGATAACGGTGATCTTGACTTCATTCTTCTTGAGCTTATCGTCACGAACTGTACCGAAGATAATTTTGGCTTCAGGATCGATAGACTCGGTGATAACCTTAGCAGCGTCTTGAATCTCGAACATTGTGAGATCTTCACCGCCAGCGATAGAGAAGAGAACACCCTTGGAACCGGTGATAGAAACATCGAGGAGTGGGCTGTTGATAGCGGCTTTGGCGGCTTCGATAGCGCGATTCTCTCCAGTAGCCAGACCGATACCCATAAGCGCGGAGCCGGCATTTTCCATGACTGTGCGGATATCGGCGAAGTCGATATTGATGATACCTGGCGTGGTGATGAGATCAGAAATACCTTCGACGGCATGACGGAGAATCTCATCGCACATAGAGAAAGCATTTTTGACAGTCGTGGCTTTGTCTATAGCTGAAAGAAGGCGATCGTTAGGGATGACGATGATAGCATCTACTTCCTTGCGGAGCTCATCGAGACCAGCTTCGGCGATGCGGCTGCGCTGACGGCCCTCGAAGAAGAATGGCTTCGTGACGACAGCGACAGTGAGACAACCGAGCTCCTTTGCGATGCGAGCGACCATCGGGGAAGCACCTGTTCCAGTACCACCACCAAGACCACAAGTGACGAAGACCATGTCAGCACCCTTAACTGCATCTTGTATCTCATCGCGAGTCTCTTCCACGGCGCGGCGGCCAAGGTCGGCGTTCATGCCGGTACCAAGTCCGCGAGTCAGATTTTTCCCGATATTTATACGCTTCTTCGCTAGAGATCTGTGGAGATCCTGTGAGTCGGTATTTATAGCAATGAAATCAATCCCCTTAATCTTACTGTTTATCATGTGGTTCACCGCGTTTCCTCCGGAACCGCCGCAACCAACGACTTTTATACGGGCAAACGCTTCGATATCTGGGGTGATGTTAGGCATGGCGTCTATATTATCACAGCTCACTCAATACACAAGACCTTGTCATAACAAGAAATCTTTATCGGAATTTGAACTTAGTTTTTTCAACGAGCTATCGAAATAGCAACCAGAATTATGAGTATCTGAAACGGTATACCTATAAGCGGTTTGTCATTGAAATGGTCGAAAGCGTGAACCCATAGATGAAAGCGCTGAAGACTCATAAGTGGTTGGTGCTTCCATTTGAAATATAAAAACTGCAAAGCGTCTGGTAGTAAGGCTCCAGCAACGCCTATGAATGGAATCCAAAATATACGAGGACCACTCATTGTAAACAAAAAGAATACTAGTGATAGACCGCACAATACATCGATTCCTATTCTGGCTAGATCGATAAAGAAATCTCTGTTTATGATCATATCTCCTTTGAGAGGATCAGTTTCATCGTCTATTTTAGAGCGTAACTCATAATCCCAATGCGGGATGGCATCTAACAAGAAATGACTGACAAATGCCAAGGAGAACCCCAACACCGCATGTTCTGGTATCAAACATGCAACTGTGGCGCCGACTACTGCGTGAGTTGTTAGTGTCATATTTTTGGGGCTTATGCGCGATTATGGCAAAAACTTTGCAATCCAGCGACGAACTGCTTTCAAAAGATTCTTCAAGAAAAGAGCCGATGTGTCCAGATCAGGTCCTTCTTCGGTGTGTAGGCCCCAGATGCAAAGGCCATAGGCCACAGCCCAAGTGGCGTCTTTGAAAGAAGAATTGCCGTTGGTGATGCCGATAGTGCCAATGCGAGCTGGCAACTTCAAGGCGACTTTACCCATAGTGTCTATAGAGTTCAGTCCGGAACCACCGCCAGTGATGACGATACCCGCCGGAAGAAGTCCGTTACGACCGATTCTTTTCAGATGTACTTCTATAAGTTCGAAGATGTCGGATAGTCTCGCGGATATTATTTCTTCAAGCTTCTTGCGTGGATATGAGCTGCCAGTGATTGCACCGATCTTAATCTGTTCAGCTTCTTCGAGTGGAACTTTTAAACCAAGAGCGATGTCATTTGTGATGTCGGTGGAGCCGATCGGGAATACTTCGAGCGAAGTCGGTATATTATTTTCGAAGACGGCGATGGAGACTGTTTCTGAACCAATATTGGCAAGTACACAGCCCGCAACCTTTTGCGATTTGGTCAATGTCACAAAACCCGCGGCGACTGGAGCAGCCATTATGTCTTCCACTTTTATGCCGGCTTCATTTACTGCTTGGATAAGGTCGGCCACATGATGATCCAGACAAGTTATGAAAAGAGTTTTGCGCTCAAGCTTATTTCCAGTAAGTCCAACAGGTGTGCCTAGAGTTGGCATGCCGTCGATCTTATATTGAAGGGGAATGTCGTATATGATACGCCTGTTTGCTTTTGCAGTATTTGGCATATCATGCTCGCTTTGTTCGTCGATCTTTTTCAGATCCATATCCGTTATCTCGGCGTCAGCGCGTGAAGTTATAAGTGTGCTATTTACAACTGTGCTGGCTAGACCGATTCCTCCGACACCGACGAAAGCTTGTTTTATTTTCACACCAGCTTTTCCTTCAGCTACTTCTATGGCGTGGCGGATACTGTCGGCGACATCGCGGACATTGGTGACATAGCCATGACGAAGACCGCGTGATTCAGCGATCCCGATACCGAGTATTTTCGGCAAGCCTTTGTCAGTTTTTTCTTTGGCGTCGGCGATGACGACTTTTATGCAGTATGTTCCGACATCTATTCCTGTGATGGTTGTTCGCGCCATATTGCTATTATAATAACATAGCTAGCGCGCTCATGCACCAAACTCTGTTCAAGTATTGATCAGACACCGATCAAATACTTAGCTTTTTTCTTAAGCGCGATTCTACGAGCTCCATCTTTGTGCCATGATCGTAGCCTTTCAGATGTACGCAGCCATGGAGGAATAGGAATTCAAGGAAATTCTCCGGTGTACGGCCAAACTTTTTGGCTTCTTTCTTTGCTTCGCTTCGCGAAATGTAGATCTCGCCTTCATTTTTTGAAAGAGGGAAGCTCAAGATATCCGTAGCCTTGTTTTTATCTCTGTAAATGAGGTTGAGCTTGCGCATCTTCTCTGGTGTTGTAAACGAAAAAGACAGCGCATAGCTTTTGCCAAGCGCCGCTTCTTTTATTTTCTTAAATCTTGCGGATAGCATTATCTGCGTCTCTTTGTTTCTATAGGAGCCTTGCCGAGCTTGATCAATTCTGCTGTAGCTGCTCTGCGAGCCAATGTCTTCAAGGTTTTCATCTTGGTCTTATAATGTGATAGTACTCGGCTGCTGTAGCGGAGGCTGCGCTTGCGAGGGATCACGCCAGAGCTCTGTACTTTGCGGCTGAAACGGCGCAGCATGCTGATGCCGTTCTCGTTAGGATTTCTGCTGATTTCTACGTTTATCATTGTGGGAGTATATTAGCACGGGTTTTAGAGTCGTGCAAGGGGAATGTAATAACAGAATAAGAACAGAAAACCACCATCTCGCGACGGGTCTTCCGTTTTGATTTGGTGGTTATTTCATACACACAACTATTTCACAGCTTGCACATGATAGTATGCTCCTTGCTGTTCATTATCATGGTATGGCACATGCAATGTCTCGATTTTCACATGCTGATATTCGCTTCGCGAAAGGAGATCGGTCATACATTTTGCGCTGAACTTTCTCCTTTGACATTGTGCATATGAGGAATAAGGATTCTCGATGAACGATAGCACCCCATTTGGCTTGAGAATCCTTCGAAACTCTCTCAGGAGTGGGACGATGTGTTTTGGATATTTAAATCCAAAACAGATCGATATCACATCGAACTCGGCTTCCTGAAAGATTGTCAACATCGTTTTTTCCTTGACCTGATTTAGGTCGCAGAGTATACGACGACGCTTTGGATACGGATAGCGTTCCAATGACTCTTTGCAATAATCAAGGGCTGTTACTATCCTGTTCGGACCATCGAGGAAATATGAAGTCTGACCGCACATTGCCTCGAGGATGTTTCCATGATAGTGACCCAGTTTCTTCCTGATCGCCAGATCGGCCTCAAGTCCTCCGGAGTAATTCACCACTTGATAAGCACTTCGAGTCCAGATTTCAAGTGGTGTCATATCGCAATAATCTTTCGTCTTGAGCGCCTTTAGTTTCTCGATAATCGATGGAATCAACGGATCATTCACACTTCTCCTGTATGCCTGATCGAGTTCCAAAGCCAACCGTTTCGCTTCTTCTTTGTTGGTGTAGAAAACCGAGTAATCGACCATCCACCAGTTTTTTTCAGTCCACCTTTTCCATTCCTCTGATCCCGGTGGTGCTTGTGTTAGCCTTGGAAGTTCCACATGCCTATCGGGAAATATGACCTTCCGTTCCACTTGAGTTGTTATTTCAGTACAATCGAACATGTGACACCTCCTTTCAAGGTTTGATGTTCTTTTCCTACTTGAATCTATAGCCAGTATGATGTGCTGTCAAGTCTTTACTACTTCCAATACTGCACCTCTATCTTTTTCATATGTTTAGTCAACTGATCGAGTGGTATTATCTCTTGAGCGTGAGTTTCGTTGCGGCGGATGATGATAGTTTTTTCCACAGCTTCTTTCTTTCCCATGACGATGACATATGGAGTGTGATGCCTCTCCACGGAAGATACTTGTGCGCCAAGGCGATCTTTCGCCAATGACAAGAATAGAGGGATTTTAGCTAGGCGTAGGATTTCGATAATAGCGAGCGACATGAGCTTCGACTCAGGGCTTAACTGGATAAATGAAGCCAGCGGCTTCTTGGATTTTTTGAGCGGCTTACGCAAAGCGGCATTGTTGTTCTTTATGAGAAGAGAAATTCCGACACCTTGAATATCGCGTTTCATCCCAGCACGCTTGGCTAATCCGTTATAGCGCACGCCTATAGCTAGGATTTTCTGATCGGAATTGACGATAGTGAATATGGTCTCCGTGCAGTATTTGCGATTGCCGATGAGCCCATTGTTTATAATGTAAGGTATGTTGAGTGCCTCGAGATATTCGAGCACTTCTTCCAGGTGTCTGCGACTCTGCTCGGACAAGAAGTCTATGGACTTAGGCGCCGCGGCGTTCAGAGCTTTGCAGTCTGCGCGATGCGATGATAAGAGTTCAAACGGATCTCGTTTCAAGATCTGGCGACATTCTGGAGTCATCTCATTTATATTTTTTCTATAATATGCTGTCAGCTCGCGGCTAAATCTGGCTATGGAATCGCGGTCGCCGATGGAGTTCATCTCCACGACCGTGTTTCCATATTTTTCTTCAGCCAGCATTGCTCGCGCGGTCTGGATGAGGGTGGCTTCAGCGATACTTCCAGATGCACCCAATATCTCCAAGTCAGCATATCTCTGGCCGGATTTCTTGAGTGGGCTTCGACAAGTGTCCTTGAAATAGAGCATAACCGGCTGCGCATAGTTGTGCATGTTCTGTTCGTGGTATGTACGGATGAAAGCAATCTTCTCTTCAACATGGAGAGGGAATCGAGCATGATCCTCAGTTTCATCATTTACAAAATCCCCCTCGAGAATATCTTTCGCAGCTTTTATATCGGTGTCATTTACTGTTGGGCTTTTCATCGGCAAGAATCCGTAGTAAAGCGCGATCTCGCCGATCTTATCCAAGTGATCATGGAAAATAAATTTCGACTTAGAGCTTGAGCTGGATTTTTTGCGAGGTTTATTTTTCATATTTTTGTTTTGCTCTATTTATTAACTCTATTTATTAATAAGTCGTTGATGAAGCCGATCTGTATTCTCCAGGGAATATGCCGATATTGGTCGGTGGTAGAAGACGAATGAGCGGTCTACCGGTTATAAAATGTGATTCGAGCGGTCCCCAAACTCTGGAGTCGGAGCTTTGTGAGCGGTTATCTCCCATGACGAAATATTGAGTGTTGGTCAATGTTATCTGCGAATTGTCGTGCGAAGCGTGGTCAGCTTCGATATAAGGTTCGGCGAGAGTGGTGCTTGGCGTGCTCGAGGCGCTAGATGAGCCAGTTTTTTCCGTGACAGTCACTGCGCCATCTTTTATATTTACAGTCTCACCAGGAAGTCCGATGATGCGCTTTATATAGTAAACACTTGGATCGCCCGGATATTGGAAAATGATCACATCGCCGCGTTGTGGTTTTTCGAAACGATATGAAAGACGATCGACTATCAGGAATTGACCTGTTGAGAAGGTTGGATCCATGGAGGCGCCATTTACTATAAATGGTTCAGCGATGAAATATCTTATTGGCAGAGATATCAGGATAGCTATAATGATGACTTTTGACCATTCCCATATGGTTTTCCAGAAAGTGGATGAAGGAGTGGCAGCATTTGGCACAAGATTTTCTCTATCATTGTGCTCTGTAGATTCCATGTTGCGGCTATTTTAGCATCTTAATGAGTTTGACACAATAGATTTTTGTGTGCGACAATGAAAACACATGAACAAGGCATTGAAAATATTTCTGAATGCTCTACCAACGCTTGCCATGATTGGTCTCATCCCATTGGTCCGCAATGATTATTTATTGACGGCTATCTATATCGTCATCATAGTCGCGGCTTTGCTTATTTACAGAACAAAAAATGATCTCACGGTTCTAGTCTTTGGTTTTGCCATAATGATTATCTCTGAGTATATATTCATAAGTACCGGAGTTGAGGTGTTTAGTCGCCATACTTTATTCGGATTAATGCCTTTGTGGTTACCATTCCTTTGGTCTTACGGATTTGTCGCTATCAAGCGATCTGTGGAGATTTTGGCGATCTGATACACAATACTCATATTACTCACTTGCGCTTTTACTTGCGCCTTGCGCCTTTCACCTTTATACTTGTCTCCATGTCATACATCATCGTAGGTTTGGGAAATCCTGGAGAAGAATATATCGGTACGCGCCACAATACCGGTCGCATCGTTTTGGATGCTGTAGCAAAAGAGGTTGGCATCGTCGACGAATTCAAGTTCAATAAAAAACTAAACGCCCACGTTGCCGAAACAAAGATTGGAAAAGAAAGAGTGACTTTGGTAGAGCCGGATACTTTCATGAATCTTTCTGGTAAGTGCGTCACGCAGTTGGTGAAGAGCGTGAAGGCGGCGGAGAGGCTCGTCGTCATTTACGATGATTTTGCTTTGCCACTAGGTCGCATCAAAATCTCTTTCAATAGAAGTTCCGGCGGTCACAATGGTGTCGAGTCGATAATAAAAGCTCTGAAGACCGAAGCCTTCGTACGCATTCGTGTCGGCACCGCGCCTGAGAAAGCCAATGGTGACGCCAAAGTTCCACACGGAGACGAAAAAGTTCTCAAGTTTATTTTGAGTAAGTTCAAGGATGATGAGTTGAAGGTTTTGAAAAAGGTCGGCAAGCGCGTCGCTGAAGCTGTCGAAGTCCTGATCCGCGAAAGCCGCGAAAAAGCGATGAGTGTATATAACGCGGGGTAATTGCGCTCTGCGCCTTTCACTTTGCGCCTTATTTATTCCTTTACTTTTTCTCACCAGTGAAACTCAAAGCCATCTTCTGCTCCTTTGGATCGAATAAGACTATCTTGAAACTATAAGTTTTGCCGAGTTCCAAAGTCTTGCGGAGTTTTTCTTCAGAACCAAATTCGGAGACATGGACTAGACCAGCAACACCTTCTTCGATAGAGGCGAGAGCACCGTGACGATTGAACTTGATGACGACACCGGTGACAGCCATATCCTTCTTGTATTTCTTGGCGGCTTCGGTCCAAGGATTTGCCTTAAGCTGTTTGAGCGACAAAGATATCTTGCCATCTTTGACTTCGATGATCTTGGCACGAATCTTCTGGCCGACCTTGACGAATTGGCGAGGATCTTCCACTAGACCCCAATCGATCTCTGAAATGTGGATGAGCCCTTCGAGATTTTCTTCAAGTTTGACGAATACTCCGAAATCAACAACGCCAGTGACGGTGCCGTCGACTTCATCGCCGACTTCGTATTTGCTGACAATCTTTTCCTTCTCTTTCTGCTCGGAACCCTTTTCAGAGAAGATGAGTTTGCCTTCCTTCGGATCTGCAGTGATGATAGAAACGCCGATATGTGTGCCGACGAGCTTCTTGAGTTCATCGAGAATCTTGTCCTTGTCGCCATCAGCGATGCGAGGATAATGTTCTGCCTTCAGTTGTGAAGCTGGTAGGAATCCCATGATACCTTGCCATTCGATAAGGAGACCGCCCTTGTTGGCTTCCTTGACCGGAAGTTCGAGGACCTTCTTTTCTCTGATAGCTGTTTCTGCTTCGCTCCAGATGAGAGCTGTGCGAGCTTCTTTGAGAGAAAGTTCGTAGTAGCCGTCCTTGTGTGCGGTGTCCACGATCTTCGCCGCGATGACATCGCCGATATTTATCTTTTTGATGACATCGCGAGCTGTCATGAATTCGCGACCATAAATAATACCTGTACCAAATGGTGCCAAGTCTATATATACCGCCGCTTTCTCAACAGCGATGACTGGACCTTCCACAAGGTCGCCGATTATCGGAGGATTCTTCGCAGTAGCAGTCAAAGTTCCCATGACTGTCGGTTTTTCTTCCACGACAATAGCCACCTTTTTCTTGGGTGCATTTGACTTTGTTACAGTTGCTGACTTGCGAGACTTTTTCTTTTTCATACCCGCGCCTTCGCCAGTTTCGGTCTCTCCGGCTTTTGCTGTGACTTTTGTGGTGACTTTGGTATCTTCAACTGTCTTGTCTATTTTCTCATCTGACTTACTGTCCTCGGACTTTTTTGCGTGGCTCAAACTTGCCTTTATTTTATTGAACATTTGTGTGACGCGCTCCGCTTTTTAGATTAATAATAATATTGCGGGATAACGCGAAATTGTTAATGACTTGCTTCTAACTCGACTCTAATTTGCTTATCACTGACTGCGACAAATCTAGCATGAATAAGGGTTATTTGTCCAATTTGGATGTTGAATGATCGCGCTCGTTTCCGTCACCCCCACGACACATGTTTTTTGCATGTTTTTCAAAGTGACGGATTTTCCGTCACTTTTAGAAAATGCCTCGGAGGGATGTGTGGGGGACATATAAGGGGCGCGTCCTAGTGATAGGGGTGGAGATTTCGACATGAAATACGTCTATTTGGCTTAAAATCGTGCACATTGAAAATATTCAGAACTTCCGGAATGGTTTCAATTTTTCATCTTACCAGTGAGATATTACGGGTTCGATTCCCGTCGGCTCCATATAATTAAATTAGTTGTACAAAACCCTTGACTTTTTAAATGGTTGGCCTAGAATTATTCACGTCGAGACATTCTCTCGGCTGGTGGAGTCGACAGGAAATGTCCTGTGCCCAGATCCCCTCAAAAGGATTTCCACCGGTAACACAAATCTCGCTTCGGCGGGATTTTGTGTTTTAGCCCAGTAATACTGCCACGCGACCTATTACATACACACCTTGGCGAGCTGTACATTTTCTGCTAAACTCATCCACATGATTATCACTTACCTAGGCGGCGAATCGGTGAAAGTGCAATTTGGCGACACGATACTTGCTTTCAATCCGATCTCGAAAGACTCCTCACTTAAACCCTCGAAGTTTGGTGCGGACATCGTTCTGTCATCTCTCAATAATCCCGACACAAACGGTGTCGACCAAGTGACATTTGGAGAGAAGAAACCATTTGCTATAACTGGCCCTGGTGAATATGAAGTGCGCGGTGTTTTCATAAAAGGCCTTCCTTCGGAATCGAACTATGATGGCGGCAACTCGGCCAGCAAGGACAAGTTTATCAATACTATATATACAGTGGCGTTGGAGGGTATGAATATTTGTTTCTTGGGCGCATTGAGTCAGACTGAGCTCCCAAAAGATACCGACGAGGAGATCGATGGCGTGGATATACTTTTTGTGCCGATTGGTGGCAATGGCGTCCTCGATGCGGCGAAGGCCTACAAATTGGCGGTCGCTATGGAGCCAAAAATAATAATTCCGATTCATTATGGAGATATTGGCGCAAAAGAGGCACTTAAGGTATTCTTGAAAGAAGCGGGGGAGAATCCAGCACCAGTTGCAAAACTGACTTTGAAGAAAAAAGATATCGAAGGCAAAGATGCTGAGGTTGTCGTTTTGGAAAAAGAATAAATAATCTCGCAGAATATATCCATGGAAAATTTCATTGCAAAACTAAAAGCTAAACCCGAGAACACACGCAAGCAAATTGCTCTTTGGTCATCTATTGGGGTAACGCTTGTCATATTTATATTTTGGCTAGCCTCTGCTACTGGTATAACTTCATCCGCAACTAGTTCAGTTACCACAGCAGTCACGCAAGTAGTTGATCGTGCCGGTACACCAGCACAATCCATGCTCGCTAGCGTTGGTTCACTTTTTGGCGATATCAAGGACATAGTATTTACTCCGAAAAAGATATCTTATTCTTCTGTTGAAGTGAGAGCGGGGAAGTAATCGTGTTCTCTATTCGTAATTCGTAAACCGCCGATGATTAAAGAATTCAATATAGGAATTAAAGGTGTTATAAAGGCCGAAGGCAAATGTCTTGTATTGCAGAGCGTCAGGAATGGTAAGTCATATTGGGATATACCAGGCGGACGAATAGATGACGATGAGAGAATAGAAGATACATTGAAGAGAGAACTTTCTGAAGAGCTACCAACCCTTGGCAAGTATTCTATTGGAAGACTTTTAAATGCATTCCGTCTAAGTCATGACCTGAAAGATGGTAAAGGTTTGATGTTACTTTTTTATGAGATAAATGCAGATATGTTTAATGTGGAATTAAGTTCCGAACACTCTGATTTTAAATGGGTATCCAAAAATGATTTGCGTGGATTATTGAATGATCCGCTGATTTCTATCGAGGATGGCTATTATAAAGCATTGAGTATTGCTTTGGATGCGTAGTAATTATCTTCATTTTCCCCACATTTTTCAGGTGACTTTTCGCTCCATATTTGCTATAATGTACTGGTAATAGGCCATGTGCCTTTTTAATTTCGCGCTGACAAAGCGACCTGAAAATGCCCAAGAAATCAGAAACAAATAAAGACAAAGATTCAGGCTCAAACGAGCCTGTTGTTGCAGGTGCTCCTGCACGCGCCGCTGGTGCTGGTGTCATAAACCGCAGTATTACGACCGAGATGCGCGAGTCATTCCTAGACTATGCGATGTCGGTTATCACAGATCGTGCATTGCCAGATGTTCGCGACGGACTGAAACCTGTGCATCGTCGCATCCTCTACGCCATGCATGAGAAAGGTCTCACTTACCAAGCGAAATTCCGCAAGTCCGCGGTGCCGGTTTCTGACGCCATGGGAAGCTACCACCCGCACGGTGACGCCGCGATCTACGAGTCTCTCGTGAAGATGGCGCAACCATTTACGATGCGACATCCACTCATTCAAGGCCAAGGTAACTTCGGTACTGTCGACGGCGATCCGGCGGCTGCTATGCGTTATACCGAGGCTCGCATGTCTCGACTTTCGAGCGAGCTTCTGCGCGACATTGGCAAGAACACGGTGGACTTCAGACCGAACTACGATGGTACAAAGAAAGAGCCGGTTGTTTTGCCAACTGCTGTCCCGAACCTTCTTTTAAATGGAACGCTAGGCATCGCTGTTGGTATGGCTACGAATATTCCTCCGCACAACCTGCGTGAAGTACTCGACGCCACGACTCACATGATCGACAACCCAGATGCGACTGCCGCCGATCTTTTTGGTTTTATAAAAGGCCCGGATTTTCCACTTGGCGCAGTCGCTTATGGTGAGAAAGATATACACCATGCATACACCACCGGTCGCGGCAGCATAACAGTTCGTGGTGAAGCCGAGATCGTCGAAGACAAGAAAGGTCAATACCAGATAATCATCACTTCGATTCCATTTCGTGTAAATAAGTCCGAGCTGATCATCAAGATTGCCGACTTGGTGCGTGACAAGGTCGTGGAAGGTGTTCGTGCTCTTCGAGATGAATCCGACAAAGATATCCGCATCGCCATAGATTTGAAGCAGGGTTCATTTCCAGAAAAAGTTCTGAACCTGATATACAAACACACCCAACTCGAAGAAGCTTTCCATATGAATATGGTGGCACTCGTCGATGGTGTTCCTCACACACTTTCACTCAAGACCATTCTCGAAGAATTTATCGAGCATCGCATCGATGTTATCCGTCGTCGTACACAGTTCGATCTCACGGCTGCGGAAGATCGCGAACATATTTTGCTCGGTCTCAAGAAAGCGCTCGATCATATCGACGAGATCATCACTCTCATCCGTGCTTCCAAGGACGGCATAGAAGCTCATGCCAACCTGATGAAGAAGTTCAAGTTCTCCGATAAACAAGCAACGGCCATTTGCGAAATGAAATTGGTCAAGCTCGCTGGACTCGAACGTAAGAAGGTTCTCGATGAGCTCAAGCAGGTTGAAGACCTGATCGCCGATCTGAAGAGTATCCTCGCTAGCGAAAAGAAGGTTCGCGGCATTATCAAGACCGAACTCGCCGAGATTCGCGAAAGATATGGCAATGACCGTCGCACCAGAATCGTCAAACATGGAGTAAAAGAGTTTAGTGCCGAAGATTTGATTGCTGACGAAGAATCCGTTTTGATCCTCACCAAGGGCGGCTATATCAAACGCACCGATCCTGCTGAATATCGCAAGCAGAAGCGCGGCGGTATTGGAGTTGTCGACCTCGACACCAAGGAGGAGGATTTCATCACGCACCTTATATATGCTTCTACGCACAATGACCTTCTTTTCTTCTCCGATAAAGGCAAGGCTTACCAGATAAAGATGTTCGAGATCCCAGAAGGCAAGCGCGCCACGAAAGGCAAGTCGATCATGAACTTTTTGTCTCTAGCAGAAGGTGAGCGCGTCACCTCGATTTTGCCGATGCCTAAGAACAAGAAAGAAGCCGAGGGCCTTTCGCTCATGATGGTCACAAAGTCCGGCACTGGTAAGAAGACTTCAGCTAAACATTTCAAGGATGTGCGCCGTTCCGGTCTGATCGCTATAACTCTCGACGCTGGTGATGAGCTCATCTCCGCCTCTTTTGTTTCGAAAAATGACGAAGTCATGATCGCTACGCGCGAAGGTCAATCGATCCGTTTCAAGGAAAGCGATGTCCGTGAAATGGGCCGCAACGCCGCCGGTGTTCGTGTTATCCGTTTGACCGAGGCCGATTCGAAAAAGAAAATCGCCGCCGACGCCGTTATTTCCGCTGACATAGTTTCCAAAGATGCCCAAAACCCATGCCTCTTCGTGATGGGCGCAAATGGTTATGGTAAGAAAACCAAGCTTTCAGAATACAAGACGCAGAACCGTGGTGGTTCTGGAATCCTCACTATGAATGTCACACCGAAAACCGGCTCGCTCATGGCCGCCAAGGTCGTCACCGAGACAGATGAAGAAATCGTGGCAATGTCCAAGAAGAGTCAGGTTATCCGCGTCGATATCAAGGAGATACCTACTTTGAGCCGTGCTACGCAAGGTGTGCGTGTTATGAAGTTGCGTGAAGGAGATGAATTGGCGAGTTTGGTTTGCTTATAATAGAGTCCTTATATTCAAATGAATAGAGTTAATAATCTAGTCAAGAAATGCTTGAGGGCTGTGATTGTTACAGTAGTACTCCTCGAGAGTTTAATGATAATTTCTACCTTTTTCATCTCTTTAATTTGTTCCACATTTTCATCAAACAGTTTTCGAGACATGTATAATATAGTAGACCCAGGACTTCAGATTGGGTTACTAATCCTATCCGTATTTATTGGTACTATCTCTGGATTCATAATTATGTGGCGAGAAGATTATAAGTCGTCTCAAGTCTCAAGAAAATAATCATACATCATTACTGTGTGATTTTTGTTGTGCATACACATGTATATTGTGGATGTCAGTTTTTGAAATCCACCACTGCCACCAGAACATGTCCCTCTGGGATATCTATGAGAATCTGGACAAAATCTGTCCAGATTCTCATAGGATGTTCGCGGGAGTATGTGTCTCCAGAGCATATATAGAAATTGCGCCTTCGATGGGATCAATTTTCATATGTATGTAAAAAGTATATGCGTGTCGCGCATGGCCGACACATTCAACTCAATCCCCACCTATTGCTTTAATCGTGGCGACCAGTGCGCTATAATATAGCCATGTTTTCTGATCCATCTGTGAATATCTCTAGGCTCGGTCTGGCCGACGGTATGAAAGTCGTCGATCTGGGAGCCGGTTCGGGTTTCTACACATTGGAAGCCGCACGAAGAGTTGGTGCGAGTGGTCGTGTCTATGCTGTTGAAGTCCAGAAAGATTTGCTGGACCGCATCTGTTCGAACGGAAAAACTCAAGGTCTCAACAATATAGAAGTGATCTGGGGGAATGTAGAAAAGATTGGTGGCACAAAAATAAAAGATGCTTTAGCCGATCGAGCCATCGCTTCGAATATACTTTTCCAGCTCGAGAAGCCGGATGATTTTGCATTGGAAATAAAACGCATCCTGAAGTCTGGAGGCAAAGTCTTGGTCGTGGACTGGAGCGATGTCAGTCCACTTGGTCCGAAGACGCCATTTTCTGCAGCCAAAGCTCAAGCTTTGTTTGAGAAATCCGGTTTCAAACTGGATCAGACTTTTGGCGCTGGAGACCATCATTATGGACTAGTTTTCATACGCAATTAATATGGACTCAAAAATAAGCAAATTCCAAATAATAGTTATGATAATCTTCGGTCTCTTTATAGTGATTGGAGTTGCTTCATTTGCTCTTTACAAAGGTAATTCATCGAGCACCAAATTACCGGCGATAACCATCTGGGGCACTTTTCCAAAACTAGAATTTGATCAGTTTATCGGTAAGGCCAATCAAAATTCCGCTGCCAGCTTCAGTGTTACTTATGTAGAGAAGGCGCAAAGCCAATTTTCTCTGGATTTCATATCCGCTCTGGCTCGCGGTCAAGGACCAGACGCGATACTTATACCAACCGATTTATTGTTGCCTCACGAGGATAAGTTGGTGACGGTACCATTTACAACAATGACTCAATACGACTTCACGAATGCTTATATAGGAGAATCGAGTGTATATCTTAACAAGACCGGCATTATCGGTTTTCCTTTTCTGGTCGATCCTTTGGTTATGTATTGGAATATGGATATGTTTGATGCTGCTGGCATCGCTACTTATCCTAGGTATTGGGATGATTTTACAGGTTTGAATAAGAGTCTTACAGTCAAAGATAAAAATGGCAATATCAGAAGGAGTGCTATAGCTATGGGTCAGTTTGGTAATGTCGACAATGCTCGCGAAATCCTCGGGACTCTTCTCATGCAGTCTGGCAATCCAGTGACGACACAAAATAGCGACGGTTCAGTCTCTTCGAACATAACTCAATCTGCGGATGTTAGCCCAGCATCAGCTATCAAGTTCTTCGCTCAATTCGTGAATCCTTCCAGTGCCAATTATTCTTGGAATAACAGCATGCCTGATTCCAAGTCGGCTTTCTTGGCTGGTTCATTGGCCACTTATTTCGGTTTCGCTTCAGAGCTTTCAGATATAAAAACTAAGAATCCCAACTTGAGGTTCGATGTTGCGCTTATGCCGAGCCCGAAGACTGGTGGTTCAGGTGTCACTTATGGGCATATGTATGGTTTTTCTATACTACGATCCTCTTCGAATCAAGCTGCTGCATTGCAAGTGATAACTTCCATCTCTTCTCCACAGTATCTCGCCAATATTTCCAATTCGCTCTATCTTCCAAGTGTTCGCCGCGATGTCATTGCTGCTGGCTCAAATGATCCGTATATAACTTTGTTTGATAAGGCCGCTTTGGTCTCAAAGACATGGTTGGAAGCAGATCCTGCAGCGACAAGCCAGATATTTAGCGACATGATACAATCTTTTACAAGCGGGCAAAGTTCTATTGACCAGAGTATAAATAATGCTGGTGATAGGATGAATGCGTCATTAAGCGCAGCAATATCTCAATGAAAAATAAGACAATCATCATCGGTCTAGTTCTTACAATAGTCTTCAGTGCTGCTGGAGTCAGCGCGCAGACTATAGCGCCAAATGCCACCGAGAATCCTAGCAAGTCAGACTTTAAAATCGTGGATTGTGATGGGCCGGCATTACCTGCGACTGGAGCAGGACGTGACCAATTTTTAGCCACATGGAAAGCTCAAGATCCAACAGGACAGAGAACCGACGGATCTTATAAAGCTTGCGATTTCAACGGAGCTCTCAGTCAGATTCAACACCTTATAAATATAATGGTCGTCCTTGGAGTTTTGGTTGCCATACTTTTGTTCTCATATGCTGGATATCTGATGGTCTCCGTTTCATTTACAGGAAAAACAGAGGATGTAAAAAAGGCTTACCAGATTTTCGAGAAGGTGGCGATAGGTTTTATAATAATGTTAGCGGCTTGGTTCGTCGTTTATCAAATAATTTCTTGGTTAGCAGGCAGTTCCTCGGCAGGAACAGCTTTGTTGAGCAAATAATATGAAGACAAATACAAAGAACATTTTAAGAATAAGTATTGTGGTAATGCTTACCGTCATTATTTCCTCGACAGGATTTTTTGCCCAGCTTGTCAGAGCCGATTATCAGAGCTGTCTCGATACTCGTGGCGACGCTGCTACTTGTGCCGCGGAAAATCCAGATACAGCGCCAGCGGCGGCTCCTGCAGCAGCACCAGCTCCAGACACTAGTGCTTACGACACTTGTATGAATAACTACAATAATGCGGATTATTGTAGTGGTCAAAATCCAGCCAATACACCAGGTTCTAGTGGGGATCAAGGGTCTGGAACGGATTCTGGTAAACCTGTACAACAAGATACTACTGGTTCTGCTGCGAATTCCGCCTCTTTTCAGGATAATGTAAATAATGTGATGTATGGTGGAACCTTGAATAATCTTTATCCCACGAATACAAATCTAAATGGTGCTGGCAGTGTACAGCAAAATAAGAATGGTACAACATATTCTTCTCAGAGTGGTATTGTTCCAGTCAGTAATACTGGGACATCTGGTGCTGGAGCAAGTCCTGGTGCTAGTTCTGCGGTAGGTTTACCTCTTACAACTGCTTCAACACCTTCTGGCACATTTACCATAAAGAATCCTCTTAAAGCCGATTCCGTTAGTGAAATAGTCCAGACTGCTGCGCAAATATTCGCTTATGTGGTGGTATTGATCGGCGTCTTAGCTCTTATCTGGACTGGTTTGCAATATGTTCTGGCACAAGGCAATTCAGAGAAGCTGTCCAAATTGAAAGAGCAGCTCCTGTGGATAGTTGTTGGAATAGCGATTGTTATTGGTGCTAGGATTATTATAAGTGTTGTGATAAACACGCTCGCAGCTTCTGGGGTCGTCAACCAGAATATTATCAATAGTGTCCAAGACGCAAACAAATAAAACATGAAAACAAGAGATAAAAAGATTAGTCACATTTTTCCTTTATTGCTAGCGATATTATTTTTAGGAATAACTGCAACGGTTGTAAAAGCACAAGATCAATATTCTGGTGCGGGTAATCCTGGCGCAAACCCTACGGATACTGTCGGTGCTAATACCAATCCTGGTGCAGGTGCTGTAGCTCCTGCTACTCAAGCACCTAGTACGGATTCAAGTTCTGTCAATCAAACCGGAGATAATCCCACTCAAGCAGAGCTTCAAGCTGTATATGACGCCAACACCGCAGCCAATGCCGCAGCAGCCGCTTCAACTGTATCTTCTCCAGTATCTGGAAATGTTAACACCAGTAGCCAACTGCTCAATACAGGTGGTTTGGTAAATACAAGTGTGAATCTTAACTTATCCAACAGTAGTTCCGGAAAAAACTTGAACTATCTTGTCGGTATTATCATCGGTTATATCAATGAAGCCATATATCTTCTTGTAGGTGTAGCTGTGGTTATGTTTATCTTTTATGTGATCAAATACTTCATAAAACCTGCCGATGGTGCTGAGAGGAAAGAGGCTGGTACTTATGTCATGTATAGCGTTCTAGGGTTTTTCATCATCTTGTCATTGTGGGGCTTGGTGAATATCGTGAAGAATACCTTCAATCTGGACTCTAGTTCGACTAGATTATCTCAATTCCAGAACATATTTCCAACGAATTAGGGGTGGATTGATAGTAGATTAATAATCCCCAGCTACCTCCATTTACTTATAAAATCGTGTTATAATGTCGCTTAGCAAGTCAATATTATCAATTATTAGAATTATCATAATAAAAATGAAAAAATTCATCACAGTTCTCGCTATCTTGGTTCCGTCAGTGGCTATGGCAGATACTATCTATAATGCTGATACCCTAACACAAACATTGACAAGATTGGGTAATGTAGTGATCGGCCTCCTTATAGCTGCTGCAGTCATATTTATCATCTGGCATGCAGTATTGTTCATCTTCAAGGCATCTGACCCAGAAGGTCGTTCTCAACACAGAACAGGCGTTCTCTGGGGCATAGTCGGTCTTGCTATCATATTATCTATCTGGGGCCTTGTCGGTATCCTCACAAGCACATTCAATGTCAACAATGGTTATAATAACCAAGTACCTCTAAATCAGGTTCCTACCATTCCACCTTACGTACGAACGAACTAACTAACAATAGTCAAAATGTTCAGCCTTGTCCCTATAGCTCACGCGGCTGTTGATATGACGCAGTTTAGCAATGTCGTCGGTCCTATCATCAGCACTATTGTGAATCCGATCATCTGGTTGATGTTCGCTGTGGCTACGGTTGTCTTTGTCTATGGAGTTTTACAGATGGTGATAAAAGGTAATGATCCGGAAGCTCGTAAGACCAGTCAGAGCAGCATTCTCTACGGCATCATCGGAATGTTCATCATGCTGTCCGCTTGGGGTATCATTTATCTGATCTCAAATACAGTGAAGGGGATTTAAGTTAAGCGCAAAATAAAAACCGCACACAGAACAACTTCTTTGTGCGATTTTTATTTTTTCAGTGCCGGGGAGAGGACTCGAACCTCCATAGATTGCTCCGCGTGGTCCTAAGCCACGTGCGTCTACCAATTTCGCCACCCCGGCATATGTGGGCTCAATTTATCATATAAAAGAGTTAGCCGCCAATCCTTCACATCAACTCATATAAAATGACACCAAAGGTCGACGGTTCAATCATATAAAAAGACACCGAAACCGTGGTAATTTTGCTTGTATTAGTAACGATAATACAGGTAAATACCATGGATATA
>Ga0118677_10002989_pt1 | contig 32966 bp, 30 predicted proteins | sample AliMusrvi5mmetaG_FD_86154 | JGI IMG/M metagenome (GOLD analysis project Ga0118677, IMG submission 86154) | reverse complement strand
CCACCCCGCTGCCCGAGCCCTTCGGAAGTAGCAGCTTGATGCTCGCTGTCCTCCAACTCCCCTTCGAGTTCGATCCCAGCAGCCCGCGGACGTAAGCCTGTATCTGCGTTCGGGCCCGTGCCTCGTTTGTGTTTCTGTTTGTTCCCATGTCTCGCTGTCTCCGGCCCAATTTCATTTCGCGTACTAGTTTGCGTTTCCGGCGTGGCAGCGAGTCATTCGGCTTCTGCCATCCGTCGCATCTCATTTGCCAACACGGTTATTGCGTCCAGGTCTTTCGCCCACCACTCTGCCGACATCGCCAGAGTGCCGCTGTTCCACATCGCGAATAGCTCAATCCAGGCGGCACTCGCACTGCTTGCGCTACTCACTGGGCATTGCTCGGCAACCACTCCTCCGCCGCTCCATACGATCGGCCGCTCCCGGGTGGGACTCATACCCGCCCACGCGCAGTTGCGCTTCGTCTCCAACCCCTGCCGCCTGCACGTGACGCAATCCCATCCGGTTGGATTCTCTCGATGGAAATGGAATGCGACAATCAGTTTTTTCGTTCGTGCTCTTGCAGCGAACTCTCTTCGGCAATCGCCTCTGCGATCTCGCGAGCCAGGTTCTCCGGTCCGCTCTCCATCACGCTTGCCACCGTCGCCGGCTCTCCGTCGATGCACAGTCCCTTAATCCCGATCAACGCTGTCCGGATAGCCACTGAGTCGATGCGCGTTTGAAGTTCGGCCGCCTGTATCTCGCCGCCGTCTTCTTCCGCCTCCGCCCGGTGGAATGCTTCTTCCGCCGCCAGGCCCTGCAGTTCTTGAATCAGCCGGTGCCGGCGCAGGAGTGACATGCGGAGCACTTGGAATCGCACCCCGGGCCACGCGCGTGACTCCCGCCAGACCGCGCTCTCATACATCTCCGGCACGCTCGTCACCTCATCCAAATGCAATGTAGATCTCGTCATCGCCTGTCCCTTGTGCCCTCGAACTGGCAAAGCTCCACAACAGTCTCGTTTCGCCATCGTCGAAGTGCGGCACCTGCGGTACGAATGACTTCAGGTGAATCGCTGCCATGGCGCCCGGCTGGTCTCCCAATTGAATCGTCAAAGGGATGGGCGTCTCTGTCTGCGCCGCCTGATACAACTCCGCGAACACGCTCTGGTCCGTGCTGTAAGCCTCGAACTGCACGTCCACTTCCCTCTCCCCCGGAGATAGTGCCAATGGATACTCCGATCCAAACTCGAAGTTGCGTGTTTGAAGGTTGTTCTTCACCCGGATCTGCGCCTTCGTCAGAGTCAGCATTTGGCTCTGTGAGTTCCCGATCCACACCTGACCCAGATGTCCCGGTACGGGCACCGGCGTCTCCATCTCCACCACCGGCTCTTGCGGGAACATCGCCAAAGTCCCGGGTTCTGATTGGAACGATACGCTGTCGATCTGTTGCGCCGCCGGGCCGCGGAAGATGATCCTGTGCTCGGTCCCATCCAGTTGGATTTCCATCTCATCGACGCCTGCACCGCGCACCACGCGCTGCACGGTCGAGTTCGGATCCCAGTAATCGAACAGGCTCACGCTCGGAAGGCTCTTAGCCGGTGCGTACGCGACTGCGGGGAAGACCACCGCAGCGCCGGTCGTATTCGTGAATGGCGCGCACACCCGCACGCTAGTCAGGTTTGGCACGCTCTCCACGAATCGAAGTTCGCCGCCCATATTCACTGCGTTGCCTTCACTCATGCCGTGCGGCACGGTGAAGTCCACCTGAAAGCCTCCGCCGCTTACCGTCGCCGGCTGGGCCTGTGTATGCTGCGCCGGTCCGCCAAGTGCCGCCTGCACCATTTGCCCCACCGCCGGCGGCAGAGTGCCCATGTCCTGCGCCATCAGGCTCGTTTCAAACTCGTAGCCAGTGACTTTGCGCGGCACGCTTGCCGAACCCAGAAACGTTCTCGTTCCCGTCTTGTCCCGTCTCTTCTCGATCACCTTTTGTGTCGCGATCGCCAGTCGCATGCCGGGCACCCGGTTCGAGGCTGCGATCGCTGGCACCACTCCGTAGGCGCTCTCCAGCGCCGCGTAGTAGCGGTTGTTGTTCGAAAGAATGTAGTTTGCCATTGTCCCGCTCCCCTCAGTTCCCCTGTGCCTGTCCGCAAGTTCCGTCGCGTGCTCGCCGCCTAGCCATCGGCCTCAGCGCTCCCAACTCACCATGAACTTCACTCGCGCGCTCTGCTGATAGTGCAGGCCGCCCTTCTTTACTTCATCCACTTCCGCGACATAGCCGGGCTGCAGCACCATCCCTGCGCCGAGGTTGCCGCTGTTCCGGTCCAAGGCGTCGCTCACCGCGTCCGCTGTCGATTGCAGTGTTTCTGTTATTCCTTCCAATCGGTCCTGCGAATGAGTGACTTCCACCACCACTCGATATGTCCCCGAGAACCGGCGGAATTTGACTCTCCCGTCGTTTTGAACCTGGTCGCAATACACTCTGCAGATCGGATAGGCCACCTTCTTCTGCCTCTCCTGCAATTCCTGTGGGACGTGACTCACTGTCGCCACTGGCGCCGTCATGAACTCTGCCAGCGCCGCATAATCGGTCAGGCTTGCCGCCAGTCCCGCTGTCGCATTCAGCAGGTCGGCTGTCATCTGTAGCACCTGTGCTGTCGGTGTTGACATCTCTACCCCCTCGGCAGGATTCGACGCTGCCTGATTCGTCCATCCGCAACTTGGCCGCTTCGGACTTGCGCTCCTACCGACATCCCTCCTGCCGGCAAGCTCCACATCACACTCGGGTCCAGAGCGTCGTCGTTCTGCCTGCGGCATGCTCCATCGCCGTCCGTTGCATAGACGTTCCAGCGATCGTTTTCCGCCAACCCCGCAGCGGTTACCAGGATCCCGTTCCCCGCCGCTGCTTCCACTGCCGTCACCTCCGACGGCGCTCCCTCCCGGCCTGCTCCGTCAACCCGCGTCACTACTACCGAATACGCTGCGGCAGGTTGTTCTCCCACCACCACGATCACTGCCGGCGGGCTTGGCTTTCTGACCGGATTGCCCACGAAGGGCACGCCCGCTTGCAAGTACTCGGCCTTCCTCTTTGCTGCATCCTGTTCGAACGCTTTCCACTTCTTCTCGAAGCGGTCGTTGGCCTGACTGAACGACGCATCGCGGTAGACCATCGCCAGCACGTTCGAAAGGTGCCATCTCTTCAGCGGCTCATCGACCACCGCGTTCACCACGGTCAGCGTGGATTCCCATTGCAGGTACGCGTCCACCCGGTCCGTGATCCACTGCTCCGACAGCACCATCTTTGCCGCCAGGTCGATGCCCTCTTCGGCCGCAACCGTCGTAGCGCCGCCATCGTAGGCCTGCAGATCGTCCGCCTTACACCATGCCCCGTCCACAAGTAGTGCCACGTCGAGCCTCCTATGCCGCGCTCTTCGCCGGACCCGGCTTCGCCGTCTCGATCGGCACCATCTGGAACTGCAGCCGCGACGCTGTCTTGGCGGTCTGGAATTGCTCGCGATGGAACCACTCCTCAGTGCGGAAATCTTGTTTCTGCTTTGCGTCCGCGAGTTTTGCCCGACCTTCCAGCATCAACTTGCAGGCGTTGCGCCGGGACACTTCGCTGATCACCCCCGGCTTGCCGCCGTCGTCGGTCTCCTCGCTCACCACCAGCACGTGTGTGTCGGTCATACTGTCCTCAAGCTCGTGCAACTTCTTGTAGTACTGCCGCAGATCCATCTCATTGCCTCCTTTGTTTGACCTGTAACTCGGTCTTTGAGTCACAGCTTGTTAACTTCATCCGCGCCTGACATATCGCGGTATCGAGAACGGGAGAGTCCTTCCCCGCACAGCGCCCCGTCCCCGCACACCGCCGTGGACGACAGCCAGCGGCCTTCCCCCCCGCCTCCGTTGCTCGGAAACATCCCCCCCTTTCCGAGCAACGTCAAACAGCGCCAGCGGCCTGTCTAGCTCCGCACCTGCACCGCATGCGTGTTGCGCAAAACGCCGCAACCGTACAGGATGTCAACCGTGAACTGCTGTGCCAGCGTGTTCGGCTGGTAGCTCATCAACACGCGCATGCCGAAGTTGCCCAACTCGGCGTAGTCGGCAATTGCGCCCGTCCCCGGCAGCGGCTTTGGCAAACGGCGCACCGCCAGGCCGATCGCCTGCCGCGCGAACGCCAGGTTGTTGCTGGTAGCCGGATTGCCCGTCTTCTGCACGAACTGCGAGCGGTACACGAAGAAGTCCTTCAGCCGGCCGACCGCGCCGGTCTGAATCGCTTGCGCCGGTTCGCCAATCGCGTACGCTTCGGTGAAGCGGTCGATCTGGCGCAATGCCGAGTAGCCCGCCGCGTCCACCACCAGGTACTTCTGCTCGGACGTCGGAACCTTCGCGTTGAACAACGCCGTCTCCGCCAGGTCGATCGCCTCTTCGGTCAACGCCGTACCGCCCGTGCCCAGCGGCACGTTGTAGGTGAACTGGCTGTACAGGTTCAGCAGGTCCGATTCCACCCGCTCTGCCAGTGCCACCATCGCCGGTTGCATGTACATCTTCAGCAACCCCGGCACCGCCAGGGCTTTCGTCACGTCCGGAATCGTGAACGTCGCTTCCGCGTGCGTGTTCAGCACGATCTGCGCATTCCCCAGAGTCGGGTTCTGCGTCTGTACCGAGCCGCCCTCGGCGATGTTGTTGGCCGTCATCACCGGCGGAATCGGCACGTTCACCGTGTCGCCCGCGTTGGCCAACACCGCTTCGTAGTCACGGGTGACCAGGTTGCCCATCACCAGGTTGCCCATCAGCGCCGGCAGTGCGTCGGCCGCCACCAGCTTCACAATCGCACTCGCCAGGTTGGCGGATGTAATTAAGGCCATTTCTCTCTCCCTTGTCTTCTCGTCTCAACCCAACCGGACCTTCGCAGGTCCCGCCTGACTCGCCCTTCCAGGCCTGCAGCGCGACCAGGGCGATCTGCTCTCTCACTCGCTGCATATCCTCGGCGCTCATCCCCGGCCGGATCGACTCCAGCTCGATACTCGACCCGCCGCTGTGTCGCGGAGTCGTCGTCACCCCCGATCCACCGGCGATCCGCGCTGGAAGAAACTCCGGATTGTCCTGCACAAACCGCGCCAGGAAATCCTTCGCGGAGATATCACCCTCGGCGGTCCTCGCCACCAGCAGGCCCTCCGGCGATCTCTGAATGTCGTCCCTGACCGCCTTGTGCGCCAGGTCGATCTTGGTTACGCCCAGCCGCTGCAGCTCCGAGCGGATCTGCACATTGCGGTCGCTCTCTTCGGCGAACTTCTTGGCCACCTGGTTTGCTTCCACCAGCTCGTTGACCTGTCGCTCCAGCGATTCGCGCTTTCTGCGCTCGTCGAGAAGTTCCGCCTTGTAGGCTGGCTCGGCCTTGCGGCGTTCCGTAGTCAGGAACTCTTCAATCACGTTGCGGATCATTCCGCGCACGTCCTGCTCGGTGTTCGGCTCATGCCGGGCAGACCCCTGCTCAATGGGCTCCATAGCTCTCCTCTTTCGTCAATTTGTTCGTTTGTTTAAGCCCAGGCGCTCAGCCTCGGCCAATCAGTCCGCGAATCCCCACACAGCCCAGAGCCGCGAATGCGGCAAGCGGTCAAGTCCGCTGTCAACCCTATTGCGGATTGCCCGATCCGCCCTCATCCGGCTTAGGTTGTGGGGCAGGATGGTATCCTACGCGCCGGTTGTTTACCGGCGCAGGACGGCCCACCTACAAGCTCATTTGGCAGGTCGCCAACCCGCCGCAGATTCGCAACTTGCCCCCTCAATCCGTGCGTGCTCTGCGTGCCACACAACTCGCTTCACTAACCCACCTTCAACGATGCATCGATCTCATCCGCAATCCGCCCTTTGATCTCCTGCCGCACGTCGCACAAATATTTCGCGGCCAGTCTCTTCAACACCTGCGCCCTGAACGTCTCCGACCCGATCCCCAAACTCAGCAGCTTCTCCGCGTCCTGCAATTCGCTGCTGAAATCGCCAATATCGAACTCGTCCAATCCCGTCACATCCACCTGGATCGCGTCCTCCCGCGCTCCCGACACCATCCGCAGGATCTTCTTCAAGGTGTCCTTCACCCGGTCCCCAAACCCCCTCAGCACTTCCTGCGTAATCAGGTAATCCCGCTGCTTGCTGATGCCCGTCATCGCCGCGTTGCTCGACTGCGAACTCAGCGCCTGGTTCAGCACGTAACACACGCGGTAGATCTCCTCCTTCAGCCGGTCGATGTTCTGCATCGCCACCTGGTACACGTGCCCTTCCGGCTCCGTCCACCCGAACTTGTCCTGCGGCCCCAGTTGCAGGTAGTAGCTCTCCCCCACGCATTCCTGCCATTCGCGGTCGCTGTACACCACCGGCATCGCGAACAGCCCCATCGTCAGCGCCCACCCCAGTGCATTCGACTTGTTGAAGTGCTCCAGTTGCAGCGACGCGGCCTTGTTCATCAGCCACATCCCGTCGCCGAAGTTGAACTCCACCACCGGCACGACTTTCTGCTTCGCCAGACCGTGCAATCCCTGCTTCACCAACTCCACCGGACCCGCATGCCCTGCCCGTTCGATCTGGTCGTAAATCTGGAATTCTTCCCGCCCGTAATACACCCAGCGCCGCTTCGTCACCCACTCGCCCGTCTCCGGCGCGTCCACCAGTCGCTCCGTCCTCAGCACCACCCAATCGAATTCGCCCCGCTCGTTCCGCTGCCAGTTCACCAGGCTCTCCGCCGGGTACTCGCATAGGTACGCCCGGCTCAGCCCGAGCTTGTCTTCCTCGGCCCGGTTCTTCGCCTTGCGCCCCAAGTCGGGGAAGTCGATCGCAATGTAACTTCGCCCCGACACCAGCGCTTCGATCGTCTGCCGCCGGAAGAAATCGCTGAGCGTCGATCCGCGCAGGTCGCAGTCGTCCGCGAACTCGCTGTAGAATTCGCGTGCCCGGTCGTCCTGCCCCTCGAAGTTCAGCGTCGGCTCGCGGCGGAACAACGTGGCCGCGTACCAATCGATGATCGACCCGACGTAGTTCTCGTAGAACGCCCGGTTCGTACGTTCCATAAACACGTCGTTCGGCTCCCGCAGCCGCGGAATCAGGTACTGCGCCGCACGCGAGGTGAATTGCTCTCCTCCCGCATACATGTCGCGGTACTTCGGCCAGACCGCGCTCAGCGTGACGTACTCGGGATGTTCTTTCCTGACATCGATCATCTTTCACTCCTCATTTCCGTTTGTGGGGCGGCCCCTCGGTGTGGGGCGGGGTCTCCAGACCCCGCTTTTCTTCTTCTTCCGGCTTCATCTAACTAACGCCGCCCTCCCCGTCCGTTACACCCCCGGGGCCCCCGGTTGCTCCTCACCACTGAAACAGCCGGCGGCCCCTACCCCTCACGACCACATCTCGTTCAGAGAATCGGTTTCCCGCGTTCCCCATTCACCCGTAACTTCCCGCCGAACTCCTGCCACACCAGGTATCCCAGCGCATCCGACAAATGCGTTCGCTTCGTATCGCTGTCTTTGTCGATATCCAGCGAATCCCGTGCGAAGCTCACTTCGTCAAAGTCCGCCATCAGCTCTTTGCATCGCGGATCGACCAGCAGCGTCGTCTCCCCGCTGGCCGCCTTCAACATCCCGTTGACCAGCCGCACCCGCATCTGCACGCTCGGGTTCGATCTCGGAATCCGGTATTGCACCGTGTGCTTCCCCTGCTCCGCGAAGAAGTCCCGCAGCATGTTGTAGTCGCTCGTGCCCGCCGTCTGCATGTGGTACGCCGACGCATCCGCATACACCACCAGGCCCCTCGCCCACTGCGCATAGCGCTTCACGAACTCCTCGCACGCATCGAGCGTGCTCGCCCGGCCCAGTACGATCTCGTCCAGCACCCTCACCGTGCCGCCATCTCGCTGCGCGATGATCGAACTCATCGGATTCACGTTGAAATCAAGCGCCCACAGCAACGGCAGCGCCGGGTCAGCCGTCTGTTCGCGCACGCTCACGTTCCGGTCGAACGCGTGGTACACCAACCCGCTCTTCGGGTTCAAATACTCGCCCAGAACTTCCTGCTTGTAGAACGCCTCGTCGTAGCTCGTCTTCAGCCGCTCGTAAAAGTCCGGTACCTTGTCCAGCAGGTGCCGGTTCTCGTTCGCCTGCGCCAGCACGCACCCGTAGCCTTTCGTCGTCCCTCGGATGAAGCGCCGGTACACCCAGTCGAACCCCTTCGGAGTCCACACCCCGTACCCGCACAGCTTCTTCGCTTCCGGATCGCGCAATCTCGCTTCCAGCCGGATCCAGGCCTCTTCGTGCGTGTAGGTCAACTCGTCGATCCCGAACCACGCCAGGTTCGTCCCCCGCAGACGCTCGTAATCGTCCATCGACCGGAACAGGATCTTCGAGCCCGTATCCTCCAGCGTCAGCGTGTTCTCCGCCTTGTTCATGTCGAACGGAATCGAGTTCGCTTCCAGCACTGCCAGCATCGACACGAGCGTGGCATCGCGCAGCATCGGGTAAGTCGGCGCACCGATCAGGCCCATCCCTCCCGCGTTCACATAGGCCAGCTTGATCGCTTCCTGGCACAGCGCCTGGCTCTTGCCCGAGCCAACCGGCCCGGAGAACCCCTTGAACCGCGCTTCCAGCTTGTGAAACCGGCCCTGCGACGGCAGCGGGCTGTAGCGGATTTCGCGCTTCATTCCGTCCGGTCCTCAATCCACTGCACCGTCACCTTGCGATCCCTCTGCGGATTCAACTCCTTGTGGAGCTGCATCAGCCGGATCAGGTCCGCGGGTGTGATCTTGAAACCGCCCTCCGTCGCCTGCGTTTCCGCCAGCCCTAGCAGCATGTTGACCAGCCGCTTCTTGCCCGCCTCGGTGTGTGCCTTGACGCCATGCGCCGCCGTCTTGCCATGCTCGTCCCCGTCGGTTTCCCACCCTGCTTCGCCCTGCGCCAACTTCCCCACCAGCTTGGCTGCGAGCTCTCGGGACCATCCCTCGTCCCCCACCTTCGACCGCGCCCGCGGCACCCCGGTCCCCGCCGTCTGATCGGCCGCATTACTTCTCAGGAAGCGCCCGTTCGCCGCCCGGAACACCGCCGCGACCACTCTTTCCGTGTGGGTCCCGGCCGTCTTGCTGGCGGCTGTCTTGGCCTCCACTGCGGGCGTCGGGCCCGCTCTCCGCTTCGCCGCCCCGAGTTCTAGCTCCGTTGTTGCACTCATCTCCGCGACCCCCTCGCACATGAACCTTACCCGCATGGGTCAACGCTTAATTCCCCTCTTGTTGCGTAAGTGCTTGATAAGGAAGCGAAAATTCTCCTAAATTTGTTGTCACCCACTTCCCGCCGCTCCCTTTTCTGCCCTTCCATAGCGGAGCTTGTATACTGAAATGGCATTCATTTTCCGGTGTTTGTCCAGGAGAAACCATGCCCAAACGAATTGTCATTCTCACCGGCGGCGGAGACGTCCCCGGACTCAACTCGGTCATCAAAGAAGTCACCTACCGCGCCACCGAACTCGACTGCGAAGTCGTCGGTATTCGCCGCGGTTGGGAGGGACTCACCCACCTGAACCTCGACGACCCTGAAAGCAAGAGCCGCTACGTCCTGCCTCTCGATCGGCTCGTCACCCGCACCATCGATCGCACCGGCGGCACTTTCCTTCACTCCAGCCGGACTAACCCGGCCAAAATGAAGTCCTTGCCCGATCACCTCAAGGGCCAGGAGTTTCCTTCCAAGGAGTCGATCGGGAAAGACGGCAAGCCGCTCGTCACCTTTGATGTCACCAAAGCGGTCCTCGCGAACCTCGAGAAGCTCAATGTGGACTACGTGATCGCCATCGGTGGCGACGACACCCTGTCCTACGCCGCCCGTCTCGACAAGGAAGGCGTCAAAGTCATCGCCATCCCCAAGACGATGGACAACGACGTTCGCAACACCGAATACTGCATCGGCTTTTCAACCGCCATCACGCGCGCTGAGAGCGCCATCCAGCGCCAGCGCACCACCGTTGGCTCGCACGAGCGCATCGGCGTGTTTCGCGTCTTCGGCCGCGATGCCGGCTTCACGTCGCTTTACACCGCCTACGTCACCAACATCCGCTGCCTCATCCCCGAGTACAAGGTGGACCTCGACAAGTTGATCGCCCTGCTGATCGACGACAAGAAGAAGAACCCCTCCAACTACTCGCTCGTCGTGCTTTCCGAAGGCGCGGAGTGGCAGGGCTACCAGGTCCGCAGCTACGGCGAAGCCGATGCCTTCGGCCACCAGAAGAAGGCCAACGTGGGTGAAGACCTCGCCGACGAGATCAAGCGTCGCGGTAAGGAGGAGACCATCATCTCCGACCTCACCTACGACCTCCGCTCGGGCGATCCCGACTTCATCGACAAGCTCGTCGCCTCCACCTTCGGCAACATCGCCATGGACGCCGTCGCCGCCGGCAAGAGCGGCGTCATGACCGCCATCGTCAACGGCTGCTTCTCCTTGGAGCCGATCCCCGACCCGAAACTCGGGCCGCGCAAGGTCGACATCGCCGCCGCCTACAACACCGAACGCTACCGTCCCAACTACTCCAGCAAGCTCGGCCTCCCGATCTTCCTGACCAAGGCCAACTAACCCGTCTCAGAGCGGGGTGGCTCTCAAGCGCCGCCCCGCTCCCTCTCAATCAGCACAGAGCCGCAAACGACAGAGAGCGGGCAAGTCCGCTAACAACCGCGAAACCCTCGCCGGCTGCTGTCTTCACCTCCCCCTTCTCACTGCATCTCAGCGCCTTGGAAACGGCCCGAACGCTGCAAAGATGCTCTACTCCCGTCGGTGCGCCCTGCTCGCTCTACACTGGTATTTAGCGCGGCTGCGATTGGGCCAGTTCTCGTTACCCTTCCTTTGGACGGCCACGGGGAGACTGAGTACGGGATTGCCCGTGTACTGTCGCCGAAGATTCCACCACCCACCATGCAGCCTCCCCAGTCCCCCTTGCAAGAAGTCGTCGAAGCCGAAGGCCACCTCATCGACTCCCACATCATGGAGCAGATCTTCGACACCGTCGTCGAGTTCAACGGCCGTTTTGAAGTCGAGCACTTCCACATCGGCCGCACCAACTCCGACCCGTCCCGGCTCCGCCTGCGCGTCGAATCGGCCTCCACCGCCGAGATGGAGAGCCTGCTCGCCCGCCTGGTGGAACTCGGTTGCTCCCCCGTCCACGGCGCGGACGCCTCGTTCCGCATCGTCGAACGCGACCGCTGCGCGCCCGAGGACTTCTACTCCACCACCAACCACCGCACCCTGATCCGCTACGGCGATTCCTGGCACCAGGCGCGCAACCAGCGCATGGACGCCCTCGTGGTGTGGGAGGACAATTCCCCCATCTGCCGCCGCTTGCGCGACATCCGCGCCGGGGACCGGGTCGTCGTCGGCATGAAGGGCATCCGCGTCGTCCCCGAGTCGAAGGAGCGCGACCGCCACGCCTTCGCCTTCATGTCCAACGGCATCTCCTCCGAGCGTCAGCTCGAAACCGCCGTTCGCCAGACCGCCGCCTTCATGCGCGCCTGCCGCGAAGCCAGACAGCCCATCATCGTCGTGGCCGGCCCGGTCGTGGTGCACACCGGCGGCAACGTCCCGCTCGCCGCCCTGATCCGCACCGGCTGGGTCAACGCCCTGCTGGCAGGCAACGCCCTGGGCGTCCACGACATCGAGTCGGCGCTGATCGGTACCTCGCTCGGCATCCGCGTTTCGGACGGCCGCCAGGCCGAGCACGGCCATCGCAACCACATGCGCGCCATCAACGCGATCTACCACGCCGGTTCCATCGCCGCCGCCGTCGAGCAGGGCCGCCTGACCAAGGGCGTGATGTACGAATGTGTGACGAATCGCATACCGTTCGTGCTCGCCGGCAGCCTGCGCGACGACGGTCCGCTGCCCGATACCATCACCGACATGAACGTCGCCCAGGACGCCTACTGCGAGCACCTGCGCGGGGCCGGGCTGGTACTGTGCCTCGGTTCGATGCTGCACTCCATCGCCGTCGGCAACATGCTCCCCGGCTGGGTCAAGACGGTCTGCGTCGATATCAACCCCGCCGTCGCCACCAAGCTCAGCGACCGCGGCACCAGCCAGGCCCTCGGCGTGGTCACCGACGTGGGCATCTTCCTGGACCACCTCAACCGCACCCTGGCCTAGCCGAATTGGAGCCGCAAATCCAAACGGAGCCGCGACCGTGAGGGAGCGGTACTTGTTACCCAGGTCCGCGAACGGACCCTCCGGTGCATCACCGCACATTCGCCCCCGTTTTGTGACTCGCGCCGCAAGCCCCCATAGCCGACAATAAGGGTGTAATGCCGCAACCCAAAACGAAGTCCGCCAAAGGCAAGCGGCCGCCCGCCGCGCACCTCTACACCGACGAACACGCCGTCGCCGGCATCGATGCCCCGCTGCCTGAGATCGAGTGCTGGCCCAATCAATACTCGCGGGATTACCAGATCGAGATCACCCTGCCCGAGTTCACCTCGGTCTGTCCGCGCACCGGCTTGCCCGACCACGGCACCCTCACCATCCGCTACGTCCCGGACAAATTGTGCTTGGAATTGAAGGCGCTCAAGCTCTATATGCTGGCTTACCGCAACCTGGGCATCTTCCAGGAAAACATCGTCAATCGCTTTCTGGACGACTGCGTGCGTGCCTGCAAGCCTCGCGAGATGTCGATCAGCGGTGAGTTCCTGCCTCGCGGCGGCGTGTACTCGACGATCCACGCGCACTACGCCCGGCGCAAGTAGTCGCCCCAGCTATCGTGCCTGGACGGCATGAATTGCGTTCGCCGGCCGGCCTCGCTCGGCCGCAGCACAATCGCGCTCAGTTCGCTTTCCGGCTGCTTGTCTTCGCTGCGTTCCAGCGCTTCGCGCACCAGGCTCTGCGCGAGCCCCGGCGCGGCTTGCGTCTCCAAATCGAGCAGCGTCGCCAGCAGCCGGTTCTCACTCCATTTCGATTGCGCCTCGGGCCCGTCCAGCAGCCCCGGGCTGAGCGCCAGCAGCAGATCCCTGCGCTGCAGTTCGATCTCGCCGACCTCCCAATCCGCCCGCCCTTCCCCGCTCAGTGGCCGGCCCGTCGCGGTCAACCGCAGCGCCTGTGGCCCGTCGGTCTTGTACATCAGCAGGACCGGGGGCACGTGCCCGGCGTTCACGTACAGCAACCGGCGGGAGATCGCGTTGTAGCGGGCCATCAGCAGCCGGACCGGCTGCTGGGCATCGCCCGAATCGAGCAGCGCCTTCTCCACCGAGTCCAGCGCCTGCCGCAGGTCGTCGCCGCAAACGTAGAACCGGCTGCGCAGCAGCGCCTGCAGCCGCACCATCTCCACCGCGACGCGCACGCCGGAGGATTCGCACTCCGCCATCACGATCCCCAACGAGGCGCCGGATAGCGCCACCACGTCGCAGAATCCGCCCTGGCTGCCCTCCGCAATCTCCACCGCCACTCCGTATTCCATGCCCGCCACCGACACCACGTCGGGCGGCGTCATGCGCTTGCGAACCTGCGTGGCCAGCTCGCGCACCATCCGCACTTCCTCGGAGTCCACCCGTACAAGAGCCGCGTTTTCCACCGCCGCTTCGTCCGGCACGTGGGCCACCGGGGCCGGCTCCGGCGGCAACCCGGTCTCGTTCAGTTCCTGGGCCAACTCGTGCAGCAGTTGCGCTTCCTCGAAGTCCACCGGACCAGGGTCCGCTTCCGCTACCGCCAGTTCGTCCCGCGCCTCCGCGACGAGGGCCGGCTCGTGCATCTCGGCGGTCAACTCATCGAGCAGTTGCGCTTCCTCGGCGTCCAACGGACTGGAAGCCGCCTGCTCCACCGCCACTTCCGCCAAAGGCACGGGCTCGGGCGGCTTCACGTGCCTGCGCAGATCGGCGGCCAACTCGTGCGCTCTTCTGATCTCCTCGGCCTCCATCCGGATGCGCTCCGCCTTTTCCAACGCTTCCAGCACGTCGAGCATGCGGGCGACCTCGTCCGCGACTTCCGCCGTAAAGTGCATCTGCGCCGGTGTGAGCTGATCGCTGGTGAGCCTGCCGCCGATCAGGAAGAACCCGGCCAGCTTCGACTCGCGCCAGAACCCCACGGCTGCCTGGGCTTCAAAGGAACTGAGGCTCTCCAACTCGCCTTGCAACTCAGCCGGGTCCACCTCCTTCAAGCGCTTGACCCAATTGCCCGGCCGTCCGGTGGTTGGATTGAAAACCTCCAGGAAAGGGACTCTGTGAGGCGGGTTGAAAGCTTGCGCCAGCAATCCGTCCCGGTCGAAGTGGCCCGGATGCAGCGGAGACGAGGGCAGGGAAGCCACCATCCGGAACTCGGTCTGGTCGAGCAGGAACAGGCGCAGCGATGAGGCTTCCAGTTCAGTCAGGATGGACTTCGCCGCGTACGCCAGCATCTGGTCTTTCTTCAACAGGTGCCGCAGCCGCATGGCGACCGTGTCGGCGTGCTGCTTCCAGAAGATGGTCTCCATCAGCAGCCGGACCGCGTGGTCGCCGGCGCGGCCCAACCCGAACGCGCACAGTCCCGTTAATGCGGCCAGAGTGGCGGCGGCTGCGCCCGCCCGAGCCGCCAGTTCCCAGCGCGGTGTGGCCAGGCAGAACAGCGCGGCGCACCCGCAGCCCAGGGCCAGTGCCGGGCCCCAGCGCAGGAGCGGGGGCAGCCCGCCGATTTCAACGTCCGGCGACGGTTGCCAGCGGGCCCAGACCGCGGCTGCCGCGATCAGGCCAGTCAATGCAATAAGTGCCGCGCCAAACCAGGGCGCCGCGAGCGCTAACCATTGCCAATCAATCCAACCTGTCATCGCTTCACACTGCACTCTCTCGCCAGGAATCTATTTAGGATAAGCACTCTCGTTTTACCAGATATCGGCGTAGTACCAATGGCCCATGCGGCGGACCGGGCGCGGCGGACGCTGCCGGCTCTTGCGGTCCCGCAAGTCCCATCCGGCCGCCCCTCGCAGCCGGGTGAAAACCGTTTGCAATCCCTGGCCGGTCTTTCAACGCTGGGCCTCCCGGATCACTTCGCCGCAGCCGCGCTGAACACAAGGTAATACTGATATGGCAGGAACCCCTGCTCTTCACTTAGTTTGAAGCCCGCCTGCTCGAACTCCCGCAGCATGTCCGCCCGGTCGATCTTCATCTCCACGGGTGGGCCGATCTTCAACTCGCGCTTGTGAAAATCGATCACGACGATGCGCCCCCCCGGCTTGAGCGCCTGTTTCACTTTATCGAGGTACGCCGCCCGGTTCTCAATGTGGTGGACCACGTCGCAAAAAAAGATCAGGTCGCTCGCGCCGTCCGGGAGCCGCGGATTGTCGGTACTGGCGAGCACGGGCGTGACGTTGCCGGGAGCGGATTTGAGCGAAATCTCCAGCAGGCGCGCATCGATATCCACCGCGAACACGCGGCGGGCATGGCGGGCCAGCCTGTTGGCGAAGTAGCCCGTGCCCGAACCGATGTCGGCCACCGTTTCCTGGCCGGTCAACTTGAGCGCCAGGATGACTTCGTGCGGCTTCTGCCAGCCATCCCGCTCGGGGTCCTCCAGCACGCGCGCATACTCGGCGGCCGATTCAGGCGGGTGGTGCTGGTGCGCGGTCTGCGCCAAAGCCGGCAGCGCGCATAACGCGCCGCACATGATCACACGCAAGCTCATCCGTTTCATACAAGCAACAGCCTATCCTGTTCTTGCGGCATCCGCCCGGCCCTGAGCCGGTTTATCGCCGCAACCCGCGGCCCATCCTCAGTTCGATACCGGCACAGGCACGGGATCCCGCAGACTGCTCCTGAAGCGGCTGTAGGTAAAGTAGATCACCAGCCCGGCCCCGAGCCACAGGAAGAAGCGCAGCCAGGTCATCAGCGGCAAGCCCATCATCAGCACCAGGCAGCAAGCGATGGAGATCAGCGGGAATAAGGGCACGAACGGCACACGGAAGGCGCGTTTGCGCTCCGGCTGCTTGCGCCGCAGCACGATCACGCCCGCCGACACCAGAATAAAGGCGAACAGGGTACCGATGTTCGACAGCTCCGCCAGCGTGTCGATGTCCCAGATGCCCGCCGGAATGCCCACGAAAAAGCCCGCGATCCAGGTGCTGATATGCGGCGTCTGGAAAGTCCTGTGGACCTTCGAGAACATGCTGGGCAGCAGTCCGTCGCGCGACATCGCGAACCACACCCGCGCCTGTCCATACTGGTACACCAGCAGCGACGACAACATGCCCATCAGCGCGCCAGCAGTGACCACCACACGCAGCCGGTTGTAGCCCAGGAAGCGCAGCGCGTCGGCCACCGGCGAATCGGTCCCCAGCCGGTCGAACCGGATGATCCCGGTCAGCACCAGCGATACCGAGCCATACAGGATGGTGCACACGATCAACGTGGCGATGATGCCGATCGGCAGATCGCGCTGCGGGTTGCGGCATTCCTCGGCCGCCGTCGAGACCGAGTCGAAGCCGATGTAGGTGAAGAACACGATCGAGGCGCCGGTCAGGATGCCGGAGAACCCGTGCGGTGCGAAGGGATGCCAGTTTTCGGGTTTGATCGCGCTGGCCGCGCCGAAGCAGAAGATCAGGATCGCGGCGATCTTGATCAGCACCATCACGGTATTGGCTTGCGCGCTTTCCCGCACGCCGCGTACCAGGATCACCGTCACCAGCAGCGTGATCACCAGCGCCGGCACATTGAACCAGCCAGCCGGTTGACCCGGTGCGGGCAAGGGCGGATAGGCCCAGTGCACGGGCAGGTGGACCCCGAACAGGTTGTCCCCCAGGTCTTGTATGTAGGCCGAGAAACCGACGGCGACGCTCATGTTCGACACGGCGTATTCGAGGATCAGGTCCCAACCGATGATCCAGGCGAAAATTTCGCCCAGAATCGCGTAGGAGTAAGTGTAGGCGCTGCCCGCGATCGGAATCATCGAGGCCAGTTCGGCGTAGCACAGCCCCGCGAAGGCACAGGCGATCGCGACCAGCACGAACGACAGCGTGATGGCGGGACCGGCGCCGGGCCGCCCCATCTGCGAGCCGGCGTGGGAACCGAATAGCACCACGTCCAAGACCGTCGCGTTCAGGATGGAATGGAATTTCTCGATCTTGCCCGCCGCCGCCGTGCCGGTCAGCGTGAAGATGCCGGAACCGATCACCGCGCCGATGCCGAGCGCCATCAGGCTCCAGACGCCCAGGGTGCGCTTTAAGCGATGCCCTTCTTCATTCGACGCTTCGATCAGCGCGTCTATACTCTTGGTGCGAAACAGTTGGCTCAACAACATCCCCCCGCCAATAGCTCCGAAGATAGCACCGCGCAGCGCGGCGCCGTCTACCCCCGCATGATTTTGATGTGTTTTGAGACGAACTGGGTCTTGCACCAGAATACGAGAAATGCGTCCCCGCGCGATGCCAAATCGCAGCAGATTGGCGACCGTGCGCGAGTGGCGGCTGTTCCGTGGGCGCGGTTCCTGCGCCGGGGCTGCGAAACCGCTCCGACAGCGCTGGAGAACTGTGCCACGCGGCTTCGCGGAATCGACCGGCTTCGATCAGCGCCCCGCCAGAGCCGGGGAACTGCCCCACTAACCCGCAAGCAGTTGATCCGGTCCCGCCCTCTACACTCGCCTGTCAGTTATTCAGCACTGCCGGAAAACGTGCCCATTGTTATGACCCTTGAATAGGAGACGGGAGTTGGCTGGCGCGGGAGGCGGGAAAGAACTGAAGACTCTCTGCATCTGTCTTCGTAGTATTTGAGTTTCAGGCGTAATTCCGCTGGACTTAGAACTCTTGACGGCTTCCGGTTGCCATTACGAGCGGCTCACGCTGCCCGACTGTCGCACCGCCCCAGCCACTGCGCCCGCCGCCACAACGGTTGCGTAGCAGGCTGCCTGCAGGATTCCCTCGCGATCCAGCATGTGACATCGCTGGAGTATAACTCCCGCTGTTTCGCTGTAGGCACTCTTGGAACCTGGATTATTGTTTTTTACAAACTATTAACAAACATAGCTTGCCCGTACAAAATGCGTAGTTTAGACTCCAATACACAGTTGATGATTTGAAGACGCTGCGCGTTTTCGCGAACAGGCCGGATGTTCGCTGAAATCGGGCAGCGGCATGGGGAGCATGAACTTCTATCTGGGTGTGTGGAGCGGCGAAAGCGTGCCCTTCGGGCTGGATGCGCGGACTTGGTACGCCGCGCTAGTGGAAGGGCGCGCGGCAGCGACTGGATTTCACGCCGGGGTATACGGCTTTCACCAGGAACTGACCCGCCGCTACCCGGACGTGGACATGGTGGCGGAGGAGGATCTGGACGCGTGCCCGTGGGCTTGCGCACTCGACGTCTCCGACCACTACGTGCTGATGGCGCTGCTGCCGGACAGGTATCCGGGCATGCTGCCGCTTGTTCTCCACCTGGCCGACCGGCACGGGTTGGTTTGCTTCGACCCCCAGAACTCGCAGGTGCACCTGCCCTCCCATCTACTGAAGTCGTAAACGGAATGGCCCCCCAACCCGGCTTGCCGCGCGGGTGTGGGACGAACGCATAAGCGGATGAAAGAATGAGACTCCGATCATGCGCCGATTCCTGCTCTGTCCGCTGCTGGGTGCGCCTGGCCGGAACCAGCCCATCGCGGCCCCCTGAGTTGCCGCTCGGGCGCGGAGGCTACCGCCAGATTTTCCCGACAGTGTCAGGCGATTGCGACAGCGAGGCCCTCACCGCGGTACGACCCTCCGTACCAAGCCTGTTTTGATTGAACACGTTACAGCATCTCGCCGAATGGACCGGCGATTGCTTCCCTGGCCGGGTATGGAAGCAACACGACATGTGCCGGTGAGCGGGTTCCGCAACTCGGAGCGGGTACAGTCGAGCATTCTGGCGGGCGGCGAGAAGCGGCTGCTGGTCTGGATGGCGGAGCGGATTCCGGCGTGGATCAACTCGGACCATCTGTCCCTGCTGGGGCTGCTCTCGATGGCCGGGGCCGGCGTTTTCTATTGGGCCTCGGGCGCCTCGCGCGGCTGGCTCTGGATGGTCAACCTGATGATTCTACTGAACTGGGCTGGCGACAGCCTGGACGGCACTCTGGCGCGGGTCAGGAACCGGCAGCGGCCGCGCTACGGCTTCTACGTCGATCACGTGATCGATGTCGTCTCCGCGACATGCCTGTTCACCGGGCTCGGCCAGTCGGGCTACATGAGCGCCGGAGTCGCCGCCGCGCTGCTGGTCGCCTTCCTGCTGCTGTCGGTCGAGGCCTACCTCGCCACCTATACCATCGGGAGCTTCCGCATGTCGCATGGCCCGTTTGGGCCGACGGAGCTTCGAATTCTGCTCATCGTCGGGAACTGCGCCTTGTTCACACGCACGGAATCGGTCCTGTTCGGCCACCGCTGGCTGCTGCTCGACGTGGGCGGGACCATCGGCGCCGCCGGAATGCTCCTGCTGTTCGTGTGGACGGCGACGCGCAACACGCTGGCCCTGTACCGGGAAGAACGGCTGCCCTGAACCGCAGCGTGGCAATCCGCTGGCTCAAGTTCCAGGCCATCGGCGCGGCCGGCACGTGCGTGCAGCTGGGAAGTCTTTTTGTCCTGCGCGAGTGGGTGGGGCTGAACGTGGCGGCAGCGGCAGCCGTCGCGGTGGAGATCGCGATTCTGCATAACTTCTGCTGGCACCGGAACTGGACCTGGGCCTTCGCCGCCGGGCAGTCCCACGGCAAGCCGCTGCTGCGGCAATTGTGCGAGTACAACCTGACTTGCTGCCTGGTTTCGCAGGGGTCCAACGTGTTTCTCACCTGCCTGTTCGTGCGGGCCCTCGCAGTGCACTACCTGCTCGCCAATCTGATGGCGATTGCGACGGTGGGTGCGGTGAACTTCCTCACGGCGGAGCTGTTCATCTTCCGCCCCGAGGCAAGCAAGGGGACGCCGGGACGAGCGTGACAAGCCCGGCGCGCTGCTGGGCTCTAGCGCTCAGGGAACGATGCCGAGTTCCTTGATCTTCTCCTGCAGATGTTGCCGCGCCAGACCCACCGCTTCGGTGGTGCGGGAGATGTTGCCCGAGCTCTCGCGCAGCTTGCGGGCGAGGTACTGGGCCTCGAAGCGGCGGCGCGCCTGGCGGTAGTCCGGGGTGGCAAACATCGCCTCCGACGGGGACGAGTCCACCGGCATCACCGGCTGGAGCACGGCGGCCACCGCCTCAGCGTCGGCCTGCTCGCGAGTCGAAAGGACGAACAGGCGCTCCACGGTACTGCGCAGATGGCGCACGTTTCCGGGCCAGGGTTCTTCCTGCAAGCGGAGAATCGCGCCGGGCGTCAGCTCGGGGCCGGGTCGCGCAAGGGCGGGATGAACAGCGTGACGGCCGCCAGGCGGAAGTAGAGATCCTGCCGGAAGCGGCCCTCGAGAATCGCCGCCTCGGGCGACTTGTTGGTCGCGCTGATCAGTCGCACATCCACCTGGACCGGTTGGGTGCCGCCCAGCGGCTCGATCGCCCCCGACTCCACGGCCCGCAGGATCTTGGCCTGCGTGCCCAACTCCACTTTGCCGATTTCGTCGAGAATCAGGGTACCCCGGCCGGCCTGCTCGAACTTGCCCGGATGGGCGGCGACAGCCTGCGTAAAGGCGCCCTTCTCGTGGCCGAACAGCTCGCTCTCGACCAGGCTCTCCGGCAGCGCGGCACAGTTGAGCGCCACGAAACGCTGCCTGCTGCGAGCGCTCCGGGCGTGGATTTCGCGCGCCAGCAGGTCCTTGCCGGTGCCGCTTTCGCCCAGAATGAGCACGGGCAGGTCCGACGCAGCGACCCGCTGCGCGGTCTGGAACAGCTCGCGCATCGGGCGCGACACGCCGGACATGCCTCCGCATTCGCCTTCGCCGGCCAGCCGGTCACGCAGCCCGTTGACCTCGGCCTATTACCTGATCCCGCTGGAACTGGCTGCTATCGGTCTGCGACGGCACCAGCCGCAACAGGCGATGGCCATCTACCAGTCGGTGCTGGCCCGGGTTCAGAGCAAAGCGGATGGATTTGGGGCCATCGACGTGGCGCACGTCTACCTGCGCCTCGGCGTCGCGAGCCCGAAGCGCAGGCGACCTGCCGGCCTCGGTTGCGTGGCTCGAGCGCGCGCTGGGTAACGGACAGGGCAACGCGAAGCTGCGCGTCGCCATACGGCTGGAACTCGGGAAGACCCGGGATCTGCGCGGGGAGCGGCCGCTGGCCGTCGCACAGTACAGGCAGGTGGCGGAGGCGGAGGACTTCCTGGGCTCCCGCCGCGAGGCCCGCTCCCTGCTGGGCCATGCGTACCATCCGGCTCCCTGACGAACCCTGCCGCGCCTTCACGGGCGACAGGGTTCCCTCAGGAAAGCCTTCCTACCTGCGCGGCGTGGCTAACCGCCCCGAGCGAGGCCGCGCCGCCCCGGGTTGCCGGCGCGCTTCTACCCGCCGGCTCCCTGGTATCATGATCGGAACCTGACTCCAACTGGGGGCAATATGAGATTAGCGTTCATCGCCGGGCTGGCGGTTTGTGTGGCTGGCGGGCTCGCATCCGCACACTCGAACGAAGAGAAGATCTCCCTCGAGCTCCAGGAGGTGATGATTCCGATGCGGGATGGGGTGCGGCTGCAGACCGTGATCCTCACGCCCAAAGACGCAAAAGAGCCTCTGCCGATCCTGCTGCGCCGCACCCCGTATGGAGTGCCCGATGCCGCGTCTACCGGACAGGGCGTCCCGGCGGCAGCCGCGTTTTACGGGAAGCACATCGGCGTGATTCAGAACCTCCGGGGACGCTTCAAGTCCGAGGGCAAGTTCGTCATGCAGCGGCCGCCGCACGATCCGCGAGACACCAAAGGCATCGACGAAACCACCGACGCCTGGGACACGGTTGACTGGCTGATCAAGAACGTCCCGGGAAACAACGGGAAAGCTGGAATTCACGGTACCTCCTATGACGGGTGGACGGCCGTGATGGCTGCGCTGAATCCGCATCCGGCGGTGAAGGCCGTGATCGAACAGGCGTCACCGGCCGACATGTTCCTGGGCGACGACTTCCACCACAACGGAGCCTTTCGATTGAGTTACGGCTTCGAGTACTCGGCGCTGCTGGAGACGAAGGCGGAGGAGAACTTTCACTTCCTGTTCGACCGGGCCGATACCTACGAGTGGTATCTGCAGTTGGGGCCATTGAAGAACGCGGAAACGCGCCATTTTCACGGGCGGATTCCGACCTGGACGGACTTTGTTCAGCACCCGAATTTCGACGAGTTCTGGCAGCGGCAGACCGTCATCAAGTACCTGAAGGCCGTCCAGGTGCCGATCCTGCACACTGCCGGCTGGTGGGATCAGGAGGACTTCTACGGGCCGCAGAAGATCTACGCGAGACTCGAGGCCAGCGATGCGAAGCGGCAGAACTACTTCGTCGCGGGGCCGTGGAATCACGGGCAGTGGGGTGGCAACGGCTCGCATCTGGGGCCGCTGGATTTTGGGATGGACACCTCGAAGTACTACCGGGAGCAGATCTTCAACCCGTGGTTTGCCTATTGGCTGCGCGGGGAAGGCGAACTGAAGCTGGCCGAGGCCACCACGTTCGAGACGGGTACGAACCAGTGGCGGCAGTATGAGGCGTGGCCGCCCAAGCGCGGGGTCGCCGAGCGGCGGCTGTACCTGCATCCCGGGCGGCTGCTCTCGTTTGACCCTCCCGCGCGCGGCGGCGACCAGCCCTACGACGAGTACATCAGCGATCCGGCGAATCCGGTCCCGTACCGGCCGCGGCCGGTGACGCCGACCTATCCGGGCGCGGAGTGGCCGGTGTGGCTGGTGCAGGATCAACGTTTCGTCGATCACCGGCCCGATGTGCTGTCGTTCGAAACGGAACCGCTGGCGGAAGAGCTGCGGGTGGTAGGCGATCTGAGTGCGGAGATCTTCGCCTCAACTTCAGGAAGTGACAGCGACTGGGTTGTGAAACTGATCGACGTGTACCCCGAGAATGCGCCGGCCAGCGCCGCGACAGCTACGCCCATGGGCGGCTACGAGTTGATCATCGCGGACGAGATCCTGCGCGGCAGGTTCAGGAATGGCTTTGAGCAGCCGGCGCCCATTCCAGCCAACGAACCGCTGAAGTACTCGATCGATCTGCACACGAACGATCACGTGTTCCTGCCAGGGCACCGCATCATGGTGCAGATCCAGAGTACGTGGTTCCCGGTGTACGACCGCAATCCCCAGCGGTTTGTGCCGAACATCTTCGAGGCGGGCGAAAGCGACTACCAGAAGGCTGTTCAGCGGGTGTATCACAGCCCGGAACGGGCGAGCGCGGTGGTGCTGCCCATCATGGAGAACGCGCCGCACACGCCGTAGGTTCGATCCGGGAACCCGGGAACGAACCCAACATTCCGCACGCGATGGGCAGGGAGATGGCCTCCGCCCCTGCGAGGACGTTGCTCTCATATACTCATAGCGGACTGCAGTTTTGCGGCGGTCTGCTCTCAAGTCATGAAAATCACCAATGTCCGGCCCCTGGTAATGGGCACCCCCTGGCGCAACCTGACCTTCGTGGTCGTAGAAACAGACGAGGGTCTGAGCGGCGTCGGCGAAGTGCGGATGGTCAACAATACGGACGCTTTGCTGGGCTATCTGGCCGAAGCGGCTCCGCGCTATGCGATCGGCAAAGATCCGTTCGACCGCGAGCTGATCGTGGATAACATGCGCCTGCACGACTACAGCCGTGCAGGCGAGGTAGCCATGAGTGGCATCGCGCTGATCGAGATGGCCTGCTGGGACATCATCGGCAAGGCGCTGAACCAGCCTGTTTACCGCCTGATGGGTGGCGCGGTGCGGCAGAAGATCAAGGCCTACGCCAACGGCTGGTACACGGTGGAGCGCACGCCGGAGGAGTTTGCGAAGGCAGCCCGGCGGGTGGTCGAACGCGGATATCGCGCGGCGAAACTCGATCCCTTCGGCGCGGGGTTCTACGAACTCGACCGTCAGGAGCGGCTCAAGTCGATCGCACTCGTGGAAGCCGTGCGGCACGAAGCCGGCCCGGATTTCGACATATTCATTGAAATGCACGGACGCTTCAACCCGGCCACCGCGATTCAACTGGCGCAGGAGTTGGAGCCATTCCGGCCCGGCTGGCTGGAGGAACCGGTGCCGCCGGAGAACCTGAAAGCGCTCAAGAAGGTTGCGGACGCCGTGCACATCCCGATCGCCACCGGCGAGCGGATTCACACCCGCGTCGAATGCAGGGAGTTGTTCGAATTGCAGGCGTGCGACATCGTGCAGATCGACTTGTCGCATTTCGGCGGTATTTCCGAGGCTCGCAAGCTGGCGGCCTGGGCCGAGGCGTATTACATGCTGATGGCACCGCACAACGTCTGCGGTCCTGTGGCGACCGCCGCGAATGTTCATCTGGCGGCGTGCACACCGAATTTCAAGATTCAGGAGCACTTCAACGACTTTGCGGACGCCTGGGTGAAAGGCGCGGTGGACCACTATCCGGAAGTCGTGGACGGGTACTTCAGCCTCCCCGAGCGGCCCGGTCTCGGCCTCACGCTGAACGAGGATTTCATCCAGGCGCATCCGCGCGAGCGGGTCCACTTCGACCTTTTCTCTGAAGGCTGGCAGAAGCGGCAAGCCAAGGACTAAGCGGCGCTCAGACGGGTCGGGACGATGCGGGCGGAGCACCGCCCAGGCTGCTTGACCCCCACGCTGCGGCCCGTGCGCAAACAGTGGACGCCCCAATATAATGGTGCCCGGACATGCGGAACATCAAAGTTGCGTCCGTTCAATTCGAATCCAAGCCGGGCGACAAGCACGCCAACCTGGCCACGATCCGCCACTTCGTCGAAAGAGCCGCCGGGCAAGGGGCGGAGATCGTAGCTTTTCCAGAATGTTGTGTCACTGGCTATTGGTTCCTGCGCAACCTGGGCCACGCTGAGTTCGCCGCATTGGCCGAGCCGGTATTCGAAGGACCGACCTCGCAGGCGCTAATCGCCATGGCGCGCGAATACGGGGTTACTATCGGTGCCGGATTCATCGAACTGGGGGCGGACGGCAAGTTCTACAAGCCCTACGTGGTGGCCATGCCGGACGGCACGGCGAAGTGCCACCGCAAGCTGCACGCCTTCGTGAGCCCATACCTGTCCTCGGGGGACCAGTACACTGTCTTCGACACACCGCACGGGTGCCGTGTCGGCGTCCTGATCTGCTACGACTGCAATCTGATCGAGAACGTAAGAGCGACGGCGTTGCTGGGTGCGGAGATTCTGCTTGCCCCCCACCAGACGGGCGGCTGCCGCACCAGGAACCCGCACCTGATGGGCGTGATCGACCGCGCGCTCTGGGACAACCGGATCAGCGACCCGGACGCCATCGGGCGCGAACTACGCGGCGAGAAGGGGCGTGGCTGGTTGATGCGCTGGCTGCCCAGCCGGGCGCACGACAACGGTATGTTTCTCGTGTTCAGCAACGGGGTGGGTGTGGATGACGACGAGATTCGGACCGGCAATGCGATGATCCTGGACCCCTACGGGCGCATCCTGGCCGAGACCAGCGCGGCGGGAGATGACATGGTGGTGGCGGAACTCGATGCGGCGCTGCTCAACAACTGCAGCGGGCGGCAGTGGGTTAGCGCGCGGCGTCCCGAGCTTTACGAAGTGCTGACCCGGCGGAGCGGTCTTGAAACCGACACACGCAGCATCAAGTTCGCGGAGTGATTGTGACCTGCTGCCGGTCGCTCGCGGCCGGAGGAACGCCGAGTGCGGCTTATGGAACGGGCAGGCTCAACACCCGCTGCAGCCTTGGAAGTTGTCTGGAAGTGATTGGTTCTGTTGGTGAGCCGGGTGGGTCTCGAACCCACGACCCTCTGATTAAAAGTCAGATGCTCTACCACTGAGCTACCGGCCCAACACGTTGGAACACAAGAGGGAACGTTTGATTTCAGTCTATCATGCGCGGCGGCCCTTCCTTGCCGGGTTCGGCATGTGATTGAATAGTGCGCATGGCAGAGCCAATCCTTGTAATCGCCAGTGGCGACCTACGCCTCTCGGCAAATCAGCAGTGCTGGCCGGCCCAGCAAGAAGTCGAAGCAAAGGTGATGAGCGCGGTGCGGGGCTTCGGTTCCGTGATCGAGCGCGGACACCCTTACGATGAATCCGCGAAGCACGGTTTTATCGCCTCCCAGCAGCAAGGCATGGAGATTTTCCGGCGCATCTCGCCTACCGCGCCGCTCATTATTGTCGAGGCTGTGTGGCAGTACACGCACCACGTGCTCTCCGGTCTTTACACTCATCAGGGGCCGATCCTGACCGTCGCCAATTGGAGCGGCGAGTGGCCCGGGTTGGTCGGCATGCTGAATCTCAACGGTTCCCTGACCAAGGCGGGCATTCCTTATTCGACCTTATGGTCGGAGAATTTCGACGACGAATTTTTCCTGAACGGGCTGAAGCGCTGGCTGCACGGCGAGAAACTGGTGCACGACGCGTCGCACGTCCACGCGCTGGGCAGTCTCAAACTACCGCGCCAGGCTGAGGAAACCGGCTCCGCACTGGGCAAGCAACTGCGTCGCGAGAAGGCCATCATGGGCATTTTCGACGAGGGCTGCATGGGCATGTACAACGCCATCCTGCCCGACGAACTGGTGCACAACCTGGGTGTCTTCAAAGAACGTCTGAGCCAATCGGCCCTCTACGCCGAAATGCAGGTCACCCCGGACTCGGAAGCCCATGCGGTTCGCGCCTGGCTGGACGGGAAAGGCATGAAGTTCGTCACTGGCCCCAACCCCGACACCGATCTCACCGACGAGCAGATCCTGGGCCAATGCAAGATGTACATTGCCGCGATGCGGATTGCCGACGACTTCGGCTGCGCGACCATCGGTATTCAGTATCAACAGGGTCTCAAGGACCTGGTGCCGGCTTCCGATCTGGCCGAAGCGCTGTTCAACAGCGTGGACCGTCCGCCCGTGACGGCTCGCGGCAACGGGCGCGTCCTTTATGAAGGCAAGGCCCTCCCGCATTTCAACGAAGTGGACGAGTGCGCCGGTCTGGACGCCCTGGTGACCAACCGGGTGTGGAACAAACTCGGCTACGATCCGGAGACCACGCTGCACGACGTCCGGTACGCGCTGCCCTACGGGGACGACTACGTCTGGATCTTCCAGATCTCGGGCGCGGTTCCTCCGGCCCACCTGGTCGGCGGTTACGCCGGTGCGACCAGCGAGCGGCAGCCCTCGATGTACTTCCGCCTGGGCGGTGGCACGGTGAAGGGCGCGGGCAAAGCGGGCGAGATCGTCTGGAGCCGCATTTACGTGGACGCCGGAATTCTGCGCGCCGATATCGGCCGCGGCAAGGTCCTTGAGTTGCCCGCCGAGGAAAACGAAAAGCGCTGGGCCGCAACCACGTCCCAATGGCCGCTGGTGAACACCGTGATCTACGGCGTAACCCGCGACCAGTTCATGGGGCGTCACAAGGCCAACCACATCCAGGTGGCTTACGCTCCGTCGTCCGATGCCGCCAACAAAGCGCTCGCGACGAAGGCGGCCATGTTCCGGGAACTGGGGATCGAAGTGGCCGTTTGCGGCACCGGGAGCGGGCTCGAATAGGCCACTCCGCGGAACGGATCGGGAGTCCAGCGTGGCTCCCCACGGGGCCGGCGGAGTTCGTCCGCCGGCTTCCTCATTTTCACTTGACGGTAGGCCGGATCTGAGCGGAGGAAGAACCATGCGAGTCGGGATCATCGGTACGGGCGCCATCGCAAACATGCACGCCCAGGCATACAAGAACATCGGGTACCAGGTGACTGCCTGCACCGACGTCTACCGGCCCTCGGGTGAGCAGTACGCCGAGCGCTGGGGCTGCGAATTCGTTCCGGATTACAAGAACCTGTGCGCCCGTGCCGACGTCGATTACCTCGACGTCTGCACCTTCCCCGACTTCCGCCTGGAGCCGGTTCAGGAGGCGGTGAAGCACGGCAAACACGTTCAGTTGCAGAAGCCCATCGCCACCAACCTTGAAACAGCGCGCAAGATCGTCGAGACCGCGCGCGCCGGGGGCATCGTACTCGGCGTGGCCAGCCAGCACCGCTTCGACGATTCCACGAAGTTCGTGAAGAAAGCTATCGCCGACGGGCGGCTGGGCAAGATTCTGCAGGCCGACGCGTACGTAAAATGGTGGCGCACGGAAGCGTACTACTCGCGTCCGATCAAGGGCAGTTGGGCCGTCGAGGGCGGTGGTGCGCTGATCAACCAGGCCGTGCACCAGGTGGATATCCTGCGCTATCTGATCGGCGGCGTGGACGAGCTGTTCGGTTACTGGCAACTCGCCGCGCGCCACAAGATCGAGAGCGAGGACGTGGTCAACGCCGTGCTCAAGTACAGTTGCGGCGCCACGGGCGTGATCCAGGCATCCACGGCATTCTGGCCCGGCTACAGCGAACGAATCGAGATCCACGGGACCAAAGGCACGGCGATTTTCACCGGCTACGCACTCACGTCCTGGGACGTCCAGGACGACGTGGGCGATCCCGCTCCGGTCGAAGCGAACACGATGAGCGGTTCCTCGGACCCCATGGCCATCCCGCTGACGCCCTTCGAGCGCCAGTTCCTCGACTTTGGCGCGGCTTGCCGTGAACACCGCGAACCGCTGATCTCGGGCGAAGAGGGGTTGAAGGCGCTGGAAATCGTGCTTGGCGTCTATGAATCCTGCCGCACGGGCAAGCCCGTCAGGATGAGCGACTGAGGGCGCTCCGCCAGGCTCCCATTGGCGCTGCGCGGCTCCCGGCCACTAAGCTAAGTAGAGATGAGTTGGACAGAGGTACGCGTACCCGCCACGAGTGCGAATCTCGGGCCCGGATTCGATGCGCTCGGCATGGCGCTCAGCATTTATCTGGAAGTTCGCTTCCGCCCAGCGGAGGAGCTGAGCATTCGAGCCACGGGGCGCGACGCCGGGCTGATCTCGACCGCGGAGAACAATCTGATCTGGCAGACCGCGGTGGCCGTCGCCGAGCACTACGGCCGCTCGATGCCGGGCGTCGAGATCGAGATCACCAACGACATTCCCATTGGCAAGGGGCTTGGTTCGAGCGCCGCTGCGCTGCTCGCCGGGGTCGTGATCGCCGATGAGGTCTTGGGCCTGGAATTGTCACGCGACCGCATTCTGGACGAAGCGGCGCGCATCGAAGGCCATCCGGACAACGTCGCGGCCGCGGCATTGGGTTCTATCGTCGCCAGCGCCATCGACAGCGACGGCGTAACGCGGGCCGTGCGCATGCAATTGCCGGCGCGCTACGGCGTCGCCGTCGTCGTGCCCGATTTCATACTCCCCACCTCGGAAGCGCGCGCCGTCTTGCCGCAAACCTATTCGCGCGCAGACGCCGTGTTCAACATTCAACGCTCGGCACTCCTGATCGCGGCGATGCTGACGCAGACCACAGACGCGTTTCACGCCGCGCTCGAGGACCGGCTGCACCAGCCTTACCGCGCCCGTCTGGTGCCCGGCTTGTCGGAGATGATCGAATTGCGGGCCGACGGTCTGCTCGGCGCGGCCCTGTCGGGCGCCGGGCCGTCGGTGCTAGTATTTTACGAGCGTGGCCACGAAGAAGTGGTGCAGCGCTTCAACGCCGTATTTGCCGCGCACGGCCACGCGAGTGAGACACTGGTGGCGCACATCCCCGATCATGGCTTCGATGTGCTGCGGGGGCTTTGAGGTGTGGCGGAACTCCGGCTGCGTTTGGGGAGGGGACGACTTTCAATGGGCATAAGAGAAGGGGCCAAGTCGGGCATCACCTTCGGGTGCGCGCTGGCCATCGCCATCAGCTACGTCCACAACCACTCCGTCATCTGGGCCATTATCCACGGCTTGCTCTCGTGGCTGTATGTGATCTACGCCGCGCTCAAGTATTGAATCCGTCAGCGGCTGAGACGCTCTCCCGCGCCGGGGATTCGCTCGCGCGGAGGATTTGTCAGGCTCGCCTCGCGCTTTTTCGTAAAACCTGGTCCTCTTTGGCCGATGAGCTTCAGTGAGCCAACCAGCGCCAAAATGAGATGACATCACCTGCAATCCGTCCGCCCAACGACTTTGACGTGGACATCCGGGTGCCTGGTCTGGCCCAGGCTCCCCGCATGGGAGTTGAATTCCTCATCAGCTTGAACCATGCCATCCGGACGCCGATGAGCGGCATTCTGGGGCTCTCCGAACTGATGCTCGAGAATCCAACCGACGCTGAGAATCGTGAATACCTGCTCTCCATCAGGTGCTGTGCCGCCGCCTTGAACGACTTGTTATCGGCCACCCTGGACTATGCCTCGCATCTTGCGGGAGCGGTCCGCTTGGAGCAGCAGGACTTTCCGCTGCATACGGCGCTTGAAGCGGGTCTCAGGGATGCGGCGCAGCGAGCCGATGACAACGGGACCGTGTTCGAGCCCGAAGCGTCCAGTGACCTGTCGGTGATCGTGCGGTCCGATGCGCTGCGCCTGCGCGATCTGACCTCTCTCATTGCGCGGGTCGCGATTCACTCGTCCTCAAACGGCCGAGTCCGGTTCCAGGCAACGGTTGCCCATCGGGGGCCGCATTCCGGCGAGTTGACGATGCGGGCATGGCGGGAAGGAAAGCCCCCGTCCTGCCCGGAGTCCCATTCGGCCCAGTCGCTGGAGCCTGCATCCCACCCCTCCGCGGAATTGCAGGAAGGGGCATTTCGGATAGAAACCCTCGAAGCCGCGCTCGTTCATCACCTGGTTGAACTGCTGCGTGGATCCGCGCGGATTACCTCGGAACCCCACGCGCCGGTTGCAGTTCAGGTGGTACTCCCGCTGGCATTGAGGGATGCCGCTTTGCAGGTGGAGGAAAGCGGCCTGTCCAACGGTCGCCGGTCTATCCTGATCGCAGACGACAACCTGATCTCGCTGCGCATTCTGTCCTCGATCCTCGGCCGTGCGGGCTTCGACAGCGTGGCGGTATCCAACGGCCCGGCAGCCATTGAGGCGCTGGCCCGTCGTGACTTCGACCTGGTATTGCTGGATCTGGCCATGCCCGGCATGGACGGCGACGTCACCACCGCTCGCATCCGCAACCTGCCCAACTGCGGGCGCCTGCCAGTGGTAGGGATCACTGCCGGGGTTACCGAAGAACTCCGCGAGAGTTGCCGCCGCAACGGAATGGACGCGATTCTCGGCAAACCGATCGATGCCGGAGCGTTGGTGGCCAGCGTGAACTTCCAAATTCATCGTGCGGCTGCAAACAAACGCGGCAACCAGTTCAACCCGGAGTAGTTCGAAGGGTGCCCGCGCACCCTTACGGTAGAATGGAAGGGAGTTCCAAGATATGATTGATTCCCTTTCGGCGTGGTTCGACAAGTTTCTAAGCAACCTGCTGGCATTCCTCAGAAAAGGGGATTTCCTCGATTCCATCCTGGCGTTGATTTTCGGCACAAAGCACGACCGGGAGATCAAGGCAATCGCTCCGCTGATTGCCGAAATCAATGCGCTCGAACCCGCAATGCTGCTCTTGAGCGACCAGGAATTGGCCGGGAAAACGATTGAGTTCAGGCAGAAGCTCGATGCCGGATCCGCGCTCGACGACCTGCTGGTCGAGGCGTTCGCAGTGGTCAGGGAAGCGGGACGGCGCGTGCTGATTATGCGCCATTTCGACGTTCAGTTGATCGGCGGCATCTTCCTCCACCGCGGCACCATTGCCGAGATGAAGACCGGCGAAGGCAAGACGCTGGTCGCCACTCTGGCGGTATACCTCAACGCCCTGGTGAGCAAGGGTGTTCACGTCGTCACGGTCAACGACTATCTGGCCCGCCGCGACTCGGAGTGGATGGGCCGCCTGTATAAGTTCCTGGGCCTCACCGTAGGACTGGTGGTGCACGGCCTGGACGACGCAGAGCGCAAAGCCGCCTACGCCTGCGACATTACTTACGGCACCAATAACGAGTTTGGTTTCGACTACCTGCGGGACAATATGAAGTTCCGCATCGAGGATTGTGTTCATCGCGACTTCCACTACTCCATCGTGGACGAAGTCGATTCGATCCTGATCGATGAAGCGCGCACCCCGCTGATCATCAGCGGTCCCAGCGAAGAGTCTACGGACAAGTACTCCAAGGCCAATCTGATCATTCCGCGCCTGGTCCGCGGCGAGGTGATCGAGGGCAAAGAGCCGGGCGAAAAGTACACTACGGGCGACTACACCGTCGATGAGAAGCACCGCCAGGTGGCGCTCACCGAAGAGGGCAACGACAAAGCCGCGCGTCTGCTCGGATTGCCCGACATCTGGTCCGCCGAAACGATGGAGTGGCGCCATCACATTGAGCAGGCGCTGCGTGCGCATGTGATCTACAAGCGCGACCGCGATTATCTGGTCAAGTGGAACGAGGAAGACGGTAAGGACGAGGTCGTCATCGTAGACGAGTTTACCGGCCGTCTGATGCCCGGACGCCGCTGGTCGGACGGTCTGCACCAGGCCATCGAATCCAAAGAAGGCGTGAAGATCGAGCGCGAGAATCAGACGCTCGCCACCATCACCTTCCAAAACTACTTCCGCATGTACAAGAAGCTGGCCGGGATGACGGGCACGGCGGTCACGGAAGCGGCGGAATTCTCGAAGATCTACAAGCTCGACGTGATCCCGGTTCCGACCAACAAGCCGATGACGCGCACGGACATGCACGACATGGTCTACCGCACCGTCGAGGAGAAGTGGCGCAACGCGGCCAAGGAAATCGAGGAGCGCCACCAGAAGGGCCAACCCGTGCTGGTCGGTACGGTCTCGGTGGAGAAGTCGGAGAAGCTCTCGGCGATCCTCAAGCGCATGGGCGTCCGGCACGAGGTGCTGAATGCCAAGAACCACGAACGCGAAGCCTTCATAGTGGCGCAGGCCGGGCGCAAGAGCCAGGTCACGGTCTCGACGAACATGGCGGGCCGCGGAACGGACATTCTGCTGGGCGGCAACCCGGAGAACCAGGCGCAGGAGGAGTGCATCAAGCGCAAGCTGGTGGAGACTCCGCCACCGGGCGTCGAGACCGTCGTCGCCGACGAACACTATTAC
>Ga0118677_10002988_pt1 | contig 32967 bp, 34 predicted proteins | sample AliMusrvi5mmetaG_FD_86154 | JGI IMG/M metagenome (GOLD analysis project Ga0118677, IMG submission 86154) | reverse complement strand
ATTACAAACACCGAAACCGGGACCGTTTGCGGTATCACTTATAACCGTTATGTCTGGCCTTACATCAGTTGCGGTGAATCTGCCATGACAACGCTTACAGCAACTGTTCCGGCAGCAGTTCCGGATGCTCCGGTCGCTGCAGCGCATGTTGCCACCGAAACTTCCATTGTCTGGAACTGGAATGGTGTGCCGGATGCCACGGGGTATAAATGGAATACGACCGATGATTACGCATCGGCAACCGAAATGGTTGCCGCAACGAACAATACCGAAAACGGACTCACCTGTGGCTCGGCTTATACCCGTTATATATGGGCATACAATGGATGTGGCAACTCACCCCCGACTGTATTAAATCAATCGACTGTGGCTTGCTGGGCTTGCGGAATTTCCACGATTACGGTTAACCACTTAGCCTCGGGCGGCGTAGCTCCTGTTGACAAAAAGTAACTTATGGAACCGTTACCAACATACCAGGCGAACCCACCAAGTGCTGGATCACAAGAAACCTTGGTGCCAGCCAGCAGGCTACGGTTGTTTCCGATGATTCCGAGGCTTCGGCAGGCTGGTACTTCCAGTTTAACCGCAAACAGGGTTATCAATATATCAGTTCAAGAATACCCGCTACCACTTGGATTACCATCATTACTGAAAGTTCAAATTGGATTACCGCCAACGATCCTTGCGTCATAGAACTTGGCACCGGCTGGCGAATCCCAACCAATACAGAATGGACTAATATTAATGCCAGTGGCGGTTGGACAACCTGGAACGGACCATTCGGCTCAGCCTTAAAACTACATGCTGCCGGGGACCTGTCAAGCAGTGGCGGGCTGGAGGCTCGTGGCTCAACTGGCTACTACTGGAGTAGTACGGAGTTCCAACCCTCTTATTCCTGGATCCTGTATTTCGGCAACAACTATAGCTACCTGACCTATCTCTTCAAAGCATACGGTGTGTCTGTCCGTTGCCTCAAAGACGTCTGAGCGTCGTGAGACCACAGCAATGAAGGGCGCACACCCTTTAATTGGACTTGTAACTGTTGCAATGATAGTATTCTTTCTGTTTTCTCCACCGCAAACAGCCCCGCCGTGTACCGATCGTATAGCTCAAACAGATACTCGATGCGCTTGGTCTCATTAATAAAGGGCTGAGGCCGGTAACACAGGACCATCGCTTTGTCAGGATGAAATTAACAACTAACTTTGTCAGATAATTGGTAATCCGAGATGACATGCAAACAGTTGTATTAAACGGTAAATCAAAAACAGATTTGAAACTTCTTACCGACTTAGCAAAGAAAATAGGGATTTCGGTCAAGTACCTTACCGAGGAGGAAAAAAAGGAAATTGGTTTGTTGAATGCTATATCCAAAGGCCGTACTAAAAAATACATTGAAACGGATACGTTCATAAAGTCGTTGACAAAATGAAAGTATTGATTGATAAGACTTTTGAACGGGATATTCGCAAAATCACGGATAAAAAAGTACTTCATTCAATTGCACTGTCTATTCTTGAAATTCAAAAACTCAATACACTTTTAGAAATAGAAGATTGTAAGAAACTGAAAGGCAGTAAAAACGCGTATCGTATCCGGATCGGCGATTATCGTTTAGGTTTTATCTTTGAAAAACAATCTATCGAATTTATCCGCTGTTTACATCGTAGTAAAAATTATGAGCATTTTCCTGGTTGAAAACACAGGTCAACCGCTTTATCGAGCTCCAAGTGCCCGCTTACCTTTCTTTTCCACCGCAAACAACCCTGCCGTGTAACGATCATATAGCTCAAACAGGTACTCTATTCGCTTGGTCTCATTTATAAAGGGCTGAGCCCTGTAACACAGGTCAACTGCCTTATCGAGCTCCTGGTGAGCCTTTACAAGGTCTGGAGGCACGGTCAAAGGGTCGTACAGATCGGCCAGGCTACTGCCGGGAAATTTTGCCCTGGTGTCAAGTACTTTTTGGGCGGCATCTTAAATTATTTTCATCTGCTTGTCGGAAGGATTCTCCGGCCATGGATAGTTATTATAAACAATATCATTGGAGTACCTGTAATCGCTTTTTATTCTGCCACAGACAAAGTGAATTCAGATTTGGTGCATTTCTGATGTAAGAACACCAAAATGAAATAAGGTGGCATTGGGGACAGCGTTACAGCTGTCGGCAACTATGTTATCATGGGTAAAAAAACCTATTGGGATATATTTTCGATTCTCAGATGAGTGTCGGGGTAGTAAAATAAAATTGGCAACAGGTTGTCTGTTTTCAGTAAATAACGTTGGATACCTTGCCCACTTTATAGTTGCCGCCTTTTTACTCGATAACCTGAATTTTTTAACTGCCTCGACTTATGTTCAACCAGGATCGTACCTTTCCAAAGCAGGTCGATGTAGCCGGTGGAATCGTCCAGCCGCTTGACCGGCTTTTCAAAACTGGCAACTTTACGGCAGTTAAGCCCAAATACGTTGAAAAAACCGTCCCAAGTTGACCCCGGCAAGGTCAAAAAAGAAATGGTCGCCAGTGAACCCACCGGGTACCTTTTTTTGCAATTTGCATTTTGTGTTCAACAATCAGCCCATGGATGGTTGTTCCATGGCAATGGTAAACGATGGTTGCAGCCCGCCAGGCCTCCACCAACTTTATATCCAGGCTTGGGAAGTGTCCAGGCAATAACTGAAAACCTCGGGGAGAAAAGGTCCATTTAGATCAGGGTTGCGGTGATGGAGCATTTGCCAGGGAGGACGAGTTAGAGTTGCATGGACCTTGCCAGTGATACAAGTTCAGGTGAAAAAGTTTGACATGGAAAAATTATTGAGTAAATTTGGCGAGAACAACCTCAATACATTTTTACATGACCAGGGAAGAACTCTTGAGTCTCTCACCGAAAGAGAGGCTACTTTTCTCGCGCAGTTTAATTCATTGCACACAGCAGGAGTTAGATTCAATCGAGCAGTCACAAAGAGAAGCCTTGAAGATGTATTCGGAAAGGAGGAAGCGGCTAGACAGCTCTCCTTGTTCCAACAACGAGAAGGAGTCCTCAAAGGAGCAATAGACTTTATTGACTCTTATCACAAGGCCATCTTAGGCCTATTCCAGGGTTCAGACGTTCCTACAATTATTCGGGAAAAAGAAGTCTGAAAGTGTATGTAAATCCGAGCGGACAGGCACAAAAAAGGCCGTAAATCATTGATTCACAGCCTGATTTGATTTTGAAAAGTTGTCCGACTAGGGGTCGAACCTAGACTCTAATGATCCAGAATCATTTGTGTTGCCAGTTACACCATCGGACAATCTGAGCGCAAAATTAATACATTTTTTGCTAGAATGTCAAGTTTTATTTTACTTTTTCAACCTTTGACCACGAATCTTTCAACGGGACCACCCGGTTGAAGACCAGCTTTTCGGGCGTTGAATCCTTATCCACCGAAAAATAGCCTGTCCGTTCAAACTGGTATTTGTCGAATATACCGGCAGCGGATGACCCGGAGGTGGTATATCCGGCGGTTTTAACCGCCGGTTCTATCACAGCAGACAACACCGCCGGTTCTATCCAGGCGGTAATAACCTTCAGCGAATCGGGGTTCAGGTAATCCTTATAGGTTTTTCCCTCTTCGTTGTCGTCGGGGTTCTCTTTTGTAAACAGCCTGTCGTAAAGCCTGATCTCAGCCTTGATGGCATGCTTTTCAGAAACCCAGTGCAGGGTCCCTTTCACCTTCCTGTTGCTTTCGGGCATCCCGCTTCTTGTTTGCGGGTCGTAGGTGCAATGGATTTCGGTGATTTCGCCCGTTCCGGGGTCCTTCACGGCACGTTCGCACCGGATGATGTAAGCAGCCTTCAACCGCACCTCGCGCCCCGGAGCGAGGCGGAAAAACTTGTTTGGGGGATCTTCCATGAAATCGTCCCGCTCAATGAAAAGGGTTTTTGAAAAGGGCATTTTCCGTTTCCCCTTCAATTCATCTTCGGGATTGTTCACACACTCCATCTCCTCCACAAGGTCTTCGGGATAGTTATCGATGATCACCTTCATAGGGTTCATCACCGCCATGAGCCTGTTGGCCCGTTTGTTAAGATCTTCGCGGACGCAGAATTCGAGCAGGCTTACGTCGATAACATTGTCGCGTTTGGCAACGCCGATGGTCTCCGCGAAATTTCGGATGGATTCGGGTGTAAACCCGCGCCGGCGCAAACCGCAGATGGTGGGCATCCGCGGGTCGTCCCAGCCACTCACGTTGCCGTCGCGGACCAGTTCCAGCAATTTCCGCTTGCTCATTACGGTATAGGTCACATTGAGCCGGGCAAACTCAATTTGCCTAGGCACATAGATGCCGATCTCCCGGATAAACCAGTCGTAAAGCGGCCGGTGGACTTCAAACTCCAGGGTGCAGATCGAGTGTGTGATCCGTTCGATGGAATCCGACTGGCCATGGGCGAAATCGTACATCGGGTAGATGCACCACTGGTCGCCGGTGCGGTGGTGATGCGCGTGCAGGATGCGGTAGAGCACGGGGTCGCGCATGTGCATGTTGGGAGAGCCCATGTCGATCTTGGCCCGCAGCACCCTCGAGCCATCGGGAAATTCCCCGGCCCTCATGCGTGAAAAAAGATCGAGATTTTCGTCGACGGTCCGGCTGCGGTATATGCTCTCCTTCCCCGGCCGTGTAGGCGTTCCCCGTGTTTCGCCGATCTCCTCGGCGGTCATGTCGCAAACGTAGGCCTTCTCCTTCCTGATGAGGATCAGGGCATACCCGTAAAGCTGTTCAAAATAATCTGAGGCGTAAAAAAGGCGCTCCTCCCAGTCAAAACCAAGCCACCGCACATCTTCCATGATGGAATCGACATATTCAACATCCTCTTTCACAGGATTCGTATCGTCGAAACGAAGGTTTGTTTTCCCGTTGTATTTCTTCCCAAGTCCGAAATTCAGGCAGATCGATTTGGCATGACCGATGTGAAGGTAACCATTGGGTTCAGGCGGGAAACGGGTATGCACACGACCATCGTTGACCCCTGTCCTTATATCTTCTTCGATAATTTCTTCAATGAAATTAAGCGACCGGGCTGCTTTCTCTTCCTCCGGGATTTTTGTATCTTCCATAAACTATCTCTTTCTGACTGCAAACTTAATACAATTTAAAAAACTTGACTCCGGTTCACCGGAATTTGATAATTTCACCGCCGAAAACAACATTTTATGGGAACCATTCTGCTCGAGGGTATGGAGTTTTTTGCCTTTCACGGCTGTTTTAAGGAAGAACAGATTATCGGCACAAAATTCATCGTTGATATTCAGATAGAAGTCGACACCGCAGTTTCCGAGATTTCAGACCGCCTGGGAGATACTACCGATTACGTGGGGCTTTACAGGTGTGTAAAAAAAGAGATGGAGCAAAAGTCGCATTTGCTGGAGCATCTCGCGCGGCGCATCGTTGATGCTGTGACTGCGCAATTTCCATCCATCCTGGCCATTTCGTTGAAAATCGCCAAGATCAATCCACCGATGGGAGGAAAGATGCAGCAGGTAAGTTTTAAAACGGATTGGAAGAAATGAAATAGTTGTAATTGTAAAACTTTTTGTAATTTTGCCCTCCCATTTACCATGGTTTCGTGGCCGAGTGGCTAGGCAGCGGTCTGCAAAACCGTCCACAGCGGTTCGACTCCGCTCGAAACCTCTGATAATGTGTAACTTCTGAGATGTTATATTTCAGAAGTTACATTTTCAGCCTTTTACCTTTTTTGGGGTTAAGAATTTTGACTTAACGAGTGCCCGCTCAACGCAACAAAGGGAGAGCCTTAAAAAGCATTGTTTCAGTTTGTTTTGTTGCGATTTAACGTCTCGTTATGCAGAGGGCTTTACTGAGTTTTCAAATTTTTTCTTCCTGAAATACTCAATTATTTCCTCTTTTGTCATCTTTGACAACTTTTCACTCAACCTTTTTCTTTGTTCACGCATAAATTCAACTGCGTCAAACGTTTTTTTAGTCGTTATCTCCATATGTCATAAAATCTCTTGGCGAACGGATTTCAATTTGCTTATACCCATTTTTAATGTTAATTGCATTATAGCCTCGAATTCTCTGAACATTTACTATGTGTTTAAAATTCCAGCTAATCAAAAAATCAGCCCGATTTATTGTGGCAAGGGCTATGTGTAAACAATCCGGAAGACTTGTTTGTCCTACAACTTTCTCCAGAATGTACCGGGTTGCCAAATCAACTGCTTCTTCATTCGCTTCAATGAACTCAGTATCTTCAATTTTAATATTTTCCACCAGTTTCTTAACATTATCGGGAGCAAGGGATAACTCTTCCTGAGTTACCGTTGAAAAAAGCAATTTAAATTCTCCTTTATTGAGCCTCTCAAAGAGTGGTTTCGTGAATTCCGCAAATTCTTCATCATAATAACCACCAAAAACGGATGTGTCTATGTATAATCTTTGTTTCATGTTATAAAGGTAAGAAAAACTCAATTATTCAGACATTATTTCTAATACCAGGTTTCCTTTGCCTTGTGTATAACAAGTATGGATTTCATATGCAAATTACGAAAAAAATCAAATATAGAGTTTGAAATGCAACCTACTCAACCGGTATGTTTTTGGAACGGGTATTCTATTTCCCCCGCGGATAGAGAAGATATTCGCTGATAAGGACCAGTAAAAGTGTGAAGGCACTGCTCAGTAATGCACGCACGAAGGTTTCGACGAACTCGTTGAGCCGGAAAATCTCCAGGTAGAAAAAGGCGAAATGATGGATCAGTATCAGGATGATGCTGTAATAGAGAAACCATTTGAGCCCCTGGTTCCGCAGGGAGGGGGTTTCGCCAAGCAGGGATTCCGGCCCTGAAGAAATGGCAGAGATCACGAAGGGCCGGGCAAAAGCCATCATCACACAGGCGGCCGCATTGAGCCCGATGGTATTGGTAAAAATATCGACACTCCATCCCAGCACAAAGGCCGCGACAAGCAACATCCATTTCGGTGTGTCAAAAGGGAGTAAAAGAATAAAATAGATGTAAAAATAGGGGTTGATGTACCCGCTCAGGTTGATATGATTCAGGATCAGGACCTGGAAAAAGATCAGAAAGAAAAACCGGATGATGTTGAAAAATACGGTCCTGGAGGTCATTACTGGGTTTTAAAGGAGGCTTTCAATTCTTCTTTTTCTTTACGCATCATGTCCACAACCACTTCAATATATCCAAGGCTGTTGAAATCTGTTGAAAATAATATCTCCCCGTTGTTGAAGTTCTCATCCTGGGCATTTTTAAAACCGGAGATGGTTCCGATCATCAACCCCTCCGGGAAAATATCGGAATTGCCGCTGGTGATAATGGTATCCCCCTTGACCATCACGATATGCTTGGGAATCTCCCTGACCTGTCCTTTCCGGTAATTTCCCCCGTTCCATTCCACATTCACCAGCTGGTTGTTCTTCTTAAACTTCCCTGAAATACGGCTGTCTTTATTGAGCATCGACATGATCCAGCTGAAATGGGGCGAAACGCTTACCACCTGCCCGACGATTTTATTCCCGATGATCACCCCCATGTGATTTTCAATGCCGTGCATCGAGCCCTTGTTGATCATCAGGAAATTGTTCCGCTTGTTGGTGGAGTTGCTGATCACCTTGGCGCTGATGTATTTGTATTCAAGGTGGACGATTGAATCCTTTTTATAAAAGATGTTCACATCGGTTACGTAGAATGCCTCCGGTATGCGTGAATGGAGCTTGGCCATCTCTTCGATCAGCACCCTGTTTGTCTTCCCGAGCGAAAAATATTCCGAGATCCCGTTGAACATGCTGTTGACCGACCCGGAAACGGCATTTGAGACCGAGTAGAGGGAACTTTTCTGGAATTCGTTGTAATTGAAAAGCAGAACCAGCGAAATGGTTTCCAGCAGCAGGAAAAGGAAATAGAAGTAGTGCTCCCGGAAAAACAGAAAAAGATTCCGCATGGTACCTCTTACTTGATGAGGAACGTGAATTTATCAAAATTTTTCAATGCGATCCCCGTTCCGCGCGCCACGGCACGCAAGGGATCTTCGGCAACATGCACTTTCAGTTTTGTTTTCAGGTGAATGCGTTTATCGAGTCCGCGCAGCAGGGCCCCTCCCCCGGTGAGATAGATGCCGGTTTCGAAAATATCCGAAGCCAGTTCCGGCGGAGTCATCTCAAGCGCGTTCAACACGGCAGCTTCGATCTTGGCTACCGATTTATCGAGACAATGGGCAATTTCGGCATAGTTCACGATCACCTCCTTGGGAATTCCCGTGAGCAGGTCGCGGCCATGTACGGCATAGTCGGGCGGCGGATTGTCAATGTCGGCAATGGCTGCCCCGACTTCAATCTTGATGCGCTCGGCGGTACGTTCGCCCACATTGATGTTGTGCTGTTTGCGCATGTATTCTTCGATGTCGGCATTGAATTCGTCCCCCGCGATGCGGATGGATTTGTTGTTCACAATCCCACCCAGTGCGATCACCGCAATTTCACTTGTTCCCCCGCCGATGTCGATAACCATGTTGCCGATCGGTTCCAGCACATCGATCCCGATACCAATGGCAGCGGCCATGGGTTCATGGATCAGGCGGACCTCTTTGGCGCCGGCCTGTTCGGCAGAGTCTTTTACGGCTCGTTCTTCCACCTCCGTGATCCCCGAAGGGATGCAGATAACCATCTTGAGGGCCGGGGGAAACCATGATTTACGCAAGTCGATCATCTTGATCATTGCGCGGATCATGTGTTCGGCTGCCTGGAAATCGGCAATGACCCCTCCCCTGAGCGGCCGGATGGTCTTGATGTTTTCATGCGTCTTCCCGTGCATCATCTGGGCCCTTTTCCCTACTGCGATGATCTTCCCCGAACTGCGTTCGATGGCCACGATGGAGGGTTCGTCAACAACTACTTTGTCATTGTATATGATGATGGTATTGGCAGTACCCAGGTCTATTGCGATCTCTTTTGTAAACAATCCCATTATTTCAATATTTAATGTTTAAAATGTCGTATCCCGGTAAAAACCATGGACATATCGTTCTCGTTGCAATAATTCACCGAATCAACATCCCGGATGGAGCCTCCCGGTTGTATCACCGCTGTAATGCCTGCTTCATGCGCGATCTCCACGCAATCGGCAAAAGGAAAAAAGGCATCCGATGCCATCACCGAACCCGCAGGATCGAAACCGAAAGCGCGGGCCTTGATGATGCCCTGCCGGAGTGCATCCACACGCGAGGTCTGACCCATGCCGCAGCCGACAAGCTGGTTGTTTTTGATCAGCACAATCGTATTCGACTTCAGATGCTTGACTACTTTATTCGCAAAAACCAGTGCCTCGGTCTCCTCCGGCGATGGCCCCTTATTGGTAACGTATTGAAAATCTGTTATCTGTTCCGACGCCAGGTCCTTATCCTGTTCCAGAACTCCATTCAGGATAGACTTGAATTGCTGCTGCGGGAACTTAAACGGATTTTTTTGCAAAATTATTCTATTTTTCTTTGACTTTAAGAGATTAAGTGCATCATTTTCATACCCGTCGGCAATTAAAATTTCAAAAAACAGTTTGTTGAGCTCTCCGGCGGTGTCAGCCTCTAAGGTTCCATTGGCAATGATGATGCCGCCATAGGCTGAAACAGGATCGCAGGCAAGTGCGTCGAGCCAGGCTTGTTTGAGGGAGGACCGGCTGGCAATGCCACAGGGGTTTGTGTGTTTCACAATGGCAACGGTCTGCTCCGAAAACTCACCTGCCAGGCTGATGGCGGCGTCAACATCGACCAGGTTGTTATATGATAACTCCTTCCCGTGCAACTGGGTAAACACACGATCAAGGTCACCGTAGAAGGTGCCCTTCTGGTGGGGGTTCTCTCCGTAACGCATGGGTTTGGAAACGAGGATGCTTTGTTTGAAAGCCGGAACATTTTCCTGCCGGCTGAAGTACCTGAAAATCTCAGTGTCGTAATGCGATGAGATGTTAAACGCACGGGCTGCAAAGAGCCGGCGGTCGCTAAGATTGGTATAGCCGCTTTTTTTTGCCAGGATGTCGAGGAGCGCCTGGTAATAACCTGCTGACGGCACCACGACCACGTGGGCATAATTTTTTGCCGCCGCACGGATCAGGGAGATTCCTCCAATGTCGATTTTTTCGATGATCTCCTCTTCGCCGGCAGTGGCCTCAACTGTTTTTTCAAACGGGTAAAGGTCAACAACAACGAGGTCTACCGAAGGGATTTCGTATTTTTCAACATCGCCTACATCCGAAAGCTGGTTGCGGCGCCAGAGAATGCCTCCGAAGATCTTCGGATGCAGTGTTTTTACCCGGCCCCCGAGGATGGAGGGATAGGAGGTGATCGATTCGATCGATGTGGCATGGATCCCCTTGCTCACCAGGAAATCGAAGGTGCCTCCGGTAGAAATGATCTGGATACCATAAGACTCCAGTTTGCGCGCCAGTTCTTCAATTCCCTCTTTGGAATAGACCGAAAGCAGGGCGGATTTAATCTTTATTTCGTCGTTCATATGCTCTCCTTTTGTAACAAAAAATGAATGGCAGCGTCAAACACTGGTTTTAATGAACCTTTGCAATGTTACCAAAAAAAAAGAGACGAAGCAATGAGACGACGATTTTCGATTTACGATTTTAGATTTATGGAACCCGACAGCGCAACCCCAAATCGTAAATCGTAAATCGTAAATCGTAAATCGTAAATATGTTTACCTTTACTGCTCCTAAAAGGAAAGACCTACATCCATGATCCTGATCTTACGTTTGATTCGAGAAAGTTATCTTTTTGCTTTCCAGGCAATTATAGTTAATAAAGTACGGACAATCCTCTCCCTCCTGGGGATTACCATCGGGATTTTCTGTGTCATTTCCGTCTTTACCGTGTTTGATTCCATGGAAAATGCGATCAGGAAGAGCATTGCATCGCTGGGCAGCAACGTGCTTTATGTGCAGAAATGGCCGTGGGCCATGGGCGGTGATTATCCCTGGTGGAAATACTGGCAACGGCCTGAGGCTTCGCTGAACGACATGCAGGAAATTGAAAAAAGAAGCAACCTTGCCGAGAATGTTGCCTTTATGATCCAGGTAAACAAAACGGTGAAGTACCAGAACAACTATGTGGAGAGCGTAGGTGTGATGGGTGTTTCACAGGATTTCGACAAAGTCTGGAAATTCGAACTGGGAGATGGGCGTTATTTTTCAGTCAATGAATCGGCGAGCGGCAAGAATATTGCCATCATTGGCGCTGAAATTGCCACGGATCTTTTCCCTGAGGGAGATCCGATAGGGAAGAAAATAAAGATTTTCGGGCGGAATATCGAGGTGGTCGGGGTGATCACCAAAGAGGGAGAGGATTTCTTCGGAAATTCAAACGACAAGGTGGTTTATCTGCCGGTAAACTATTTCAAAACCCTTGTCGAGGTAAAGGACATGGACGCAACCATCGTGGTAAAAGCCAAGCCCATGGTATCGAATGATGAACTGCGGGATGAGCTGACCGGTCTCATGCGCTCGATCAGGAAGCAGAAACCCTCGGCTGAAGATAATTTCGCCATCAATGAAACCGACATTATCTCGAAAGGTTTTGACAGCCTGTTCGCCGTTATCGCTACGGTTGGATGGATAATTGGGGGTTTTTCCCTTCTGGTGGGTGGATTCGGCATCGCAAACATCATGTTCGTATCGGTGAAGGAGCGGACCAATATCATCGGGATCCAAAAAGCGCTGGGTGCCAAAAATTACTTCATCCTGCTGCAATTCCTCTTTGAAGCCATTTTTCTCTCCCTGATCGGGGGGATATTTGGCCTGCTGATCATCCTTATACTGACCCTGATCGTATCCTATACCACAGAATTTCACCTGATTCTCACCCAGGGCAATATCATCCTCGGGATCGGGGTCTCCGCGGTTATCGGACTGATTTCGGGAATTTTGCCAGCCTATTCCGCATCAAAACTCGATCCGGTGGAGGCGATGCGTTCGGGGATGTAGGTCAGAAAGGCCAGAACTGGTTGTCGTTCCAGATCTTTTCCTTCAGCTCATTGTCCATATCGCTGAGAATCTTCAGATGCCCGCCTTCCCACTCTGCCAGCCAGCGATATAGTTCCTTTTCGTTAGGATCGGTCGTAGCTTCCGATTGTTTTGAATAAACCTCCACGGCCTTTTTTTCAAAATCGATGGCGGCAGAAATGGCAGCCGCTTCAAACCCTGCCGAAGATATTTTTGTTTTCATATCCTCGGTAAGGATAAGGGTTGCAAAACCTTCATTGGCAAGGTCGGGAAGTTCTACTTTAGTGAATGTATGGTTTTTCTCATACCCGATGTACTGCTCCGACAGGAACCTGACATGCTTGGTCTCTTCATCGGCCATCGTCAGAAAAATATGTTTGATCTCAGGATCAGGCGTTTGTTCTGCAACTTTAGCATAAAAGGCGTGGCCTCTCTTTTCCATGAGAATCGCCATTTTAAGAATTTCGAGGGCTTTCAGTGTTTCCATGATATCGGTATTTGAGTTTCCAAACTTACAAAATATTCACCACATCAGACATATAGACAACAATAGAAATTTTATTGCCTTTCAAGAATCTGCAAGGCCTCACCCACCGTTTCAACCGGGGCGAAACAGGTTTTGCCGCAACAGACCCTGATCATCGTCTTTTCTTTGCTTTCAGTGGTTTCGCTCACTTCCTTCGATGTTTGGGAGTGAATGCCCGAGAAGATGACCCCCGGCAGATAATATTTAGAAAATTCCTGCAGCCGCAACAACTTGCCGTCGCCGGTGATGGTGACCACTGCCGGACCGGAAATGGTTTCGGCAAGCAGTCCCATCCAGTTGGCATGAAATGAAGGATTCTGCTTTACCTGTGAGATCATTTTTTTCAACATCGCTTCCGACCGGGCAGCATACCCTTCATGATTTAACAAATGGCCTAAAACAAAGAGGTTCCTTGCCATCTGTGAATTTGATGCGGGAATGACATTGTCGGAAAGCTCAACCGTTTCCCCGATCAGGCGGGGCCCTTCATTAGAGGAGAGGTTGAAAAACAGCCCGTCACCGGCCGTGAAATGGAGGAGCGCTTCCCGGGTGAGCGATTCAGCTGAATTCAGCCAGGATGCATCAAGCGTTGACTGGTATATATCCAGGAATGCCTTGATCAGAAAGCAGTAATCATCGAGGAAACCGGCAATCGCAAAGGAGCCGGCCTGCGAGTTGCGCCAGAGTTTTCCGTTGCGCTCCTCCAGGTGAACGCGATAAAAATCAGCCGCAGCGATTGCTGTTTCCAGCCACCGGGGGTTGTTCAGCGCTTTTGCGGCCGTGGTCAGCGCGCTGATCATAAGGCCATTCCAGCAGGTCAGGATTTTATCATCCGTTGCAGGGCGGATGCGTTTGCTGCGAATGGTAAATAACCGGTTTTTTGAAACATCCAGCCATGAGGCCAGTTGACCGGCCGTGATGCCATGCTTTTCCGCAAAATCTTTATCTTTCGATGATTTCCGTAAAATATTCAGCTGGTGCTCCCAGTTTCCGTATTCTTCACAGGAAAAATAGTCCATGAACATCCTGTCGTCGTCTCCGAGATATTTGTGGATTTCATCCCCGGTCCATGCATAAAATGCCCCCTCCGTCCCGGCGCTGTCCGCATCGATGGAGGCGTAGAAAAGAGCGTTGCCATTTGTCATTTCACGATCAATGAAAGCAATGGTATCCTCCACCACCTTTTGATATTCGACCTTTTGAATTTCAGAATATGCCTGTGAATAGAGTTCGATCAGCTGGGCATTGTCATAGAGCATTTTTTCAAAATGGGGGACGTGCCACCCGGCATCCACCGAATATCGGCTGAATCCGCCTCCCAGGTGGTCGTATATCCCTCCCGAAGCCATCTTGTCAAGGGTAAGTTCAACATAATCGAGCACCTCCCTGTTGCGAAACTGCTTGCCATATGCCAGCAGGTACCCGATGTTTACCGGCATGGGGAACTTCGGGGCGCCCGGGGTTCCTCCGTTTATAAAATCAAGGTCCTCTTTCCAGGCTCTATAAATTTCATGCAGGGTCGCTGTGCCGGGGAAATCTGAGTCTGCCGCAAAAACAACCGGGTCGCGCTTTTTCATGCCAGTTGCGATGCCTGAAGCCTGTTGAAAAAGTTCCTCTGGGTGCCGCTGATGGAGTTCGGCAAAGTAGTTGAGGATGTGCATCCATTCGCGCTTTGAATAGTAGGTTCCGGCGAAGACGGGGCGCTGGTCGGGAAGGGCGATCACGTTCAGTGGCCATCCGCCCCGGCCGCTGGTGGCATAGGCTGCCGCCATGTAAATATGATCGATATCGGGCCGCTCTTCACGGTCAACTTTTACCGACACGAAATCGCGGTTCATGGCGTCGGCCACTTCATCATCTTCAAACGATTCATGCTCCATCACATGGCACCAGTGGCAGGCGGCATATCCGATGCTGATGATCAGCAACTTGTTTCGTTCCCTGGAAATATTCAATGCATCCGCGCCCCATGGACGCCAGTCCACCGGGTTGTATGCATGCTGAAGCAGGTAGGGACTATTTTCTTTTATCAGGTGATTTGGCCGTTTTTCCGTCATGTTGTCCATCGCGGTTGATGTGCGTTTTAATCCGGGAGGAGAGAATGTCGATCGCGACCTTGTTCTGTCCGCCCTGGGGCACAATGATATCAGCATAACGTTTTGTAGGCTCAATAAATTGCAGGTGCATGGGTTTCACGAAACTGTCGTAATGTTCGAGCACCTGTTGAAACGAACGGCCTCTCTCTTCCAGGTCGCGGCGGATGATGCGCATCAGGCGGTCATCACCGTCGGCATCCACAAAAACCTTGATGTCCATTTTTTTCCGAAGGCGCGGGTTGCTCAGGATGAGAATTCCCTCCACAATGATGACCTGTGCGGGATTCACGATGACCGTTTCCTTTGAACGGGCGCAGGTAACATAGGAATAGATGGGCATTTCAATGTGGCTTCCTGTCTTCAGTATCTCGAGTTGCTTGATCAGCAGGCCCCATTCGATAGAGGTAGGGTGGTCGAAATTGATCTTTGCGCGCTCTTCGGCCGATTTATGGCCATTGTCCTTGTAATAGGCATCCTGCGGAATAACGGTTACCGCATCTTTGGGCAGGTGCTTGATCACCTGCTTGACAACGGTTGATTTTCCTGAACCGGATCCACCGGCAATTCCAATGATCAGCATCGTTTTATAATAAGAAACCCAATAACAACCCGGCTGTAATCGCACTTCCGATCAAACCCGCAATATTCGGCGCCATGGCGTGCCCGATGAGGTGGTTGGTAGGATCTTCCTTCAATCCCATTTCATGCGCAATACGGGCGCTGTCGGGAACTGCGGCAACACCTGCGGCACCTACGAGCGGATTGATGCGGTTTTCCTTTTTAAGAAAAATGTTCATCACCTTGGCAAATATGATTCCGCCGGCGGTTGCCACCATAAAGGCAATGGCCCCGAGCACAAAGATAAGAATTGATTCCCATTTTAAAAAAACATCGGCCTGCGTGGAGGCTCCGACCGTCAAACCAATCAATATCAGCACAATGTCGATAAGAATGGTACTGGCAGTGGTGGCCAGTTGTTTGGTGAGGCCCGATTCTTTCAGGATATTTCCAAAAAAGAACATCCCAAGAAGCGGGAGTGAGGCAGGTGCCACAAATGCACTCAGCAGCAAACCAAGCAACGGAAATAATATCTTCTCAAACTTACTGACGGTTCTCGGTGGCTTCATCCTGATAAGGCGCTCCTTTTTCGTGGTAAGCAGCTTCATGATGGGCGGCTGGATTACCGGTACCAGCGACATGTAGATATAGGCGGCAATGGCGATCGGACCGATGAGGTTCTGAATAGCCATACCCTTTCCCGAGGCATGCAAACCATTGGCAAGCTGCGAGGTAAGAAAAATGGCCGTATTGCCGTCGGCCCCGCCGATTATGGCGATGGCGGTCGATTCGGCCATGGGGAAACCAAACACCATGGCCCCCAGGAAAGTCACAAAGATACCCACCTGCGCCGCAGCGCCCAGCAACATCAGTTTCGGGTTGGAGATAAGCGGCGAAAGGTCTGTCATGGCGCCAAGACCGAGAAAAATCAAGGCCGGGTAAATTCCTTTCAACACCCCGAAAAACAGGTAATTCAGCACGCTTCCTTCCTGGTATATGCCCGGGTGGTAGGCTGCCTCGTGCAAAAACGGGATGTTTCCCAGGATGACTCCCATTCCAAGCGGGATCAGCAGCAGGGGTTTATAACTGTACCGGATGGCCAGAAAAACCAGCACAATGCCAACCATGATCATGATCATGTTTCCCCAGGTTGCATTGTGAAAACCGGTATCTTCCCAAAGGCCGGCTAATGTTTGCAGTGTATCCATGGTTATGCTATTTCTACTAAAACATCATTCTGCGCCACTGCCTGTCCCGGTTTCACCAGGACAGTCTTAACAACCCCGTCTTTTTCCGAGAGGACATTGTTCTCCATTTTCATTGCCTCCATGGTCAAAAGTTTTTGCCCGAGCGTCACTTTATCGCCCGGTTTTACAAGAACGGTGATGATGGTGCCCGGAAGAGGAGCCCTCACTGCTAAATTGGTTGTTTGCGAGGGAGTCCTTGGGATCTTTGACTCCTTTGGCGTGGGTTTCGGAGCTTCAGCCCTGACCAGGGTAGGCGTTTTGGTCATCTTCAGGTCCTTCTGAACATCCACATCGTATTGTGTTCCGTTTACTTCGATCTTCGCAATGTTCTCTTCAAATCCAAGTACTTCTACCTCGTAGGCATTGCCGTTGATGACAAATTTGAATTTTTTCATGGGTTACCAGTGTTTCATTGTATTCCAGATTCCATATATTTTTGAATTCCACGGGGAGTATGTTTTAGACACTTTCCGGATGGTCATGACATATTTTTCCTCATCGTGCAATTCGGAAAAGAACAGGTAAAGTGCGGCGGCAATTGCGGCATTTTCCTCCCCGGTCATCACCACTTTGACCGGCTCTTCCTTGTCGCTGCTTTTCTGATCGGCAAGCCGGCGTTTGGCAAGAAAATCCTGGATCGTATGCAGTCGCGAGAAAAAGTAGGCCATGAAGGCCAGGGCCAGCAGGACAATGCAGTACCCTGCAATGGCAGTCACCAGGGTAAAGTGATCGATCAGCGACAGGTCGAAGGTAATGGCGAGTGTTTTCATAGATCGGCCGTTTTGTTTTATAACGGAATGTTGCTGTGTTTTTTGGGCGGCAGCGAATCCTTTTTCGTTGAGAGGGTCTGCAGGGCCCTGATAATCCTGAACCTTGTATTCCTGGGTTCGATCACATCGTCGATATACCCGTACTTTGCGGCATCGTATGGGTTGGCAAACTTGTTTTTATATTCAAGTTCCTTCTCGGTAACATACTTTACCTTTTCCCGTGCATCCTGGATTTCACCGATCTTCTTTCCTTCAAGAATTTCAATTGCACCTTTGGGGCCCATGACTGCAATTTCAGCCGATGGCCAGGCATAGTTCATATCGGCCCGCAATTGCTTGCAACCCATCACATCGTGCGCTCCGCCATAGGATTTCCGCAGGGTGATGGTTATTTTGGGGACCGTTGCCTCTCCATAGGCGAATAAAAGTTTCGCGCCATGGATGATGATGCCTCCATACTCCTGGTTGCTCCCGGGGAGAAAACCCGGAACATCCACCAGGGTAATGATCGGGATGTTGAAGGCATCGCAGAAACGGACAAACCTGGCGGCTTTGCGGGAAGCCTCGATATCGAGCACCCCTGCGAGGAAGTTCGGCTGGTTGGCCACGATCCCGCAAGGCATGCCGTTGAATTTTGCAAACCCTACAACGATGTTCTTGGCATAATACTGGTGTACCTCGAGAAACTGCTGATCGTCTACAATCCTGTAAATGACATCTTTGACATCATACGGTTGGTTGGGGTTGGCGGGAACAATTTCGTTGAGCGAATCCTCCAGCCTGTCGATGGGGTCGGTACATTCGGTGGTAATGGGATCTTCCAGGTTGTTCTGCGGAAGATATTCCAGCAGTTTGCGGATCAGCATGATCCCCTCATCTTCATTGGCCGAACGAAAATGGGCAACGCCCGATTTGGTCGAATGAATCGAAGCTCCCCCAAGGTCTTCCGTCGTGATGTCTTCCCCGGTCACCGTCTTGGTTACCTTTGGACCCGTCACGAACATGTAGCTTGAATTTTCACTCATCACCACAAAATCGGTCAGGGCAGGGGAGTACACCGCCCCACCCGCGCAGGGGCCGAAAATAGCCGAGATCTGCGGTACGACGCCTGAAGCTGCAATGTTCCTCATGAAGATCTCGGCATATCCTGCCAGGGAATTCACCCCTTCCTGGATCCTGGCCCCGCCGCTGTCGTTGATCCCGATCACCGGCGCCCCGACCTTTACAGCCTGGTCCATGATCTTGCAGATTTTGCGGGCAAAAGTCTCGGACAATGAACCGCCGAAAACCGTGAAATCTTGTGAAAATATGAAAACAACGCGCCCGTCAATGGTTCCGCGACCCGTTATAACACCATCGCCAAGATAAAGTTCGTTTTCCAGTCCGAAATCGGTGCAACGATGAGTGACAAACATGTCGTACTCCTCAAAACTTCCTTCGTCAAGAAGTTTTTCAATGCGCTCGCGGGCTGTAAATTTCCCCTTTTTGTGCTGCGACCGGATGCGTTCTTCACCTCCGCCCAGCTTAGCTTTCTCACGCTTCTCGAGTAATTCGGATATTTTATTTTCGTTAGCCATATTGATTGGGTTTTTATTTACTGCACACTTCGACGAGGACACCATGGGTCGATTTCGGATGGAGGAAGCCGATATTCATTCCTTCTGCACCTTTCCGTGCAATCATGTCAATCAGCGTGAGTCCCTGTGTTTCGGCTTCGGCCAGGGCATCTGTTGCGCTGGCAACGGCGAAAGCTATGTGGTGAATGCCCTCCCCCTTTTTCTCAAGAAATTTTCCGATCGGTCCTTCCGGATCGGTCGACTCAAGCAACTCGATCTTCGTTTCGCCTACCAGGAAGAATGCGGTTTTAACCCGCTGATCCTTAACCTCTTCTACATTATAGCACTTTATTCCGAGCAGATTTTCATAATAGGGAATGCTCTCCTCCAGGCTTTTTACGGCTATTCCAAGATGTTCAATATGAGATACTTTCATAATACTATTGTTAATATATTAACAGGACAAAGTTAAGTAGTTTTAATGACACTGCAAACATCAAATTATCATGTTCTTACAAAGAATTCAAAAAATAAAATAAAAAACTGTATCCATGATTAAAATAAGTTGTAATTTTGGACCGTTTTAGTCGAATAGTCGAATTTGTACTTAAGTTCAACAAAACATGGAAACTACAATAAAAACGGAGAACATGGCCAAAAAAACTGAAATACGCACCAGGATCCTGAATACGGCCCAGGAGGTTTTTATACGATACGGGTATGGAAAGGCCACAATGGACGACATCGCCCGGGAGATGGGAAAAGGCAAAAGTTCCATCTATTATTACTTCACCAGCAAGGAGGACATTTTTAAAGAGGTGATCGGGAAAGAACTTCTGTCGATGAAAACCAGGATTTTTAATGAAGTATCAAAACAGGAGGATGCCAGGGAGAAGTTAAAGGTCTATGTGGTAGAACGGATGCACGGCCTGAAAAGCCTGAAAGACCTTTACAACGTTCTCAGGACGGAATTTACCGCTCAGCGTGATTATATTGATCAGACACGGCAGCAAACAGACCAGGAGGAGATCAACATCGTTACGGGGATCCTCGATAAAGGAGTAAAAGACGGCATCTTTCATCTCGAAGACACTGTTTTGACCTCCATTGCCATTGTCACAGCCCTCAAGGGAATGGAGATCCCGCTCCTGATCACGGAAACCGGCGGGGACAATTTACTTGAACAGCGACTCGACAGGCTGCTTGATGTGCTCTTTTTTGGCATCATCAAACGCTGATCTGAAGCTCAGGATTTTTAATATGCTTTTTGAAATGAAACCAATGATAAAAAAGAACACCAGCCTCGCCATCCTGCCACTCCTCTTAGGTTTGAGTGGTCATGCAGCCAACCCGGTTATTATTAAAAAAATAACATTTGACCAGGCGCGCGAAATTACCTGGCAAAACAGTCACGTGCTGAAACAGGTCGATTACCTTCAACTGCAAAAAGACCAGGAGCGCAGGGCTGCCAGGGGCCTTTACTATCCCACAGTAGGCATTATCGCCAATGCCATGCTCATGTCCGACCCTGTTACCCTCGACCTGACACCTGTAAAGGATGCAATTACACCATTATATAAAACCCTCGGAACCTATGGAAAATTCGGGGATATTCCCGGCGTTCCCGATGAAGTGGCAACCCAGATGATCCGACAGAAAATGCTGGCCGGGCTGACAGAAATCGAAGGTCAGGACTGGAACCAGGTAATCCAGAAAAAAGCATTCGGAGTTATTGCCGCAACGATGTCATGGCCACTCTATGCCGGCGGCAAGATCAGGGCAGCCAATAAAGCTGCCTCCATAAACCAGCTGGATGTGGTTGAAATCTCGCGGCAGAAGCAGGGTGAACTCATGAGCGAACTGGTTGAACGTTATTATGGCCTTTGCCTGGCTCAGCAAGTTGTTACGGTACGCCGGGAGGTTTACAAGGGATTGGAACAACACCTCGACGATGCCTCAAAACTTGAAAAGGAAGGAATGATCTCCAATGCCGATGTGCTTCATGCAAAAGTCTATCATGCCCAGGCCAGCCGTGAACTGACCAGGTCATTGCAGCAAACGGACATCGTCAGACAGGCCCTGGGAGGAACCATGGCGATCGGAGACACAATCAATATCGAAACACTGTCTAACCTTTTTTATCTCGATTCCATTGAGCCTGAAGCCTATTTTATTCATTTTGCCGCAACAAAAAATCCGCTTCTGAACCAGATCGAATCAAAAAAACAACTCTCTGTCCAGGCTTACAATGCCTTGCGGGCCGACTTCTTACCTGCAGTCGCCATGCAGGGCACCTACGATATCGTGAATAAGGATCTTTCCAACTATGTTCCTGACTGGGAGATCGGGATTGGCCTGAAGTGGACCCTGTTCAACGGGGTCAGCCGCTTTGCAAAAGTAAAAGCAGCTTCAATACAGACCAAAGAGGTGGAAGAATATGGCCGGAAGGCACAAACCGATGTAACATCCATGATCAACAAGTTGTATCATGAACTGAACATGTACCGCGACCAGCTGACAGAACTTGCCACCGCAAGAGAGTTTGCCGAAGAATACCTCCGTGCGAGAGAGACGGAATTTCACCAGGAGATGACCAATTCCACCCAGGTAATCGATGCCAGGCTTGCGCTGGCACAGGTAAAAACAGAGCGGCTGCAGGTGATGTTCAATTATGACGTGACACTTGCAAAACTGCTGGAATATGCCGGCGTACCGGCCGATTTTTCCTCCTATTCCACGAGAACAAACGTAAAAACAGAAAGTTATCAATAATCCTTATCCCATTTTCAGAAAAACAACAGGTCATGAACAAAAAAGGAATCTTATTGACGGTTACCGGGGTTGTCGTACTCCTGGCCCTCGTAATATATTCGGCGATAATCATCTGCATGCCACAACCCATCGAGGTACAGGGTGAGGTGGATGCGACCCAGATCAGGGTTGCGTCGAAGGTTGTCGGACGTATCGACAGTTTACCCGTCCACAAGGGAGATGCAGTAACAAAAGGACAGTTGCTTTTCGTTCTGAGCAGCCCCGAGATCAATGCCCGGCTCGACCAGGCGAATGCAGCGCTCCAGGGAGCCGAGGCACAGAATTCAAAAGCAATCACAGGGGCGGAACAGGAAGACATTGCCGCCGCCGGGAACATGTACCTGAAAGCACAGGCCGCTTACGAACTGGCTCAAAAAACCAATGTCAGGATTCAAAACCTTTACAGGGAAGGGGTGGTGCCCGGTCAGAAGCGGGACGAATCGGAAGCCCAGCTAAAAGCAGCGCTTGAAACCGCCAATGCGGCAAAGGAAACCTGGATGAAAGCTCAGAAAGGAACCCGCACCGAAGACAAAGCCTCCGCCCGGGCGATGGTTAACAGGGCAGAAGGAGCTATCAGCGAAGTGAGAAGCTACCTGAACGAAACGCGGATTACCGCTCCGCTCGACGGCGAGATCGCCGACATCATTGCGGAACCCGGAGAACTTGTTTCAGCCGGTTACCCGGTTGTAACCATCGTTGACCTAAGGGATTGCTGGGTAACCTTCAACCTCAGGGAAGATCTGCTGGCATCAATCAAAACCGGTTCGGAATTCGATGCCCGTTTCCCGGCTCTTGGAAACAGGGAGATCAGGCTGAAAGTCACCTATATTCATCCCCTGGGAAATTTTGCCACCTGGAATGCCACCAAAACCTCCGGCGATTTCGACATGAAAACCTTCGAAGTCCAGGCCCGCCCGGTATCAAAAGTCGCCGACCTGCGCCCCGGAATGAGCGCCCTGGTCAACTGGAAAAAAGTCGTGGCTTCACAGGGAAAGTAACCAACGAATCCTATTGAACACTTCCATGGAAAACAATCGATCCAACCCTGTTATCTCCTCTTTTCTGCGGGAGATCCGCCGGATCCTGAACGACAGGGTGTATCTCTTCATCTGGATCATCGCCCCGCTGATCAGTTTCACCCTGATCACCCTGATCTTTTCTGCAAACGTTCCGCGAAAACTGCCCGTCGCCATCGTTGACCAGGATCATACATCCCTGTCGCGGAGGATCACCCGGATGATCGGGGCAACCCCGATCGCCCGAACCGATGCACGTTTTACCGACCCCGCGGAAGCCCGCAAAGCACTGGTTTCAGGAAATATGGATGCTGTTGTCTGGATTCCGGAAGGCACCGAACGTAATATTATCCGTGGCGAACATGCCGATGTAGCGGTGTACCTCAACAATGTCTACCTGATCAAAGCCGGGTTGCTGAAAAGCGGTATCCAGAAATCCATTGCAACCCTCTCGGCGGGCATCAAACTGCAAACCCATATGATGTGGGGCGAATCGCCCGTCCAGGCGATGGCAAAAATCCAGGCGGTGCAGTTAACCCCGGTGTTGCTTTTCAATCCTTACACCAGTTATGAATATTACCTCACCCTGCTGCTCCTCCCGGTGATGCTCACGGTGTTTATCCTTTTCGGAACGATTTATGCACTTGGCACGGAACTTCAGTACGGCACCGGGCCGGAATGGCTGAATGCATCAGGAAACCATATGCCGGCTGCCCTCCTCGGAAAACTGGCTCCCCATACGGCCATCGGTTTCGCATTGGCTCTGATCATGAACCTGATTTTCTTCAACATGCTGGGGCTTCCCCTGAGGGGACATTTTGCCCTGGTCCTGGTCTCGGAAGTCATGCTGATCCTGAGTTACCAGTCCATGGCTATTTTCCTTGTCACACTAACAAAGAACCTCCGTCTGGTGTTGTCGCTGGCCAGTGCCTATACCATGCTGGCAATCACCTTCGCCGGGCTCACCTTCCCGGCATTCGGAATGCCGCCGGTGGCCCGGGTTTTCAGCAAAATATTTCCGTTCACCTACTGGCTTGAACTCTTTATTGGCCAGACCCTGCGTGGGGAGCCCACAGCCAACGCCGTGATCCTTCTTTGGTTCATGGTCATTTTTATCGTCGCGGGATCATGCATGGTCCCACGCTTCAAGTACATTCTGAAAACCAAAAAATACTGGGGTAAAATCTAATTGCATGTGGAGGCTAATAAAAAGTAATGTTCAGAATATCTACGGGATCTTCCTTGCTGAGATCCGCGAATCATTCAACGACGCCGGGACCGTCCTGATCTTTTTCGTTGCGGCGATTGCCTATCCCATGTTGTATTCCGTAGGATACATCAATGAAACGATCCGTGAAATCCCGGTAGCGGTTGTCGACCTCGACCATACCGCTATGAGCCGGCAGTACAGCCGCATGCTGGACGCAACCGAACAGGTGAAAACAGCCTGCAAACCTCAAAGTCTGAAAGAGGCTGAAGAACTCTTTTACGACGGAAAAATTCACGGGGTGGTGCTGATACCGGCATCTTTTCAACAGGACCTTTTCCGGGGGAACCAGGCCAGGGTGACCGTTTATTGCGATGCGGGCCGTTTCTTCGTCTATAAACAGGTTTATACAGCTGCAACCTATGTCACCGGAATGATGAATGCCGGCGTGGAGATCAAAAGCATGCTTGCCGGCGGAAAAATGGTTGATGAGGCTATGAACCGGTATGAAGCGATCAGCCCTCAGATGGTCGATCTTTACAATCCCTCTTCAGGTTACGCAACCTTTATCGTTCCCGGGATCCTGATGATCGTCATCCAGCAATCGCTCCTTGTCGGGATCGGACTTTTATTCGGGAAACACTACGAGCGGAATAAAATGATCGCAACAGGTTCGGTAAAAGGACGGGTGCACAACCTCCAGATAATCCTGGCAAAATCAATGGTGTATGTTGCGCTTTACCTGGTAACAACGCTTGTAACCCTTGTGTTATTCTATCATTGGCTCTCCTTCCCCGATAAAACCAGTTTCTTCAACATTTACCCCTTGCTGATCCTCTACCTGTTTGCCATCTCCTTCATGGGGATCAGTATCAGCGTCTGGTTCCGGAAACGGGCTCATTCCCTGATGTTCATCGTGTTTCTCTCGCCGATGATCTTTTTCCTGTGCGGGGTCGCCTGGCCAACGGAGTCCCTGCCCGGGGTGGTCAGGCTTATCAGTTACCTCTTCCCCACGACGCCCATGCTGCCGGCTTTCCTGAAGCTGCGGATCATGGGAGGTGGACTTGCTTCGGTGAAGTACGAAATAATGGTTCTTTTTATCCAGATGGCAGGCTATTTTGTGCTGGCGCTTGTTTCCAACAACCTGGCCATGAAAAGAAACAAATTTCGTATATTGCCTGCATAAATGCATGTGCATGAACAACGTTGAAATAGAACGTAAATTCCTGGTTGACAAGGAAAAATGGACATTATTACCAAAACCCGACGGCATCCGCTACCTCCAGGGCTATCTGAGCATTGATGCTGATAAGGTGGTCAGGGCGAGGGTTGCCGGCGATAAGGGGTTCCTGACCATCAAGGGAAAATCAGAAACATTTTCGCATCCCGAGTATGAATATGCCATCCCCGTAAAAGATGCAGGGGAGTTGATCCAGCTGTATGCAACTTCCAGGGTTGAAAAAGTCAGGACCAGGATCCCGGCCGGCAACCATGTGTGGGAGGTGGATGAATTTCACGGGGAAAACGAGGGGTTGCTGATGGCGGAAATTGAACTTGGAAGCCTTGAGGAACTCTTTGATAAGCCCGACTGGCTTGGGGAAGAGGTAACGGGCGACAAGCGTTACTATAACTCCTGGCTTTCGGTTCATCCATTTCAGACCTGGCAAGAAAAAAACCCTGGATTCATTTAGAATTCAGGGTTTTAAATTTGCCTGGGGTGGAGAATAGGGGAGTCGAACCCCTGACCTTTAGACTGCCAGTCTAACGCTCTAGCCAACTGAGCTAATCCCCCAAAGCGGATGCAAAATTAACAACTTTTTGATATGAAACGACTTTTTGCTGCGTTAAAAATTCATCCCGATGCAGATTTCCTTGCAAAATACCGCGAATTGAAGCAGGAACTGCAGCACGAACAGATCAAATGGGTGGAAGAACACAACATCCATGTTACCCTGAAGTTTTTCGGCGAGACGGAGGAACGGAAGATCCCGGGAATCTCTGCGGTTCTGAAAAAGCGCGCATCAAACACCGCTTCGATCGATCTGCACCTCACCGGGCTTGGTATTTTCGGCAGTTCCTATGCGCCCAAAGTCATCTGGGTCGGCATGGAACCCTATGCTGAACTTTCACAGCTCATGAAAAACCTGGCTGATGACCTGAAAACTGCCGGATTTGAACCTGACCGCCAGAACCTGGTACCCCACCTCACTCTGGGAAGGATCAAATTCCTGCGGGATAAAATCATCTTCAGGCGCACCATGGATCTTTATAAGGATATTTCTTCCTCCCGGATTCACCTGGGGGAGTTGACACTTTTTGAAAGCATCCTGCATCGTGAAGGACCGGAATACGTGGCTTTGGAAAAGTTTCCCATGATAAAAAAAGAACTCCCCCGACAGCTTTAGGGCTTGATCAGGGGAGTTCTTGATGAGCAGTTTTTACCGCTTCGGTTTAAACTTTGGCCGGCACTTCAAACTTATTTGCAATAAGATGATAGATGATCAGCCCGATTCCGCCAAAGAGGCAGATCATGGAGAAGAATGCTGGTTCCTCTTCCAGGGTTGTGTATACCGCCAGGACTTTTCCAAGCAGGATTCCTGTACCAATTCCGACAAAAAGCAATCCCCATTTTAACGATGAGGGTTGTTTCGAGGCTTCAAAAATGGTGGCATCGGCGCCTTTTGAAATCAGCGCCAGGCGTTCCTTCTTCCTGACAAAAAGGTATACAATTCCGTATACCATGGCAAAGAACGCGATCGGGATCAAAAATTCAGTATTCATTTCCGTTGATTTTGGGTTTGTTTTCCGTTTTCGATCCGTTTGACGCAGCATCAATGCCATGGTTACAGGTTCATTGACAATTAACTATTGAACGATCACCTTTTCGCTGTAGGCCCGTTCGTTGTTCGACAAATTAAGGAAGTAGACCCCTTTGGCGTATCCCGACATATCCAGTTTCTTGCGGAAATCAGCAGGAATGGCTGTAAGTTTCTCCGAATAAAGCACCTTCCCGTTCACGTCGCTGAGGGTCAGGTTCAACTGGTTTTCCCTGCCTTTGATGGTGATGGTCAGCTCTCCGCTTACCGGATTTGGAAAAATCCTCACGGTCGATTCCAGGTTTTTCTGGTCAATTCCGGTGCAGTTTTTCACGAAGACCGCTTTTGACGATACAACACCATCACCGCAGTCGTTGTTGCCCTTTACGGTGATGTTTCCCGACAGAGCCTGGGAACCGTATTGCAGGGTAACCGAGCTGGTGCCGGCACCTGACGTAACGGTTACCCCTGCAGGCAATGACCATACATATTGTGTTGCGCCGTTAATGGCGGGAACACTGTAAACCAGGTTGGCTGTCCCCTGGCAGATGGTGTCTTTTCCGCTTATCGCACCGGCAGCTTCAGGGATGGTTTTTACCGCAACCGATTTCAACACAACCGGTGTTTCTCCGCAACCATTCACCGCTTTCACGGTTACATCACCCGCCGAAGTTCCCCATGTTACCTGGATGGTGTTGGTTCCCTGGCCGCTTGTGACCGTTGCACCGGTTGGCACTGTCCAGCTGTAAGTAGCTGCAGGTCCGGCCATGGCGGTTGTGAAGGTTCCACCTGTACCGGAACAAAGAATATCCGGGCCCGTTACCGGGTTGAGCGCAACCGGCGGCAGGTTCACCGTGACAGGCAATACCGATGCCAGTGGATTGTTGCCGCAATCGTTGCCGGCAATAACCTGAACAGGACCCGATGCAATGCCCCATTTAACCGATATGGCAGGTGTATTCTGGCCGCTTAAAATTACAGCATCCCCCTGGACACTCCAGGAATAGGTGGTGCCGCCAACCACTTCAACGATTGAGTATGTGGCGGTATCTCCGGCGCATATGGCTTGCAGCCCGGTTATCGGGCCAGGAGCGGCAGGCGGTGTATTGACAACAACAGTGATGCTGTCGCCCGCGGTGTGTGCAGCATTGTCGGTGACAAGCACATGGTATTTGGTCGTGGCATTAGGCGTTGCCACAGGGTTTGCAATCGCGGGGTTGCTCAGGCTTGCAGCGGGTGTCCATAAATAGGTAAGCGGAGGTGTGCCTCCAACCACCACCACATTCAGTTGCGAGGTTTGACCCTGGCAAATGACGGTTGGATTTGCACTGACCGTAGCCAGGAAATTACTTCCCGGCAGCACCTTGATGGTGGCAGTACGCTTGTGGGCCGGTGTGCCATTCGGCCCGGTCGCAAAAAATGAAGCCGTATAATTCCCGGTTGGGACATTCCCGGTAAGAACCACCTTGACAGGCATGGAGGCCGGGTAACTTGTGATTTTAGTGCCCGAAGGATATTCAAAAGTAAGGGTCCCGGTAGCGGGAACCGGTGAAATATTGGCTGATAAGACGACAGTATCCGTATATAACCTGACTTCAGGAATGGAGACCTGGAAAATCTTACTGTCAACTGAAGTATATAAGGTATCAACGGCATGGTCGATGGCCATGGCATAATCGGGAAAATAGCCTGTCATGCTCTGGAAGTTCCCATTCCTGAAATCGGTCCAGCCGATCATGGATCCCTTTTTATTTGAAATTACCCCGTTGTAGTCGCCCAGGTACATGGGCGTTCCGCCTCCACCGCAGGTCGTGCAGTTGATTTTCATCTTCTTGTTGGATATGCGCTGGTTGGCAACAAACGTAGCGCCCCCGTCGGTGGAGTATGAAGCATAAATATAGGCGCTGTCGTTGGTGGGGGTATCGCGTGTATCCATCCACATGACATAGAGTTTTCCGGTCTCCTTGTCGCACCAGATGGCTGGGTGCCATTGCTGGAAATTCTGGGTATTGGGATCATCATTCACCCTTACGGCAGCCGACCAGGTTACCCCGCCGTCGGAAGAGGACCTGCACCATACATCTGATTTATTGTTTGCTCCCGGAGGGTCGTTGGAAGCATAGACGCAATAAAATTTTCCCCGGTTTGCCCCGTAACTGTTATCGGCAGCAATCATCGGGTAGGGGCGGGTACGCATGTTGGACACGGAATTTCTGCCGCCTACCTGCGAACCGACCGTATTGGCCCATTGTTGCGAAGATTTTTGGGTGAAGGTGGCACCACCGTCATTGGAGGTGTAAAAGGTGTACTGCGCACTGAATGAGTTTCCTCCATCGGTGACAACGTAAACAGTTCCACCCTGGATGTTGCCCTGCGGGCCAACGGCAACCATCATGCCGGGTAAGGTTTGCGTGGTGGGTGCAAAAGTCGGTGTAAATGTTGCCCCGTGATCAAGGCTGCGGCAAAAGTTCCCCGGAGGGGAGCCGTTGGTCATGGTTGTGTAAACATAATTCGCATAGGGCCCGGAAGTCTGGTCGCATGCGATCCAGTTTTTATCATTTCCCGCAATGGCGGTAACAGAGGGCCCCCAGGTTACACCATTATCGGTAGAAGCAAGCACTTTGCAGCCGGAGATGTTCCCGTACATGTTTTCATAAAACAGGTTTCCCAGGCTGTCGTAGGCAACCACAGGGTCGCCCGCCATGGTCGCACCGAAATTGGCCGTGTGTACGAACCAGTCGATGCCGTTTTGCGTATTGTGCGGGGCATTGGTATTGTATGCTGTAAAATACCATGCTGGCTGATTCGGGTTCTCGGCCATGTTGTTTTCCCCAAAATCAACGCCAAGGCTGAAGTTGTCCCAATTGTCGATAGTCACGACAGATGACAGGGGCGCATCGGTATTGACCGAAGCCCTTTCGCGGAGATATTGTGGAATTTGGTCCAGGTTTGGGTTATCTCCTTGGTATTGTGCAAATACCTGGTTTACAGTCATTAAAATGAACAGTAAACCTGCGGTTGTAAACATTTTCATATGGGTGCGGATTTATTAAATTTATAAAATAGTTTATTAATACAAACGTACAAAAAAACCCGACGTCCGTCAAAATATTTATGAATTTGATTTACAAAATGATACTACCTTTGTATTGGACGATGTAACCTCGCGTAACATAGCACGTCTAAATTCCGGATGAAATACCAGGACGACAACCACTACATTGATCGTGTGCTTAACGGCGATGTTGCCGCATATGCCATGCTGGTCGCCAAACATAAAAACCTGGTGTTTTCGATCGCACTTAAAATCGTAGCCAACCGTGAGGATGCAGAGGAGGTTGCACAGGATTGTTTTTTAAAGGTCTTCCAGGCATTGAAAACTTTTGAAAGGAAATCCAAATTTTCGACCTGGCTGTATCGCATTGTTTACAATGCCGCCATTTCAAAAACCCGGAAAAAAAGAGTCGAAATGGTTCCGATGGATAACTATGTAATTGATAATTACACCGAAGATGAGGTGTCGGGGGGAATTGACGAAATTGACCCGGAAATGCAAAAAGTAATGATAGAGCGGGCCATGGAACGGTTAACAGACGATGATAACCTGCTGATAACCTTGTTTTACAAAGGAGAAAATTCTATCGGGGATATCAGTAACATTACCGGGCTTTCGATGTCTAATGTCAAAGTCAGGTTACACAGGATCCGTAAAAAATTACATCATGAACTCACCGGAATGATGAATAAGACCATGAATCAGTTGAATTAATTTTAATTTTGCAGCATGATGGAAAAGGATGAATATTTGAAAGACGATTTTCTGCGCGAATTAATCCGGCGCAGTCCGCTCGATGCTCCATCGGATGATTTTGTCGACCGGGTCATGGCCGGAATCCGGCCTGCTCCTGAAATTTCGGTTGTGAAAAAACCTTTTTACCTTTATCTGAAAGCAGCCACTCCTTATGTGATTGTTGCCCTGGTCATTTTTTTGATTGTTGCCACATCCGACTTGTCCATTCTGAACTGGTTGCCGGGAAAAGATTATCTCCTGAAAAACCTGGTTCCCTACCTTGGAACTTTGATTACACTCTTCAGGGGTGCCTTTGCTTCCAAATACGTTTCCTGGACTTTACTGATCAGCTGTTCCGCAGGGATGCTTTACCTGGTCGACCGGCTGTTCAGCCGCCGCGCATCCATGTAACCTCTTCTCCGGGTTTAAATTAAAGGTGTGTTTCTTTCCAGCGTTCCCTGAAACTTTTCGGAGCGATTTTTGGCAGCGTTCTGCGTGGCCCCCACATTTTTTTTCCAAACCGGTTGATCATCTTATTTTTCAGTTTGGAACTTGGTTTATCGATCATCCACCGGTGAAGCATCACCATTTTCCATCCTGTTACGATCGCACGCCAGGTGTAGGAAACATACTTTTTTGTAACAGCATCGTGCCGGTTGTGGAGCAGCAACTCATGCAGCGGGATTTTAACCGGACATACTTCGGTGCACTTTCCGCAAAGGGAAGAGGCAAAACTTAGATGATTGTACTCTTTCATCCCCAGGTAATGCGGTGAAATCACGGAGCCGATCGGACCTGAATAGGTGGCATTGTAGGTATATCCTCCAACACTTTTGTAAATAGGGCATCCATTAAGGCATGCACCGCAACGAATGCACGAAAGCGCTCTCCGCTGTTCTTTAAATTTAAGCACTTCCGTACGGCGGTTATCCAGTAAAACCACGTACATCTCTTCCGGTCCGTCAGGTTCAAACTCCGACTGCGGCCCGAATACCAGGTTGTTATAAACGGTAATCCGCTGGCCTGTGCCATGCTGTGCCAGCAATGGCAGGAAAAGATCAAGATCTTCCAGGGAGGGAATTAATTTTTCAATACCCACGATGACAATGTGTATTTTTGGAAATGCCATGCAGAGCAGTCCGTTTCCTTCATTTTCAGTGAGCGAAACAGCCCCGACATCGGCAATCAGAAAATTGCCTCCCGTGATGCCCACATCGGCTCTGATAAACTCTCCCCTGAGTTTTTCCCTGACAAACTGCGTAATCTGACCCGGTTTGCTGTCGGCAGGCATATTGTACTTTTCATGAAACAGTTTCGCAACATCCTCCTTCGACTTGTGCATGGCAGGGGTGAGGATATGGTATGGCTTTTCTCCTGCCAGTTGCACGATGTACTCCCCAAGATCGGTTTCAAAGACTTCCCGTTTGTTCTTTTCAAACAGTTCATTCAGCTCCACCTCCTCTGAAACCATGGTCTTTTGTTTCACGATCACCTGAGCTTTGGCTGTTTTAATAATATGCATGATCTCCCGCTGGGCATCTTTTTCATTGGGAGCCCAAATCACTTTTCCGCCGCGTTTGCTGAAATTGTTCTCAAATTCGACCAGGTACTTGTCAAGATTGTTGATAGTCTTGTGTTTGATGTTTGCGGCACGTCTTTTGGCCAGTTCGAGATTCTGGTACTGGCTTTTTCCCTTTTCCACCTGCTCATCATACCGGCCAATGTTGTAATTCAGCCGTTTGCGGTGTTCAGGGTCAAATGACTTCTTTTCAGCATCTTCCAGAAACTTTTGATATATATGATTCATCATATGTTTGTTACAAAACATTATCAATTTTATCCACCCTCAGCTGATGCCGTCCGCCTTCAAACCCGGTGGACAGGAATACCTGTACAAGATGAATGGCCTCTTCAGGGGTGATGAAACGGGCAGGTAGTACGATGATATTGGCGTCGTTGTGAAGGCGGGCCAGCCTGGTAATTTCCTCATTCCAGCAAATTGCTGCTCTTATTCCCGTATATTTGTTGGCTACGATTGCAACTCCGTTGCCACTGCCGCAAATCAGGATTCCGAATGTATATTCTCCTGACTGAACGGCCTTTGCAAGCGGATGGGCGGTATCCGGATAATCCATGGATATTGCAGAAAAGGTTCCGAAATCATGAAAGGTAAAGCCCGGTTTCGCAAGGTTTTGTTTGAGATACTCTTTTATGCTGTATCCCGCATGATCGCACCCGATAGCAATTTGTTTGAAAGAATCAACCATTGTTAATACTTTTTTTCACAAATGTAATCATAAACCAATCATAATGAACCAACATGAAATTTCAGATTTTAATATACCCCTCAGTATCAAAATTTTATTTTTTTCACACACCAGTTGTTAACAACTGATTATTTTTGTGTCAAAATATTGATAAAAAGAGTGGATTGTCAGCCGTAAGATCATTCAAGTCGGGAAAAACAACTTTAGCATGCTTTTTTCATTTTATTTCAACAATAAATCGTGCACATCTGCAAGGTATTTTATAAACACACAAAGCAATTAACAATTTGTAG
>Ga0118677_10002987_pt1 | contig 32987 bp, 25 predicted proteins | sample AliMusrvi5mmetaG_FD_86154 | JGI IMG/M metagenome (GOLD analysis project Ga0118677, IMG submission 86154) | reverse complement strand
CCAGTGCGTCTTGCATGACCTGTTGCTCAGCCTCCTCGGCGATCCGGTTGGCCGAGATGCTCAACCCGGCGGTCGTCTGCACGCGCGTGCCACGTTCGCCATAGAAGGCGCCCACGATCGCGTCCTTCCCGCGCGGCAGCAGGTTCAAGATGCCCTTGTCCACAAGGTCAAGCGAGAATGATGCGGCCTGCACCGGTTTACCGGTGCTATCGGTGGCCTGCAACGTGTAGTTGATCGTTTGACCTGGCTGCGCCAGCGCCTGATCCGGCGTCAGCGTAATGCTGATCACCTGCGCGACCGGCTGAACCAGCAGATTCAAGTAGCCTACCTTGAAGTCGGGGCGTCCCGATGGGTCGGCGCCGGAGCCCTTAAATAGCACCACCGAGACAAAGACGTTTGGCACATACTTGTCCGTGATGGGGAGTTGGTACAACTGGGTGTTGCTCGTGATTGCGATGACCTCATGTTGCAGGATATGCCCGCGCTCAACGGTCACCAACGCGTAATGTTCGCCCTCGAATGGCGATGGGATCAGTATCTCGGCAGTCTCGCCGGCCACATAAGTGGCTTTGTTCGCAATTAGGGTGATGCGGTCGTTGTTCTCGCGCAGCCACGGCACGAACTCGGAGCCGGTAGCCCATACAAACCGGCTGGATTGCACCGCGCGCCCGGCGTCATCCTGCCCGCGCGTTACGACCTTATACGTGCCTGCCTTCGGGGCGGTGAATTGCACCGCCGCATTGCCAAGCGCATCGGTTGTCGCCGTGAGCGTCGTGACCAGTTCGTCGGTCGTCGTTGAACTCCATCGCCCGGTGGCGTCGTCATAGTTGTTTTTCCACTCGCGGCGAACCACCAGCACATCAAAGCTCTTTCCTGCAAGGCGCGCGCCCTGCCAGTCGACCGCGACGACTTCCACCGTTGCCGGTTTACTGGCCTTGATCACGTAGTCGGAGAATGCGATGCCGAGATAGTAAGCCGCCGGATGAACCATCACGCTGCTCTGCCCAGCGATGATCTGGTTGTCCGCGCCCGTGACATTGGCTTCGATGCTGAGCGACAGCGGCCCGCTGATAAGCGCCTGCGACCCGTTGCGCAACTCCATTGAGATCGGCAGACTGAGTTCGAGCTTGCCCTGATCGTCAGTCATGCCGCTGCCGCGGAATAGCGGCTGCGGCGGCTGTTGGTAACCGGGATAGCGCCAACAGATGAAGCAATACCACGGATTATCGATGTCGCTGAAGGTGTAGCGATCCAACTGTGGCGGGTTGAACTGCGTCGTTTGAGCGAGCACGTTCCACTGCACCGGCGCGTTGCTCAGGCTGCCGCCGGACAGGTACTTCGCCTCGATCGTCGCCGTTAGCGTGCTCCCGCGCGCGATCTCGCTGCTTGCCGGCGTTACGGTCGCTTCGTATTCAGGCGGGCGATAGGCTGAGACGGTGAACTGCGTGTAGGCGATGCCGTTGCCTTCGGCCTCCGCGCTGATGTTGTACGCGCCGAGTGGCGCCCCGGCAGTCAGTTTCACTATTGAGTCGAACGCGCCGTAGGCATCCGTCTGCAGGAGGGTATCCAGAATGTTCTGCCCCTGCGCGTCGTCGACGCGCAGATGCACGGTAAATCCGGCGGGCACTGTTGTATATTGCACATCGTCTTCAGTGCGCACAATGCCGCGCAGGAAGACCTGCTGCCCCGGGCGATAGATCGGTCGATCGGTGTAGATGAAGGCGCGCACGTTCGAGCCTGCATCGCCATAGAAGCCGTAGTTGCGCGCGGTTGGCAGGTTGAAGTCGTAGATGTTCACGCCGCCGGTCCAACTGCTCGATACTGCGCCAAAGCGCCCCGATGCAATCACCATCACAACGCCGCTGGTGTTGTTAAGCAACGCTTTATCGATCGTTGCCTGCGCCACGCCGTTGTCGTCGGTCGTCGACGAACCGATCGTGAAGACCTCTTCCGTCTGGTTGTAGCGAATGCCATAGAACGTCACGGCCAGGCCGCCGGCGGGCTTACCCGTCTGCAGATCAGTCGCCCATACCAGCGCCGCCGAAGGTTCGTTCTTCAACGTCAGGTTCAATTCCGAGACGACCAACACAATTTTCTGGTTAAAGTGATCGGCTGGGATTTCAGGTGAAGTGACATTGACGAAGTACGCGCCTGGCGCCAGCTTACCGCCGTCTGGAACGAGATCAATTAACACATGTGTGATCTTATTTGGGAGCGCAGAGACCGTCTGCTGCCACGTCCGTATCGGCGTCTGGCGCACAGTCTGCAGATCCACTTGATTGCGCAACATGTAGCCGGGAGCTTGCGGGTCAAATGCCGAGAGCGTGAGGTTGAGGCTGCGGACGTTGACCAAGGTTGCGGCCAGCCGCGCGGGCAGGAACGCGTTGAGCGTTGCAATCCCGTTTGGGATGGCGATGTAGGCGCTCGGTTCGAGGTTGCGCGTGTGGAATGAAACCTTGAGTCCTTGATCGATGGTGTTCCCGTACGGGTCAGCGATCCCCGGTGTGATCTGCGCCGTGTAGTCGCTGGCGGCTTCCGCGCCGAAGTAAATCATGAAGCTGTGATCGTACGTGTTGTAATAGCTATAGACCTTCGTCGGCGATAGCGGCGGCGTCATGCTGAAGTGCGGCATCACCGTGGCTGGATCGATATCGGTGTTGAAGCGGATGAGGAAGGGCGTGCCGGGAGGCGCATCGTTTGTCCCGTTCGCCGGTGTGGTCCCGAGTATTTTTGGCAGCGGCACGGTCTTAAACGTCGAGTTCCACGCTTCGAGCGACCCATTCCCGCCGCTCATGCTCTTTACACCGGCAGCGACACGAATGCTGTAAATGCTGTCGAACGCCAGTTTACTTGTAGGCGTGAACGCAAGCGTATTGCCCACTGCTGCGAATTGCCCGGCGACCGGGCGACCGGAGCGGTCCATGAGGCTGAATGCAGCCTGCGCAGAGGTCGGTTCGATCTCCTGGTTAAACACCACTGTGACCGCCGTATCGATGCGCGCGGGCGGTGTGTCCTGGCGCGGCGTCACCTCAAGCACCTTTGGCGCCGAGGTGCTGAAGGTCCAGGTGTATTCTGCGGCTATCGGGTTGCCATCGGTATCCTTCAGGTCAGACGCGATGCGTCCCTTATAGGTTGTTCCGCCGGACAACGGCTTGCTGGGGCGAAACACCAGGATCGACGTGTTTAACCACTCAGCCTTGCCATCGATGGCCGGCTCAAAGCTCAATGGTTGCGGCAGACCCGCCATCTCATTCAACGTAGTCAATGGCACAACCGCCCGGTTAAACAACACGGTGACGACCGTGTCTGGATTGGCGTCCTGCGTGCCTTGCGCCGGGATGGTCTGACCGACCTCCAGGTTGCCCTGTGTGGCAAAGCGGAACTGATAGGGTTCGCGCAGGATGGCGCCATCAGACGCCTTCGCATCCTGCGTCAGCGCGACATCAACCGTCGCATTGCGTGGCAGCGCGGCGGATGGCTTGAAGCTCAACGTGCGCACATTGACCCATGTAAATGCCCCTGTCACCTGCGGTTGGACCTTGAATGCAGTCTCGACGGACTTTTGATCCATCGCGCGGTTGAACACAATCTCAATTGCGCCGGCGGGGCTCAAACGCTCGCCTGTGTCGGGCGTATGTTGAATGACTACAGGCGCAAGCGCGCTCAGCGGCGCCGGCGTGTAGGGCAGGTTGAGCTTTGGCGGGATTGGTGTTGCAGTGGGCGCAATCGGCGTGCTGGTTGGTGGAACGCGCGACGGTGTTGGCGGCAATGGGGTCGCCGGCACGTCCGGCCGGCAGGCGCTTAAGAGGATTGCAATGATCACGCTTGTGATCGTTATGACCCGTCCAATGTTGTTCAATTTCATCATTTTCACTCCAGGGCGATATACCACGTCGGATGTGATACTGCCATACCGTACAGACGCAGCCCCACCGTTTTTTGTTCCGCGCCCGATAATGCTAGAATGGCCTCAGTTGTTTTAGCAGTCACTGCGCAATCACTGCATTCACAGCGTTGTGTGGTAAGTCATTTGCGCCGTTTACGATTTGGATATAAAGTAGCACATTATTATTTCATAATCTGAAATACACCCTTTATAGCAATAAGCACAACGATGATGATAGTTCAACGAATCGAACAGAGAGGAGACAAGCGCCGATGAGTGCAACGCCGGTAACCCCATCCGTGCCAAGTGCGGCATTATCTGATCCGTTGCTTGCCGTGGCGCCACGCAGTATGTGGCAAATGGCCTGGCGTCGTCTCGTTCGTGGCGCAAACGGCCGCATCGGCTTGGCGGTTGTGCTGATCGTCTTACTCGTGTCTGTGGTGACGCCCATCATTGACCCCTATGATGCGACCATAGATGGCGATATCGCAAATTCGCGCCAGACGCCGTCCCTGCAACATCCCTTCGGTCTGGATTTTATTGGCCGTGACATCTTCCGGCGCATTATGCATGGCGCTCGTGTTTCCTTGAGCGTCGCGATCGCGTCGATCCTGGTTGGCACGGTCTTCAGCACGGCCATCGGCATGATTGCGGGATACTACGGCGGAATCGTCGACACGCTTCTACAGCGGTTAGCCGAACTGATGCAGGCCTTTCCCACAATTCCACTGGCAATCGCGATTGTTGCGCTAGCGGGACCGGGTTTGTTTAACACGGTGCTGGCCATTACCATTGTTGGCATCCCGGGCGGCATGCGTGTTGCGCGCGCTTTAACGTTGTCGTTAAAAACGCGGGATTACATTGAGGCATCTCGCTCACTGGGCGCATCCAACATGTCTATCATTGTCCGGCATATCCTGCCAAATCTGATATCGTTCGTCATTGTTGGCGCCACACTCGGCGTCGGCGGCGTCATCCTGACTGCAGCTGCGCTTGGCTTTCTGGGTTTGGGAGCGCAGCCGCCCACGCCTGAGTGGGGCGTGATGATCTCAGATGCGGTTAAGTTTTATCGCCAGTCGCCGCATATGGTGCTTTTTCCCGGGCTTGCGATTGTCTTCACCGTGCTTGGATTCAACCTGTTAGGCGACGGGTTGCGCGATGCGCTGGACCCATCATTGAGTGGAAGCGCCTAGCTGTGATATGTCGCCAGGTTATCCTGCCGATGAGATATCAATGCATGACCGGATGTAGGAGGTGCAAGGGATTAAAAGTGAATGGATTCGCCCGCTTGCATTAGTTTGTGTTTCGGTTACTAGATGTAACTGTAGCAAAATGAGTTTGGAGGAGATAGTAACATGTCAAGTAAGAAAGACAATCGCTTATCACGTCGTCGTTTCTTGATTGTGGCAGGCGCCACAACAGCTGCTGGACTATTAGCAGCGTGCGGCCCAGCCGCGACAGTCGCCCCCACAGCTGCTCCCGCAGCAACAGCTGCCCCCGCAGCAACTGCAGTGCCAACCGCGGTTCCGGTCGCGAAGGAAAGCGTCTTCATTGTCGGGCGCGGCGGTGATAGCGTAATGCTCGATCCGGCTATCGTGACCGATGGCGAGTCGTCGCGCGTATGCACCCCGATCTACGATACACTGACCATCATCATTGGCACATCGACCAAAGTTGTGCCGTGGCTGGCAGAGTCTTTTACCACGACGGACAGCAAGGTGTGGGATTTCAAGTTGCGCCAGGGCGTCAAGTTCCACGATGGTGAGACGCTTAATGCAACAGCTGTCAAGTTCAACTTCGACCGTTGGCAGAACAAGGATAACAAGTATCGCTACCCCAGCCAGAAGTATGAGTACTGGGATATCGAATTCGGCAGTCTGATAGACAAGACCGAAATTGTTGATGAATCCACCTTCCGCATTACGCTGAAAGAGGCTTCCGGCCTCCTGCCGGTCAAGCTGTCACAGTTCAACTTCGGTATCGCCAGCCCCAAGGCGATCGCGGATCAGGGCGAGAAGTATGCCACGCAGGCCGGCAAGCCGGTCGGCACAGGTCGCTTTAAGTTCGATAGCTGGGTTCCAAACGACAAGATCACGCTGCTGCGCAATGACGACTGGTGGGGCGGCAATGCCAAGCTTGACTATACGCAGGCGCCTGTCATCACCAAGCTGATCTTCCGCTCGATTCCCGACAACAGCACCCGCTTTGCAGAGTTGCAGGCCGGCACGCTTGACCAGGCAGACCTGGCTCAGACCGATATGGCGACGCTGAAAGACAACAAGGACTATCAGTTGATCGTAACACCATCAATGGGCGTTGGTTATATTAACTTTAACCAGGCGATCAAACCCTTTGATAAGCCGGAAGTGCGCAAGGCATTTGCCTATGGCGTCAACTGGGATGCGATCATCACGACCTTCTACGGCGGTCTGGCGACGCGCGCGGCTGGCTTTACACCACCAGCCATCCTGGGCAGCAACCCCAACCTGAAGCCTTATGAGTACAGCCCGGACAAGGCTAAGGAAATGCTCAAGGCAGCTGGCTTGCCGGATGGATTCAGCACGGACTTCTGGTATATCCCGGTGATCCGAGGATACTTCCCCGATTCAAAGGCAATCGCCGAAGCAATGTCGGCTGACCTGGCCAAGATCGGGATCAAGCTCACGTTGAAGACGAAGGACTGGGCGCCGTACCTGGACGACCGCAAGAACGGCAAGTTCCCGGTGTGGATGCTTGGTTGGGGCAGCGACAACGGCGACCCCGACAACTTCATTGGTTACCACTTTATCTACATCGACGGCAAGACTCCCAATCCTGAGGATAACTACGCCAATCCCAAGTTGCAGACCTTGCTGAATCAGGGACGCACTGAGGGCGATGTCGCCAAGCGCGAAAAGATCTACCAGGAAGCTGAGCAGATCGTCTATGACGAGTTGCCGCGCGTTCCGGTGGCCTGGCCGGAGGGTGCAACCTATTGGCCCGTGCGTGTAAAGAACGTTGTGCCATGGGTGTTCCGTGATCGCTACGAGTACATGTTCGTACAGCGATAGCACCTATAGTGTCACAATAATCGTGCGTTTACCGGGGCGCATCCCTGATGCGCCCCGGTCTTAAGTATTTCAACCCGAGTTGCTGATGACGACCTATATCTTCCGCCGTATTCTGACCGTCATACCGACGCTGCTTGCGGTATCCATACTCTCTTTCATCTTTATCCGCCTGATTCCCGGCAACCCGGTGACGGTTATGTTGGGCGAACGCGCGCGCCAACAGGACATCGATCAATACAAAGAGCAGATGGGCTTAAACGAGCCGATCTATGTCCAGTACATCAAGTATCTTGGGCAGATCGCGCAAGGCAACCTGGGTGTATCGATCATCAACCGTGTGCCGGTGATGGATCAATTGGCTTATCGGCTGCCCGCCACGGTCGAGGCGATTGTCGTTGCACTGATTATCGGGATTTCAGTCGGCGTGGGCGCCGGCGTTCTGGCTGCGCTAAAGCGCAATAGCCTGATTGATACTGCGTCAAACGTGGTCGCTTTAACAGGCGTGTCGATTCCTATCTTCTGGCTGGCATTGATCGCCATCTACTTGTTTGCTGTTTCTCTAAAGTGGGTGCCTCCCGGTGGGCGCATCGATGCAGAAATTCAGATTACGCGCGTGACGGGTTTTTACCTGATCGATAGCTTGTTGATGGGCCGGCTGGACTATTTTGGCAATGCTCTTAAGCACATGATCCTGCCCAGCCTGGTGTTGAGCACAACGGTCATGCCCAATATTATGCGCCTGACCCGCGCCTCCATGCTGGAAGTGTTGCGCACGGACTATGTGCGCACAGCGCGCGCCAAGGGTTTGAAAGAAAGAAGCGTCATCTTGAAACATGCGTTGCGCAACGCACTGTTGCCGGTGGTCACGGTCATTGGTCTACAGGTAGGCGGACTCCTGGGCGGCGCCATTCTGACCGAAAACGCCTTCTCATGGACGGGCATGGGGTCATGGTACTTCGGCGCCATTTCTGGTCGTGACTATCCCGTCATCCAGGTTGCGATCATGTTCAATGCGGTGATTTTCGTCGCTATGACGATGCTGGTCGATATTTCTTACGCATTCATCGATCCGCGCATTCGACTTAAGTAGAAATTGGAGAAGAGAGATTAGAGATTCGAGATTGGAGATTGCACACCGGAAGTTGAGGCTTCAGTCCCCCAATCTCTAACCTCCAATCTCCAATCTCTCTGTCCCCACAAGAGGCAATATGTCAAACATTACCGATTCCTTCCGCTCCGCTGAGCTGTCTATGCTTGGTGAGATATGGTCATCGCCTACGGCGTGGCCCACCATGCGCGTGCTATGCGATGACTGCAACGGGCGCTTTGTCGCGAGCGAGGATGAGCGCAAGGCAGCTGCCTATATCCGCGACACGCTCGCGGGCTATGGCCTGAGCGACTCGCACACCGAGGAGTTCGCCGTGCATGGTTGGACGCGCGGCGCAACAACACTCACCGTCAATGGACACGATCTAACCTGCATCGGGTTGCCTGGCACCCCGCCCGCAGATGTTTACGCGCCGATCGTGCACGTGGGCAATGGCGAACCGGCGGATTTTGAACGCATCGGCGACAAAGCGAAGGGCAAGATTGCGCTCGTCGCTGGCAAGGGGTCGCATCGACTGGAGAAGTATGCGCGCGCGAATCTGGCGGGTTGCGTCGGCTTCCTGTTCAGTTCAACCGAATATGGTTGTCTACCGCCCACGGGCAGCCTGACTTTTGGCGGCGCCCCTCCCACATTGCCTGGCGTCGGCATCGCCTATGAAACCTTCCTGCGCATCGAGCGCATGCTAGAAGGCGGCGCGTCTGGCGTGCCTGCGCATCTACATGTGGACTCCGAAGTATTTCCCGCTACTGGCTTGAACGTCATCGCCGATATCCCTGGCACAGATCCTGAAGCAGGGCTGCTGATGGCGTGCGCCCACTACGACGGCCACGATATCGCGCAAGGGGCGGTGGACAATGCCAGCGGCACGGCAGCCGTGATGGAAGCTGCCCGCGCACTGATGACCGTGCGCGACCAGTTGAAGATGGGCATCCGCATCGCGTTGTGGTCCGGCGAGGAAGTCGGCATGATTGGCTCAGGCGCTTACGCCAACGCCCATCGCGCGGAACTCTCGCAGGTCAAACTCGTGTTCAACTGTGATATCGTCGCTAACCCTGGAACGTTCTGGATTGGGCTGAGCGGCTATGACACCGAGCGCGTGGGCGAGTATATGCGCGCGCTTGCCGGCAAAGAGCACGACGTTATGGTGACCAGCGGCGTCACGATCCCGTATTCTGATCACTTCTCATTCAACATGAAGGGTCTGCCTGCGTTGATGGCGGCCACCGGCAGCCCGAAGCACCCCAACATGGGCCCGCACACCTACGGCGACACGCTCGCCAAGGTGGATATGCGCGCGTTGCGGTCAAGCACGGCGTTCACCGCGCGCGTGTTATTACGCCTGGCGAATGATCCCTCACCGCTGCCGTCCCGACACGCCACGGTTGAGGAAGTGCAGGCATCGTTGCGCAAAGCGGGCTATGAAGACCTGCTTAAGGCACAGGGCCGCTGGGAGTTCTAGCGATTCAATAGCAACTCTTGCGAAGGTCATCCCTCAGATATAGGCCTTCGCAAGGGTCATCTGATATCAGGAGGTCGAGGCTTCAGCCGGTCTTAGGCCATGAAACGCATGCTCCCCACCATGTTTCTGGTGCTTGTCGCTGCCCTCGTCGTCCTGATCATCATCGTCGCAACACGCGGGTCATCGCCCCGTGACGCCGCATTAAGCCGCTACCTCACATACTTCAACCCGATTGTTCAAGGAGTGCGCGTGGCGTCCTTTGTTCACGCGACACACCCCACGAAGTTCACAGCGGAAATGAGCGGGCCGGTGGTTGGCAACAGCTCGTTCTATCGCACCGATGTGAAGTATTCGGGCGACGCAAGTGGATCTGGCCTGCGCCCGTTGCCCTATCCTTCGAGCGATGTGTCATGCGCGTTGCTTACCGGGAGCACGGACAAGCAGTGGATCGTATTCGTCGTTTTGCACGAGGACATGTACAACGCCGACTGGCTGGTGCATGAAGCGCGCACCACATGGCCGAGTGACGAACTGCGCGCCGCTCTCGACGTTATTGGTTGCAGCGAAGCCGTGCAGTAGCTCGCGCGCACACTTGCTTCCTTGCGAAGGTTGCATGCGCACACCTTGATCTACCAATACCCTTCGCAAGGATCGAGTAGACTCACACCATGTCAACAACATCACTTACAGGCAAAGCGGCCATCGTGACCGGCGGCGGGCGCGGGATCGGTCGCGCCATTGCGCTCACCCTGGCGCGCAACGGGGCAACCGTTGCACTGATCGCCCGCACCGTCGCACAACTGCAGGCTGTGCAGGCCGAGATCGAAGCGGTGGGCGGGCGCGCAATTAGCATCGTCGCCGACCTCACCCGCGAACCCGATGTCATCGCGGCGATCGCGCAAACAGTTGCACAACTGGGCCGGCTCGATATCGTGATCAACAACGCCGGCATCGGGGCTTTTGGCCCGCTGGTCGAAGCCACTGTGGAGCAATGGGATCACATCATGGCGGTGAACGCGCGCGGCACATTCCTCGTCTGTCGCGAGGCTATCCCGCACCTGAAGGTTAATCGCCCTGCGCACATCATCAACATCACCTCGGTAGTCGGGGTGAAGGGCTATGTGAACCAGTCGCTCTACAGCGCATCCAAACATGCGGTGATGGGCATGACTAAGGCGCTTGCGCGCGAGGTGCAGGCCGACGGTATTCGCGTCCACGCGATTTGCCCGGGTGCGGTGGACACGCCGATGGCCGGCGAGGCGCGCCCCGACCTCGATCGCTCCGGGCTGATTCAGCCTGATGACATCGCCGACGCGGTTTTGTTCCTGCTCACGATGCGCGCCAGCGCGGTCATCGACGAACTCGACGTCCGGCGAGCCGGGTCTACCCCATGGGCGTGAGCCGTTAGATGGTGTGATGACGCAATCACATGAGCCGGGTGCGTGTGCGACAATAGAGGGGCAGGAGATCACATATGGCAGTACATAGTCCCAGGGTGATACAAAGACAGCCTGATACCGTGCATGTCTCTGCGCCGGCCGGAAATGCACCATTGGCTGCGCCGTCGCTTGAAAACGGTGATCGGTTGACACGCCCCGAATTCGAGCGCCGCTACGCCGCTATGCCACAACTAAAAAAGGCCGAGTTGATAGAGGGAATTGTCTATATGTCCTCACCCCTGAAATACGACGAACATGCCGTGCCACACAGTAAAGTCATCACGTGGTTGAGTGTTTATGCGGCAAGCACACGATATACCGCGTGTGCAGACAACGCCACGGTGCGTATCGACATAGACAACGAAGTGCAGCCGGACGCGCTACTGCACATTGACGCCGCAGCCGGAGGCGCCGCCCAGGTGACACCGGACGGTTACCTCCAGGGGGCGCCGGAACTCATCGTCGAAATCGCGGCTAGCAGCGCATCGAACGATCTCCATGATAAGTTCAGGGTATATCGCCGTGCAGGCGTGCAGGAATATGCAGTCTGGCAAGTCTACGAGCGCCGATTTGACTGGTGGGCGCTGGACTCAACGAATGGCGACTATCTCCCACTGGGTGCCGATGTGGATGGGATCATACGCAGTAAGACGTTCCCAGGTCTGTGGTTGAACATGACTGCGTTGATATCCGGCAATCTGGCCGATGTTCTAAAGAGCCTGCAACAGGGGTTAAACTCCGCAGAACACGCAGACTTCCTGAAGAGACTGACGATAACGTTCTGACCCTAACTGATCCCCTGCGAAGGTTGGGCTTGCAAGTGACGAACCCAATCGAAACCCTTCGCAGGGCTGGTGTCACGAGTAACCTTTGCAGGGGAACTCACAACCTCAGCAAAGGTCGTTACTTAAACTCGGTCTCGCACAGCTTGAAGAACTGCTCATACTCGTCCTCGGTGTTGTAGTACGCCATCGACATGCGGATCGCGTCGAATGGCTCGCCGACAGGTCGCAGGATGGCTTTCTTCTCCTGGAACATCCGCCCCACAAACTCGCCGATCTCCTTGATCGTCTTACCAGGAAACTGGATGCTCGCCATCGCCGAGGATTGTTCCCACGGCAGCGGGCAAATCAGCTTGTAGCGCTCCGGCTGTTCGAGCACGCGCCGCTTGAAGTAATCCGATAGTTCGCGCATGCGCGCCTCAATGGCGCCCGGGCCGAAGCTCTCATACCAGTCCAACACAGCGTTCATCGTCGCGAACACCTGCACGGGACGGGTAGCCTGCAACTCGAAACGCGACGCGCCTTCGACCCATTTAATCGGGTGATCCCACACAATCGTCCCAGCGCCGACCATCGGCGGGTCGAGTTGTTCGATGAAGTCTTTGCGCACATAGAGCAGCCCGACGCCATTAGGCCCGTACAACCACTTATGGCCGTTGCTGATGTAGATGTCGCACCCGATATCGTGCAGGTCAATGTTGAATTGTCCTGCCGCCTGTGCGCCGTCGATGTACGACGCGATGCCGCGCTCGCGACACCATGCGCTGATCGCCTTGACGTCGGCCCTCAGGCCGGTGTTGCAGCACACGTGACTGGCGACCAGCACCCGTGACGCGTCGGTCACATTCGCGTTCAGGCTCTCGATTACCTCGGTCGCATCAGGGCTGAGTTTGTAGCGGATCAGGCGTATCTTCCCGACCTGTTGCAAGTAGTCGAAGATCATATCGGTGGTGGGGTACTCGTGATCCGAGATCAACACATCCACCGGTTTGTCCGGCGACGCGCGCAGGGCGTCCCAGCGCAGCCACATGGCGGAGTTCAGGCTATGCGATGCATTCCATGTAAACGCTAGTTCATCCTCGGCTGCGCCGAGGAACTTGGCCAGCCGGTTGCGCGCCTGGATGGCTTGCTGGCTCACTTCGTAATAGGCGGGCAACCCGCCCAGCTCCGAATAGCGGGTTAACTCGAGGAGCTTTTCCACAACGGGTTGTGCGGGAAGCCCTGAAGTGCCGGTGTTTAAATAAAGGGTTTGACTGAGGACGGGTATCGCGCTGCGCGCGCGGGCGATGTCATTGGTATTCATATTTGCGCGCATCATTCTACTGCGAACTACTGCGAATTCAACCTGATGCAGACCGATGCTAAACTTTGTGGGTTGAAAACAAACACCACACTCTACCCAATGATCGTCGCGCGATTCATCGTCCCCGCCGCGGCATTGCTCTTGTTGATCGGCCACTTCGCGCCGTGGGTGGCGCACAAGACGGCGGCGCTGACGCTAAGCGCGCACGAACTGGCAGTGTTCACGCACTTCACCCCCGGCGCTGGGGTATTTCTGAACCAGTGGTTCTATCTGCCGCTGTGGGCTGCCGCCCTTGCGGGTGCGCTGCTAGCCGGCGATATTCCCGACAGGATCAATCGCATGCTCGCGGCAGTGGGTTGTGCGGCGGTGGCATCGCTGGGCATGCCGGGCTACCCACAGATACTCACCGCCTTCCGCAACCCCGATTACCAGTTGCAGTTCTTCATCAGCCTTGCGGTCATCATTCTGATCATCGTGATTGCACTCCTGCGGCTGGGTCAACGAGTGCGCCCACATATGCGCGTGATTGCTATCGCGACCCTGTTCACGCTGTCCGCTGTGCCGCTCGCGGGTTATCTGGCGGTTAAACCGGCCATCGAACAACTGTATAACGACCCTGTCGGCATCGGCGCCGGGTGGTGGCTTACGCTGTTTGCGGTAATCCTAGGTTTGGCATCTATTGCTATTCGTGTCCCACGTCCGGCGCGGCCCTCATGATTTTCCCAGCCTCCACATGCTAGAATCAATTTACGCTTAACCGTTATGATGTCAAAGTCACCTCCACGTTGGGAGTATGTTATGAAAAGCAAACCCAGAATTGCCCGACCGGCGCCTCTACTCACCATCGCCATCGCGTTCATGATGGTGGTGTTGTCGGCCTGTGGAACCCCTGCACCGGCTACGATGACGGCGACGATCAGTTCGCCGGATGCCACTATGCTATTGACGGTGTCGAAGTCGATCAGCATTGAGGGCAAGGTCAGCGGCGCCGGCCTGAAGTCGGTGGATGTTTTTGTCGATGGCGCAAAGTTCACCAGCGTCGACACACCCGGGCAGAATAACGAATTCGCCGTAAGCGTGCCGTGGACGCCTGACAAGATCGGCGCTCATGTCGTGCAGCTTAAGGGACTCGATGACAAGGGCGCTGTGCTCGTCACCTCCGATGCGGTGTTTGTGACGGTTGTTGCGGCAGGCCCGACGGCAGTGCCCGCGGCAGCCACGCCGACCTTAGCCCCGACCATCGGCCCTACCACTGCGCCTGTGGCAACTGGCTCAGCCATTACTGCGTCGACACAGACGACTACGACTGGAACCGCGATAGCGCCTGCTTCTTCCAGCGGCCCGACGGTGTCGGTGAAGGAAGGCGACTACGTCAATGTGCGCAGCGGGCCTGCCACCGGCTTCGACAAAGTCGGCACGCTCGACCGCGGACAGAGCATTGTGATCAAAGGCAAGAACACCGATGGCACGTGGTGGCAGATCAGCTTCCCCACCGCGCCGGGCGGCGTAGGCTGGGTGTTCGGCGCCGTCGTCACGACTGTTGGCGACACCGGCAATATCCCGAGCGTAGCTTCGCCTGCAACGCCAACCCCTGCTCCCACTGACGTGGTTGTCGCCACGCCTGTCCCTCCAACGCCGGTTCCGGCGCCGACGTCCAACATGCCGCCCTCGGCATTGCTTCCCTATAGTCAGGCGATGCGCTTCTCGCCGCGCGATGATATCGGCGATGTGCCGCTGGGCTACAAAGGCGAGGGCAAGACGACGAATATCGTCTGGGAAGTGAACGGCGCAAAAAGCCTGGAACTGGAGATTACCTCAGATGTTGGCAGTGGTATCTTCCAGAATTGCCCGGCTGGCGACCTTGGCACGGTTTCGCCTGGCGACGCGGTCAATCGCCGCATCCCGCTGCCGGTTCCAAGCGGTTCGTACCAATTGACCATCGCCGGCAAAGGTTACTATGTCGTGAAGATAGACGTGGTCAAGGCTGACGGCTCGACCACCTTCATCCCGCGCAACGTGATCGTGGACTGCTACAAGACGCAGTAAGAAAGTGAGCGTCTTGCGAGGGGTTGTCGCGCGCGCATCGTATCTATACGACACCCCTCGCAAGGTTCAGTAGATGATGCCACTGTCCAGCGGGTAGATCGGTCTCGCCAGCTTCTGATATGTGAACCGGCTCAGGTCTGCGCCGCACAACCCCGGCGTATCGACCTCATAAATCTCCGCCGCGATCGGGCCGTAAGAACCTCTGAAGGCCACCGCCGACTTCACCACGATGATCCGCTGCGCCTCCGGCGCGATGCCCTGGCTGCGCAGTTGCGCCAGGTTTCCCGGCGGCGTCTTGCGCTCGTTAAGCAGCACGCGGACACCGCCGCATCGCACTACGGCGCATCGCCCCATGTTGACATCGCGCCCGTAGAGTTGCGCGAAGTGATCCTTGCCTTCGACGCAATAGCGCCCGTCAGTCAGCCGCTCGACGACTCCGATCAGCCAGACGCTCTTGCCGTGCCACGTATCGCACTTGCCGCCGACCAGCATCTCGATTTGCGCCCCCGTGCCGACCTGCACTGCATGCGCTACCGCTTCCGGGTCGGTGATGACGACAACAGCGTCGTGGGCGCCCGCGTCGATCAACGCCTGCAGCAGCACCGTGCCATCGCCAGGTGTGCCGCCGCCGATGTTGTCGCCCACATCGGCCAGCACGACCGGCCCGCGCGGGGCATTGAGCGCCCGGCGCATCGCGTCGTCCACCGCAAGGCCTTTGTAGCCGGCGGCGGTGCGATGATCCCATGCGATCTGCGCCAGTTCGCGCGCGAACGCGCCGGCAAGCACGGGATTTTTGTCCGTCGTCACGATGGCGCTGACGCCGCTGAACGGCGTGTCCGCATACGCGAACCCGCCGAGGATGCTGACGTTGACCACGCGGGGATCGCGTTCCATTTCCTGCGCGCGTTCGTGCATCGGGCGTAGCGGTGGTTGTTCGGTCCACGTCGTCAACGCACTGAGCAATAACGGCGGATGCGCATATGCTGCAGTTGGGCGCAATCCGCTGTCGATGATGCGGCGCAAAATCGCGGCGGCCTCGAACCCGCGCTCGTAGGTGTCGAGATGCGGGTTTTGATCGAAGGCCACGAGTGTGTCGCTGTTGGCGAGCATCGCGGGGCTGACATTCCCGTGCATATCGAGCGTCGACACGATCGGGCAGCCCGATCCTACAACTGCCCGGATGCGCGCGAGGATATCGCCCTCGCAGTCGTCGATCCCCTCCGCGACCATTGCGCCGTGCAGCGAGAGCAGCACGCCGTCCACGGGCTGCAACGCCCGCAGTCGCGCGAGCAGGTTTCCCACCAGCGCCTCGTACGCATCGCGCGTCACCGTTCCACTAGGCGTCGCTGCGGCATACAACAGCGGTACCGGCAAGTACCCGGCCTGCGCCAGTCCCTCGATCGACCCGCCGAGCGAGGTAGGAGTGTCGCGCATGCGTTGCAGCACCGCGTCGCCCTCGCACAGGCTCTGCTGCGCGAACGCCTCGATGCCGGTGCGATCCGGCGCGAACGTGTTCGTCTCGTGAATGATCCCGCCGATGGCAATCTTAACCATATGCAAAACACCTCCCTTGTGGCTTAAGTCAGTATATCTTCAGGCCTTAAAACCATACTACTCTAAAAAACCGCCACAGTTACCACACAAGGTGATAGGGTGACGAGGAAACAATAGGTCTGAATCACGGATTTAACGGATTTACGGATGACACGGATTGCGGAGAGCGCGTCATCCATCTTGCAGAACTCAACCGCTCACGTGCCGCTGGTATCGAGCTTATTGATGGGATAGCCCGGGTATGCTACGGGTGATAGTAAGGAAACCCGTATAATTCGCAGTGGACTGGAAAACTGTTGTTCGTCCAAAGGTGAATGGCGATGGATTACAGAGGCATTATCACAATTGAGGCGGGTAAACGCGGTGGCAAGCCGACGATCCGTGGAATGCGGGTCACGGTGTATGACATTCTGGAATACCTGGCTTCTGGAATGACAGCGGAAGAAATCGTTGCGGATTTCCCATATCTCACGAAGGACGACATCCTTGCGTGTCTCCAGTTTGCGGCGAACCGTGAGCGCACGACCGTTGCAGTCCAGCCATGACGGCATTATTATTTGATATAACCTGTCGCCCAGATTAGTTCAACGACTCACTGACGTCTTCCCAGGTTCTTGCGAGAACCTTCCAATCCCCTCCCAATCTATTTCAATTCCCAGCCCCGGCCCGGTCGGGATCGGCAGCATGCCCTCGGCGTCGAGTTTGAACGGCGTGACGAGGATATCCTCGATATAGGCTGACGGCGTCAGATATTCCACCCAACGCGCCACCGGCAACGCCGCAACAAGGTGCAGGTCGGCAGCCAGCCCGACCGCCGTGTTCCAACCGTGCGGCACCAGCAGAACGTTGTGATCATAGGCCATCCACCCGATGCGCCGCGACTCCGATAGCCCGCCCACCTTGGTGCAATCGGGCTGGATGATATCCACCGCGCCGCGCTCGATCCACGGCATGAAAGTCTGCCGGCGCGTGAGCACCTCGCCGGTGCTGATCGGCACGGGCGAATGCTCGCGCAGCTTGATGTAGCCCTCGATGTCGTCGGGCGGGAGCGCTTCCTCGAACCAGGTAATGTCATAATCGGCCAGCATGCGCGCGGTCTCGATGGCCCACTTGTAGCTGTGTGGCCAGAAGTGCTCGCTGCCGCCTGCGTCCACCATGATCTCGACCCCGTCGCCCACTGTCTCGCGCGCGGTGCGCACCAGCAACTCGTCCATCTTGCGATCCACGCGCCCAAACGGTTTCCAGCCCAGCTTGATCGCCCGGAAACCGCGCGCCGTCACGGCTTGCAGTTTTTCGCGCAGGATATCGGGTTGATCGAACAGGATCGACCCATACGGCTTGATGCGGTCGCGGTAGTAGCCGCCCAGCAGTCGCGCCACTGGCTGCCCGCTGACCTTGCCGAGTAAGTCCCACATCGCAATGTCGATGCCGCTGATCGTGTGCGTCACTGCGCCGCCGCGCCCCTGCCAGAACGCCATCTGGCCGATCTTCTCGGTCACGCGTTCGGGCTCGATGGCACATTCGCCGATCAGCCATGGGCGGATCAGCCGCAGCGCGCCATCGACCAGCGACTGGCTGGTATACACGCTGCCGATGCCGGTCAGTCGCTTGCCATTCACCGTCTCGTCGGTGACGACCTCGATGAGTGTGTGCAGGTTCTCTTCAGGTTCGATCTCAGTATCCCAGCCGCCCTCAGGCGTGCTGCCCAGCAGCGGGATCGCGCGCACTTCGATTATTTTCATTACCAACTCCACCTCGATCATAGGTTGATTTGGTAATTCGTCAATTCGCGTTCTTCGCTCTAAAATGGAGATAGTCAAGATTATCGGAGGTCAAGCACCTATGAAGTCCCTAACATCCCGCGAACGTGTCCTGCGAGCGCTCAACCATCAGGAAGTTGACCGCGTGCCCATCGACCTGGGCGGCACCCAGAATAGCACCATAGGCACCGGCGCCTATAACAACCTGAAGAATTACCTCGGCGTCGACGCGCCGACCGTAGTGATCAACCGCGCCTTCGATATCGTCCGCATGGATGAGCGGGTGCTGGCTCGCCTCCCGGTCGACACGCGCCCTCTCTTCGCCAATCCGCCAGCGCACACGCAGAGTCGTTGGATCGATGACCGGACGTTGATCGACGATTGGGGCGTCACGTATCGCCGGCCCGAGGGCTGGCATCAACTGGACATGGTGGCGCACCCGCTTGCCGAGGCCACGATTGCCGACCTGGATTCCTACGCCTGGCCTGACGTGGAGGACCCGGCGCGCTACGCCGGGCTGGCTGAACTGGCGCGTGATCTACACGAGAACACACCCTACGCCGTTTGTGCTTCCACGATGGACACTACCATCTTCGACCGCGCCTGGGAACTGCGCGGCATGCAGCAGTTCCTCGAAGATATGCTTGCCGATCCCGAGTTTGCCATCGCACTGTTGGAGAAGGTGGCCGATCTGCAATTCCGGCGGCACGAGTGTTTCCTGCGCGAGGTGGGCAAATACATCGACGTGCTCATGATATCCGACGACATGGGTGTGCAACGCGGCTCGCTATTGCGCCCACAGCTCTATCGCAAGATGATCAAGCCGTTCCACGCGCGTTACGTCCAGGTGATCCGTGAGCATACCGGCGCAAAAATCCTGAACCATGCCTGCGGCAGTATCGTCGACCTGGTCGAGGACTACATCGAGATCGGCATCGATGCCTGCAACCCGATGCAGGTTTCGGCGGTCGGCATGTCGCCGCAGAACCTCAAGGCGCGGTTCGGCGGGCGCATGTCGTTCTGGGGCGGCATCGACACACAACAGGTGTTGCCGCACGGCACGCCCGAACAGGTGCGCCAGGCGGTGCGCGAAACGATTGACGCCATGCGGCTCGATGGCGACTATGTTCTTGGCGCCGTCCACAACGTGCAGGACGATGTCCCACCCGCCAACGTCTGGGCGATGCTCGACGAGGCCGCAACGTATCAACCTGACCGAGGCTAAGCAAGAGGTAAAACAATGAATCCACGTGAACGCGTTCAAGCCGCGCTTTCCTTCCAGCCCGTCGACAAGATTGCACTGGAGATACATCCTTCGCCGGGTGGTCTGCACAACCACGGCCAGAAACTACTCGATCTTATGCGCGCGTGCGGGCACGACTTTGACGATCAGCGCGGATTAGCGTTGCCGGTGGTTCCCGCAGAGGATTTTGACTCAGAAGGCCGTTATCATCGCATTGCAACGGATGACTGGGGCACGACGTGGGATTACCGCATCTTTGGCGTGTGGGGACATCGCATCAAGTATCCGCTGCAGGACATCTCCTGCCTGAAAGAGTGGCGTCCTCCGGCGATTGAAAAGCTGCAGGGACAGCGGTTGGAACGGGCGCGGGCGGAAGCTGCGGCGCATCGCCAGACGTTTTACCAGATGGGCGGAGGCGTCAGCTTGTTTGAGACGATGCAGTCGCTGCGCCCGTATGAGGACCTATTGATCGACATCGTCGACGACACGAGCGAGATTAACCATCTGGCCGACCTGCTGATGGACTATTACACGGTGGTGATTGAGAATGCTCTGGCGATTGGCGTCGATGCCATTACAGTAGGCGATGACTATGGGACGCAACAGGCGCTTATCCTGTCGCCCAAAACGTTTCGGCGCTTTTTTCTGCCGCGGTACCGCGCGCTGTTTGAGCCCATCAAACGCGCCGGCAAGCGCATCGTGTTTCACTCCTGCGGCAGGATCGAACCGATTCTGGCCGATTTGCGATCCGTCGGCGTCGACGCCATCTGGCCTCAACTGCCGCTCTTCGACTCACGTCATCTCGCGCAACTCAGCCGCGATCTGGGGCTGGTACTGATGCTCCATCCCGACCGCGGCGAACTGATGCAACGGGGCTCCCCACAACAGGTTCGCGACTACCTGTTGCGCCTGGTCGACGACTATCACTGCCTCTCCGGTGGCTCCTGGCTGTACCTCGAAGTCGATCCCGGCTTTGCGTGGCCCAATGTCCAGGCAATGTTTGAAACGGTGATACAGATGAGGAATTTACGGTAGGAAATTTCCCGCGTGCACTCTTGGCCACGCCAGCGCCGGCTTGAATCCCTCGGCGTATTCCACTCCGCATTGGATGCCGCGAAACGCGCCGACCACCTGTGAATACTTCACCAGGTCCCAGCCGCCTGAGGTCTGCATGTTCGCCATCTGGCTCTTGTGCAGCCGGATCAGCTCACACTTGCGCTCGAATACGCCCGTGATGTCCACGTAGTGCGTCGGCTGCCACTCCAGCCCGGTGATCGCGTCCATGTAATACAGCGGCGGCGTCTTCGGCAGCGGATCGTGCGCAGTGAAGATCGTCTTCACCGCTGCCAGCATCACGGCGTGAAACGCAATCTGGCTGGTGACGGTGTGGTCGGTGTTGTAGTCCACCGGCGGCGGCGCAAACACAAAGTCGGCTCTGGCCTCGCGCAACACGTCGATCAGCCAGTTGCGCGCCTCGTCGCTGTCGCGGATGTACTCGTCCGACTGCCCCATGCACACATACCGCCCGCCCAGCCCTAGCGCGACCGCGGTCGCCTCGCCTTCGCGGATGCGCGCGATCTCCGCGTAGGGCGTGCGCGGGTTGTACTGCGCGCCCTTGTCGCCGTTGGAAATGACGACGTTTGTAAAGGTGTGCCCGCCCTGCTGTTGATACTTGATCAACGTGCCGAGGCAGTTCAGTTCGATATCATCCTGGTGCGCGCCGATGCTGACAATATTCATAAAGTCCTCCGCAGAAAGAGAGATTGGGGATATGAGATTGGAGATTGGTATGAACGCGATTCTACACGTTTTGACTGGCCGGGGCTTCGTAATGGTAGTAGGTGTATTGAGCCGTGAAGCCGGCTTTGGCATACGCGGCGAGGGCATTGGGGTTGTTCAACATGACTTGCAGATACATCTGCGCGGCATTGTGACCCTTGCCCCATTCGGCCAGCGCGCGCAGGATGGCCGTGGCTGCCCCTCGCCGTCGATACTGCGGTAGCGTCTCCATGCAGAAAATGCCCGTCCAACTGCGCTCGGTAACGCCCAGCCCGACGCCAGCTGGCTGACCGTCGATACGCGCTAATGCAAAACATGCGCGCGGGCCGATGCGCTCGACGATGCTGCGCCGCATGGCGCGCTCGTGTTCTTTCATTCCGTCGCCCTCGGCATAGGTGTTGAACCACACATCGTCGAGGTCGCCAAGGGTCACATCAATTCCCGTTCCGCGCATCGCGCGACCAGCGTGTTCGAGCACCCCATCCGTTGGCGCCGTCTGTGCATTCGTGTGGCGCACGCCGATGTAACCGCGTCGCGCCAGTTCGCCCTCCAGTTCTGTGGGTTGCGCAGCCGGGCACATTTGGAAAATGGGGCGCCTGTTGTGGCGCGCGTAGAAGTCGTCGACCAGACACATGCGCGTCTGCATGTCCATATCGCCATGGCACTCATTCGGCCACACCGAGTTTGCGCGCGCCGTCACGCCATGATGAAAGCGCATCCGCCAGCCGTCGACGATCTGCACGACGGAGGCTGGCCAGGCGTTGTAGGCAAGCTCTTCGATCAGTCTGATTTCTGCAATGTGCATGCGATGATTGTAAAGACATTTTCACGCGCCGGACTAAAATGAACCTATGTTACCGAACTACTGGTATGCCATCCTTGAGTCAAACGAAGTAAAACGTGGCAAGCCGCTTGGCGTGACGCGCCTGGGTGAGAAACTGGTTGTGTGGCGCAATGAGCGCGGTGAGGTTGCCGTTCTGCATGAAACCTGTCCGCATCGCGGCGTCGCGTTGAGCACAGGGCGACTCATCGGCGATTGCGTCGAGTGCCCGTTCCACGGTTTTCAATTCAACGCCGCCGGGAGCTGCACGCTCATCCCGGCCAACGGGAAAAACACGCTTGTGCCAAAAGCGTTCAACGCCGCTGCCTATGTGACGAAAGAGGCGCATGGTTTCATCTGGGTCTGGCACGGCGAGCCGCGCGCTCTTGCGGCACTTCCGCCTTTGCCGTTTTTCGACGATATCGATGATAGTTACAGCTATCTCACGTTGCGCGATCACTGGCCCGTGCATTACACGCGCGCGATCGAGAATCAGCTCGATGTCGTGCATCTGCCGTTCATCCACAAAACCACCATCGGGCGCGGTGGGCATACACTGGTTGATGGGCCGTATGTCAAGCTCGACAGCGACCGCTTATTGGTCTGGGTCGACAATCGCGTCGACGACGGCGCGCCCCCGCGCAAGTGGAGCGAAATGACGGAACCCGCGCGGCTGCCGTTGCTTACTTTCATTTTCCCGAACATTTGGCAGAATCACCTGGGCGACAACTTGCGCATAGTCATCGCCTTTGTGCCGATTGATGACGAGAATACGATGCTGTACCTGCGGCAATACCAACGCATCTCTCGCGCGCCGGTGCTGCGCACAGTATTTGACTACGTTGCGCGTCTGGGTAATATAGTCATCCTCAATCAAGACAAACGCGCGGTGGTGACGGAATTGCCGCCGAAAACCTGGGCTGGCATGGATGAGGCGCTCATCCAGGGTGACCGGCCGATCATCCTGTTCCGGCAGCGGCGCAAGGAACTCCTTGAGGCTGCTGGTTTGCCGACGCACTAGGAAACACCGCAGTGCAACTACCGCGTGAACAAGGGATGCGTTCCGTCAGCAGTTGCACTGCTGACGATGATAGGAGGCACAAATGCCAAAGTTAGCCGTTTTAGCCATTAATGGCGGTGAGAAGCGTTGCAATGTCGTATGGCCCACCTGGCCGATGTGGGACGACCACGAGCGCCAAGGTCTGCTTGCCGTGCTCGAGTCCGGCAAGTGGTGGTACGGCGACCGCGTCAAGGAGTTCGAGGAGAAGTTCGCCGCGTTCCAGAGCGCCTTGTATGGCGTGACAGCCACAAGCGGGACGACCGCGCTCGAAACCGCTTTGGTTGCGCTTGGCATCGGCAACGGCGACGAGGTCATCGTCCCGCCGTACACCTTCGTCGCCACGGCCAGCGCCGTGTTGCGTGTCGGTGCGATCCCGATTTTTGCCGATATCCAACCGCACACGCTGTGCATCGACCCCGACGATGTCGCGCGCAAGATCACGGCGCGCACGAAAGCCATCATCCCGGTGCACCTGGCCGGCTATGTCGCCGACCTGGATCGGCTGGGCGAGATCGCCGCGGCGCATCATCTCGCGTTGATCGAGGACGCTTGTCACTCCTGGGGCAGCCAGTGGAAGGGCAAAGGCACGGGCGCCATCGGCGCCTGCGGCGTGTTCAGCTTCCAGGCATCCAAGAACATCACCAGCGCTGAGGGCGGGATCATTCTCACCGATAACGAACAACTGGCCGATGATTGCCGCAGCTTCACCAACGTCGGGCGGCGCAAGGGCGGCGCGTGGTATCAGCACTTTAACGCTGGCAGCAACCTGCGCCTGACCGAATTCCAGGCCGCATTGCTGCTCGCGCAGCTCACCCGTCTCGAAGCGCATACGCTGACGCGCCAGACCAACGCGGACATCATCACGCAGGGGCTGCGCGGTTTGCCAGGAATCATCCCGATCGAGAACGACTCGCGCATCACGCGGCGCGGTTATCATCTGTACACCATTCGCCTCGACCTTGATGCGCTTGGGATCACCCGCGACTGTTTCGTCGACGCGCTGACCGCCGAGGGCGTGCCGGCGTCGGTCGGTTACACCATTCCGCTGTACAAGAACCCGTTGTTTGAGCGCATGAGCATCGACCCAACGTCGCGCCCGTATCTGGGCGACCGCGTCGATTATCGCCAGGTCTCCTGCCCTGTGTGCGAGCAGGTCTGCGCCGACACCTGCTGGCTGTTTCATACGCTGTTGCTGGCCGACGAATCGGCCATGCGCGCTATTGTTGCGGCGATTCGCAAGGTGTGTGAAAATGTCGGTGAGTTACAACCCACATGAGGTGACTATGTCTATGGCACCCAAGGCAGTGTTCAAAGCATCAGCGGCCCAGGTCGATTTGAATCCTGCAATTGGCAGTTGGATGACTGGCTTCGCAGCGCGCGTTGCGCCGACGACCGGGACGCATGACCCGATCATGGCGCGCGCGGTGCTGCTCGACGATGGCAGGACGCGCCTGGCGATCGTGGCGTGCGACGTGATCGGTTTTACGCCAGCGGCGATTGCCGACATGCGTCACCGCATCGCTAAAAAAAGCGCCATCTCCTCGGTCAATATCCTGATTACCTGCACGCACACGCACTCCGGGCCAGTCACTATGCCGTTCCGTGGCGCGATGGGACACCTGAACGCCGACTGGCTGGCTGAGGCAGAGCACAAGATCGTGGAACTGGTGGCTGGGTTGCATAATGACCTTAAACCCGCCCTCTTCGCGCATGCTGCCGCGACCGTCCCCGACATCGGTTATAACCGCCAGGATCAGGCGCACGCCACTGATGAGGAGATGGTCATCGTTGCCATTGACGGCGCCGCAGGCGAGCCCATCGCCACACTCGTGAATTACGCGACGCACCCGGTCGTGCTTGGCCCATCCAACCTGCTCTTCTCCGCCGACTATCCTGGCGAAATGGCGCGCAGCATGTCAGAACGTCGCAGGGGCATCGGCCTGTACCTGCAGGGCGCCTGCGGCGATATCGATCCGACAGTGTATCGCGATCGCGGCTGGGGCAGCGGCACTTTCGACGACACGCGCGCTATTGGCGAGGCGCTGGCGTCTGCCGCGATGGGCGCGTTGCAAGGCGCGCCGCGCGCCAGCGAGGTTATGTTGCGCGTCAGCAGCAAGATGCTTGAGGCGCCGCTCGATGAACCGCCGACCCCAGACGCGCTGACTGCGTTGATCGCAGGCTTCGAGGCCGACCAGCAGAAAGCGCTGGCCGCCTCCGATACGATGAGCGAACAGGTAGCGCTGGCGATGCTCGAATGGGCGCATGAGTTGGAACAGGCGGTGGCAACGAACACACTGCAAAGAGTGCTGCCCAGCGAGTTGTTCATCGCCGCCATCAACGACATGCGTCTGATCGGCGTGCCCTTCGAGCCATACAGCGACATTGGCCTGCAGGTGAAGCGCAATCTTAGCCCGTTACCAGTGATGTTCGCCGGTTACGCCAACGGCCTGTACGGTTATTGCCCCACAGCCTGGGCCAAGGATCAGGGCGGCTACGGCGCGGATAACTCGTGCCGCTGGTTCCCACGCATGCTTACCGCGGTGGGGTACGGGGCCGATGAACTGATTGTCAAAGAGTGTGCAGCACTCGGCCGTTGATATTTCAATATCGAGATAAATCTCGCAGGAGTCATGATGATCAAAGTAGGAATGGTCGGGATGGGCGGCATGGGCTGGTTCCATGTGTCCAAGTTGTGTCAGATGCCCAATGTGCAAATCGTCGCGCTGGCGGATATCACGCCGGAACGATTGGAGGCTAAGAACGCAGTACAGATCAATATCGCGGGCGACAACAAGCCGGTGGATCTCAGCGCAGTGGCGCGTTACACCGACGCCAGCCGTCTGATTGCCGAAGCTGACGTTGATGTGATCGACATCTGTCTGCCCACGTATCTGCACGCGCCGTATGCTATCGAGGCGCTGCAGCATGGCAAGCATGTGCTGTGCGAAAAGCCAATGGCGCTGACCCTGGAGCAGTGCCAGGCGATGATCGACGCGGCGAAACAGGCCGGCAAGCTGCTCATGATCGCGCAGTGCATCCGCTTTTGGCCCGAGTATCGCTTCCTGCGCGACTGCGCGCGCGATGGCCGCTATGGCAAGCTGCTCTCGTTGAACATGACGCGCACGGGCGGCAGACCGGCGTGGTCGTGGACGAACTGGTTCCTCGATCCTGCGCGCAGCGGGGGCCCGCTGCAGGATCTGCACATCCACGATGTCGATTTCGTCCACTATCTGCTGGGCAAGCCCGACAGGCTGTACTGCAGCGCTCGCAAGACGGCGGTTACCGGCGCGTACGATGTGGCGCACACCGTCTTCAACTACACCGACGGCCCGCAGGTGCACATCCACGCCGGGTGGAGTTACATGCAGGCGCCCTTCATAGCCATTTACGATGCGTGGTTCGAACAAGGCCTCATTCGTTATGACGGCAGGCTGACGCCGGCGCTACAGGTGTTTGATAATCCGCTCAAGGTGGAAAGCAAAGCGGCCGAGTTCGATGCGACGACCGACGCCTACTACAACGAGATCGCCTACTTCCTCGACTGCGTCGAGAAGGGCGTCCAACCGGCCGAGTGTCCGCCTGAATCTGCGCGCGATTCCTTGATCTTAATCAAAACCGCGATTGCATCTATTGAATTGGGACAGGCGATAAGCCTGCAGTAACTCTGTTTCCGCAAGGATTGATAATTAAATGACAACGCTCAAACTGGGTGTGATGGCCTCACTGCCTGCTGGCCCTGAAGAAGAACTGAAAAATGCGCATGATCTGGGTCTGCCAACGTGCCAGGTGGTGTGCTGGCAGCGCGAACTGTTCACCGAGGCGATGGCGCAGCGTTTGGTCGCAGCCTCGCAACGCTATGAGGTCGAAGTGACCACATTGTGGACTGGTCTGCCCGGCCCGGCAGTATGGAACTTCATCGAAGGTCCCTCTACCATCGGCCTGGTGCCGCCGGAGCGCCGCGCCGAACGCGTGGCAACCTTAAAGGAGGGTGCCGACTTCGCAGTGCGGATCGGCGTGCCCAGTATCACCACACACGTCGGCTTCATCCCGGAGAACCCCGGCGACCCGCTGTACCCCGGCCTGATCGAGGCGTTGCAGGACGTCGTGTCGTACTGCCGCGCGCGCAACCTCACTTTCTGTTTCGAGACCGGACAGGAGACCCCTGTTGCGTTGCTGCGCGTAATCGAAGACCTCGGGCGCGACGGCGTCGGCATCAACCTCGATCCTGCCAATCTGTTGCTGTATGGCAAGGCCAACCCGGTCGATGCACTCGATGTCTTCGGGACATATGTGCTCGGGGTGCATGCCAAGGACGGCGAATACCCGACCAATGGCCGCTACCTCGGCGAAGAAAAAGCGCTTGGTGAAGGGCGCGTGAACTTCCCCGCGCTCGTGCCGAAACTCAAGTCCTATGGCTTCACCGGCGCACTCACCATCGAGCGCGAGATTAGCGGGCCGAAGCAGATCGAGGACATTCGTCGCGCTATTACCCTGCTCACGCCCCTGCTGTAGCGGCGGAGCGGGGAGAAGAGGAGAAGAGGAGCGGAGGAGAAGGGGAGAAAAGGTGCCGAGGTGAGCCGGAGCAGGAGGTCGAGGCTTGCAGCCGGTTGACGTGGGGAATCACGTGTTCCTGAGCAGACTGAAGGTGATTGTAGTCGCCGTTACGAATCTATAGCCCTTGGAAGAGCAGGCGGCCCGACGGTTACGCCACGACCTGCTTCCTGCGCGCGCGCTTGGTCACGGTGAGCCCGGTCAGCAGCGCGGCCAGTCCGAGCAGCAGGGCGGCAGCGATGAGCGTCAACGCCGGTTCCCACGGGTGGTTGGAGAGGATCACCGGTCGCGGGGCCGCCGGCGGCACGTACCAGTCGAAGTCCGCGACGGCATCTTCAAGCCCTTTGCGCCGGACGACGATCGACACATCCCACGCCCCAGTCAGGCTGAGATAGTTGCCGCCGAGCAAATAGTGGTCGGGGTCGGTCTTCTGCGCATCCGCTGAGAGCAGCCCGATGTCTTTCTCTTTGTATTGCATGCGCACAATGACGCGCAACACCTCTGCAGGGGCGGGACGCCGCGTGCTGGCCGCCGTGATGTCCATGACGTTCTGGCCGGGCAGGTTGGGCTTGACCGAAATGCTGACCAGCATGTCGTTCACCACGCGGCTGGCCGATGTGATGTCGTATTCCGGCGGCGGCGCAAACTCCGGCCCGTGGGCGGGCGGCGCAGCTGTGAGCACGCCAGCGGCGCCAAACACCAGCAGCCCGATGCTTAATTCGGCCAGCGCCAGCGTGGGCAGATGGCGCAAGGGGAGCGGCGTCCAACCGACTGGGCGATGCAGCCAGTGGGCGAGCGGCGCCGCCACGCGCGGGTGCAACAACATCGAGTTGAGCAAGCCCAGTGCCCCGGCGACAATGACCAGCCCGACCTTGATGATGACGGCCTGGCCATAGACCGTGGTCAAGAGTGCGTCGAGTGATGCAACTTGCCGTCCGGTGCTGTACAGCCCGCTGCTGATGATGACCGCCACGCTGATTGCGGCAACCAGGCTGAAGCGCTTCCAGCACAGCCGCAGCAACGCCATCCGGTTCAGTGCCGCATCGTCACTGGGGCGCACCAGCAGCCCGACGGACAGTGCGGCCAGGCCGCCGATCCAGACGCCGACGGCGATCAGGTGTGCGACATCGGCAACTACGGCAAGCGCGCCGTCCGTCTGCAGCGCCAACGCATGTCCGGTCAGCGCCTGCACAAGCAACGTGGCCAGGCCGAGCGTAATTGTGGCGATGGTAAGGGCGGCCCCCGTCGCCCGCCGTTGTGCGACAAGTGCGACTGCGAGAAGCACCAGCAGACCTTGCCGAATCAGCCAGAGCGCTCCCCATTGCGTTGTCGAAAGGAGATCGGAGACGATGCCCAAAGGTGAGGCTCCGGGCGTCACGTTGCTCAGCGCGCTGACGACCTGCCACGCCAGCCAGCCTATGCCAACGATGAACGCGCCAATAGCGCAAGCAATGGCCCAGCCCAGCATGCGTCGTTCGACGTGCTGCAATGCGTCATCCAACGCCCTCTCGGCATTGTCACGCCTGGCCGACCGGATGACGAGCGTCGCAACGAGCACGCTACCCGTCGCCATCGCGAGCAGAGTATAGTTCAGCCAGCGCAGGGCGACTTCAACGGGCGAGATGATTTGGGACGGTGCGGCATCGTGAGCAGCTGAACCAGCGCTGGCAGGGACTCCGCTGCCCACGCTGAAGACTGTGTACCCGGTGGTGTAGTGGCCGTCTGCGGAGAGAACCTTCCATGACAGGCTGTACACGCCATCGGAGAGCGGGGTGATGCTGGCGTCATCGCTGATCGTGAAGATCAGCAGATGCGGGTCAGCCGGGTCATTCCGCAGGCCTTTGGTTGGAATTTCACGCGCGGCGCCGTCCAGCAGTCGCGCCCGGGAGAAGTTCAGGACGATGGGTTCGCTGTACCACAGGCGCACCTCGCGCGGCGGTTGCGCTAACTGGCTGCCATCGGGCGGGTCGGACCGCACAATCTGCGCGTGGGCGTATGCCGTAGACGCAGGCACAAGGATAGCCAGCACTGTCATGATCAGGACGACAAATCTGCGAACTCCAGTTAATCTCTCCACAATCACACTTTCCACACCTTCCGACAAGATCGGAGCATCTATGTTAATAGACCGCGTCACGGAAGGCGGCGCACATCGCGGCGACTTTCTCAGGCGTCTGGCCCACTGCTTCGGGCGAACTGTAGGCCATGCTGATCAGGCCGCCATTGTGCGCGCCGAGGGTGGCGATCATCCGGCGCGCGTAGGCGCGGATATCGTCCATGGACCCATGCGCCATCGTCTGCTGAATATCCACGGGGCACCAGAACGCCAGGCGCCCGCCGATGCGCGCGTCGAGGTTCTCCAGCCCCATGTTCTCCTGCTGATCCTGCTGGATGACGTTCAGCCCCGCGGCCTTGAGCGTCGGCAGGATGTCGATGATATAGCCGCACGAGTGCAGCCACACGTCCATGCCCAGCGCATGCGCCAGCGCCCAGTTCTCGCGGTAGTGCGGCATGAAGAACTCCTCGATCAGGCGCGGGCTGATCATCAGGCGATCCTGCAGTCCCCAGTCGTCGTAGCCCATCACGCCGTCGCACCCGATCCCGGCCAGTCGCTGGATTGACTCACGTTGCGCTTCGGCCAGCCGCCCCAGCCAGGCCTTCAGGTCGTCGGGGTGTTCGTAGTATGCCGCAAACAGGTTAGCGAGCCCCATCACGTTGTGCGTGCCCTCGTTCAGCGATGAGCACGGCATCACACCCAGGCAATACTTCGGATTGGCCGTGGCATTATTAGCTTCGACAAGCGCCTGCGCAGCGGCGAAGTAGGCACTGTTGTTAATATCAGGCAGTGGGTAATTGCTCTGCGCCGTGATGTCGGCCAGCGGCCACGCCACAGCTTCGCCAAAGCTACCGCCGCCCATCGTCTCCCAGATTACGCCCCAGGCATCGATCTTGCATTGCCGTCCGTTGGGCAATGGGGTCCATGGTTGTTGGTCGGCAGGGCGGTCGAGCCACAGCCACAAGAGGTCGTTCTCTTTGCCGTCGGGCAGATAGTGGGGCAACCGGTCAGGGCCTTCAAAGTAAATGGCGCGCGTGACGCGTTCGCGTGAGTTCATGTTTTGCTTATCCTCGTCCCTGTGTTCGGTAATAATGAAAGCCTTTGATCAGCGCCTGTATGTTTTCCCAGGGAACGCCCGGCGCGATCGAGCTACTGCAACCAAGGATCAGCCCGGAGCGCGGGCCATTTTCCACCAACCACTTCATCTCGCGACGCACTTCGTCGGGCGTTCCCCAGGGGAGTGTGCGCGTGACCGATACTCCGGCGATGATCAGGAGCGGTTCGCCGTCCTTCGTCCGCATGGCGCAGATGCGCTCATAGTCCATACCGTCTTCGTATTGAAAACCCTGGAATCCCTTCAGGCCGACATCGAGCAATCGCGGGACCATCTGGCTGAGGTTGCCATCGCAGTGCCAGATCAGCTTTACCTCACTGTGCAGCAGCGGCTCCAGGCAGCGGGCGAAATGCGGGAACCACAGCCGGTCGAGTGTTCGGATATCCACCAGCGTCCCGCGCGAGTCGGCCATGTCGTAATCGAGCCGGATCAATGGCGGCAAGCTGGCCTCGCGTATCGCGCGCAGGACGGCGCGGTTGTTGAGCAGGGCATAATCGGCCTGCGCCGCGAACAGTCGCTCGATCACATCCGGATATAGCGCATAAGCCATGAAATAGTTCTCATAGCCGTAACGGCCATAGTCGAAAGTCGGGAAGAACGCGCATCCATAGGGGTTCTTGAGGAAATCCGGTCCCATCCGCTGTTGCTCCCCACACTCGTCGGCGATCACCGCCTGCGTCCGCGCCGACTCGTCGAACTCGCGCATCAGGCTTTGCAGATATGGGATGTGGAATCGCTCGATGTGGTCCGCCACGGCATCAGGCGAGTCAATTCGCATGCCATTCACCCATATCTCGCCCCCGCCGACGCCTGCCACGAGTGGTTGCGTTTCGTGTTCATACCCCGCATCGCCCATCGTCAACGGGTTTTCAGGGATGTATTGATCGACCAGGATGCACCCGGCATTTCGCATCATGCGGCGATAGGTGGGTTCGGGGTCGCGGCGATAACTGCCCTCGGGCAGTTCCGCGATGCGGTCAATCATGCGATGTTCCATCGGGTTGATCAGCCAGATCGGGATGCCAGTTGTTGGATTACCAAGGATTGCATCGTATGCGAGTTGTGCGCTATCGCTCAAAAGGACTGTATCCATTTAGTGCCTCGGTGGGTCATCCCTCCAAAAGGATTCCAAGCATTGTAGTGCCACGGTTGTGCTTTTCACAGTTAAGAGTATAAGAAACCTTGCGAAGCTGACTTACTGGCGCCGCTATGGCGCATGCACCTTTTGAAAGGCTAATGGAGGAGTTACACCATGCGGTTGGTTCCGATTAACGACGCTGAAGCGATCATCGAACCGTTCTGGGACGGCGGATCAAGCGAACATCCCGACGACAAATACGCTGTGCTCTCGGAGTACAGCACGCGCATCGCGACGGACGTCCGCGCGCGCGTCAAACAAAGCTGGTGCGCGGCAGAGATCATCATCGAACAGGCGCCGGATGTAGGGGCAATGCTTGCCGTTGCCCCATCCGCGCACGTGTCGTTGCATCGCATCTGTGTGTTGGACGTGAGCGGGTACGATGTATTTCGCGTGTTTGCCAGCTTGCCGGCGTGGGTGCGGATGACCGCGCGCGCAACCATCGACGGCGTCGAGCGCGTGGTCATCGATACGGTCGGCGGCAACACGCACGATGAGTTCGACGGCGCGTTTGACGGCAAAAGCCTGACCGACCTGACGCTGGCATTCGCCGTGACCGAGAATCGCCCGGCCTATATTGAGCTGTTGTGGCTGGGGCTGGCGAATCGCGCTGCGCAGAACGTCCTTGAGGCGCGGCGCAGTCCGTATGACGCGACATGGCAAGGTCTGCTCGCCGACAAACCAGCGAAAGGCGAACCGCAGATCGGCATCTTCTTCGGCGCGCGCGAACTGGCGACGTTGCGCGCCAGGATCACGCGCGCGCCGCTCAAAGGCGCCTCTACGAAACTCAAAGCAGTCTTCGACCGGTTGCGTGAGCAATGTGTCGAGGACTTGAGGAC
>Ga0118677_10002986_pt1 | contig 33004 bp, 27 predicted proteins | sample AliMusrvi5mmetaG_FD_86154 | JGI IMG/M metagenome (GOLD analysis project Ga0118677, IMG submission 86154) | reverse complement strand
GGATACAAATATACTTATTTACAAGGAAAAAAGATGAGATCGACAAAGAATATTAGAAATATAGCCATTATCGCTCACGTTGATCATGGAAAAACAACTCTGGTTGATTCGATTTTTCAGAAGACAGGTGCTTTCAGAGATAACCAACAGGTAAACGTCCGTGTACTTGATTCAAACCCTCAGGAAAGAGAGCGGGGTATTACCATATTTTCAAAAAATGCTGCTGCAGTTTATAAAGATTATAAAATTAATATTGTTGATACCCCTGGCCATGCGGATTTTGGCGGTGAGGTAGAGCGTATTTTGCAGATGGTTGATGGTGTGCTGCTTCTTGTTGATGCGTTTGAGGGTCCTATGCCTCAGACAAAGTTTGTTTTGCGCAAAGCACTTGAACTGCATTTGAAGCCTATTGTTGTAATCAACAAGATTGATCGTCCCCAGTCGGATCCTGTAAAGGTTCACGATCAGGTTCTTGACCTGTTTATTGCTCTCGGTGCCGAAGAGCATCAGATTGATTTCCCCTACATTTTTACTTCGGCGAAAAATGGTGTTGCCAAATACAGCATGGAGGATGAAGATGGCGATATGAGTCTTCTGCTCGATATGATTGTTAAAGAGATTCCTGCACCGGTAGCCCATGACGACGGAGGTTTCCAGATGCTGGTGACTACGCTTGACTATAGCGATTACATTGGTAAGATAGCTATCGGACGTATTCAGCGCGGCAAGGTAAGCCCCGGCAGCCAACTTGCTGTGGTGGGTCCTGATGGTGTGATGGGCAAGGGTACCGTAACAAAAGTATTTCAGTTCGACAAACTCCAGAAGGTTGAGTCTAAAGAGGCTACCTCAGGCGACATTATTGCTATTGCAGGTATACCTGATGCCACAGTAGGTATGACGCTTGCCTCTGTTGACGATCCGGTTTCGCTTGCCTCGTTCGACATCAGCAAGCCGACACTTTCAATGCTTTTTTCAGTGAATGACTCTCCTTTTGCTGGACTTGAAGGTAAAGAAGTCACCAGCCGGAAGATCCGTGAGCGACTGATGAAAGAGAAAATGACCAATGTCGCTCTTAATGTTGAGGAGACGGATAGTGCCGATACGTTCCGTGTTTCAGGAAGAGGTGAATTACATCTTTCTGTGCTGATTGAAACTATGAGGCGTGAAGGTTATGAACTTGCCATCGCAAGGCCTGAAGTTATCATGCACAATGATGAGAATGGCAACCTGCTTGAGCCAATTGAGAGTGTTACTATTGATATTCCTGAAGAGTATACCGGTGTGATTATTGAAAAAATGGGTCGTAGAAAGGCTGAAATGACTCATATGGGTACCCTTCGCGGTGGAATGGTCAGGGTGGAATTTGAGATTCCTACGAGAGGGTTGATCGGTTACAACCTTGAGTTCACTACTGATACCAAAGGCGAGGGAATACTTTCGCATGTGTTCCTGAACTACCAGCCATTCAAGGGTAAATTGCCTTCCAGAGAGAGTGGAGCACTTGTTGTTGCTGAAACAGGAACTTGTGTTGCCTATTCACTGAGTGCGCTTGAAGATCGTGGTACTTTTTTTGTTTCACCGAACACCAAGGTGTATGCAGGGATGATTGTCGGTGAGTCCACAAGAGGTCTTGATATCACCGTCAACGTCTGCAAAACGAAAAAACTCAGCAACATGCGTTCTTCCGGAACTGATGAGTCGCTGCGCCTGACCCCTCCGAAAATACTTTCGCTTGAGCAGGCACTTGAGTTTATCAATGATGACGAGCTTCTTGAGGTAACGCCGCAGAGTATCAGACTCAGGAAGAAGATTCTTGACATGAACCTCAGGCAGAAAGCAACCAAAAAAGCGAACAGCTAATTTTCGAAGAACAGTTTTTTCAGTTGTGTCCGGGCGCTTGATAACAGGTCCCGGACTGCTGATTCCTCTCGATGCGTCAGTTCCGCCACCTCGCCGATACTTCTTTTTTCCTGTTCGATCAACTTGTACACTTCTTTTTCTTCAGCCGCAAGTTTTTCAACGCATCTGTAAATCTTTAGATGGTCATTGTCGAGTGAAGCTGGTTGAATAACTTGCCTGGCACTTGAAGAATGCCCTTTTTGTCCAAAAAGCTCTTCAGGTGTGGCCGGTATCGGAGCATCATTACTGACATCACCGAATAGCCTGACAAAATCCATAAAATCAAGACCGCGAGCTTCACAGGGGATAATTCTATTATCAAGAATTTCCCTGGCAAGCGTTTGAAATTTTTCGGCAATCGCAGGAAGCCTGATGGCGAAGTCGAAACAGTCGTCTTTGTCTCGTGCGTCGGCATTATATGGGACTTTCATGAGTACTGTTATGCCTGCTGCTTCTGCATATTTTTCAGCTATGCCGCTGCCATCGTCCCTGTTGATAATCAATCCAAGCAGTCGCGACTGTCCTCCTATGGTTCTGAAATAGTTGTTTGCCTGACAAATATTGTTTGCGGTGAAAATGGATTGACGGTCATTGTTCGTTACAAGAATGACCTCTTCGCTGAGTGAACGGGCCAGTGGTGTAGCAAACCCTCCGCAGACAACATCTCCGAGAAAGTCCATCAGGATGATATCTATATCCCAATTGAAGATTCCCAGCTTTTCAAGGGTGTCGAATCCGGAGATAATACCTCGACCGCCGCAACCTCTGCCAACCTGAGGACCACCGAGTTCTATGCCGTAAATTGGCTGGGGAAAATCTGGTATATCTCTGCGAAAGACTATATCGCTGATTGAGACTTGCTGGTTCAATGCGTTTTTTTCGGCAAAAACTTCAGTCACCGTGGGTAATGGTATACCACCGAAAAGAGATGTCGTGGAATCGTGTTTTGGGTCGCAGCCAAGTTGTAGCACCCTTTTGTTCATTAAAGCGAACGTAGCGCTGAGGTTGGTCGTTGTAAAGCTTTTTCCTATTCCGCCTTTACCATAAATAGCTATTGTTTTTGCTGCCATTCAGTCGCTGCCTATAATTATCCAGTTATTGAGAATGCTATATCATCCTGTTTGCTATTGGTTTTCCAGAGCAGGATCATCTTCAGGCAGTCTGGATCGTTGAATGCCTGAAGGTAAGCTGAAGAGATATCGTCTTCAACAGTATGCTGATGAGTAAAAATTCGTTCAGCGTTGAGTTTTTTTTGTGCAATAAGTTCTCTTACTCGTTCAAGATCCCCCTTTGCCCATTGTTTGGCGGCAATAAACGACAGCTCTTTTTGAAAAGCCTGAGAGTAATCAATGTTGATTCTCTGATAATACCCTCCGAAAAGAACCACTCCATGAAATTTCAAAAACCGGAGTCCGGTATCAATCGCACTCATGATGCCGGTACTGTCAATCAAAACGTCAAATTCATGACCTGCAAGTGCCGCAGAAACATCGTCTGTTTCTGCGTTGACCCGCAAGTCGGCAGAAGAATAGTTGAGTCTGTTTTTCTGTGTGTCAGTCGCAGCGACCAGTTTGGCTCCCATGTGTTTTGCCAGCTCAGTAGCGAGAATACCTACAGCACCCTGGCCGAGTACAAGCACTTTTTTGTTTTTAACCTGAGCAAGGTCAACAATATGCAGCGCTGTTGCTCCAAGAGGCAAGGCAATACCACATTTGGGATTGTCAATATTGTCCAATACGGTAATGCTTTCGACAGGGCAGACTATATATTCGGAGGCACCTCCAAATGCTGCATTTACTCCCTCATATCCGAACGAACCGGCAACGTAAGCAAATTTTCCAATCAGACTTTGGTTTACATGATTCCCTGCCTGTATGATTTTTCCGACGGATTCATAGCCAGGAATAAAAGGGAATATAAATGGCCATGAAGGTATCAAGCCGTTATAGGCCATTTTTTCAGTACCGGTACTGATTGATGACCAATACGTTTCGACAAGTACGTCAGTTGATGAGAGGGGTTTTAGAGAAACTTCACAGAGTTCGATTTCTCTTACACCTCGGAATACAATAGCTTTAGCTTTCATAACGTGTTATTGGTCGGAATTGCTCAGGTCATCTGATGCTTTTCAGCTTTTTCTCATTGTGTTTTTCAAGAAGCAGACGGATGACAAATTGTGCAGCATTGATGAGGTAACTCAGATATGCGAGCAGGGCTGTGCGGATAAGAATGGTTTCATCAAGACCGATAAAAAACAGGATAAAATATGATATATGAACCACCATGGCTATAGCGCTGCCGAAGTCTTCCCAGAAAAATTCCGGTGCAAAGGCAAATGCTCCAAACACTTCTTTTTCAAAAAAACCTCCTGTAATGAAAATTAAAAACAGCATGAGGGTTTTCAGTACCACAAAAAAGGTGATCCAGTAAAAGTTATCCACCCAGATATGGGATTGATAGAGATAGGTGACTGTAAGACCGACAAGAAACATCAAAAACTGTATAGGGGCCAGGATTCCCTGTACTTTTGTCCAGACCGATGCGTTTCGTCTCTCAAGCTGTTCAGGTGTGTAACGGGGCATAAAACAAAGAGTTCACAATTGATGGCAGAAGTTTATTAACTACTTTTGAGAAAAGTAGTTGAATATAGTAAAAATCGGCAGCGGCGACAAGTGTAGCTTATTAAGCTCTTTATTGGCGGTTACTGTATGCTCCATTCAAAGGCGTTGTATAAGGTGGAAATAAGATTGACATCAGGGTTTTTGATACGACGGTTGAATCCTTCCAGTTCATCGTAGTAATAAAGGAATGTTCTTGGTTGCTCATCGTGCAGTATTTTCTGGTAATTTTTCCACAAAGCAAGTCTTTTGTCCTCTGGAAGTGGATGGTTGAGTTCTGCTATGATATTGTCGAGATCCTGACTTTGAAATGCTGAAGAGTTGAATGTATGTTTTGCAAAATCAGATCCCCAGATAATAAGCTGGAATGGCAGTGTTTCGGCAGCCATTCCTGATAGTGCAGCATTATATCGAAACTCGTTCTGGTTTTTTAAAAAAATAAGACTCTCATCAAATTTCAGATGGCAGTCGATTCCAATTTCCCGGAGGTTCTGCTGAATAATAGTTGCTGCGTAATTGCGACGGGGGTTCCCGACCGGTGCTGCAAGCTCAAAAGAAAATTTCTTTCCGTTTTTCTGCAGAATCCCGTCCTGGCCAAGTTTCCAACCGGCTTCCTGCAATAACGCCAATGCCTTTTTGGGGTTATAGTTGTATGGGACAAGTGAAGGGTCTGTGATCTCTTTATATGCTGGAGAAAGGGATGTGTTGACGATGGTGGCGTGCTCTGGGCCCATGAAGCCATCAATAATTGATTGTCTGTCGATAGCGAGGGTAAGCGCCTGACGAACCAGTTTGCTGCCGAAAAGCGGGTTTGGCAATATTTGTCCGTTTTTGCGGTAGATATCACCATCAATGTTCAACCATACAACGCTGTCGAAGTATCTGTTTTTTACCGGTTTGATGACAATTGACGGTGTTGTTCTGGTCAGTTCTTTAATATCTTTTGGATTGATTCCTCCAGCAGAGATCATGGCATCTATCTGGCCTGATTTCAGCATGGAGAGCCTTGTGGTGTATTCGGGCACTACAAGGATAATCATGGTGTTTATCGCAGCAGGTTTTGGCAGCTTTGATAAGGGGTTGCTGACAAGTTCAAGCTTTGCCTGGCGCGTCCACTTTTTAACTTTAAATGGTCCCGCGGACACTATCGGTATTTCGGATGCCTTGATGCGAATTTCTTCGGGTAAATATGATTTAAAGACATGCTCGGCTACCGGCATCAGATCGTTGAAATGGTCGAGTACAATTGCGTTGTCCATCGGTTTGTTAAAATGCAGAACAAGCGTTGAGTCGTCAGGGGTTTCTACTCCACGTTGAATATCAGCAGTCCCATCCGGAAGAAGTACCAGATCGTTGAGATAGTGTTGTCGTGAACTGGCAATTTTGGGATGTTTGTATAATGTATATGAGTATTTAAAATCGTGGGATGTAACTTTAATTCCATCTTCCCATACAATTCCATTGCGTAGGTGGAAGGTTACTGTTTGCCCGTCCTGCGAAAACTCCCAGCTTTTTGCCGCATTAGGCTGAAAAGTAATGCGTCCTTTCTGCGGGTCATAGGATGGTTTAACCAGCGCAGGATAAAGGAGCGTGCATATTTCACGCGACATGGAAAGCTGGATGAGCAGGGGGTTGAGATGGTCGAAATCAGCTGAAATGCCGGTAATGATCCGGCTGCGCCGAAGTTCTTCAGAGTTATTGCTGCAAGAGGACATTACAGCAAGCATCATGAGTACTGCTGCAGTAAAGAGCTTTTTTCGGGGGCTGAATATTCGCATTATGTATGACTTGATTTTAATGTATTCAAAGGTGGTGAAATCGTAAGTACTCCTTTAGTCAAGCTCCTCAAAGTACTGAAAACTTCTAAAAACTGGTGAGTCGGTAATGAAGATAACTTATGAGATGTTGGAATAATGATCTGTATCATAATATCGGCTTCTGCAGTCTTACTCAAAACGGCCAAAAATTGATGGAGTAAAAATGATGCCGGAAAGTGCTCCAGCTCTTTTTATTTCCAAAGTAACCGGTAAATCGTGATGACTGGTATTCCTCTTCCTGTATTATTCCGTAATAATGGTGTATATTTGAGCCATCGAGCCCCTTTCTTCAGGGGCCTTCGGTTTGCCTATTTTCATAGCATCGGGTGAGGTATTTCCCCTGAAGCAACTTGCTTTACGCCAAATAGCACCAGGCCTCGTGCCACGTATGTTTTGCCAGCCTTTGGTTGATCGTCAGTCCAGCGTTTTTAGCCAGCCTCTGGAAGACAGTAGGGGTTTCGGGGAAATCGCAGTTCCTTATGTGTTCCTGTACTTGATCACGTTCGTGAGGGGTAAGAGCTTCCCACTGTGTTGCCACCGCTCCGCAGTAACTATCGAGATATGCGGGCCGGGTCTGTTCCTCTTGGAGCATGACATCCACCAGGATGACGCAGCCGTTTTCTCGAAGGGTACGTCTGCATTCTTTAAAAAAAGTCTGTTTTTCTTCAATGGGCAAGTGGTGCAAGGCATAGCCGGAGTATACTATGTCGAAATGGTTTTCGGGAGTCTCCTTCAGTACGGCGACCATGTCCCTACAGAGCAGATTTACTCGGATTCCTAAGGGCTCCAGGTTGTTTCGGGCGACATCGAGAGCGTACGGGGAAAGATCGCATCCGCAGTACTCAGCCACTTGACCGGGGGTCAGTATTTTGCCGATATGAGCGGCATCTCCGCACCCCAGGTCGAGGATATTGAGCGGCCCCGGGTGGCCTTTGAGCTGTTTACTGACAGCAGTCGAGATTTCCCTGTGAAACATGAAGTTGTTGCTGATGACCTTCTGGTAGGTTGCCCAGGTTTTGCGGAAGATGTAGATAGGGTCTGTTTTCATATCGAAGATTTACTGCCGTTTGATGTTAATCATTCTATACCGGGATGCATGATCGGGTTTGTGACCGTGCTCTATGCAAACTTGAGAGACCGCCGAGTATGGTGAAACAGGGGAAACAATTCGACGTATTTGTTCCTTTAATAACGGCAATTGCAGGGCAAATGGTATGAGCAATTTTCAATAAATGTGTTTCAGGCAATTCAACATGGTTGACACTATTCCTGATAAGCCAAAAAGCCGATTGAAAAAGGCCAAAAACTTCTGGAAAATAGTTTAATCGGGATAATAATCATCCTTGAATATAAAAGATAACAGGTTCGGTTGATGCTCGATCCATTATCCTATATTATTATACCTTGCAATATTGTTGAATCTTTTAAGGTACCCAGTGATCCGTTTCCTGAAAAAAGGTGAAATTCCAGAATTGGGCTTCGCGGAATTCATTTCACTTACAGCGATGATGATGTCGCTGGTTGCACTCTCCGTCGATACTATGCTGCCCGCCCTCTCAGAAATAGGCCGGGATCTCGGAGTCATCGACAACAACAGCTCACAGCTCATTATTTCCCTGTTTTTTTTAGGATTGGCTTCGGGTCAACTCCTCTACGGTCCGGTATCGGACAATACTGGCCGCAAACAGGCTATTTATATTGGTTACGGACTGTTCATAACCGGTTGTGTGCTCTCGCTTGTCGCCACAACTCTTCCTATCATGCTGACAGGGAGATTCCTTCAGGGATTCGGAGCGGCAGGTCCCCGTATCGTCTCGATCGCGATCGTCCGCGACCGTTATGAGGGCAGTGCCATGGCCCGTGTGATGTCTTTTGTGATGACGGTGTTCATCATAGTACCCATTGTTGCCCCGACCCTCGGACAGGGTATGCTGTTACTTGCAGGATGGCGCGCCATCTTTGCTTCATTTCTTATTCTGGCATTGCTCACGCTGGTCTGGTTCGTCCTTCGTCAGCCCGAAACCCTGTCGAAGGAAAAAAGAGTCCAGTTTTCGTTCAAAATGATCATCGAAACCGTGATGATCATTTTCGCCAACCGCAACGCAATCGGCTATACGGTAACCGCCGGATTTGTATTCGGCTTTTTTCTTGGCTACCTGAATTCAGCGCAGCAGATTTTCCAGGAACTGTATGCGCTCGGAGCAGCATTCCCCTACTATTTCGCCTTCCTTGCCGTCTCGATAGGCTGCGCATCACTGTTCAATGCACGGTTTGTACTTCACCACACCATGCAGTCGCTTTCAAAACGTGCGCTCATTTCCATCAGCGCCCTCTCAGCCGGATTCTTTCTTCTCGCCCTCTTGCATCATGGACATCCCCCGCTCTGGACACTCATGGCATACCTCTTCGCAACGTTTTTCGGCACCGGAATACTCTTCGGCAACCTCAACGCACTTGCAATGGAGTCCCTCGGAAAAATCGCCGGTATCGGTGCCGGTGTTGTAGGCTCCCTCTCAACCTTCATCTCCCTCATAGCAGGAACCGCAATCGGTCAGTGCTATAATGGGACTGTCCTGCCTCTCACCGCAGGTTTTTTCATGCTCAGCCTTGCATCGCTCGCAGCTATGCGGTGGGCAGAAAAATAAACTGACAACACCCCGGGCACGGTTTACCATCGCAACAGCAAGACGCAAGAAAGGTTGCAGACCAAATACAGCAAAGGGTAAAATGTTCGAGCGGATGGAAATGAAGTTGAGCAAGAATATGAAATAGCAGTATCGGTAAGATTAGCAGCACGCTGAAGATTTCGTGGGAGAGAAGAGGTACATGGCGTGGAATATTATAGCCATTAATACCAATAAAATACATTATATTTTTCTAAATTAAAGAGTAAAGCTAAGACTCCAATCATCTGGCGCGATTATTTTTATTTTGAATATATTCAGAAATGAATAAATTCACTAATGAATATATTCTAAGTATTAAACTTAAAGATTATTATGAAACTCGGCACCCCTGCAACCGGGGAGGACTTTTTCGGTCGTACCCAGGAACTGGGTGACCTTTGGCGTTACTTAGAAAGCGATAACATACGCTTTCCCGGTGTTCGCCGTCTCGGCAAGACCTCCATTCTGCGTCGATTGGAAGAAAATGCGGCTGAGCATGGCCTCTTGGCCAAATGGCTGGATCTATCGAACATCAATTCGGCAAGGGATTTCGTTACGTTTCTGGATCGAGAGTTTCCTGAAAATGCCATCAAGCGCTTCCTCTCAGACAAGGCGAAACAGGTGAGTGTCTGGTTCAAACGTATCCAAAAGATAGGCGCTACTTTGCCCGATGAGGTTGGTGGCGTGGAATTAAAGATCGAATTTGGCGGTGAAGCAGCTCCGGAGTGGCAAAAGGCAGCCAATATCCTGCATTCGAGATTGTGTGATCAGCCCTTGCTGATACTTCTCGACGAGTTTCCCGTGATGCTGAACAAGATCATTCAGCGGAATCGTCAAGAGGCCGAGCAAATTCTTTCATGGTTGCGTATCTGGCGCCAGTCGTCGGGAAGCTGCCGATTCGTTTTCACGGGCTCCATTGGCCTTCAATCTCTGTTGGAACAGCATGGGCTGGGCGAAACCATGAATGATTGCTTTCCCTATCCCCTTGGGCCGTACAAGCTGGCGGAAGCGCGTGGGTTGTGGCAGCATTTTGTCTTGATCGCAGACGAGACCCCCTGGCAGATGGCGGAACCGGTGATCGACTACGCCCTGAACCGGGTCGGCTGGCTGTCTCCCTATTTTCTATGCCTGCTGCTCAACGAGAGCATTCGTGCGACGCGTGAGCGACGGCAGGAGTGTCCCTCGTATGCAACAAGCGAAGCGCGTATCGAGATCGAGGATGTCGATAACGCTTACGAGAATCTTCTTGCCGAGCGCTCCCGCTTTCACCATTGGGAAAAACGCCTCAAGGACGCTCTGGCACCCGCAGACTTGGACTTCTGCCTCAGCCTTCTCACCCATCTTTCCCGCCATCCCGATGGTCTGACCCTGCGTCAGTTGAGCAGCCGTCTGGCAAGGCGCGAGAGCGACCCCGACCGCCGCGCCCAGCGGCTGCAAGACTTGTTGGTGCGCCTCACCGATGAAGGCTATACCAGCACGCCTGACGGCAATAGGCGTGTCCAGTTTCTCTCATTTCCTTTACGCGATTGGTGGAACCGAAACCATGTCTGAAAATATTACAACTTATAGCCAGCCGGCTGGCGGATTTACCGCTATCAGCAAGTACAACCCGCATCTTTGGAGTGCGGAGCAGTTACGCGCCATTTTTGTTGCACGGAAAACCGAACTGGCTGACTTGCAGCACACTCTGCGCACTACGCAGCTTGACACGGTTGGCCAGCATGTCTTGTTGGTCGGCGCTCGGGGCATGGGCAAATCTACCCTCATGCGGCGTCTGGCTCTGGCCGTGGAAGATGATACTGACCTCTCCACCGCATGGCTGCCCCTGCGCTTTCCGGAAGAGCAATACACAGTGGCCACTCTCGGTCAATTCTGGGCCAACGTGCTCGACAGTCTGGCCGATGCCTTGCAACACTTAGGGTACTCGGTCAGCGAGCTGGATGCTGCCGCAGAACGCATCGCCGCCCTGCCCGCCGCCGAGCAGGCTGCTGCCTACCTTGTCGCTATTGACCGTTGCGCTGACGAACGCGGGCAGCGTTTGCTCCTTTTGGTGGATAACACCGATCTCATGCTCCACAACATCGGCCGAGAAGCCCACTGGGCGCTGCGCGCTACTCTGCAAAGCAATCCCCGCCTGTTCTGGGTCGGTGGCAGCTACCAAAGTCTGGAAGCGGATAGTGACTACCACGATGCCTTCCTCGACTTTTTCCGCGTTATCACCCTGCGTCCTTTGCGCATAGAAGAAATGGCCCAAGCGCTCCAGGCTCTTGCCGAAACCTTTGGTGGCGAGGTGGAACGCCAGAAAATGGAACGGCAACTCGCCGCCCAGCCGGAGCGACTACTAACCCTTCGCCAGCTCTCCGGCGGCAATCCGCGTACCACGGTCATGCTCTACGAAATCCTCGCTAATGGCCATAATGGCAGTGTGCGCAGTGACCTGGAAGCATTGCTGGACAACATGACGCCACTCTACAAGGCACGCATGGATAGTCTGGCTGATTTACCGCGCAAGCTCTTCGCCCACATTCTGGAGTATTGGGCACCTATCTCTATTGGCGAACTGGCGACGATTTCCCAGGTGCTGAGTACCAGCATCAGCCCGCAACTGAAGCGTCTTGAGCTTGATGGGTTAATAGAGAAGATTCCTCTGCATGGCACAACCCGTAGTGGATATCAGGCAGCTGAGCGCTTTTTCAATATCTGGTATCTTATGCGTTTTTCGCCTCGCCGTCAGCGTACACGACTGACTTGGTTAGTGGAGTTCATGCGCTTGTGGTTCAGCAGTGACGAACTGTGTATCCTTGCCCAACAGCGGATGCGTGACGGTCAAGCTGCTTTGCGCTCAACCCATGACTTGGAATACGACCGAGCCATTGCTGATGCCCTGCCGTCCCAGGCGCCCGAACGCCATACCCTGCGCTGGTCGCTCCTCAAACAACTGAAGGCAAACCGTAGTCAGATGGCCGAACTTTTTGATATGGAAGGCGCTGATGCCGATTTCAAGGGCGCTGACGATTACCTTCGGCGTCTTGTCGAACTGCCAACCCGGTTGCGTCAATGTCCCCATGCGTCAACTGAAGAAGAGAAAAACCGCTGGGAGGAAGCAGTTATGGGATCGATCAAAATGAGCTTGGCTGAGAAAGAGCGTGTGTCCCAAGATGCAGCCGGGTTGAGCCGCTCCCAATACGACAAACTGGAAAAGATGTTACACGAAGAACGCAGGGAATTGGAAAACAAGTTCGGTGCTGTTGCCGTGCAAACCATACGCACCGCAGTATTCAACCAAGACTTCTTTCCAGACATGCCCGATTCACAACTCGCTTTCGAGCAAATTCAAGCTTGCTTCTCCGAGGAGAGAGAGGCTCTGCGTTTTGTCAGCGAGCTGTTTTACGATAATCATGAAGATGAGTGGTGCTATAAAATCCAGAGACTGGCCGAGGCGACCTGGCCGAAAGATGCGAATATTGCATATCGATGTGCATGGTTGTTGCATTACCGTCTCGGTCGTTATGAAGAAGCAGAAGCGGCCTATCGCAAGGCTATCGCTCTCGACAAGAAGTATGCGACTCCATGGCACAACTTAGGCAATCTCTTGGCTGATCAACTCGGCCGGTATGAAGAAGCGGAAGCTGCCTATCGCCAGGCAATAGCCCTGGACGAGAAAAACGCTTATCCATTGGCAAATCTTGCCCGGTTATTGGCACGGCTTGGACGCAAGGCGGAAGCGGAGTCGATCTATCGCAACGTTGTTGTCCCTGTTACCAAAGACGATCAGCATTTACTCCTTCAAAAGAATCTCTTCCTGGGTAACCGTCAGTTAGGCATGGATGCCCTGCAGGATTTGACTAAAGCGGTACAAAAGGGTAATCAATTAGCGTTTTTCCGCCTCAAAGAACAAGTCTGGGAGTGCCATGAGATTGGCCTGGGCGAGCGCCTGGCCGACTGGATGGCGGAGAGTGAAACGGTGGGGTTCCTCGCACCTTTCATTCAGGCCCTCTACACCCTTGCAGACGTGGAGGGGAAACTATGCGACCTACCTCTGGAAAGCCAGCAGATGGTGGACGAAATCGTGCGCATAGGGCGCTTGCGGCAAAAGAAGAAGTGATTTTGGGAGGGGGTTTTTCTTACATAAGGACTGACAAAGCAACAAAATTTGGCAATTTATCGTCAAAGCCTTACAATGATTGAGCTTAATCCGCAGGATTACATTCTTTGATAGACATACAACATAATCGGGGTATACTGATGATTCCAGAGAAATTGACGGAAGTATTGAAGCATGATGGTGTGGTTGCGATTGCGACGTTGGGGCAGGATGGGCCTCATATGGTTAATACCTGGAACAGCTATGTACGCATTACTGACGCTGAGCGCATATTGATTCCTGTAGGGTATATGCACCGTACTGAATCGAATATTGCTTTTAACAATCAGGTGTTGATTACGCTGGGCAGCCGCGAGGTTGCTGGAAATATGGGGCCTGGTACCGGCTTTCTGATTAAAGGTACCGCGAGCATTGAAACCTCAGGCGTTGACTTTGACGGAACCAAAGGAAAATTTGCTTGGGCACGTGCAGTAATGGCAGTCACACCCGGCTCCATTGAACAGACGCTGTAAGGGATACCATCATTTAGCCCGCCTCCTGCAGCATGGCATTTCGCCACTGAGAGTCAGAAGCCATGTTAGTGATGACTCCAAGTATTTTGATGTGGCCGTTCGGATCTGAAATCGGTGTTAGGACAAGGAATATAATCCGGGCTTTATTATGAGATCCCTTGTCATACACCCCGTTTTTGCTTACTCCAATAATAACCGCTGGCTGCTTTAGCCCACCCAGTCGGGCGTGAGGTATTCCAATCTCCGATCCGACATAGGTTCCTCCCTGTTTTTCACGCTCCAATAACCTCTTCCATGATTCCTCTTCATCGATATCGGGTCGTGCCTTGCAGCACTCATGAAGCATCATCCTGAAAGCTTTTTCTTTATCCGTAACATCATCAAGAACAACCACCTTTGCATTCATAACCAGCTCTTTCCACTCATTCTGTGGCAGTTTATCGAACCGGGGAATCTCCCTTTTTATGACAGGAAGTTGCCCATAGCTCTGTGATGAACCGGGCTCCCCTTCCTGCCTTGTATCAAATACCGTAACGCTGATATCCCGGCATCCATCAATCAATCGTTCAACAAGAGTCTTTTTCCCTATGATGCGCTGCCAGAAAGGAAGGGTATCACCGGAATTGCCGATAACGATGTGACCAACCCGATATTCACGGGCAAACTGCAGAATCGTTTTCACCGCATCATCACCTTTATAGGTAAACACTGCGGCGCCGAGTTTTCGGGCGAGAGCGAGAGTATCTGCTACCCGAGGCTTCGATTTTTCATCCATCACCGGTGACGTGTCGTCCAAAGCTTGTACATAGACCGCATACCAGTTTTTATTCAATCGTCCAGCTATTCTTGATGCATAGCGAATAAGTGCTTCGCTGTTCTGACTTTTTGAACTGATGTAGACCATGACCTGATCGGGGTTCGATGGAAACTCATCAGCAATTTGAGTTCGACGCTTCAAGTCAATTTGTGAAGCAAGTTCTCGAAGTGTGAGCTCACGAAGCTGTTCCAGACTTTCGGTTTTGAAAAAGTCTGATACAAGAGTTCCGGGCTGGCCTGGTAAAAAGATTTTACCCTCAATCAGGCGCTGCCGCAAATCATCAGGGGTAATATCCACATTGACAAGCTGTTCGGCCTGCAAGAGAAGTCGGTCGGGCAGACGGTCTTTCACCTTTATACCGGTTACCTGCTCAACCGTTTCATAAAGACTTTCGAGATGCTGGATATTAAGCGTCGAAATTACATGGATACCCGCACCGAGAATTTCCTCCACATCTTCATAACGTTTGGCGTTTTTGCTTCCCGGTACATTTGTATGCTGCAGTTCGTCCACAAGAACAACCGATGGCTGCCGCTTCAGGATGGCGTCAATGTCCATCTCTGTAATTTCTATACCTCTGTATATCTGTTTTTTAGGGGGGATAGCTTCAAGCTTTGAAAGCAAGGATTTCGGCTCTTCTTTTTCGTGAACGTCAACAAAACCTGCGACAATATCAATGCCGTTTTCATGAAGACGTTCTGCTTCCTGAAGCATTGCAAGGGTTTTGCCAACCCCCGAACAGTAACCGAGATAAATCTTGAGTTTGCCTCTTTGAGAGCGCTGGATGAGATGCAAAAAACTTTCGTTCCTGTTACTTTCCACGAGTTCTCCTTTATTGGCAACGAAATAACCGGTTATCCATTCATGCTTCAATGATGGACTATGATACCTATCACACCGGCAGTTAATGCAAAAACAAAAAAGATAAGTATTCCCAGAAGCAAGTAATGATAAACGTTCACGATTTCCGATCCTCCTTTGTTCTAATTCTGAGGGATGTCAGATTGTCTGTTTACTTACAGGAAGGGTGAAATGAAAAACAGCTCCTTTTGTATAGGCACTCTCAGCACTTACCTTGCCGCCATGAGCCTCAACAATCTCTTTGACAATGGAGAGTCCCAGTCCTATGCCGCTTTTTACCTGCTGTCCGGGAACCCTGTAAAACTGTTCAAAAAGGTGTTCCATGTGTTCAGGGGAAATCCCTTCGCCAGTATCTTCGACCGAAAACTTTATGCTCTTCTGTGCCTTGGCCGCACGTATCGTTACAGAACCTCCAGGCAAAGTAAACCTCAATGCATTCGATAGTAAATTGGCAAACACATACCTGATGCTGTCAGAATCAGCCATAACATCGGGCAAGTCTGGCGGGATAGCGTTTACAATGGTTATGCCCTGATCACTGGCCTGGACAAGAAACGACTCAACTCCTTCCATGCCAAGGCGCGATGGCGAAACAGCCTGGATATCCAAATGAGCCATTCCTGATTCAATGCGATTGATATCCAGCAGATCGTCAATTATGTGCACAAGGCGCTCACTTTCGTCCCGTGCAGCCAAAAGCAGGTCAGCCTGTTTTTCATTCAACTGACCGATCCGTTCCTCAAGCAGGAGGTGGATCGACATTCTCAATGAAGTCAGAGGAGTTCTCAACTGATGGGAGACTGTTGAAATAACACTTCGTTTCAGCTCCAGCTGTTCATGCTCTTTTGTAACATCTTTAAAAATCAAGGCTGTTCCAGCAAACCCATGACTTTCATTACCTGCAGGAATAGGGAGCGCCATTGGTTGAAAAAAGTATTCCTGACTCTCCGCAAAATGCTGGATATAACCATTGCCCTCTTCCGATTCAGCAAGTGAACCTTGTCGAAGCGCTTTTTGCCACAAGAGCATCAGCCACTCCTGTCCAAGATCTTTTACATTTACTCCCGGCTTCAATCCGAAATAGTGTTCAGCGGATTCGGTTGCAACTTCAACTTCACCTTCAGAGCCGAGCACGGCTATAGGCGAAGGGAGTACCTTGAATACTTCCTGTGTTGCTTTTCTTGTCCGAACAAGCGCCTCCCTGTCACTTTTACGCATTTTGCGCAGAGTCGCAGCCATTTCGTTGAATGATCCTGAAAGCTGCCCGATTTCATCGTTGGAAGTGGTATCAAGCACCAGATCAAGGTTACCCTTCCGGATTTCCTCTGCCGAGGCTATGAGTTTTTTTATCGGCATTAGAATCCATCGATGTGACTGATAGCTGAACAACAGGGCAATAACTGCACTGGCAATGATTGCGAAAAGCACATTGTTATGGGCAGATGCCGCCATCAGCCATGCTGTATTGTTTGCCCGTTGCATATTGGACTGATTCATTTCAAGCACTTCGCCGGTAAGCAGCTTCATACGGTGAACCAGAGGAAGGAGATCAGAAAAATAACGTTTTTGTCTTTCGGAAAGGGATACCGCGGGATCAGTAACCAGAGAGATAACAGCGGTATATTCGGTAAACAGCGTCTTTATCTGCATGGCTTTCTGATGTTCACCCGGCAGGGTAATATTCCCAAGTTCTACCTGTAATGCCTTGAGAAACCCTTGGTTATGCTCCCGAATACTCTTCATGCCTTCATCATAATGACCGGTAAAGGTAAACAGCACCCCGCTGTCAATATGGTCAAGGGATTCCGACATTTCCTGACACGCAACCACACTCCGGTAGTTCTGCTTGAGAATAACGTCAATGGCTCCCCCAAGCGAGTCGATCTGGCGGATGGTCAAAAGACCCATTGCTGCCACAATAAGGAGCAGACCTCCAAACCCCAGCAAAAGTTTTTGTCGTATGCTGATCATGTGTATCCTTCATGCATATGTGTAAGAGAGAGCATCAACAAAAGCTATACCTTTACCGGCAGAATCACAAAGGGAATGCCGTGCACATAGAGGTTCTGCTGTACGGCAAACACGGTGTAATTGTGCAGCCAGCGATCCATCAGTGATTCGTTGGTAAAGACAAGCTGGCCGCCAAAGAAGACAATGTCGGGGAATTTTTCACGGATGGCCGGCACAAGCTTGTTGACTTCATCCACGACATCGGTTCCAATTGAATAGTATGCTTCGGCATAGTGCCCATGATCGTTCATATAATCGACATACTTTGAGGTTTCGTTGCGGACAAAACTGCCAAGATTTTCTATTTCATCAGCCCCTTTGAAGTTCCCTGCATCGATCGAACCGATTTCAACGAAGACATAATTTTTATAGGTAGTGCCAAAGAGACGGAACACACTGAAGAGGGTATGCAGACCAAGTCCGTTAAAACCGTTCACCAGAATAGCTGCCGTTTTAGCTTTCTGATCATAAGCCGGAGCTGGAGTGGTGCTGTCATGAACATCCGAGCCGCTTAGTACTGCTGCTTCAACAATAACATCGAGCCGTTTGAGTGTAGCGTAGGTCTTGTTGTAATGGTTTTTGATGAAAAAGGCACCAAGAACCAATACGCCGGTTATGACTATGGTGACCCACCCGCCCTCATTAAACTTGAGAATCAGTACCGAAATAAGGATAAAGGTGGTCAGCGTCAGGCCTATTCCATTAATCATGAGTTTTTTGAACCACTGCTTTTCTGTCCCTCTTTGCTCCCACCAATGCTTTACCATGCCAAGCTGTGAAAGGGTAAAAGTTATGAACACATTGATACTGTAAAGGACGATCAGAAAATCGACCGATCCATTGGAGGCAAGCATCATAACAAGAGAGGCGAAGCCCATCACAAGAATACCCTTTTCGGTCACCAGCCGGTCACTCAACATGGCAAAACGGGTAGGCAGCCATTTGTCGAGCGCCATATTTGCCAGCACCCTCGGGCCATCAAGAAAACCGGTCTGAGCTGCAATAAAGAGAAGGACTGCTTCAGAAAAGAGGGTAATCCAGACAAAACCGACACCGTAGAACCCACCCCATGATGCCGTTAAGCTCTCAAACAGGATTGCGTTCATCGTTTTGCCCGGAGTGTCACGCACTTCGAAAAGGATGTATGCCAGCATAAGCCCCATGACAGTCACTGAAAGTGAGATCGCCATATACTTCATGGTTTTCTTTGCCGTGGCGACTTTAGGATCCCGCAAGACTGGGAGACCGTTACTGACCGCCTCAATACCGGTAAAGGTACCTGCACCAAGACTATAGGCTTTTAAGACAAGAAAGAGCACACCGAAGAGACCAAGGGTATGGAATGAATTGGTAAGCTCGCGCCCGGTTTCATGATAAACCATACTGAAGTTGCCCATATGGGATATCACTGCATAAACGATGACAACTGCGTGGGTGAAAACAAAGAGAAGGAAAACAGGAACAAGCGGCATGACAGCTTCTTTAATCCCTCGAAGGTTAAGCAGGAGCAGAACCAATACGCCGAAAACGGCAAACCAGAGTTTATAACCAATATAGCCTATGGGCAAAAAGCTGAAGATTGCGTCAGCGCCGCTGGCAATTGATATGGTAATGGTAAGGATGTAGTCAATAAGAAGAGCACTGCCTGAAATAACACCCATTTCCGGGGAAAGCAGTTTGCTGGCAACCAGGTATCCCCCGCCGCCATGCGGGAAAAGTTCAATGATATGGGAATAACTTGAAGCGATAATAAGGATGGTGATTCCGGTGCCTATAGCGACAAAAATACCGAGTGTGGGATGACCCTGGAGTGCTTTAAACGCTTCGGCAGGACCATAACAGGAAGATGAAAGGCCATCGGAACCAAGCCCGACCCAAGCAAGAAATGCCGAGAGTGCAAGCTGATGAAAAATCCTGTGGTCTGTAAAATCCCGGGCTCCGCCCAGAAAAAACGTTTTTACCTTCTTGAATGCTTTATTAACCGCCATAATTCAACTGAGAGATAGTTGCCGGATAAGAGTCTCATTTTCTTAGCGCCACGTCCTGATGTCCGGATAAATTAACAGCAACTTCAGCCTGCATGAATTTCAATCATACGGCTTTGATGTTGCTCTGGTTTTACCAAACATAGCGAAAGAGTGAGAAAGGGCATCTTGCGGAACACAAGGCTCATAAAAATTGGGCCTTGAATTTTGCAAGGTGACAGGAAGGCTTCTAAATTTTAAACTGTTTCCTTTTTCTCCAGAGGGTGGCCTGATCAATACCGAGGAGATCTGCAGCTTCCTGCAGTGATTTTGATGAGGCAAGAATGCGGCGTATATGGGTTTCTTCTATCACGTCCAGTGGCAAGGGATCTCCAATACGAACCGGTTGAGCTTTAATGAAAATATTTGCAGGCAGGTGTTCCTCACTTATCAACCCGGTTTTAGCAAGAATTACAGCTCGTTCAATGACATTGCGAAGTTCACGTATATTGCCCGGCCACAAATAGGTTTTGAGCGCAAGCATGGCATTATCACAAATGCCATCAATATTTTTGTGGTTTTGTGAAGCAAAGAATTTCAGCATGCTTCCGGCAAGTTGCTCAATATCGTCAGGTCGGCCTGCCAGTGGAGGCAACTCAATTTGCAGTCCATTAAGACGGTAGAAAAGATCTTCACGAAAACGACCCTCTTTTACCCCTGTTTCAAGATCTGAATTAGTTGCAGCAATAATGCGGACATCGGCTTTCCGTGTTTGCTGTTCGCCTAAACGCTCATACTCCCGATCCTGTATAAAACGGAGAAGTTTTGGCTGAATAGAGAGCGGCAGTACTCCTATTTCATCAAGAAACAATGTGCCGCCTTCGCACAGAGAGACTTTGCCTGGATTATCTTTTAGAGCTCCGGGAAATGAACCCTTGGCAAAGCCGAAAAGCTCTCTCTCAAGCAAATCATCACGGAGTGACGGACATGAAATGAGAGTAAAAGGTTTATCGGATCTACGGCTCCAGTTATGCATAGAGCGGGCAAAAAGGTTTTTACCGGTACCGCTGGCACCCCGCAAGAGTATAACGGCATCGGAATCTGCAGCCTGACGGGCCAGTGCTATGGCTCGCTGCATGGAGGGGTATCGGGAGGTAAGATTTTGTTCGGGGTTATTCCGATCAAGGTCCTCCTGCAAAGATACAATGCGTTGTTCCATCCGGCACACTGCAGAGAGTCGTTCAGTGACAAGTTGCAGTTGATCTGGTGTAAAGGGTTTCGGGATATAGTCTGCAGCACCTCGCTTCATGGCTTCAACGGCTGTATCAATTGAAGCGTAGGCTGTTATGACAACAATTTTTATCCATGGATTCGCCGCCAGAAGAGAAGGAACCAGATCAAGCCCATTTTCAGAGCCTAAGCGTACATCAACAAACGCAAGATCAAAAACCTGCAGTTCAGCCTCGGCCAATGCGTCGCGTGAGCAACTTACGGCTTTGACTTGATGGCCGCGTGATTCCATGAAAACCGTCAGGGTTTTGCGAATATTTGGCTCATCATCGACTATCAGGACATTGAGATGGAACATTGGCTGGTAGATGTGATGCTCTTTATATCAATACGTTAGGAGAATATACACAAGTTTTCTTGGCAGTTCTGAGTGCTGAGATTGAAAACAGTTGGCAGTGGGCAGTGGGCAGTTGGCAGTTGGCAGTTGGCGGTAGAAACATTCCTCTTTTTCAGTTCCTGTAATGGTTTTTCAATTGTGTAACATTTTCTACTGAATATTATTAGTAATCTTGCTCATGAGTTAATGAATGCTCAAAACTGATATCAGTAAATACTTTTTTTACCATAATTACATCCTTATGCCTGATTCATCACTATGGCCCAGGACGATTGATGATGCGATAGAGCGTATTATCAGTGGAATGAGTGAAGAGGAAAAAAGCGAGCTCAGGAATACTCATGAGAGGGAGTTGATCAATTTTCATTTTGGTCTTGGGTGGGTAATCCGCAACGAGTTCGGGCTATATCAAGGTAACGATGCTTTACTGAAAGCTTGTGCCCGGACACGGCTTAATGCTTTCGAAAAGCTGCTGTTCATGAATGATCCGGATGAAGCATCTGGATTTATCATCGAAGAGGTCTGGAAGCAGCTTAACAGTGTCACTCAACTTATGAGCCACTGACATGATTGATTTTTTTTCCAAGATTTCAATTCATCCGAAACTGGTTTTGAAACTATGGCAGAGAACCAAAGCGACGGGACATTCAGTGGCGACATACAGATTATAAAATCCATGTTTCCGCTGACTATCGGCATGTTTATCGGAGTCCTTGGCGGAATTGGCTTGAGTACTCTTGATGATAATGCAAGAGTTTCAACTGCAACTCATAATGTGTTAAACGAAAAAAGGCTTGTAAGGCGCATAGATACAACGGCCGTTAAAAAACGCCCCATTGAACTTCCACATAATACAGTGGAAAAACATCACAATCAATAGCCCCATCTGTAGCGCCGATCGAAACGGCAATTTACAACCACTCTTTGATTCTTCCTGCTATTGCCTGTAACGGGCATGGATATTAACAATTGCAATTATTACTTTTATCATATTTGCAATCAAATATATGAGCACTGATATTTTTATAAAAGATTTACGATTCCGAAACAATCCCGTAACGACCTCTTAATAAAGAGAGTGATATATTGGAGTATATTGGCGTGTTATTATTCTTATCTTTTTTTACATAACGGATTAATTACTTTTTCAGCAATTAGAACCGACGCAATAAATCGAAGCACCTCTCAACAAGCTATAAATGCTTACAGGAAAGCATATTAATCTATAAAACGAATACCCTAATCCACAAAATAAACAGCTACTCAATATGGCTTTTATTTAAAGCCACATACAGGCATAGCCAATACTCGCACTTATTTAATAATAAGTCTCGCGGCTTTTATTTATAACCACGATTTAACATATCCGTCACAAATAAATTAATTATTCTTTAATCTGAACAAGAGATTTGTATTTCAGGTTGTAACAAAAAAAAGAACAGTACTGGTAAATTAATTCAAAACTTTAAGGGGGTGATTAGTGCAGCGATCGAAGTTACATCGTTTTAAATATCAGGGCAGTGCGAAGCCATTGGTTATGGCTGCCATAACTCTGGGTCTTTGTTCACCCTTGGGTGCGAATGCCGAAACGGCAACTGACTTAGGTACCGTTGGTACTCAGGGAGGTGGAGGTGGCGTTTCTGCGGTTGCTCCTGCGAAAGCTTCTCTTTCAGCTACTCAGCCACAAGCCGTAATTGACAGGACTTTTATTGAAGATGCAAAATCTCCTGTATCCGATTTTGCAACTTTAGCGGCAATCACTCCCGGTGTCAGTGGCGGTATTTCAGCAAACGGTCCTGGACTTACTGATGGCAACAAGGTTACCCTTAGAGGATTCAAAGATGGAGAGTATAATGTGACTTTTGATGACATCCCGTTTGGCGATACCAATGGACCGACACACCATCCAACGGCTTTTTTCCCTGCTTCCATAATTGATCATATCACTGTTGAGCGCGGACCTGGTAATCCAAGTAATTTAGGCCAGGCAACGTTTGGCGGATCTGTGAACTTGTATTCGCTTGTCCCGTCAAGTGAATTCAGTTTTTCACCGTTTATTTCGACGGGGTCGTGGAATACAAAACTTACCGGTTTCAGGATTGATTCAGGCACCATTGCCGAACTTGGCGGATCAAAATTATTAGTCAATACTCAGGAAATAACAAGTGATGGTTATTTGACCAACTCAGGTCTATGGAACGGAAACGTCACTGCTAAATATGAACAGCCAATAGGCAGCAGTACGTTGCTGACTCTCTTTTCCAGCAACCAAAAAAACTACTACTATCAGTCTGACGTTTTGAAAGGCCTCACTTTAGCACAGGCGGCAATCTATGGGAAGAACTTTGCCATGTCAAGTGATCCAACAAGTGCCTTCTATTATGGATATAACAGGACAGATAAAACCACTACGTTTGATTATATCCGTCTTCAGAGTGATTTAGGCTGCGGTTTAACTGTCGATAACACTTCATATTACATCTGGTACGGTAACCACACCCTTTCTTCCGCTGCGTCTAACCCTGCTACCGGGCTTGGGAGCGTTTACAATACGCCAGGAGGACCAAAAAGTGCTGCGACACAGATGCCCGGCTATATTAAAATAAACCAGTATACCATCTATGGTGACGTTTTAAAGGTTACCAAACAAACTGACGCAGGTCTGTTAAGGGTTGGAGTCTGGGGTGAATGGACCAATACACAACGCAGTATATACGACTATAACCTCTTTGGCATGACACCTGACTATGAGCTTACAGCCATTGGAGGTACAGCAAAGAATGTTTCTAATGTTTTGTATGATCAAGGCTCCAGATGGAATAATTATCAGCCATTTGCGGAGTTTGAATGGGCGGTGACTAAGGATCTCACGGTTACACCCGGTATTAAACTGATGAGGTGGGAACAGTTCATTGATGCGGCTGTATTGGATAAAAATGCGCGTATTCCTGCTTCAATCCATAACGATTATACCGCAACCCTTCCATACCTGACAGCGAATTACAAGATTGACAAGAACTCTTCTGTCTATGCTCAGTACGCACAGGGTATGCTGGTCCCGGACATTTCATATTATTATTCTCCGTCATACCAAAGTACCGTGGTGACCCCTCAGACATCTACAAATTATCAGATTGGTTATGTACAAAAATCTGATAATATCGCATTTGATGTTGATGTCTATTACATCGATTTTGCCAACAAGTTAACCCTCGATACATCATTTACTGATCCAGTCTACTATAATGCTGGAGGTGTTGTATACAAGGGTATCGAAGGGCAGCTTACTTTTGGGGTTGGAAACGGGTTCTCTATTTATACCAACGGCTCGATCAGCTCATCACTCAGCAAAGCCACAAGCCTTTCCATAGCAAACGTTCCAGGGAGCACAGGGGCACTTGGGCTGTTGTATAGTGCACATGGCTGGGCAAGCTCTTTAGTGTATAAATATGTCGGGAAAGAATTTGCGGATGCCAGTGAGGTTATTGCCATTGACCCATACGCAACACTTGATTGCAGCATTGGTTATACCTTTAAGAATCCTGGATTCGGTGCAAAGAAAATGAAATTTGATCTTGGCGTCTATAATCTTCTTAATCGCCAGGATGTCATTGCAGCAACTACTGCAAACCTTTACACCTGGCAACCTGAACGCAGTGTCATGGCCTCTTTAAGACTTGAGTTTTAATCACTGCAACTGTTTGTCATGAGAAGAGAGAAGAGAGGGGTTACCCCTCTCTTCTTTTTATACAGATAATCTATAAAATCTATCCATCCATGTCATTCGTCCATCTTTTCAAATTAGCCAACGAATCGGGTGGCACCTTGTACCTGATGCTGTTTCTTTTACTCCTTGCACTAACCGTTATTATTGAGCGATCGCGCTACCTTGCCAATATGTACCGGGTGGGGGAAAAAGCAATTGAACTGTGCCGCTCAAAAAAGGTCATTAATAAAAACACCATCAAGGAGTTTCATCAAAGTCATAATGAAGTTCCTGTTCTGAGGCTGCTTGAAGTTGCCATTGATGGTGAGCACGATCATTTGAATCAGGAAGAGCTGTCGGGCAGTCTGGAGGAGGCGCTTATGCATGAAGTGCCGAAGCTAGACCGTTCACTGTGGCTTCTCGATACGGTCATTACCCTGGCACCGCTGTTAGGATTGTTTGGCACGATCATCGGGATGTTTAATGCTTTCAGCGTTCTTGCGGACATACAAGGTGGCATAACTCAAGTTACAGGCGGCATTGCCGAAGCGCTGATTGCAACTGCGTCAGGACTCGTCATTGCCATGATCGGAATATTTTTCTTCAATAGCCTGAATACCAGGATCAGAGAGGTTGTTCATCAAATGGAAACTCTCAAAGTGATGATTCTCAATCGTCAACAGTTATTCCAGTCGGTCTCTTATTAAGGCATAATACAGAATAATAATGCGCTATTTCACACAACGCAGGGCTCGTGTTGAGATCATTCCGATGATCGACATCATGCTTTTTTTATTGGTGTTTTTTGTCATGTTCTCTTTGCGCATGATACCGGCAAGCGGTCATGTCACAAAACTGCCGACAAGTTCCAGTGCGGCACAAATACCAACGCCAAAGCTGCTGGTTGAACTTGAATCAAACGGGACGCTTTTCGTCGAAGGGAAACAGATAAATTATGCACAGTTGACAGCGTTATTGAAACAACGGGATGCTGAAAAAACTGCCGTGACTCTTGCAGGAACGGAAAGCGTTTCGCTTCAGGATGTGCTGCATACAATCGATGCTGTTAAAGCAGGTGGCGCGACCCAAATTGCATTGGCGGCGCGCAAAACAACTTTTTAAGGGGTGAGTGAGCTATGATTTCAGTTATGTGGCGTGAACATAAAATGCTTCAGGCATTCGGGTTGGCTTTTGTAGTGGAATTGATCATTCTCTTATTGCTTGGCATCGGTTTTGTTGGCTTACAGCGATTGAAAGATAGCGGGATGACACCACCGGCAATTATTCAATTAAGCAGCTCACCGGAAGAAAAAAAGATGCTCAACGCTCCTATTACTCAAAAGAAAGTTGAACAGCAATTGCCGAAATTGAGGAGTATGGTTAAGCCGAGCCATACGAAGTATAAACCCGTTATGCATGAACTTGCACCTGAAAAACCTATGGCGCAAAGTGCTGCGCCAGTACCGATGAGGTCGGAGATGGTTTCCGGTGACGCAACGGGAGCTCACAATGGTTTTGTTGAGCAAGTGGCTGCACAAGGCGGTGGAAATGGTAAAGTGGACCCACTGACAGAATATTCGGCAAAGGTGAAAGCTGCCGTTCAAGAGGCTGTGGAGTATCCTTCGGCAGCTAACAATATGAGAACAAAAAGCAGGGCACGGGTGGAATTTTCGTTGCGGGACGGCATACAGCAAAATCCACATATCGTCATAAGCAGTGGATTTGATGTTTTTGATCGGGCCGCTATTCATGCTGTGAACATTGCTCACTATCCCCTGCCACCGGCTGTGTTGCGTGATCAAACAAAGTTGTTTCAGGTTTGGGTTGAATTTCATCGTTAACCATCAATAACGTTTAACATCATTCTATGAAAAAGTTATTCATCACCCTGTTAGGGTTAATCTTTATAGTATCTGCCTCATATAGAGCAGATGCCGAGGTAACGAAAACTCCTGTTGTCTTTCATTTCACTACTGTCGGTGATTGCCGGGGTGATCCGTCACTTGCCGGAGCGACTGAGCAGGATTTGCTTTGGGTTCAGAATACCAAAGTCATGACGCGGATGATAAGAGAGATGCAGGTGGCTAAACCACAGGCTTTGTTTTTTAATGGTGACATGATTTATGGGTATTCATCAAATAAAGAGAAGATGGACCGTTACTATGCCTACTGGAGGGGCATGATGTCAAATCTGATCGAATCGGGCACCTACGTTGTTCCTATTCCTGGAAACCATGAAGTCCAGATTAAGATCAAAAATGCTGAGGGAAAGGAGAAGAAAACTGCTGTCGTTGAAAATGAAAATATCTGGCGATCCAACATGGGTGATCTTATTTTGGATCTGGATAAATGGAAGTCCATTACACATCAGGATGCTACAGCCTGGAATGTTGAGAACAAACCGAAAATCGGTACCGATGGAATTACCACTGACCAAAGGCAACTCAGTTATTCATTTGACGTAGGAAAGAGTCATTTTACGATGATCAATACTGATCCTGTTGGTTTTGACAGTTCTGCACCGGTGAAATGGCTGGAAGCTGATTTTAAGGCTGCGAAAAAAAGAGGAGCCAAAAAGTTCTTTATTTTTGGGCATAAAATGGCATTTACCTATGTACCGGAAAAGCTGAAAGGGACTAAAGAGAGCAAGGAAGGCGGATTTGATGTAAGACCTGAAGTCAGAGATGCATTCTGGAATCTGGTAGAGACTTATCAGGCAGTATATTTTACTGGACATCAGCATACCTATCACGCTGAACAGCCAAGGAAAAATCAAGGCGGCAAAGCTTGGCAGGTGATCGTTGGCGGGGGTGGCTCTCCATTTTCAATTCCTAAAGAGTCGATTGATAAAGAGAGCGACCGGATGTTTTCATGGGCGGATGTGCTGATTTATGAGAACGGAAAAGTGAGCATCAGGATTTTTGGATTTGATGAGGTTTTCGGGCCGACAAGAGTTGTTGAAGAGTGGGAGATATAAGTGCTGAGTGCTGCTGAGCGCTGCTGAGTGCTGAGTGCTGAGTACTGAGATTTAAAACAGTGGGCAGTTGGCAGTTGGCAGTGGGCAGTGGGCAGTTGGCGGTTGGCGGTGGGGATCGAAGGGAGGAATAAGTCCTATAGGGTCTATATGTCCTATAGGACTTATGGCTTTATATTCAGGTTTGGATTAGATGATGGAGGTTCTGCTGGCCTACGGGTTCTTCTTTCATTAAGGGGATAACTGCGTAGCGGGTGGCATAGTGATGTGCTACAGCGTCAATTTCACTGACTTCATTCAGCGCTCTTTGTTTTAAGAGATTGGAACCAAGACAGGGGGCTGCTGCTATACTGTTGTTGATGATCCAGGCCCATGGTTCGATGCCTGCCCGACGCAAATCGGCCTGCAGATTGAGGGCTTCAAGGACAGGCGTTGTTTCTGCTAAGGTTACAATCAATACCTTGGTCTGTTTCGGGTCTTGCAGCTGCATCATGGGCGTGACATCGTGCAAACCTTCCTTACCCGCCTGACGGCTGACTTCGCGGTGATAAGCCCCTGTGGCATCGAGCAGCAGCAGTGTATGACCTGTGGGCGCTGTGTCTATAACAACAAATTTTTTATCCGCCTCCCTGATGATGCGCGAGAAGGCCTGAAATACAGCGATTTCTTCCGTGCATGGCGAACGCAGGTCTTCCTGAAGCAGGGCGAAGCCTTCGGCATCGAGCTGAGCGCCTTTGGTATCGAGTACCTGCTGGCGGTAGCGATCGGTTTCCACTTCAGGGTCAATGCGGCTTACGGTGAGGTTTTCGACTCTACCGGTCAACGTTCCGGTGAGATGTGCTGCCGGGTCGGTGGTTGTCAGGTGTGTCGGGAAACCCCTCTTTGCCAGTTCAACAGCAACTGCTGCGGCCAATGTGGTTTTGCCCACCCCGCCTTTACCCATAAACATGATGAGGCCGTGACTGTCGGCAGCGATTTCATCAACCAGTGATGAGAGTCCGGGAGCGTTGATGGTGATGGGTTGATCTCTTTCGGGTAGTTGTTGCGGAACGTTTTCAGTAAGTAATTGCCGCAGGGCGTCAAGACCGACAAGATTGAAGGACTTGAGAGTAAGATGGTCGCAGGGCAATGCTTTCAGAATTTCGGGCATTGCTGAGAGTGCCGCCTGCTCACGGGCAAAGATAGCCTTGGCGAGATCGTCATGACGGGTTTCGCTTTCGGGGAGCAGTCCATTAATGACAAGATAGTGTTGTGAGATGCCAATGGCTGCAAGCTCCTGAGAGGTGCGTGCAACTTCCTGCAGGGTTGCATTCTGGGCCCGGGAGACCAACACCATGCGGGTATGCAGGGGGGCTGCCAAAGCATCAACAGCTTCCTTGTACTGAGTCCGTTGCTTGAGCAGTCCGGCCAACGGGCCAAGACACGATGCATCACCTTTTCCCTCTTCAATAAAGCTGCTCCAGGCACCGGGCAGCTGCAAGAGCCTGATGGTATGGCCGGTCGGTGCCGTATCGAAAACGATATGATCGAACCGGGCATGGAGAGCCGTGTCAGTCAGTAGGGAGGTGAATTCGTCGAAGGCGGCGATTTCAGTTGTACAGGCACCGGAAAGCTGTTCTTCAATACTCTTGACAACGCTTTCGGGGAGTATGCCGCGAACCGGTCCGACGATTCGGTCGCGGTAGATCTGAGCTGCTGCCTGGGGATCGATTTCCAGGGCAAAAAGGCGTTCCATCGCACTGATGGCCGTAATCTGATTGCCTATAGTTACACCGAAAACCTGCCCGACGTTGGATGCCGGGTCGGTGCTGACAAGGAGCACCCTTTTGCCGTCATCGGCAAGCTGCATGGCCGTTGCACATGCAATGGAGGTTTTGCCGACGCCTCCCTTTCCAGTGAAGAAAAGGAAGCGTGGCGGCTGCTTGAGAAATACCATAGTAAGTTTGATTGTGGTCAGCAGCAGTTTCGGCCTGAGCAACAGCTCTTTGCAGGTTTAGCTGCATCAGGCGGGAGAATGTTGATCCAGGAAGCAAGCTCTGTCCGGCTTGGGTATCGGCCTGACAAAATTATTGCCCCATCAAGGAGAATAAGCGGCAAACCGTCCTCGGCAGAGTGTTCGAGGAATGCCTTGACAATCTGATTTTCTGCGAAAGCAATTGGCTGCTGTGCAAGATTGAATCGTTCAATCTGGGCGCCCTGCTGCCTTGCCCACTCGACATCTGCTGAGAAGCTTATCAATGCCTGATCTGCATCGACACCACACACCCCTGTTGAGCAACAAAGTGCAGGATCATATACCTGAATTTTTTTCATAGTAACCCTTGATTAGCTGTTAATTGAAGCTGATAATGAAACTTCGTTAAGCCATGAGGTTATTTTCTGCTGAAGTTCGTCACGAACCTCACGAAAAACAACAAGTTGCTCTTCCGTTGTTCCGGATATCGATGCAGGATCGTCGACCGGCCAGTAATATCTTTTTTCATCCGGCAGTCCCGGCCATATTCGAGGGCAGGTTGACTGTGCCTTGTTACACACAATCAGCAGGTAATGAATCATGGTTTTTCCAAGGAATACATCTACAGCTTTCGGTTGTTGAGAGCTGATATCGATACCAATTTCCTGCATTACCTGTATCGCCAAAGGATGGACTTCATTGCCGGGTTCAAGCCCTGCGCTTAAAGCTTCGAAGCGTTCCCCAGCCTGGTGGCGAAGCAGCCCTTCTGCCATCTGGCTCCGACATGAGTTGCCGGTACAGAGAAAAAGCACGTTTTGTTTTTTTTGCATATGGAATAGTGATTAATAGGTTGCGATCAGGCTTCTGCTGTTTCACCGAAATATTTGCCCTTGAACCAGAGGGCTACATTGACAAGAGCAATAAGAGCTGGAACTTCAACCAGAGGGCCGATGACTGCAGCAAAAGCTTCGCCTGAGTTGATGCCGAAAACGGCTATCGCTACAGCAATGGCAAGCTCAAAGTTGTTGCTTGCGGCAGTGAAGGAGAGTGTTGCTGTTTTGGAGTAGTCCGCTCCGACTTTCTTTCCCATATAAAACGAAAGCAGAAACATGATGACGAAGTAAAGCAGAAGAGGTATGGCAATACGAACGACGTCGAGCGGGATTGAAACGATATAGCCTCCCTTCAGTGAAAACATGACCACAATTGTGAAAAGCAGTGCCATGAGTGTGAGCGGACTGATACGGGGAATGAACTCGTGCTCATACCACTCTTTGCCTTTGAGGCGAAGCATGACAAAACGGGTCAGAAATCCGGCAATAAAGGGAATGCCCAGATAGATAAAAACTGAAACGGCAATGTCGGCTATGGAGATATCAACGACGAATGAGGTCAGACCGAGCCACTTTGGCAGTACCGTCAGAAAGATCCAGGCATAGAGAGGGAAAAAGAGAACCTGAAAGACGGAGTTGAAGGCGACCAGCCCGGCGGCATACTCGGTATCGCCTTTGGCAAGTTCGTTCCAGACAATGACCATGGCGATGCAGCGGGCAAGACCGATCATGATGAGGCCCGCCATGTAGTGCGGCATATCGGAGAGCAGAAGCACCGCCAGAATGAACATGAGAACCGGCCCGATGACCCAGTTCTGAACAAGCGAGAGGGCAAGCACTTTTGTGTTGCGAAAGACGTCACCCAACTCCTCATACTTTACCTTTGCCAGCGGTGGGTACATCATGACAATGAGCCCTGCAGCTATGAGGATGTTGGTTGTGCCTGACTGAAAAAGATTCCAGAAGCCCGGAACACCGGGAAACAGATAGCCAGACAGCACGCCTGCAGCCATGGCAAGAAATATCCAGAGTGTCAGATAGCGATCAAGAAATGAGAGTTGTTTTACAGCTATGCTCATAAGGGTTACTTGCCGGTTAGATTATCGTTATAAAACTGACGGAAGCGCTGGTTGATTTCGTTTCGAACCCGCCGGAACACTGCCATTATTTCTTCCTGTGTGCCGGTGGCTTCTGCAGGATCGTCAAACCCGATGTGCTGCCGATGCTCTACCGTACCTGTAAAAAGGGGGCAGGACTCTTTTGCCGCATCGCAAACTGTGATGACATAGTCGAAAGGTCTCTGGAGAAATTCATCAACGCTTTTTGGTTTAGATAAACTGATATCGATCCACTCTTCATGCATCACTTTTACAGCAAGCGGATGCACTGATTCTGATGGTTTCGTGCCTGCGGAATAAACTTCGAGTGAACTGTCAAACGAACGAAGAAAGCCTTCTGCCATCTGGCTGCGGCATGAGTTGCCGGTACAGAGAATAAGCACTGATTTTTTCATGATAATAAAGGAGTGATTTAGGGGTTCATTTTATTTCTGATGTCGGGTCGATGCACTGCGGACAAATTGATGATGCAGTGAAGTCGCCGCACTGTTCCGGATTACCGCCACAGCACTCCTCGGTGAGATAGGCAATCAGCTCCATCATTAAGGGAAGGTTGGCGCGGTAGCGCTGAAAGCGGCCTTCCTGCTCAACTGTTACGAGAGCGGTATGCGTTAGTGTTTTCAGATGGAACGAAAGATTGGTGGGCGGCACATCGAGCGCCGTGCCAATATCACCGGCTACCATGCCTTCGGGGCCTTTTTTGACAAGTAATCGATAGACATCGAGCCTGACACCGGATGAGAGCGATTCAAATATTGCTGTAGCTATGATTTTTTTCATGCTTTATTATACAACATTATTTGAACTATTGAAATATAAAGTTGAGAAAAAAAGAATGGGACTCATGGTACCTATGAGGCCTATAGGACTTATAAGCGATGGGGAGGTGGTATGGAGAGAAAAAAGATCCCTCACTGCGTTTCGGGATGACAGGGTGGAAGCGTGCAGGGATATTTCCTTACTTGTCAAACCTGGCTGCCGCAAAATTGCCGTTATGGTTAATGACCGCCCAGACTGTCTTTCTGCGTCGGTCGATGCCGCAGGTGCCTAAAGCATATCCTTTTTTCCAAGGGCCGTCAACAAAGGTTGAGGTTCCACCTGAATTTTTATCAACAGCCTTGACCCATTGGCCGTTAGCCTCTCTGGTCGCGAGCGTGAAAAAGTCTGCTTTGACATGATGTGGGGATACCTTATCAGGGTGATACGTTAAAGAAAGTGTGTAAACATCGGTCTGTTCCCGGCCAAGGTAGCCCATGCCTGTCAGTTGCAGAATATTGCTGGCAAGGCATGTGTTACTTTTCGATTGCAGGGACGATGGATTGTCGTGCCAACCTGTATCTACTGTCTTTGTCAACTTTCGACCAACCCCTCCCTTGGTATCAAGAGAGCCATCCCTTTCTGTACTGTTATTTGTGCCATCAAGAATTCGCATAATGGTGCCTTTGAAACTGTCCGACACCTTGGCATAGCTTGCTGCCTGAGGTATAAGAAATTCCTTGCCGTTTGTGCTGTAGCTCCATGTC
>Ga0118677_10002985_pt1 | contig 33008 bp, 50 predicted proteins | sample AliMusrvi5mmetaG_FD_86154 | JGI IMG/M metagenome (GOLD analysis project Ga0118677, IMG submission 86154) | reverse complement strand
CCTCGGGCAGTCCGCCAAGCCGCCGCCACACCGATTTCGTGTACGCCACCGACCGATTGAGGGCGATGACCCCCGGGCCGGGAGCGGCAATTCCCTCGGGTTCCAGGTAATACTCGGCACGAGCCGCCGCCGAGACAAGGCTCTCCTTGTCCATGCAAGTGTTGCCCACCACCACTTCGATGCCCGGGTTCGCTTCGAACGGGGCGATCAATTCCTCACACCAAATCTCGTTCAACCGAATCCCCATGTCGGTGGAAAGAATGTGCTCGAAGCGCGCCTGCTCGATCGCGTGATTCCTGCCGTGGGCCGCCGCCCCGGACTCTTGCACCACCTTGACCCTGGGATCGGCCGCAGCCCACTCGAACAGATGCTCGGCCGTGCCGTCGTTCGAATAGGCATCGACCACCACAATCTCGTCCGGTTGCCTCGTTTGGGCCAAGACATTGGCCTTCCAGCGCCCGAAGGAACGCATTTCATTCCTGCACGTGGTGACCAGGCTGAAGGGAATTCGCTCCATGGCCTTAGCTCAATCGTTTGACCCAATTCTCAAAGATGTCGCGCAAGGTCTGCCTGAACGGAGTCGAGGCCCGCCACCCGAGCGCGGCCAACTTGCCCGGGTCTCCTAACAGCACCTTCTCGTCCGAGAGACGAATCAGGCCGGCATCCTGTCGCACGTCCACGGTACACCCGCTGATTTCCACCAGCAAGTCGAGGGATTCCTGCATCGTCCAGGCCTTGCCGGAACACAAGTTGTAGACCTCGCCCCGCTTCCCGGTCTCCGCCAACAATCGCAGCGCCTCCACCCCGTCCCGCACATCGACAAAGTCCCTCGAACTTTCCAGGTTGCCCACCCGCATCACGGGTTCTTGCAAGCCGAGCGAAATGGCGGCGAGCTGTCTGGCAAAGTTTTGCAGCGCCGTGACCGGCGGATGATCTGGTCCGACGTGAATGAACAGCCGTGGCAACACGAAATCCATGCCGTAGTTTTCGCCATACTGGTGCGCCATCATCTCCATGCTGGCCTTCGACACCCCATACGGGGTGATCGGGTGCAACGGCGTGCGCTCCTCGTGGATCGGCATCAGCGCGTCCGGCACCACGCCATACTCCGCACTCGAACAGGCTGGAATCACCCGCGCACCGGGCGAATACTGGCGACATGCCTCAAACACGTTGCGCGAGCCGCCAATGTTCAAGAGGTAGGTGCTGTCTTCCGCCTTCCATGATTCCCCATTGTAGGCTTGTGCCGCCAGGTGAAACACCAGCTCCGGCTTCCACGTCGCCCAGGCACTTTTCAGGAATTCCCGGTCCAGAATGTCACCCTGAAAGTGAGTGTAAAAGGTCTTGCTGATCGCATAGCGCGAGGCCGATGTGGCCCGCGACAATCCCGCGACTTCATAACCCGCCTCGTGCAACACCTTGGCCAGGTGCTTGCCTATCATTCCGGTGACACCGGTAATCATCACGCGCTTCATGTCTTTGTCCTCAGGCAATCAGTTTTCCCAAATCCTCAACCCAGTTCTTGACCAGATCCATTTCTTGCGCGGGAAAAATTTGCCGCCCGATCAATGCTTCGTAGCAACGGACCAGATTGTCCAGCGCGTTGCCGCGCCCTGCCGCGAGCTTGCTGGTATTGCGCCCGGCGGCTGATACGCAGGTGCTTATGGGGATGCGCGGCGCCGGCCATAAATTCATGCCGAACCGTTTGGGGGTTTGCGGGACGTAGCGCACAAGCGCCGCAAATTCCTCCCGTGACAGCGCCCGGCGCACGTGTTTGCGTTCCGACTTGGGGATGGTCGTTTTCACCGAGAGGCTTATCAGGGCATCTTCCCGGCTCCGACCGTCTTTCAACAGCCATCGGCTGAATTGTTTGCACGCCCGCAGGTAGTGGGCCAGCGTCCGCGCTGACGAGTCTTTCATCGCCCCCAGCGCCGCCGACGTGCCCTGCCCGGTCCCCGTGACTTTCCCCGCAAACGTCTGGGCCCCCGCAAACGTCTGGGCAGCATCCGTTCGGGCCATCGTGGACGATGTCGCGGGTAGCGTGATTGTCGTGGTCGCCGTCTGCATAAACGTCGTGTTGTACGATCCGCTCATCGCCAGATTTCCGGCCAACGTGAGGGTCTTTCCGGCATTTGCCACGCCCGTCCCACCATACGCTCCAGCGATGGTTGAGGCTGCCCAAGTGCCCATCATAATAGTCCCCACTGCCGTTAGACTCGACGAGGTAACCGTGGCGGTTAGCGTCGTCCCCGTGAGCGTTCCGGCGGCGGCGGCGATGGTGATATTCGCCGTCCCGTCGAACGCCACACCGTTGATCGTTCGTGCCACCGAAAGCGCCGTTGCAGTGGCTATAGGCGACTGCCAAAGCAGCAGTCCAGTGTGGATCTGCAGCAGCCCACCTAGGCCGTCTGAAAGGGCCAATGGAACATGGAAATCTGTGCTCGTATTTGCTGGCAAAGCAGTGGCCAAAAACGGACCCGAAACCGACGTTAAAACCCCCGCAGTTTCCGTAATTTTGACGTACACAAACCCCGCCCTGGGTGCCACCGGAACCACCTGCAAATACGCCCGCCATGCCGCCCCGGAATTGTACGCCGTCATGCCCGCAGCATTTGCCTCGTAAACTCCGCTCGCGTCGCAGTTTCCGGCTGCCGATCGGCTGGCCATGATCGTCCCGGAGTGTATCAAATCTGCCGTGCCATCTGAGTTGACCACTATCGTCCAATACGAATCCGTAGCACCCACCCAAGTCACTGCGGTGACCGCTGAAAAAATTCCCGAATAGCCAGTCCCATCAGACACGCTTGCGGCGTAGGTTTGGATCGTACCCGGAGCCCCTTGCTCGGCTACAAACGTGAGCGTGAAAACCGTCCCGCCATTGTAGGTCGTCTGGCCATAGGACGTTGATAAAAACACACCCACCGGAGCCGTACCACCGGCTGAAAGGATGGCCACAGTATTCGTTCCGTCGCTGATGGTTGCTGCACTTGACCCGGTGACGGTCAAAGTGAATTTTCCCAGCACATAGACATTCGGCCGGGCCGGTCTCCACAGCCCCACCGGCACCGCCGGACCGGACCCCGTAGGTGTAATGCCAGTCGATACCAAACCCCGCCCAGATCCTCCAACAAATGTCCCGCTCGAAGTCGCCGACGCCGGTGTGAAAACTCCCCTCGCATCCGCCAGCACGCCTGAAAATTCCGCCCCCGAGCCCACGGGCAAGCGCACCCCGTTTTTAAGCTGAGCCACATATCCATCGGCGCACCACAGGTTGCCAAACGGATCAGAAAATACTTGGAAGCCAGATGTCATAATGAGGTTTTAACGGGGTGCCAGATGTCAGCGAAAGTCGGCCGACATGGCGTGCAATGCACGTTTGGCAAATCCATCGCCGCCACGCCAAAACCCGCGTAGCGAATGATCGTCGGCAGCCGAAGCTCGCAAAAAATATCCGCGTCGAAAATCGCGTCGTACTCAGTCGCCAGGATCGCGTCCAGGGCTGCCCGGCTGATCAGCAGGACGGCCAGCGGAGCCGTGGCGCAAGCCAGACCCTGCATCTCGCGTGGTAGCCGGAATAGATCCTCGAATGGCCAGAAGCTACGGATCGCCGTCACTGGCGTAACGATCGAAGCAGCCGCAATACCGCAGCCGGTGGCCAGCGGCGGAATGACTTTGCGAAGATCCACATCACAGAACACATCCCATTCGAGGACTAGCACCGCGTCCGTCTGCACCTCTGCCCGGTTGGCTCGCCACCACTCACGGATGTTGCGATCGCAGTTCCTCCACAGATGCTGCCGCTCATCACCCACTCCCTGAACGGATTCCCGCACATGCACCACCAGCCCCTCATTCGCCTCTTGCAGGTGGGCTGCATGCGGCGTGCCGGTCGCCTGAGTAGTCATCCAAACGGTCTCGAAAAAATAGGGCTTCATTTCATGAGTTTGTTGACCCCGGCCAGCGCGGCGGCCGTACCTGCGCTGGAGATCGTACCTGCCGCCGTTGTCCCGGCAGACAGAGTGGCAGCCGAGTGACTGACAGCACCAGCTGTCCAGTTGATAGCACCGGCCGGAGTGTAGCTAAACGTCGCCCCAGCTGGCATATCTCCCTGGAATCTCGCCACCGGCAACCCGTTGGCACCATAGAACACCGTCTGGCAGCCCACCAGCGAAAGCAGCGCGAAAATTGAAAGTTTCTTCATAGATAGATGATATTGTCCTTCGGTTCGCTCCGGACCCTCGAAACCAACGTCCCAAAATCAACCCGGGCCGGAGCACCGAGGTTGATTGTTGTTCGGCCCCGGAAAAGGTCATGTTGCACATCCTTGGCCAGTGCCGCCATGGTCGCGCAAGGAGCCAGTGCGTTGGCCAGGTTGTACTTGAATGGCAGCAGGTTATCTCCGCTGCACTCATCAGCCACCAGCGTGATCGGTCCTTCCCAGGGCGTCCATGCCTGCGCGGCCACCAGGGCAGCAGCTAGACCCGCAGGAGGTACCGCGAACTGATATTCCCATGGCTTGTAAACAGGCGTCGCCGTCAGATAGGCCGTGTCGATCAGCACCCCGGTGATGTCGAACGTCCGGCCCGAGACATACAGATTAGCCACTCCGCTGGAACCGGCCCACCCAGCCATGAATCCGAACCCACCGCTCTGCAGCGCCTTTTCCGCATCGCTGTAAACGCCCGTCGTATTCGTCACCACCCACGTCCCGGTGATGCGCACGGATATTCCGCCAAGCAGTGCCATCGCCCAAGCCGGAGGCGTATCGGTGATCAAGAGCTTCTTGCCTGCCAGACCACTCACTGGCAGCCCGGCATCCGTCAGCACCGTCACTGGCTGGAAGTTGCGAGTTTCCTGCCTCCGGCCTGTCCCGCCCGCCGACCCGAAATCCGTCACATAGTAGCTGATGGAATTGACGATCCCTGGGATGTTGGGCAACCCCCAAGTGCTCGCGATGGTCTTCAGGATGGAGTCCCTTCCAGCCACTAGCGCCAGCGAATAATAGGTACCGGCCGTCTGCACCGTGTACGTCTCAAAATCATCACGCGGCAGGAAATCCACAATTTCAGGCCCGCTTACCGTCACGATCTGGCGTTTCCCTGCCACGTTCGTTCCGCTTGTTTGCGAGGCCCATGCCGGCTTGCCAGTGCTCGCGTCCCGCGTCACGTAGTGGATTTCATTGCGGCTCACTTCCAGGTCCATCCTCGGCACGATATCGCCGATCTCCACCAGGTCGCTTGCCAGCGTATATGTCGTAGCCGTCATTCCGGCCCGGCGGGAGATATTAAGAACCGGCACGCCAGCCCCGCTGTAGTCAAACCACGCCACGCTATCCGGGCACCAGGCCATCAGCGTGGCCAGGGCATTAGCGATGCTTTGCTCTGTCAGAGTCATCTGCGGCACGGAAAACATCGTGGCGGCCGCATTTGCCGTCATGGGCACACCGTTTGCGATGCCCGCCGCAAGAAGATTATCGATAAATTTATTCAGCAATGCCGATGGATTGAGAATCGAGTCAGCCTTGAACACATAGCAATTCCGGTTCGCCGCCGTTTGCCCAGCCGTCACGCCGTCGGCTCCCACGTAGGGCAGGATATCGCTCGTCAGGTTCGTTCGTTCCATCCACCACCATGGCCCGTCGATTGTGATTTGGATTTGCTTCATCCCCACGTAAACAGCCGTCACATGGCCCAAAAACTTCCGGGTGGCATTCCACCACAATTCCACCGTCTGCCCCATATCCGGGACGATCGTCCCCGTTCCTGTTGCATTCTCTGCCTCCGCCGTCCAGATCAATTGGTCATAAGTTAGACTTTGCATTTTCAGAGTGCAGGCAGAAATATTCAGGTCTCCGAACGATCGGGCCGTCGAGTCAAGCGCCCAAGGCGTTACCCCTATCTTGAATCCGCTCTGCCCTTTGATGATCCAGCTCATAGGGTTATCTCACTCCGATCCGTGCTTTTAGGCGAGCCGTGTCCTGCCGTTGCTTTTCCAGATTGATCTGCAACTGATTGATCATGGCCAAAGAATCTGCAGCGGTCCCGTGGACGGTCGCGAAGCCAAGTTGGATCGACCCAGCCAACATTTTTAGAGCATTAACCACCTGCGGGATTTGCTGCACCGTGAGCGTTTCGCCCGACTGCAATTGCAGGAGAGCATTGACGGATCCACGGTCCATCGCCGTCGTCTGGGTTACGTTGCCCGTGACCTGTTTCATACCGGCCAGGTTCTCCTTGATCTCTGCATCCAACTTCTTGAGGTCGGCCACCGTGGTATCGGCTGCCAGATTGGCGATCAGCGTTGCACTCTCTTCGTGTCGGGCCTTTTCGTCATCGGTGATTTTGGCATTCATCGCCTTAAAATCCGCCTCGTCCGTTGCAGTTTGCTGCTTGAGTTTTTTGACCGCATCGAAGGCGGCTTTCACCGCGCCCTCGCCCTGCTCAATCTGGATCCCGATCCTGCCCAATTCCAGCTCAGCACCTTTCGATTCAACGCCGGCCAACGGATCGAAGTGGCTTTTAGAGCGCTTGGATTCTGCTATCTCAATGGAGGTCCTCTGCTTTTCGAGTTCTTCGAGAATCTCTTTCTGCATCTCCAGATCGGCCTCGGCTTTTTTCAACTCCGCATCCCGAATCGCCATGTTCTCGGTCTTCAACCAATTCTCATGCACCTCAAGCTGAATTTTCGCCTCGCCATCTGCCTGTGCCTTCTTCTCTGTCTCCCGCAGCTTCGCCAGTTCTATCTCTGCCAGCGCTTGGATTTCTTTATACTTGTCAATTCGGATTCCTAACGCTTTCGCAATCAGTTGCTCAGCAGCCTCCAATTTGGCGGCGTTATCCAGGGCGGCTATCGCAGCGGCCGACTGGGCCGTTTCTTCGGCTCGATAAACCGTTGCCAGCACTGACTGATTATGGGCTCTAGCCTCTGCCGCCTTGTGGTCATCCTCCATTTGGAGCGTCACGAGAGAGCCATAATCCGCAGCGGCCTTTTCTGCAATCTTCTGGTTTTCCTCCGCAAACTTCTTGGCCGCCTCCTCACTCTTTTTGTAGGCTTCCGTGAAATGTCCTACAATCATCGGGATGGCCTGCCCGATCACCAGGGCCGCTCCAACGATACCCAAGCTCATTTCGCCGGTGAAGCTTCCCAGCAACTTCATGGCCAGCCCACCTTCATGCAGTCCTTCTTTGACTTCGCCACTGGTCATCATGGCCACCATGTGCAGCCCCTCGATCGTGCGGTGCTGCTTCTCGTGGAAGCTGGCATGCTCCTCGCCGCCGGCCTTGATCTCATTGGCCATCGCCTTGACTGGCGATACCGCTCCTTGCGCCGCCGTGGCCACTCCGGCCGTGCTATCCTTCACTGCGGTGATCGCCGTGCTCGTCTGGGTCGCCCCCGTCGTATCGGCGGTGGTGAGAAATTTAACGGCAATCGGATCTGGATCGGACACAGGGAGAGAGGATGAAGGATAATGGATGACGGATGAAGCCGCTTACGGCGTGACCTTGGAAAGCCCCGTCGCCACGATCGCATAGCTTTTAACCACGCCGGCGGGGACGCCGTCCGGGTCGCGGCCTGGGTCGTGGTCGGTCACGTAGGCATTGGCAAACTGATAGTAATAAGTCGGGATCCCGGAAATCTCGATCCGCAGAGGCTTGCGTCCAAGAGCGTCGATGGCGATCAACGAATCGAACATGGCCGCCCTCGCGCTGGTATCCAGCGACGTGTACGTATAGATATTCAGCTTGATCGCAAACTGGGAATTCCCGGTAGGCCGCAGGAACGGAATCGGCGAGTCCACCAGGGCCACGGTATCGAGGCCGCGCTTGATCGGGCAGCGCAATTCCGAGTCAATCTCATCCCCCACCGCCAGCAGCACCAAAGGAGTGCCCGCCGGGTCGAACGTGATTTTCCAGTTGGAGGCTATGCGCATGGTGGATCAAGCGTGGACGGCTGTTGGAGCAGCGGGCGTGGCCGGGGAGAAAACGGCAGTCGGTGCCAGCGGGGAATCTGGAGATATCGATGCAAATGCGGAGTTGGCGGGGCTGGGGCCTTCCAAGCCAGATCCCCCGCTCAGGGATGTACTCGTTAACGTCGAGACCATTCCAGAAACGTCTCCGGATGCCGATGCGGTAAATACTTTGGAGGCCACTGGATCAGAATTAACGGCAGAAATAATGTCAGCATTGGTTGATCGGGACATTGCGAAAGCTAAAGTCGTGATGCTTCCTATCGTCGCCGTCCACCCCGTTGCCAAATCAGGCGATCCAGTCATGTTTCCGCTAGTCGCCGAAAACAAAACCGTACCCGATATATCATATTGGATGATCCTCCATTTGACCCCATCACACCATGCAACCGTCCGAGCCGATCCTAAAACCCCTAGCAGAGTCGGGATCCTATCGCTCGTGTAAACGGTGTAGCCCACATTCAGCGGATACGGAGTGGCATTGCATTTCGGCAATGACGGGGTCGTTCCAGTCGCCATAAAAGAGGCTTTGTTGGCGGCGTGGACGATAATACTTTGACCCGTCATAAAACAATATGGGAAAACCATATCCCAAGCGTCGATCGTCACGATACAAGAATTTCCGCCCACGCCACCCACACCTGCCGTCCACTTAATATTCCCACTGGTTAGGGTCGCCGCCACACCGATCGTCGTGGCATTCGGCGTTGGCCCGGATGCCAGAGGGGAGCTTGGTGCGGCGGGCAATCCCGTAGCTGCCACGACCAGCGGGGCGCTTGGTGCGGCGGGCAGGCCAGTGGCTTGGACGGTATCGGGGATAGTTGGCATCGGATTGGAAGGCTGAAGGCTGAAGGCTGAAGGGCAACGGGGCAGATCGGGCAGGGCGCGAATGCTCCGCCCGATCTCATGCAATATCTCAACCGCCAACCGGGAAGTTGGTGGAGTTGCCTGCCACCGCCACACCGGCCACGCTCGGAATGAGGGTGAAGCGCAAACTCGGGCTAACCACCTTGTCATCGAACTTCTGTTTCGACTCGAGCCGCGCCTCGCACCACCAGTCCATCAGGAACCGGTCATTGCCGTTAATATTGCGTCCTTGTAGCCGGAGCCATCCGAAGATTTTTCGGTCCAGAGCTAGCCCCGGCGTTTGCGCGATACCCTCGGTGATGATCGTAGTAAAGCCGCTTTGCAGCCGCCACACCAGCTCGTTCATTTCTCGGGCCTGCATCACCAAATAATCCTGGGTGACGAATGACCGATTCACTTTCGCGAATCCGCCAGAGGCCTGCGGTGCCATGTAGGGTGCATCGATCTTTTCAGAGCCGAACTCGAAATTGAGGATGGTTCCGAGGCTACCATTGGTCCAGTTGGTTACCGGAGTTACGTCTGGCTTGATCGCGGCCCCGACCACGGCGCTGTCGACCGTCAGGCCATTTTCCACGAAGTACGCGAAGCCACCGAGGAGAATTTCTTGAAGTGCAGGATTGCTCATTGTATTAGTTTATTTGGAGGTTGAGAGGTATTTCTTTTCTTCGGTCTCGAAGTCTTCTGATTATTCGGCCACGCCTAGCAGCATCAGGGATCCCGGCTGGGCACCATTGATGGCGGTGGCCACGGATGGAAAAACCGGCAGCCGTGCCGTTCTCCATGCCAGTACCCCGCCGATTTTTACGGGGCCTGCGCAGGTCACTTCGTAGAGCATTTTCGTTTCGGGTTCAGGGGCAGTGGGAGAATCGGATTCAGCGGGGGTGGAGGTATCGTTTTTCATAATGATATTTTCAAATAGAGGTTGGGATGATCACTTCGCAGTCATAGACCAAAAAAGACTTATCTGGGACGATCCCGCCGTTGCCCACTTTGGCCTCACCGAGCACGGTTTGGCCATCAGGCCGCCACTGCCACAACCGGCGCATGATGGCCTCCATCACATCGTCCGGCGCGAGAGAGGCCGGATCGCGCACCGTGCGGGACCAAACAAAGATCGTATAGCGGCAAGCTAGGCGAGGCCGTGAGGCATTTTCGTCGAGGGTTGTCCAGCCTTCCCATCGGATCGAAATGAAGGTACCGGCGGCCTTTTGCACAGCCGCTTGGATGTCTCCCAAAATCAGGCCGTATCGGTCCACGTTGGAGGGCACTCCCGTGATGTCCACATCCGTCGTCAATTCCCCGGCCACCGGCGCAGACGCCAGGCGGGTTTGAATCGATACGGCATGGTCGAGAGAGATACTCATGAGGCTTGTTGCATGATGTTGTTGACGTAGGCGATGGATGTCCGGCGGGCCACCTCGCCCCATGCGTCGTTAGATGGTAGCAGGGTGCGGTCCTGTTTTTGGAAAACCTTGCGTTTAAGCCAATATCCGATCTCTCCGTTATCCACGAACTTGAGCACCGGGAACGGACGGTGAGCATGCAGCATCTCGAACTTAAAGGTTCCCTCGGGGAAGTCCCGCACCACCTTGCCATAAGTGCGAGCGCAGGCCGGAATCGTCAGATACGTCTTTCCGCTTTTTGGCACGATGACCACATCATGGAAGGCCCGGCCAAGGCCCGTATTGCGCGGGATGATGATGTAGGCTGCAGACGGATCGCATGACGGCTGCAGAGATATCGCATTGCGCTCGCGGAAGTTCGTCGGGGCCGCTCCCAAGCGGTCTGCCGTGCCATGCCGTCCCAGCCCCTGCAAATACTCGCGCGTCATCTCTGTCGCCTCGGTGGCGATCGCCGCATGCAACTGCGTTCGGTCGCTCAACCCGGCGAGGAGGCAACGCAAATCCCGGTCAACGGCGTCCTGGCCGGTCACTTGGATGTTGAGGATGACGTCGGGCATGGCGGTTACTTCTTGTATGCGTTTGCCGCGTTGGCCAACTCCTTGGCCAGTATATCAGAGTAGTTGACCACCATCGGCTTGGATGGATCGGACGATCCGCCGGTAGCCTGCCGAAACCGTTCGGCGATCGCCGGGTCGACGCCGTTGAGCGACACTTGCGGGGCTGGCAGAGGCAGCTTTCCGCCCAGCACTTGCGGGTTCTGGGCAAACCATTCCTCGATCGTTTCGCCATCAGGACCGGTGATATCGTGCAGCTTGCAATACGCGGCGCTTCGCGGCCTCCACCACATCTGGGAGTTATAGCCCCAGGGCGGGTAATCCACGTCCAGCGCATCGTCGAAGTTTCCGGAGTTCCCCAGCTCGCCCCACACAGGGTCGCCTTTCAGGGCAATCATGCCTGTGGGGCGTCCGATGGTTTGGTACGCATTGCGGGCAAACTCCGCACCGGGGTCCTTGCCTCCGGAGATAAGCCAGCGTTCCGGCCAATCCCGGGCCACCTTCACCGGCCCCATTCGCACCAGCTCGTAAGCCGGAAACATAGCCAGGAAATTTGGCAGGATTCCCCGGATCATTTCGCCAGCTCCTGTCATCAGGTCCTTTTGCGTTTTGACGATCAGGTTGAGCCGAGGGCTGCTGGACAGGTCCTGCAAGGTCGCCGCCAGCGCCGGTGGCACCTCGCCGATCGGCGTTTTGGGGAATCCACCTGCCGGGGTGTAGCCGAGCACCTTGAGGATTTCCCAGAGAGCCGTCCTAGCCTGTCCCTCGCCGATATCCCCGGCCGTGAGTTGATCGATCACGTCTTTAAAGCCGGAGACAAAAACCGCGTCGGCACCGTGAGCCGTAAACACACTCTTTGCCAACACCTCCGCACCCAACTCCTTCAGCCCGGCGCTGTCCAACGTCGTGGGCAGCAATCCGCGATTTTGCGATGCCACAAGAGCATCGGTAATCTGGTTGAGGGTAGAGGCGGGCATGGGGTTAGCTTCGGAAAATTAGATATCAGATTCCATTCATCCTATATCTCCCGGTGCGAGATCCCGGTGCGCTCACGATCGTGACGTGGCTCGGGTTCTGAGTGGGGACGGTGGTAGGGATAGCGTCGATCGCTGGCTCGGGCCGAATGATGCCCTTTGCGACGAGCAGAAAGTAATCGTTGGCATCCTTGGTTTCGGCTTTGCGCTCATCGCTCTGGACGTACTCGGGGACGCTGGTCAGGACGGTATTGCGGATCAGCACCAGGGCTCGCCCCATCATGCTCGGAGGGATCTTGCTCGTATCGGCGCTGAGGGTGTTGGGCGACCACGTGGCGATCATCCCCCGGATCTCGGCCACCTGGTTAGCGATGATCCCGGGGATCCGGTCTGGCGTACCGACCGAGACGGCCGTCTGGGCGAGGGTCGCCTCATAGGTCGTCATCACGCCCTCGAGAAGGGCAGCGGATGGAGTGGTCCAGATCATACGCAGGGAAGAGTCAATGGAGGGAGATGGGTCAGAGACACCGGGCGGAGACACAGCATCCTGGGATGCGGCAGTGGGGGCTTTGCAACCGCCACTGCCGCACGGGCAGGAGACTGTCTAACCTACTGGCCTGCAGCTGGATCGGGTTCGATATCGGTTTCGTCGCCAAGGCTGAACCCGTTAGCCATATCTTCGGCGCGTTGGCGGGCGGTGACTTCTGTGGCCTCTTCGAGCGAGAGACCAGCGGAAACTTTGTATTTCAGGAGGTCCTCATAGTAGGAGTCCGGAGGAGCAGGAGTCGTTTTTTTTGTCTTTGCCATAATAAGCGTAGTGTTTGGGGTGGGGGTATCCAAGACGGTGCGGGTAGGGGGGCTGACCCTACCCGCACTCTTGGGGAATAGGTTAGGCGGGAACGATCTTGCGGATCCCGGCCGTGTACGGAGTGAAGAACAGCGATTCGTGCCAAACCGTGATGTCGGTATAGACCGACATTTCCTGGATCGCCACGGCATACTCGCCTCCCCCTTTCACCGGGCTCCACGCGCGACGGATATTGGATGGATCATCCATCAGAGGGCTGTCATTGGACGTGTAGGAATAGGCCAGCAATCCCATGACGTCTGTCTTGGTGGCTCCTTTAAGCGTTTGCTTGATGCCCGCCTCCAACACCACCTTGCCGACGTTCAGATAGGCCGCAAGCTCCTCCATGCTATAGGATGCATGGTTTTGCATCGAGTGGTTGACGCGGGCGGGCGCCTCGTAGGAATCGCAGCGCTTTTGCTGCGCGGCGTTGCCGAGGATGCAATGGGTCGGCATCTGGCCATTGGCCACCCGGGTAAGTTGGACCATGGCGCGGAGGTCCCCATCGGGATTGGTGGTTCCGTCCCATGTCTTGCTGCCGCCGGTTGTGGAGGCGGCGTCCAGCACCAGAATCCCGCGAGCTCTGTCCACCCGCAAAAGTCGATTTTTGAGCGCCGCTGCAAATCGATTTTCCCAGCCCGGGACGATTACCCCGCCGATTTTTGGCAATGTCTTGTGGTCCACTCGCATGGTTAGCCCCTTCTGTTGGGTCGCTGCAGTAACCGTGGTACCCTTGTATTGCACCCGCTTAAACGAGGCACCTTGCAGGCGGATATCGCTGCCGTCGGCCTCAGTCAAAAATGCCTCGTCATCCGCCTTAGCGAACTGGAAGAAGTCATTGGTTTGGATGCCCGGGAACAGAGCATCGAGCGCCTTTTGCTCGTCTCCGGCAGGCAGTCCAGCCAGATATCCCTGCACATCCTGCGCCAAACTCCCGGCGTAGTTTTGCGTGGCATTGGAGACGGTGATATGGCCGAGAACCGGAGTTTCGGACATGATGGTGGCACCGGTCAGGGCGAGGAACAGATTCAGATGTGTGTCTTTCATGATATGATATGATGGAAGAGTTGATTATATAATAGGCTCGGATGGAAAGCTGGCTTACGGATTTACAACGGGGCTCAGCGGCATAATCATAAATTCGTCGCCGGCGTTGGCCGCAGCGGTCAGACTCTCGCCGACCAGGTAGGCACCGGAGACCACCGCATCAGTCACCTGGCCCGCCGCAGTCGCGAAAACGCGAACTCCGGCTGCGATCGCCTTGCTGGCGATGACTAACCGGGTACTAGCCCCCATCAGCAACTCCACGCTTACCAGGGCGGTATCCAGTGCCGTGTCGTAGGCCATGCCAATCGGCCGGGTACTCGCCGTGCAGGGAATCACCTGGACGCCGGCGGTGGTACCATTCGCCACGAGCAAGTGCGCGGCGATCGCGCCCTGGGCTGTGCGGGTGATGGCCTCATCGAAGGTGCCTTGGATGTTAATCGCATCCACCCCGGCAGGGCAGATGTAACGGGCTACCCCGAGCATCGGGGCAAGGAGTAGAGCGATGATAAACGTCAGGATCGGATTCTTTTTCAGTTTCATATGTGTTTCAGTTGGGAGGGTTCGTGATTATAGCTATCGATTTGTGGATTACTTCGCAAACAGCTCGGGCTGGGAAATGCGGCAAGCATCGTAGGCCATCGTCCAGCCTTTCTCGGTGGAGATATCCATGTGCTTATCAGCGGCGAAGGCCCGCACGCCATCGGTGATTCGGCTGGCCGCGTTGGCAGCATCAATGCAGAGGCCGTCGCGTCGATTGCCAAGATCCGGCACCTTGCTGGTGGTGTTGATCGTCGGCATCAACTTGGAGAGCTTATCGGCCTCCGAGATAAAGCTGGTATTGAGCGCCGTTGTCCAGTCCGGACGCTGCGCCTCGGTGATGCGGCCGGTGTTGATCGCGTCGGTGATGACTCGCTCGACGGCGGCACCCCGGATGTGGGTCAGCTCGCTTTCCAGGATTCTGACGCGGGAGTTAGCTGCCGTCACTGCGGGAGGCTCTTTGGTTTCCTCCGTGGCCATATCGCTGCACATCTTGACGATGGCGGCGCTGATTTCGTCATTGCTCGGGGTGGCGTCGGGGGCGAACCCGAGGGCGGCGAGCGCTTCTGCTGTTAGTTTCATGATGTCAATTTCGGGGGTGGGGTCGCCGTCGCCAGCGGCACCAGCCGAGGCATCAGGAGAGGGGTCATCCGCAACCCCTTGCAGGGAGTTGAGGGCAATGGTATTGCACAAAATGTTCGGGCTGTTGGTCAGCGCGTCGCTCCACAGGAGCACCGGGGTATAGTGGTCCGGCTGGCCAGCGATGGGAGCCAATCGCCAGTGCGGCGAGTGCCCACTATACTTGGGAGCCTCGCCTCCCAACAATTCCCGGCCGCTGGAATTGATGACGCTGGTGACCCAGATGCCATCCTCTTCCGGCTCGATCGATTTGATCCGGCCTACGGCCACGGCTCGGTGACCAGGATTGGCGGTGGCCCATGCTGGATCGTCGGCATGGCCTTCGTAGATCGGGATGCCCCGGAAAAACGTCGCCAGCTTTCCGGCCAGGCTGCCAAAATTGATCGCCATGGTTTCCCCGGCCTTTCGGTCTATCACTTGGTAGATCAGATTGCCGTCCACGTCATCCACCGGGAAGGTACCGTACGGGCTCAGGCGGTAGCGCAGCGAGGTCTCACCCTCGGGCAGCGTGAGCTCACCAAAGACCCCGGATGCGACGTTGATGGCCCGGGTGACAGCGATATTAAGAGCGGTGGTAAATTTTGGTTTCATGGATTGAGATCAGACTTTTTACCGGCGATGGCGTCAGTGGCATGCTTAGCTAACAAATTGGCCAAAGCCGTGGATTCCAAAAAGTCTGGCATGCGTGAGGATATCTTTTTAAGCGCGGCTCGCATGGAGGCATCATCCTTGGCTTGTACCGCGTTATAGAGAGCATCTCCGAGCGGCTGCATGTCGATTGCAAGAGCCGCGCGGACGCCCTGCAGCTCTGGATCAGCAGCCAAGCTATTCACCGCGGTTGTCTCTCCGGGGAGGGACGTTTCCAGCTTGGGGGTGGTAGGGCTGGTAACGGTGGCGGCCACGCCTAGGGACTCCTCGTCTGTATCCGCTTCCACCAGCCCGAATTTATTCATGAACCACCGCTTTGAGATTCGCACCCCCATCTGGGTGGCCGCCTGCACTGTGGCAAGGTCCTGCACCAGATTGTCACGGGTCTTGGTCCGAAGCTTGATCTCGACGAGCACCGGCGCGAATCGGCCGAATCGATAGGCGATCACCTGGTTAGTCAGCCCCCGATTGATCGTCTCACTCACCCATGCGGAATTGTCAGAATCCAGATCAGCCGCATCTTCCTGCTGAGGGTTGCTTCCCACGCCGTTGTCTCTGCTGATGGTGGATAGATCACCACCCCGCCACAACATCACCTGGGCGCGATCCATGCGATCGATGAGCTTTTCATAGGGCACCTCGCCCTGGCTGGCGAGAGATAGAACATCAATGACGTCTCCCTGGTTAATGACTGCCCCGAACTCGCTCCCGATGGAGCCCACTGCGGCCACCATATCCGTCCAGCCCTGGCTGCCCTGGGCAGCTGCCGTCTTGCCGAGGAAGCCGGGCATGCCGTGGCGGTCGCAATAGGTCAGCCAATCCTGCAAGGGGATCTGCTTGAACATTCGGCACATCGCACCGGCCAACATCACACCACGGCCTTTCGAGATCAACCAGCTGTTCCGGCCGCCCAAGGTGTCCAGATCCACCCCGCGCTGTTGATAGGGCGCGGTGAGGAACTTGAGCTGGCCGGTGGTCACCTCAAAAAACCAGCTAGGCACCTTGATCAGTTCCGCATTGAGAGCGGCCCGGGTTGGCTTCCAGATGATATGATGGGCGGCGTATCCCTTGCCGTATGCATCCATGATTTGCTGGAAGAGCAGGCGCATACCTCCCTTTTCCTCCAGCTCCAATCCGTCTGAGGTTTGCAAGTTTTGGAAAAACGCCTGCATCACTCCCTGTTGGTCATCGGCTTGTTGGCGCTGATCCGGGCGGATTTCATCCTTGGGAAGCACGTCATAACCCCAGCGGGAAACAGCGGCCTTGGCCTTGGGCGCAACGCACGAAATGATATCGTCATGCTTCTCAAGCCACTCCATCACCCAGCACAGCGCAGAGATCTCACCGCGCCAGTATGCAGCCAGTTGGCGAGTGAGCACATCCGGCGTCCAATTGACCAGCGGGTTGAAGCGGGAGAGCTTTTCCAGCTTCACTCGTTCGGCATTCACCGGCTGGCCGTTCGGACCAAGAATTTGGGGGGTATTCCTCATGGTGTGATTGTCTCACCTCCTAAAGTGGTTGGCGGGGCCGTGATGCCACTGCAAATCGCTGCAAACGGCTCCGAACTCTCTGAAGGCGCGATAGGGCGCAATGAGGGGCTGATGCCGCCACCGTCGAAATTTGGAAGGTTTGCTTGATGGTTCATAAACCCTGTCCTTTCCTCCGGTTTTCGGGCCGAAGGCTTTCCACGGCTTGGTAGCCTCCAGCAGATCCTTGTTGCTTGCCTGCATGCACCATTAGGGCCAGCCCCCAGAATCGGTCGGCATGGCTATCGCCTTCCTCATCCGATGCTGCCGCATAGCGAACCTTATCCCCAACCGTCTCCTTTTTGATCATTCTCAAGTCGCTCAAAAAAAGGTCGTCATTTGGAATGCGCAACGTTCGATCCTCGAAGGCCGAGCGCAGCGGCCCGGCAAGCATTTCCTTCGAGCCCTGGCTGAACATGATTCCTTCCACCCGCCAAGCTCCAAACTTCTCACCGGCCCGCTCAGCAAACTGCATGCCGATGCCGGTCTCATCCACGCAACTGCGAGCGATGCACGGCATAATAGGATAAAGCACGTCCTCCTGGCGGGAGAATGCCACGCGGTCGAACTCGATCACCGCCCGCGTGAAAATCATATTATCCCGGCGCTCGCCAAATACGTCCACGCTCAAGTCCTTGCGCCTGGCGACGTCTTTGCCATGATAGATGCTGGAACGCAGGTCGCGGAGATAGGCAGCCAGTCCGGCTGGCATGACTCCGGGAGGCAACAGGTAGCGGATTCGGCCTTCTTTACCTCGGAAGTCCCGCGTTGTCTCGGTATGCGCCACCAGGTCACTTTCATGAGGGTAGAACGATCCTTCCAGCAAGTCATAAGGAAGAAATACGCTGGCCTCGTCCTCGGCTACACATTCGTACTCCTGTAAAAACCGTTCTTTACTCGATACCCGGGAACGCTGATAGTCGTAATAGGCGGCCTCATCCATCAGCATGCGAGGATCGTCCAGCGGCAACTTGGTTTGCAGCTTCCACAAAAAACCCTCTTCCAGTGCGCGGGTGAGCGTCACCTCATGGATCGAGATGCCACGATGCTTTCGCTTGTCAGGGTCCCGTTCGTCGCAGATCAGTCGGTTGAAAAAATTTCCTGCTCCGCGATGGGTCGAAATGATGGAGAGGCGTCCGCCCCAGTCGATAGTGGGGGAGGCGATGTCATAAACGGCCCGAGGGTCATTGCGCAGGGCAAACTCGTCGAGACCGACATTTCCACCCTTGCCGGCGAATACGTCAGGATTGCTAGAAATGGAATTGATCCGCGTATCGTTGGCAAAGCGCAAGACCGATGCCGTCCCGCTCTTTCGGCCATCCTCGCTGAGGACATCCGCATCATACATGACCGCCGCCGCTCCCTTGAGCACCAAGCCGAACTTCTGGCAATAGATGATGAATTCCTTAGCCGTTAGATCGTCACGGGAGGAAAACCACGTATCCACCTTTGATCCGGCCATCGAGTGTTGCCGAACCTCGTCATAGGCAGTAGCATAGCTAATGCCAACACGGCGGCTCTTGGCCATAAGGCGAACCAATGATCGGTCATTGACCCAAGCTGCTTGATACCGCAGGAGAAACGTATCTCGCTCCGGGATGTTCCTGGCACATCCCTTGAAGTTTTTTGCGTGATCTGGCCGGCGCTTTACCATTACATGAGTTTGAGTTTGCGCTCGATCTCCGCCATCTCCTCGGCAGTCACTCCACCGATGCGGTTCTCGGCAGCTTTCTTCACCTCGTCGGCAAAGGCCGCCTTTTGTTCCAGCAGATTCACTCGCCGTGACTCGTTCTCCAAGCTCTGGTCTGTCTGCTTGAGACGACGCTCGTTTTGCTTGAGCTTGGTTTCGGCCTGGCCGATCTTGACCATATCGAAGAACACCTTGCTGTCCTTGTCCAAAATCCCTTCGGCCATAAATAGCCGCTGACCGGCCGCACGGATCTGTGCTTCGGAGACTTCCGGGTCCTTGGCTAGGTCCAGCTTGAGCTGGTTCGCTAGATCCTGCCGTTGATCGAGACGCCGCTTGACTTCCAACCAGCGATAAAAGGAGTGCAACGAGGAAAGCGACACCGTGACGCCATAGAGACGAGGGACCTCCACGCAGATCGCTTCCAGCGTGAGTTTCTCGCCGCCCTCTTCCGGATGTCGGAATCTCCACAAGTCCTGTAGAGCCTCCTCGGGGAGGTTTTGTAACTTGGCATCGGCCCTGGGATCGGTGGTACTCATTCACGTTAAATTTTCTGCTTGGCGATGCCCTGTTCGGTGATGTACCAGAGGTATTCATCGGAATCCTTATCTTTCTCCCGACGGATATATAGCTCTTGGTGATTCCAATCCCGCGCGTCCCTCAGATCTTGGAGATCCACTCCTCCGCCGGTGAGTTGGTTGACGATTTGATGGATCATGCCCTCGCTCTTCCCGAATCCGGGAGCCATGTTGAGTGCCTCACGGACCTTTCGGCGGAGGATGGCGACGGGCATGGATGGATGGAGATTTGACATAGTTAGGAATTTTTGGAATTAGCAATGATCGCTTTCCCGAGCTGGCCGATGGCCTTGGAAACATCGGTGCGAGAGTCAATTGCGGAGATGGCCTTGCCTTGCTCTTCCAGCTTGTCGAAGATATTCCGGCGGCGTTCCGATGACTCGGAAACCACCTCGTTGATCCTTCCGTATATCTGGGTCCCAAGACCATCGAGCTTTTCGGTCAATCTGGAGTCTCTCTCGTTGATAAGTGTAATCGCCTTGTCATAGAGACTCAGCATCCGGCTGACGTCTGCCTTAATCTCCCCCTTGTATTCCAAAAATTCCCTGCGGGTGAGATATTGTTCTCGGGTTGATACTTCGACGTGGCCGTCGTCCATCCGGACCGGCACCTCTGGCACCGGACCGTGAATGCGCATGGATTCCCGAATCTCGCGCTCGCGCCGCTGACCGCGAACAAACAAAGCTCCAACGGCAGTGATGACCCCGGTCACGATGGTAAGAACAAAACCGGTAATCATCGGCAAGCTCACATGCATCACTTCCACTCCATCCACGATTTCGGCGAGTGTCATACGTTGCCCTCCCCCATCGCTCCGGCGCGATCCTCGTTATCCCGAACCCACCGCTTAGCCGCTTCCCATTCGGCCATACCCAGAATCAGGGCTGGCACACCGGTTTTGGCATAGCTCAGCTCGCTAATCAGCAGGACGAGCCATGCATCGCGGAGTCGGGCGATGTGCGCGGCCGGATCATCCTCGGTGCAAACCGCTTGATAGATATCCCCCCCACTCATGATCCGCCTTTCGTGAGATACTTGGCGGCGTTTCGGATGCGATAGTGACATGCCAGCGCAAAGTTGTTTGCTGTCGAGTTCGAGATAAACAATCGGGCGGCGGCCACCGTAAGATCAATCGCATTTCCAGTTCTTTTCCCCGGCCCAAGATCGATCACTTGAGCGAGGATGGTTTTTCCAGTGGCGATCGATGTGATCTCCACCGGCGTGCGCCATGGGATGCGAGGGATCGGGGATCCGCCCAGGGCGGCCTTGAGGCTCGCACTCGTACCGGTGTATGCCATCGGCAACGCGCAACCCACGAAATTCGGGTTCATCCGGGTGGATAACCCAGAGGCGGTTTCGCCCCTATCCCCATCGTCATTCGCGCCACCGAAGGCAGTCCCTCGAACATTTACGACGACAATGTCAGGACCGTCGAGCCATGCGTGCCACGGCCAAGTGCCGTCGCCTCGCAGGATAGTCATGTGGGATGTATCGATCATGGGTGCCAGAATAAAGGACGAAAGATAACAGGTGGATCAGAGATGATTCCCGAGCGCTTACTTGCCGCTTGTGGCGTCCACGCGCACGGTGATGCCTGTGGCGGAGTCGTAGCCGACGGAGCCGTGATCGAGCTTCGCGCTGGCGTGGATGGGGATGGATTCTGCCGCGGTGATTTGGGCGGGTGAGCACGACGGCAGGGCCAGACCAATAAACCCTGCCGCCGTGCCTATGCAAAGCAACCATGCAGTCACTTTATCCGTGGCGGCAGCCAATCCGCCCAGAGGGAGTTTGCCCAGGGCAAGGATGACCAGGCGGGAAATCACCGGGGTGGCCACCACCACCAGGGCCGCACCCAGGGATGAGGCACCAGCATTGACACCGGCCACATCGGACGGAGTGATCAGCCCCTTGGTTAGCAGGAGCGTGCCGACAGTGGCCAGCGAGGTGGCTAGATGCCGGAGCAGGGTTGGGATAGCGGCGAGGATGATGTCTTTCATGGAGTGGGATGGAGGAGGTGAGGGAGAGGTAAGCGATTGCGCTTGCTGCCCTTGTTATGCCATCCTCTTTATCTAACCCATTTGCACATCCATGACTTCAAGCACATTTCTTGGGACTCCATCTTATCCGGCGGCCGGAACCATTCCACTGAGCCTACCGTCCAGGTCTAAAATGCCCCGCGTTGGCTCACTTTCTGCTTATACTCTAACACGCTAGCCGAGTCCAGCACGATGGAGGCATTGCTGCGGCGTCCGTCCTTCCTCTGGCGGATCCCTCCGGGTTTCCAGCCGGAAAGGATGCCATCTCGGTAGAGTTTCTGGACCGTCCACTCGCTGCAACCGAGGACTTTTGACGCCTGCTTTGGGCTCATGCGGGACAACGGCTTGCGGGCCGTGCACACAACGGTGTTGTCCCCAGTGCGGGTGATATCGCTTTCCCAGATCATGAGTAATTGCTCGGCCATGCGCCACATCATAGCACACCGGCTCCGCCCGGACGCAAAAGAGCCCCGGCGCAGCCGGAACTCTGTAATGCGCGACGGTCATCGAATATCCACGGTGTAAAAATAATTTACTTTTTGTCTTGCGTGATTGGTAAAAATCTTTTACTTTTCGCCTGTCGCCGAGAGCGACGCAAAAAACAGAACCAACCAAACCACCGCCATGACCCACCTCATCAGCCAAATCGCCAATTTTGAACAATGCAACTCCGGGATTCCTAACGGACTTATCCGCGCTGCCGCTGCGGATTATGTTGCCGATGTTTGGGCAGACGGAAACGCACTTGCTACCGCCATGGAGAAAGGCCAGGTCGACTTCTCGGAAGAGGTTGCAGCCTTCAATTCCGAACTCGAAGATCTTGATTGCGAGACTCGCGCCAGCGCCGATGACCTTGAAGCCGGTCTGAAAAATTGGATGGAGGCCCGATAAAAAGAACCCATCAGAAGATAAAGCACGACTCGATTCGAAAAAACTCCCAAACACGCCCATGAAAAACACAAAATACGCCGTCAAATATCAGCTTTCAAATTGCCACACTCGACGCATCCATGATACCATGGACAGCGCTATCCGTGACCTCATTAACTGCCAAAAAACAGCGAAGTCCTGGATGCAGGACAATCAGAGCATTTACCTCGTCGTCATCGACGGCGACTCCTGGCGCGACCTGACCGAGGTCGAGATGGACGATTTTGCAAACCGTTGTTTTGATCTGGGGAGCAAGGACTAATGAGTGCCAACCAATACAAGCAACTCCGCGAGCATCTCGGCCTGACACAGGCCGGGCTGGCCTCCCGGCTGGGGGTCTCGCGGGCAACCATCAACGCCCGCGAGGCTGGGCGGTCCGCGATAACAGGCGAGGCGGCCATGGCTATCCTGGCGCTAGCACGGGCCAAATAAAAGGCCGATCGACTACCGGCTCCGAATGGGCGCAAAAGAGCCCCGGCTTTGCGGCCGGGGCTCTGTGGGGGCTGGCGATGATGGCTAGTGCGGAGGCTAAACCGCGCCAGCCCCTCGGGCCGAAATTAGAACTCTTTACCGCTGGCGCAGAAGGGATCGTAACTCTCGTCCTGAGCCGTTGGTTTCATTTCGATCAGGTGTTTCATCTCCCATATAACCATGGGTTTTGAGTCGCCTTGGTCGGCGGCACAGCGGGCAATCTCTTCCGAGCACATCGTGAGTCTGTAGATGCTCGATGGATTAACCAGCTGCGAGACGAACGATCCGTCCTTCTGGGGCACCTCGACGCGCAACAGTGGCGTGCCGAGCTGGGTATCTTTGGATACCATGCCGCCGTAACGGATATGGCCCATGAGTTCGATGACGGCCCACGCTGGGGCTTGTGCGATGGTTTCGTTTTGCATGTTATTTTGTTTTCTTTTCTGTTAGTCCGAGATCAAAACTCTTAACCGACGAGACCAGGACGGTGGGTCGTCTCATGCTCTTGAGGTTCGTTGTAGGCGGCCAGCAGAGCGTCGCCGATTGGCGTTCCACAGCCCCAATCTCCAGGCGATCCAAAGGCGGAAGAGCGAGATGTTTTGGTGGAGAGTAAACTTTCTGGTTGAGTTCCATGGAGAGTTCGATTTCCGCATCGTCCTTCGCGTACTCATAATGCCCTCTATCACTGTTGGAGTTCGCTGATGTGTATTCAATACGCCGGAGCTTTGATAAGACCTGAATGGCCGTTGTTGCTTGTGCCAACGAATCGACAGCAAACCGCCGATGGAAACAAGTGATGACATGGACGGTTTTCATTTTGCGATGGCTTTAGGGGCTTTGTACGCGGCGAGCCCAAGAGGGCCGCTGAGCACGTTCTCACAGGCGATGCGGAAATCCACGACGTCGGGATCCGGGAAGTCACAGGCGCAGGCGCTTTCGAAGAAGCGGATGAGGAGCCCGGGTGGCATGGAGGGAAGGTCCGCTGCAGCACGCCGCAACAGCGTGGCACGGAAGCGCTTCTCGCGCTCGGCTGGTACCTTGATTTCTAACGTGGCGGCAACGGATCGAACTAGCAGGCTCTGGCCCTTGAGTTCCTCATTTTTGGTAGTTATCGGTTTGGCTGACATGGTCTTTGTTTTTTGGGGGTTATTTGGTGGATTGAATGGGTAGGGCTTGGCGGATGGTTGCGCGAAGCATCATGATGGTGGCGAGCAGGGTGTGATCTGTTTCGACCAGCATTCCGACGCGGTGGAGAGCGTTATCCACCGTGCCTCGATCGCAGTCCATCACCGCCGCAATGCGGGCTGAACTCCACCCGGAAAGCGTGAGGGCCGTGATAACGGCCCACCGCACATGACAGCGCACGGTGTCCCGGCGCTTGGACATGACCTGGGCAGACGTCAGGCCGTAGCATTCCCCGGCCCGCTCAACGAGATGTAGAGCGAGGGTGGCGTCTGGGTTAGTTGGCCGGAGGGCATTGCGCCGAAGCAGCTCAGAGCGAAGATCGGACGTAGGGATTTCAGTGAGGGTATTCATGGATTTAGCAGAGAGAGCTCTGAGATAATGGTCTCCTTCAATTTTCTTTTCTGAACTGAGCAGATGAACTCGATGGCGCTTTCATATTCCTCCGAATTATCGATTTTTCGGTCTCTGGAAATACAGCCCGTGCAATGCGTGACAGATCCATCCTTTAAGGGGACCATCAGATGATAGTGATATAAGTATAACTTCATGATATGTCTTTTTGGGGATGGATCGTTAATTGCGCAGCGCACGGACGTTGCTGATGGCCTTATCGATGATTTTGGGATCCAGCGGGGAGTCTCCGGCCTCGGCATGGATCTCCAGAGCAATGGAAACGACGGTGTTCCAGAGGCCAAAAGTTTTGGCTTCGCGGATGATCTTGGCGATGGCTGAGCGAACCTCGACGGCGTCCATATCGCTCCACTGGGAGCCGAGATGCGCATGCAGCAGGAGGCCAACGCCCGAACTATCGATATCCGTCAGAGTGACCTTTGCTGCAGTGCGGTTGCGGAGCTGTTGCGCCTCTTGGCGGGCGGTGCGGATCAGGCCGTCCCAAAAAATCGGCAGCGCGAGGATAACTACGGTGCTGCGAGTTAGATTGAGGATCAACTTGACCAGGTTGAGGGTGGCCGGGCCGAAGTAATTCCCCTCGTCGATAACGATGAGACGAGGATTTTCCTTGAGATAGGTGATGAGCTTGTTTTCCGCGTTGCGAGTACTCGCCGGGAGCTGGCCGATGCCGCAGGCGTCGGCGATGGATTGCAGGGCGGCGAGATATGACGTTCGCCATGGCTCGCTCGCCTGGGCATTGGCGCAGGCACCGGGGAATTCCTCGCGGATGGCTTGGGCGATAGATGTCTTTCCGCCCCCTGTCTCTGCGAGGATGATGACGAGGCGGTTGCGGGCTTGCCCAAATGCGCAGCGAGTGGCCGCCAGGCCGATGGTGATATGTTGGAGCGGCAGCACCTCCGGATCAGCGCCCTCGGTGATGACGAGGTGGTCTTCGAGTCGGGCGAGGTCCGAGCTCAGTTTGTCGAAAACCCGGGAGTGATCGGTGGCAGAGTAGTCGCCGGTCTTGACTCTAAACCAGGTGGTTTCTGATACGGTGAGCCAACGCTTCGCGAAGGCTTTGTCGCTTTGCCCTGCCTGTAACTCGGCAAGGCGCAGGATAACGGGGTGTTGTGTTTCTATTTGCATGGTCTTGGTCTGTCGTGTTCGGTTATGGTTTGGGAGAAAAATTATTGTCTGAGATATACCTTTCTCCAGACGGCGGAGGCGAGGATATCCAGTCGCGATGCATGCTTCAGTGGGGCGAGTTGGCAGTGGCTGATGGCCTCTCGCAGATCGGGGTAGTAGTGATCCCGGCAGATATTGAGCAGGCCCTTGATCGGCGCGGTTACAAGCTCGGCTGCGCCGGGGTTTTCGAATTTTGGCAGGTCGTTCATGGCTTTCTTTCGGGTCTATGGGCGGGTTTGTTTTGGACGATGGAATGCATGGCCTTGAGGATCACGCACAAGGCCACGATGGCGATGGCAGCGGTTGATAGGAGGTCAAGGATCTCGAGTATGGGAGTGGGGGTCATGGCAAGTCGCCATCTGCGGCGTAGATGAGTTTTAGCATATCTGCGATCTGTTCCGGTCCGTGTACGCGTTCGAGCTTTTTGGGGAGAGGGGCAGGCTTAGGGGCGATTCCCAGTAGACGGGATATCTCGGCGGGGTCTGTAACGCTCTCGCCTGCGTCGCGGGGTGGGATCGGCTTGATGGATGACATGTTGCGATGCATCGGCGCGGGGGTCTTAGATTCCTCGGGAAGAGCCTCCCACATGCGTTCGCCAATAAACCGGTGAAGTCCCGGGGCGTAGGCGTGATCGTCCAGAGACCATTGCGTGCAGCGGTTCCATGCCTTGAGGGCGGATATGGCCACCGCGACCGTGGGGCGGCAGGCGGCGGGCAGGCGCTGCCAGGCTACACGGCACCGCTGCTTGCTGGATCGTTGGCGCGACATGGGCAACGCGGCATCCCACAGCAGGTCAAGCCCGCACACCGGCTCGGCCTCGCCTGCGGCGTGTGCCGCCATCTTCGCGAGCTTGGCCCGCAGGCTGCCGACTGCGGCCTCGGCATCGGCGAGCTGGCGGCGGACGCTCTCGAGGGTATGGGGTGGTTTTTTCGTCTTGGCTGGCATGGCTGGGTCTGGGGTATTTTTTTAGTCTTGGCTGGCATGGCTGATCTGCCGAGACAAAACCCGGCCAAGCCGAATCACGACATAGCGCCGGTCGGGCATAGCGCCCCAGCGAGGATTGCCAACTCCCTGATGCCACCCAAAGAATTGGACAACGATCTTAGGTACGGTGGAACCGTAGCCGTTGGAAAACTCTACTGCGTCATATCCTTTGCCAATGAGACGTGATAAAATCCAGCATGATGGATCCCGATATTCCTCGGTCTTTTCGCCGCTGTCTATCATGTCGAACCACGTCCGCTTTAGCGAGAGTCTCAGGACGGCCAGAGACAGAACAATACGAGGGCATTGAGGCTTTGGAGATTGAAGGGTCGATAGCATAGGGGAGGTCAGTGCGTGGCGATTAATAGGGACACTCGACCTCCACCCGGCTACGGCGGGCGAGGATGGCGGAAGCGGTCTCGGTGGAGTCGTCGGTGTGGCGTGCCGGTGCCTGGCGCGATGGCGGGGGCGGGACCGGCGTTCGGTCATAGTTGGCGGTGCCTGCGATCACATCGCGCTCGGCAGCGGCCACGGTCTCTCCCAGGGGACTGTGGGCCGCTTGCACGGGCGCTGCAGCGGCGCTGCCGGGTGCCGGCAAGGTCTGGACCACGCGGCGGGTTTCCTCGGCATTGTGGCGCAGTTCGGCAAGTGCCTCTGCGGTATCATCGGCATGCAGCCGCTGCAGGTGTTCCGCAGCCCTGGCGATGGCCCGGTGGTTTTTTCGAGCTTCTAACTCCTGAGCGTGATTGTCCAGTACCGCTGGCTTTTCCCGGGCGGGAAGGCTTTCCAGATAGGTGCCATCCTCAGACAGCAAATGCACGACATCTGGCCGATGGATATTGAGAACGTAGAAAATCTTGCGAGACCGAAAGGAGAGGTCCGAGCACACCAGGCTGTCGGGATGCCAGTAGGTGGTCCGCACTTTGTTGCGCTCGACCACCACTCCCTTGAGGGTGACTTCCACCCGCCCGCTACGGGATAGGATCATCGCTGCGAATGAGTCTGCGATGGGTTGCACTGTCCCGGCTCTTAGCGCGTATTCCTCCGCCGGACTCACCGAAACCTCGCGCAATTTCATCCTCACATCTTCGGGTTTTGCAGGGAGTGGCGCGGGCGATAGCTCGGCGGGGGAGGCATCATCATAGACGCTGCTGATGGATTCGGCCCCTGCCTGGTGGAAATGAATATTGCGCATCGGAGTTATAGGTTAGAGAGTTGAGACTTGCCGCCACACGCCCGGGCCGACCTCTGCCTCGGTGATCGTGTGGAAGCCCTGCATGCCGTGACCTCGATCGTTATTGTGGGCTCGTAGGTGCTCGGCGATGTGGCGCTGCAGCGCCGTGACGGTAAGAAGCGGCAGCTTCAAATCTGCAGAGGCTCCTGCCGCCATGGCGGTGAGTTTGAATTGAGCGAGCCGCTCGGCCTCGGCCTTGATGGTGCCGTCTGCATCGCGCTTGGAAGGATCTTTCACCTCGCTCTCACCCACTCCAAGATTGGCGGGCTGGTTGGCAAAGTTGTTGCCACGCTGCCCGGGGAGATGGATCAGACGACGATGCAAATTGCGAACGAAACTCTCGATCACTGCCTTGCCGTTGGCATGTCCGCTGGATTTATCGCGGGCGGCTCCGATCCAGCGCGTTCCGCCGTCCATCCCGGTGCGATGGATCTTGATGCGCCCCTCGCTGCCAGCCTCTAGCACGGCCTGTGCGGCTTGGCTGCATGCGGTGGTTCCTCGCTCGAACCAGATATGCGTCGTGTAGTCCACCCCGATGCCGAAGCCGTCTGTCTGCAATCCATGGGCAAGCAGTTCGTCCACATCCTCTGCCTTGATCGCGTTTTTAGGCTTGCACATGAAGCAAACAATCTGGCGGCTGCTCACCTCCATGAACAGATATAGCAACACGCTAACCACCCGGCCTGTCAGTTCGTCGATCGCCACCAGGTCGGCCCGGGCATCGTCCAGGGTGTAGTACTCGCATTTTCGCAATTTGCTATAGTCCCGCTCCATGGTTGGCAGGTGCTTATTAGCTGCCGCGCGGCCTCTGTTTCCCATAGACCTCACGGCCTTGGTACCCATCTTGCGCACGACCGTCTTGGTGCTCCACGGGAACTCTGGCACCACAGTCGGGAGCGGGCATCCTGGCTGGGTGCGTGCCCAGTGATCCCGCCAACTGCCAATGCCCGGCAGAGACTCTCCGCCCATCCATTTCTTGGCGAGCAGCTTGCGGATGGAGGCTCCTTCGATCCCGTTGCCGTGCTTATCCCGGCCGCCTGTTTGGCCAGATGCCAGCCGCTGGATTTCCGCGCACAACTCGTCGGGCATTTGCCGCACATGGGGCGGCCGCTTGTAGTCTGGCAACAAGGCCGATGCCTTGCGGCCGGCGGAATCCCACACGTACCAAAGCCGCACCAACGTCCCTTGGCTGGCTTTGAGGGTGCGCTTTCCTCCATCCAGCGTCGAGCCTGACAGACGGGCCGCCAGATCGCCCAGCAACGCCACCAGGGAGAGCCCCTCACAACGGATCATCAATTCGATATCTCCGAATTCCCGGTGCAGGATGCATGCGCGTTCGGTTTGCCAGCGGGGGCCTTGAAGTTTCATTTTGGTTAGCGTTTGGATTTGATCAGGGCTAGAGATCGATCGTATCCGGGTCGATCTCGCAGAGGTGATCTGGGATATCGGACGGTGCCCAGTCGGTGCCGGTGAGATCCCGAAGCATGCCGTAAGCGCGGGCACAGGCCGCCTGGTGCATCTGTGGGATGGCCTTTAGCTGATCAGCCAGGGCGAGGATGTTTTTCGCCTGGACGGCAAACTCGTGCATTTCGCCTCGAAGAAACTCGAACTCGAGTTGGTGGTCCGGCGTGGGAGGCGGCAATTGCGGTGCCACCAGCTCGGCCGCCATGTCGCAGAGGATTTTCAGATTCAGGGGCCCGACGCGCCGGTGTTGCGCAAGGGCCTCGGCAACATCCTCCTCAGAGGCCGTGTGGTCCAGGGCAAGGCCCTTCAGGGCGTTCATGTACTTGTAGGCCGTGGCTTCCTTGATCCAGGGGACCTCGCGTTTCAGCCAGCCGGAAAATCCGCCTGTTTCGGAAACCGACTCACGCGTGAGTCGGTTGTTAGGTTTTCTACCCCCTCTAGAATTGGCAGACTCAGGGATCGCGAAAACCGTGTGAGCACGGAGGAAATGGAGACCCATTTTGACGCGGGGTTCCAGGGTGATGGCCAAAAACTGGGTCTCATGCAGGGCGATGATTCCCCGGTAAACATCCAGCGATTTTTTCGCGGCCAGCAACTCCACCCAGCCCGGGGACTGGGCGTACGGATCGGGCTTGGGCTCGTACGAGCTCAGCTTGGCTGCCAGCGGCTTGATCCTAGAGACTCGCTGCCGGTCGGCCGGTAGCGCCCTCTCATTGGCGAGGGCGGCGCGTAGGGCCTCGATGTCTTCGGGGGTGCCCGTCATCTGTTTGATATGGCGGGTCATGTCATCCAATCCCGCATCGAGCAGCCAGCCGACTAGCGGGGATTTTTCTTGGAGTTTCGGCATGATATCAGATTTTTGAGAGACCAATTAGAGCGGCGAGAGCGGCGGCGCATGCCACCAGCACGATGATTTGGAACCCGTCATTCCGCCGGCGGCGGTAACGGTAACGGTTGGCATGGGCGGGACGGGCAATCAGCCCGAGTGCGATTCGGCGGCGAGTTTCGGTGGTAATGGAGGGGCTCATGGTGTTCTTTCCTTATGTCTTATGTCTCGAAGTATTCAGGGCTTCCCGGCCAACATCCGTACCGTCTCGGATCGAACATGGAGGGTGGATTTCCAGAGGGACGCGAGGGCCAGAGCATGGCTTTTCGTGAGCGGGTTTTCGGTCGCTGCGGCAACCCGTTTCCAGTAGGCGCAATTCTCGATCGCCTCATCCAATTGCTCCTGTCTCCAGGCGGCGGAATTGAGAGGGGAAGCGACGGCTTTGCCGACGTATTTGCTAGGCGTGGTCTTGGCTGTTGGGGGCATGGTATGTGTGGTCTCGGGTGAGATTGAGCAGGGGGAAAAAATCGCGGAGCGAGAGGCCCCGGCGGGTCATCTCGGCATAGCACTTGGCGAGTGCCAGACGCTCATGCCGCTCCACCTCTGCCACGCTGATTTTCAGCGCCCGGGCAACCTGCGACCGGCTCTTTCCTGGCACCAAGCGGGAGGCCGGAGAGGCGGCCGGAATCGGGGGGATTTCTGGAGGCTGTGGCATGGTCTTTTACGGGTAGATTTTTCAGGCGTCCTCGGTGCCCTCGGGCGCGGAAATCGGGATCGAGTAAAACGACAGCTTTCGTGTCTTGTGCGCCAGGTCGCGCTCGGTTCGGTTGAGGATGTTTACTCCCCGCTTGTGCCTTAGCTCATCCACCCGGCTATGGACGTTGTATGAGCCGCTAACGGCGACCAATTGAGGCATCGGAACCCACCCACCGGCAGCGGCTTCCAGAGTGGCGAGAATGATGGCGTTTTGAGTTTCCATGGTGGATAGCGTTAGGGGGTTTCGGCGATGGGAATGGCGGCGTCGGCGGCAAGCTCTTCCAGCATTTTTTCGCTGATCACCCGCAGCCAATCGGCGGCCGCCCGGACCCCCTCTGGACGGGTCGTTAGTTGGGCCAACTCTGTGGCTAAGGAGAGGTCTTGGAGGAGTTCGGTGGAGAGTTTCATGGGGTTCTAGATTCAGGTGCCTTTCTGCAGGCGGATAAATTCCGGATTACGCTTTAGCCAGGCCTGCCAGGAAGCCATCAGGACGGCACTCTTCCGGTCTCCGATCAGAACACGGTGCAGGTGCGACCGGTGAACTCCAAGCTCACTGGCGGCCAGGGAGGAACCGGGAAATCGGCATCGGTGATTGGTGCTCTGGTGAGGCGGAATTTTCATGCTTGCAGGAAGAACTGTTTTTTGGTTCTTGGTGCGTCGTCCTCGCGTGTCGCGGGCGACGCACAAAGATTTACCGAAAACGATAAGCGAAGCAAGAATTATTTATCAAAAGTGACAACTTTTTTTCAAAGGCTGGAAATAGCATTAACTGAAAAGGGAAAGTCCAAGTCGGCACTAGCTGACCATTTGGGTATGGCTCTAAGCGGAATTAGCCGTTGGAAAGATTCATTGCCACGCGCTGAAAGGGTTCAGGAGATTACCTCATGGCTTAACGTTTCCGGTAAATGGCTGATGACCGGTGAAGGAGCGATGCACCCTATTTTAATTGGTCAGAAAAAGCCTGGGGATGTAATTAGAGAAACAGAAGTTAAGGAAATTTGCCCGCCATCTGAAAATAAACCGTCAGATAGGGACGAGATTCATCGTCGGATGGATTCCATGGAGAAGGCTATGGAAAGGGTAGAAAAAGAATTGGGTGAGATGAGAGACATGATGAAGCTGATGAATCACGCGCTCGTGACGTTATTGGCCAAGGCCCAGGCCGATGAAGGGATAGGTCTTACATCTACGACAGCAGGGGGCGATTTGAAAAATGATCCTGGAAGCGATCCCGCCGTCGGCAGATCCCCACGATTAAAAAAAGCTGTTAATGATGGACTAAAGAACCGAAGTCGAACGGATGAGCGAAGATCTATCGAACGAAGAACTGCACAGTTGAAGACCTGAAGAGTCGGAGAATCACGCTCTGAAGGCGGATAGCGATGCTTGACGTTCCGGTGAATTAGGCAAGAATACCAACCAACCCCAAAACATCCCAGAACCATGCCCCCCCTGCGCTTTAAGAATCCAGCAAACGGCTACATTGTCCAAATTGATAGTCCAGAGTTATGGTCCTTCCTGTTTGGTCCGTTATATTTCGCGGCCAAGGGAGTTTGGAAGGTATTGGCAATATGTTTCATCGCGGCTGTTCTCACCTTGGGAATATCCATCATTGTCCAAATCTTTGTGCTTCCTATATTTTCAAGGGAGATTTTCGAAAAACACTTCCTTATGTTGGGTTGGACGGATGTGACGGATGAACCGGCGGGCCGGGTTTCCACGAAGCCGGCGGCCCAAGCGCCCCCCCAGCGTCAAGCTCCCGTCAAATCCCTATTCTCAACCAAGCAGACTGGCATTGGAGTGGGGGAAGATGGAATTCCGACGTACAAATTGTAAGCGAAGAAAAAAGCCACTCATCCGTGGCCATGTTATGCTGGAGTACAGAACTGAACCCTCATGCACCTCTTCTGCAACCGGCCTGCAACTCCCCTGCGGGCCGGTTTTTTCTTCCTCGGATTTATTCTCAAATCTTTGTCCCTCCTCTCATTTCGGCCCGATTTTCTCATTTCTGCCCTTTCCCCCGTCCCTTCCCTCAAACCCCTTATTTTCGCCCTCTTTCCCCCTCTTTCGCCCATTTTCGCTCTTTCTCATTTCCCGTGTCCCTGTTTGTCACCGACCCCGAGGACGCCGACAGCGTGTTGGTGCTGTGCCGCAGCGCCCAGCGCCGACTCAAGGAAGCCGCGATGATCTCCACTGCGGAGCAACGCTTTTTAACCGACTCTGGCCGCTTGCAGGCGAGGATTGCCAAGGGCAAACTCAAGCGCGAGGCCCTCA
>Ga0118677_10002984_pt1 | contig 33011 bp, 24 predicted proteins | sample AliMusrvi5mmetaG_FD_86154 | JGI IMG/M metagenome (GOLD analysis project Ga0118677, IMG submission 86154) | reverse complement strand
TCCTGCCAGAGTCTGTCGTGCGGCGCATCCTGCCCCCGCTCATGAACGGCTATGGCACCCTGTTGCTCGCGGGCGGCGCAGTGTATTCCTCATGGCTCTTCCTGCGCAAGCAGATATTGCCTAACCGCGTGCTGGGCAACGTGTTTATCGCGGCCGGCGGATTATTGCCTGCGGCCGGCGGAGCGCTGATCAAGCTGGCCGAAACCATCCCGGCGCTGAGTGACTCCGCATCGGTTTTCAAGTACGTGGGCATCCTCGGCGGCGTGGTGTTGCTGTTCATCGGTTTCCAACTGGCTGTTACAGGCGCACCCACGCCGGCGACCTCAACCCAGGGGAAACCCGTCGCGACGAGTTCGGCCACCGAATGAATTCACGGCTGACATGCCGGATTCATTCGCGGGGACTGTGACTGTGGGTCGCAGGGCGGAAAACGGGCAGATGCCCGACTACCTGTGATCACGGAGAGAGCCGAGAAATCGACCACAGATAGCAGGGCATCTGCCCGTTACACGACCAGCGGGGCGTCGTTCCCGCTAGTCGTGCAACTTCACCATGAAAGCGCTCGTATTCACCATCCTACGCAGCCCTGATGACAGGCAGATGAAACTGATCCTGTCCCGCAGGTACAATACAAGCGTGGCGCCATCGTTATGGCACGCGCGCTCAAACGTCCTTTATATGCTGGCGGTGTATAGAATTGATTCAGATCAGATGTAAGCGTCTATCCCAAATGTGTATGTAAAGTTATGAACCAAGCCTTTGATCCCCTGCCAGTGGGTTGGCCGATTGATTACGCCGAGCCGGCGCCAACCGAGCCGATTGAGGACGCGCGCGGCGCCGTTGAGTATGCTCTGGCGCACCCGCTATCGTCGTTGCCGCTGACAGATTTGAGCAGCGCCGGCACGCGCGTGACGGTCGTGGTGGCCATTGCCGGCCACGAACGCGATGCCGCAAATGCCGTGATGGCGCCTGCGCTGTTGCGCGAGTTGGAACTGGCGGGTGTGCGGGACGAGGATGTCACTATTCTGATTCCCAATGTGTTGCGCCAACCCAGCACGCCGGCGCAGAAACGCCATAGCCTGGGACAGGATATCCTGGATCGTTACACGGTGGTGGACCACGATCCAACCGATCGGGGTGTTCTCAACGAACTGGGCACATACCAGGGCGTCTCATTGCAGATCAACTACCATGCCGTCGACGCGGATTTGCTGGTCGCCATTGACGTGGTCGAGCCGCATTATTACGCCGGCTACTCCGGCGGGAACAAGACCGTGTCCGTCGGTTGCGTCGGTGAGGTGACATTGAAAGAGGCGCGCGCCGTTCGCTTCCTTGAGGATACGGTGATACATCCTGCCTACACGCCAGACAATCTATCGGTGATGGTGGAGCGGGAGATCGGGCGGCGCGCCGGGCTGATGTTTGTCCTGAACGCCGTCGTGGATGTCGAGGGCCGGATGGCGTCGGTGAGCGCGGGGGCGCCCAATGCGGTGCACGATATGCTGATCCGGTTTGCGCGCGGCATCTATGAAGTGGACGTGCCGCGCAGCGATTACAACGTCATTATCGCCAGCGATGGCAAGTCCATCGCCAGCGACGGCGGTTCGAGGATGCCCACTCTGTATCATGGTAGCCGCGCCGCGATCGCCATTGGCCTCTCGCTTGAGCGGGTGTTGCTAAAGGGCGGGGTGATCATCCTGCCGGTATACTGCGGCGGCGACAGTCACATGGACGCGCGCGAGCAGCATTTCTACGAGGCGCTGTTGAGCGCAAACGACATGGATACTGTCATGCAGCAAATAGCGCATCGCGGCGTGCGCAGCGGGGATCAGCGCGCCTATATGCTGGCGCACACGATCCAGGTGCAGGGGTATCACGTCATCGTTGTGGGCGCCGATTGCGGCGATCTGGCGCGCGATTGCGGGTTGATCCCGGCGCACAACATGCTGGAAGCCGCCAACCTGGCCGAGACCATCGTCGGCAAGCGTCCGCGCGTGCTCATGCTGCCGCATGCGGCGCAGTTCGCGCCGATCAATCGCTGGCGCCCCGCGGATGTAACTCCTCAAACTCACGAAGAGGATGGTATTTACATCCGATCGATAATCAGTGACAATTAACCCCTTGGTGGCGTAGCGCTGCCAACAATATCTCATACGGATGGTTAACTCATGAAAGTCTCCTGCCTGCAAGAGAATCTGGTCAAAGGACTCAACTACGTCAGCAGAGCCGTTGCGGCGCGCACCGCCACATTGCCAGTCTTGACGCATGTGTTGTTGGCAACAGACGGCGGACGCCTGAAAATTGCCGCGACCAATCTTGAGCTTGGCATTAATTGCTGGATCGGCGCGAAGGTCGAGGACGAAGGGGCGATCACCGTCCCGGCGCGCACGTTCTCGGAACTGGTCAGCCTGTTGCCTGCGGATAGGGTTGACCTGGAACTGAACATCCGCACCCAGGCGTTGCGCATCCAGTGCGGCCGCACGGACAACAACATCAAGGGCATCGATGCGCAAGAGTTCCCGATCATCCCGGCGTTCGAGCCGGCCGGCGCCGCCTTTATCGACGCAGCCGTGCTGAAGAAGATGATTGGCAAGGTGGTATTTGCCGCGGCGACGGATGAGAGCCGCCCGATGCTCACCGGCGTGCTCACCAAGCTGGAAGAGGACAACATCATCATGGCGGCGGCAGACGGTTTCCGCCTGAGCCTGTGCAATGGCAAGTTGAAGGAACCGGTTTCAGAGCCGCGCGCCATCCTGATCCCCGCCAAGGCGGTCGCTGAAGTAGCGCGCATCCTGGGCGACCAGGAAGAGCCAGTGGCGATCAGCGTGACGCCGTCGCGCGGGCAGGTGCTGTTCCATATGCAAAACGTCGACGTGGTGGCGCAGCTGATCGACCAGCGCTTCCCCGATTACCAGGGCATCATCCCCAAGCGCCATGACACGCGCACCATCGTCAGCACCGCCGACTTGCTGAAGGCGTGCCGGCAGGCTAGTATCTTCGCGCGCGAGTCCTCCGACACGATGCGCCTGAAGATCACGCCAACCGACGATGTCGAGCCGGGCAAGGTGACGATCTCGGCGCGCGCCGACGAAACCGGCGACAACGAAAGCCAGCTTGAGGCCAACGCCACCGGCATCGGCGTGGAGATCGCCTTTAACGTGAAGTACCTGATTGACGTGCTATCGGTCATCGACGCGCCGCAGGTCGCCCTCGAAACCACCGCGGCGAAGAGCCCTGGTCTGCTCCGGCCGGTCGGCGACGACAGCTTTCTGCACGTCGTCATGCCGATGCATCTGCCGAGATAACGGAGAGATTGGAGATTGGGGAATGACCCGCATTGTAGAGACGATGCATTTTGTCCACCGAAACCATGCGGGTCGTCACTATTCTCTCGCTTGTCGGCGCGCAGCGCTCTCGTCAATGACGGCGACGCCTTTCGTCTGCATAGTGAGCAGAATCACATAATCGAAACGAGGCTCGACCACGACTTCAACTACCACACTTGGCGTGACGATTAAGGTATGTGACTCGCGCAGATATACCAGAAGTTGGCTTAGATTGCTGCTACTTCGGCCTTAAAATAAGGCGGCGCATATCTGACAATAGGAAGCGATTCATGTCCAAACCAGACCTTTCCTTTGATCCACGACCAATTCTGGCGATCACGCTGGGCGACCCCGCCGGCGTTGGCCCGGAGATCATCGTCAAGGCGTTGCGACACGCGGCCATCTACGAGGTCTGCCGTCCGCTGGTGATCGGCGACCGGCGCATGCTGGAGCGCGCCGCTGAATGGGTGGGCGCAGGGGCGTTGAACATCAGGACGGTGACGCATCCCGCCATGGGCAGTTATGGCCCGGATGAGGCGACGCTGCTCGATCTCGCCAATGCCGCGCCGGACGAGTGCCCCATCGGGCAGATCAGCGCTGCGGCAGGACGCGCAGCGGTCGAGTACGTGTTCGCCGCCTGCGATCTCGCGATGGCTGGGAGCGTGGGCGCTGTCGTCACCGCACCGTTGAACAAGGCCGCGATGAACCTGGCTGGCTTTCACTATGCCGGCCACACCGAGTTGCTGGCCGAGCGCACACATGCAGGCAAAGTCAGCATGTTGCTGGTGGGGCCAAAGCTGCGCGTGGTGCACGTCAGCACGCATGTCGCGTTGGAGGAGGCGATTCGGCGCGTCACGCCGGAGCGCGTGGGCGAGGTAATCGACCTGGCATATCGCTCCTGTCAGGCGCTCGGCATCGCGCAACCGCGCATTGCGGTTGCAGGGTTGAACCCGCATGCGGGCGAGGGCGGGCTATTTGGCAACCAGGAGGAAACGGGCATCGTCCCGGCCATTCTGGCCGCCCGGGCGCGCGGGTTGGACGTGACCGACCCACAACCACCCGACACCGTCTTTTTGCGCGCAGTCAAAGGCGAATACGATATCGTGGTGGCAATGTACCACGACCAGGGTCACATCCCGATGAAGTTGCTGGCCTTTGACGACGGCGTCAACGTCAGCATGGGGCTGCCGATCATCCGGACGTCGGTCGATCATGGCACGGCCTTCGACATCGCCGGCAAAGGCATCGCGCGCGAAGACAGCCTGCTCGCCGCCATCACCGTCGCGATCCAGATGTCCGCCGCGCGCAATCTCCAATCTCCAATCTCCAATCTCTAACCCGCATGCCCACACGCTCCATTCTTCTGCCTTATGGCGACGAGACGTTGACTGTAAACGTCCCGGCGCGCAACATGTTGGCGGTGCTGTCACCGCGCGAGACGCCCACGTGCGCCGACGCCAGAGCAGAGATTCGGCGCGCGCTCGCGACGCCGATCGGAACTGCACATCTCGTTGACGCGGCGCGCGGCAGCAAGCGGGTAGTGATCGCAGCGGACGACCTGACCCGCCAGACGCCAGTAGACATCATCATCCCCGTTCTGCTCGATGAGCTCAATCGCGCCGGCGCGCGGGACGAACAGGTGACGGTGCTGATCGCGCTTGGCACGCACCGCTACATGACGCCGGCTGAGATCATGGCTCACTTCGGCGCCGAAGTGGTTGGGCGCGTCCAGGTAATCAACAACCCGTGGCAGGACCCGGCGCAACTGGTTGATCTTGGCACGACCCCGAACGGCACGCCCGTGCGCGTCAGCCGCATTGCACTCGAAGCAGACTTTCTGATCGGGCTTGGCAGCATCGTCCCGCATCACATCCCCGGCTACTCCGCCGGCGCGAAGATCATTCAGCCTGGCGTGTGCGGCGCGGTCACGACCGGCGCGACCCATTACCTGAGCACGCGCGCGCCCCGCTCGTATCTTGGCACGGTCGAGAACCCGGTGCGCGCCGAACTCGAACACATCGCCGGGCTGGTGGGACTGAAGTGCATTCTAAATACGGTGCTTGATCACACCGGACGGCTGGTTGAGGCGTTCTACGGTGATTTCGTGCAGGCGCATCGCGCCGGTGTGCGACGCGCGGCAAAGGTGTATGGCGCACACGCTCCCGGCACAGCTGACATCGTGATTGCCGGTTCGCATCCATGCGATATCGAATTCTGGCAGGCGCATAAATCGCTGTACCCCGCCGAGATCTGCGTCAAACCCGGCGGAAGCATCCTCGTCGTCGCGCCATGTCCGGAGGGCGTGTCGGTGATGCATCACGACATGCTGCAATACACTGCTATGTCATCCGAGCGCATTGATGGGTTGATCCAGTCTGGCGCCATCAGCGATGTGGTTTCTGCAGCGGTGGCGCTCGCATGGGCCAAGGTGCGCGAACATGCGCCGGTGAGCCTGGTGAGCGGCGGCATTCCGCGCGAGGATGCGCTGGCGCTTGGTTTCACACCGTTTGACAGCGTCGAGGATGCACTGAACGCAGCCATGCGCCGGCATGGGCCGGACGCGACGATCAGCGTGCTGACCCATGCGCCGGAAATTCTGCCGTTGATGTGATGGCAGTGCTATCCATCATCGCCGACGATCTGACGGGTGCGTGCGACACGGGCGCGGGATTTGCGCGCGCCGGGCTGCGTGTGCTGGTGGCGCTTGCCGTCGATATGCTCCACGGACGCGACGCGGCCTTAGTCGATGGCGATGTGATTGTTTACAACACAGAGAGTCGCTATCTGCCTGTAGCACAGGCCACAAACGCCGTTATACGCGCAGCGCACAACATTACAGACCGGCTAAAGCCTCGGCCTCCAGAATCTCCAATCTCTACTCTCCAATCTCAAGTCAGCAACCGGATAAAGCCTCGACCTCCAATCGGTGACGCGTGGGTGTACAAGAAGATCGACTCGACATTGCGTGGGCATCCGGGCGAGGAACTGGCGGCGCTGATGGGTGCGCTCAATGTCGTCTGTGCTTTGGTCGCCCCCGCATTTCCCGCGCAGGGGCGCGCGACAATCGACGCGCAAGTAAGGGTGAATGGTCAGCCACTGGCGCAGACGCCCTTCGTGGCAGAAGCAGGAAGCGGCGACCTCCGCGCAGTCTTTGGCGGACAGGGGTACCCCGTTCATGCGATTGGGCTCGCTGATGTGCGACAGGGTAATGCCAGGCTTGCCCAACGGCTGGGAGAACTGCGCGACATCATCATCGCGGACGCAGAGACGGATGCCGACCTCGCGGGGCTCGCAACTGCCGCACAGAGTTGTGGAGTCAGAGTGTTGTGCGGGTCGGCGGGTCTGGCGTTCGCCTTGTCTCAGTTGTTGTACACCGGCGTCCCGCGCACTGAAATCGTCCAGCCATGCGGACCAGTGCTGGTCATCGCGGGCAGCCGCAACCCGGTCACGTTGCGCCAGATCGAGGTCGCGCTTGAATATGGCGTCTGTGTGATCCCTGTCCCAACAGAACCTGCGTGTGATGAGACGACGGAGGCAGAGCGGGCAGGAAGGATAGGAAGGGCAGAGGCAAGCCCTGCCCCTACAGACGCGGCGCACTGGGCGGCCGAGACCATCAGCGCAGGGCGCGCTGTGATCGTGACCACCGCTGGGTCGCCTGAGTCACCGCTGGGCAAGGACGTGATCGCCGACCGCCTCGGGGCTGTGGCGGCTGCGGTGTTGGCGCGTGTCACGCCAGGGGCAGTGGTGCTGACAGGCGGCGACGTTGCAACCGCCGTCTGCACAGCACTTGGGGCGCAATCGCTGGAATTGTGCGGCGAATTGCAACCCGGCATTGCTTTCGGGCGGCTCGCGGACGGCCCCTATGCGGGGTTGCAAGTGATCACCAAGGCGGGCGGGTTCGGACGCGCAGAGTCGCTATGGGAGATCATCGGAGAGATTAGAGAATAGAGATTAGAGAGTAGAGAATGGGGACTCGTGGCAATCTCCAATCTCCAATCTCCACTCTCTAATCTCCTCTTTCTACGCCTGTGCAATCATGCCCGTCAGCTTCGTACCGGCCGCAAACGCCTTTGCCAGAAATTCACGCTCATCGCTGATGCCCGAACGGTGCATGTTCGACTCCATGCTGACGCATTTCTTGTAAGATGATGTCGCCAGCAAACGCGCGAGGCGTTGCCAGTCCACAGTGCCGGTGAAGGGGAGGTTGTGCTGATCGCCATTGCCATCGTTGTCGTGCAGATGCACGGCAATCAAACGATCCTTGAGCATTTCCAGTTGATCGAGTCCGTTGTCCATCAGGTTGCTGTGCCCGCAGTCAAAGCACAGACCCAGATACGCGGAGTCATACAACTCGAACAGCTTATGAATGCCGCGCAGGCTGTCGACCGTCGTGTTCTCTATAGCGATACGCACGCCTTGCGCGCGCGCGTAGGGCTCAAGCGCGTCCAGCGACTTGCGCAATTGCAGCCATCCGGCGTTCTGCTCAATCGGTTCATCCAGATTGGACGGGATGTGCATGACGATGACATTTGCGCCGCTGCCCAGCGCAGCCGCCATGGCGATGCGGTTCTTCACCAGTTCCACGCCGGCGAGTCGCTCATACTCTCGCAGGGATGCCCAGTTCTTCTCGCTTCCATCCGAGGCGTGGATGTCAAGCAGTTTCAGGTGATACTGGTTCAACCACTCGCCGATCTGTGCGACCTCGCTCTTCAGATACAGGAAATCGGTGTTCCAGTGGTGGCACCAGTGCACGTGGGTAAACCCAGCTTCGGCGATCAGGCGCAGATAGGGCTCCGGGCTGCCGGTGTCGCGCGCGTAGTCCGTGGTAATCGAAAGCGTTGTCATGCGGCAATTAAACCACGGGCGCCACGACGCTGCTGATTGCGCAGGGGTCAGGGCAGCAAGACGACCCTGAAGCCATATCCCTTGTGCGCCTGCGATACGTCATCGGCGCCGCGGAAGGCGCTGCGCACATAGCTGGCGTCATTCAAAAAGGACCCGCCACGCAGCACGCGATAGGCTACACCGTTTGGCGCGAGCAGTTCGCGCCCATCGCGCGGGTCATACGGGTAGGAGTAGGGTTGGCCTTTTGCATCGCTGTACAGCGTATTTGTCCATTCCCACACGTTGCCGGCCATGTCGGCCGCGCCATACGGGCTATCGCTGCGCGGGTTGTAATTACCCACAGGCGACGTGTCCTTGATCTGCATGTCGTAGTTGAGCAAAGCGCTTGATGGGGGTTGATTGCCCCACGGATACAACCGGTCGCCGGTTGAGCCTGTCGATGAACCGCGCGCGGCTTTTTCCCACTGTGCCTCGGTCGGCAGCCGCACATCCCGTCCGCTGGTCCGGCTCACCCATGCACAAAATGCACTGGCATCAACCCAACTGATCGGAGTAGCGGGGTGATTGGGTTTCCCCGTTGTTTTGTCGGCCAGCCACGCGGTGGGCGTGTATCCTGTGGATTGGACAAATACCGCAAACTGCGCGTTCGTTATTTCGTATTTGGCAATGTAGTACTCAGCCAGAGTAACCTTGTGCTGTGGCTTCTCATTGGGCTCGGCCTGTGGGTCGGCATCGCTGCTGCCCATCAGAAAATCACCGGCGGGGACGCGCGCAAGCTCTATCGACACGCCAGGCGCAGGGGTCAGCACCAGTGCAGGCGCCAGGGTCGCGGTCGGGATCGGACTGCTATCGAGCCCCGTTGCCCCGACCGGCGTCTCCGTCAGCGGCGCGGGGGTTGGACTCGGCGTGACTTTCAGGCGCGGGCGGGTGGGCTCAATCGTGCGCGACAGAAACTCAACTGTGCTTGCGGCGTCCGTCATCTCCATGAACGGCCCGAAGGTCCACCCGGCTTGCGAGATGAAGACAGCCGAGCCAATCCCCAGACCACCGCATAACAAGAGGGTGATCAGAATGGCGAGCGCAGTCCTGCCCCGCCGTGGGGGTGGAGGTTGATCCAAACCGCGCAACGAAGCATCCGATGGCGCAGATGGATTGCCCGAACCACCCTCACTGGATGCGGACTGCGCAGGCGCACCTGCGCCCAGGAACCCGGCATTCGCGATCGCCCCGATCACGCGCGGCGCAGGCAAGCTCCATGCGGCGCGATCGCGCAGAAGTTTGCCGACTTCGGCCGCATCGCGCGGGCGCTGGCGCACATCCTCGTCCAACATGCGCGCCAGCAATTCGTCGAGCCAGGCGGGAATATCGGGGCGCAACTTGGACGCCCTGATGCCCGGTCGCAGGTTGCGATGGACATGCCCGGTGAGTATCTCGAACAGGATCAGCCCCAGGGCATACACATCCGACGCCGGGGTGATAAAGTTCGACGACGTTTTTTGTTCCGGGCTCATATAGGCGGGCGTCCCGGGATGTGGCATGTGAGACTGGCGCAGTTGCAGGCGCGTGATGGGTTCGTTGGGAAGCTGCGCCAACCCCAGGTCGGCCAGCTTTATATGCCCGTCTGCATCGAACAAGAGCTTACTTGGTTTGAGGTTGCGATGGACAATATTCTCGGCATGGATCACTGCCAGCCCATCGGCCGTTTCCTGGATGATCCGGATGCCGTCCTCGATAGACATTTTCCTGCCCTGCTGCGTCAGCGTCTGCAACCGATCTGCCAGACTGCCGCCCGACGCACACTCCATGACGAGCACAAGCGTATCGGCGTCCTTGTCCAACCCATACACCTGCAGGATATTGGGGTGGCGGTATATCTCACCCAGCTTCACCTCTGTCTGGAACCGGCGCCTGTATTCGCTGAACACCGCCGTGCCGTTCTCCGACGCCTCGCGCTGCACCACCCGCAACATACGAGCGGGCTGCAACGGCGCGCCCCTGGTGCAATACAGCGATGTGTGTGCGCCTGCTGAAAGCACGGCGTCGATCTGGTATTTACCCTTGAACAAGGACTGGCCTGTCTTGAGTGGCATTCTTGCCGCGTTGATCATATTAATTCGCTGGTGCTGGCGGAATCGGCGCAACGACAACCCTGAAACCAACACCTCTGCTGTCATACCCGGGAATAAAACGGTAACGTGTGGCGCACCGTATAACCGCATGCGTATTGTAAAACGATCCGCCGCGTAACACCCGTTGAACACTACCGGACGCTTCAGGATTCTCCCGCCCATCGGTCAGCGTGTAAGGGTAGGCGTACTGTGCATGCGTCGTATCGCCCCACAGAGTGCTTGTCCACTCCCACACGTTGCCAGCCATGTCGGCAACGCCGTACGGGCTGTCACCAGACGGGCTGTGTGCGCCGACCGGTTCGGTGTCGGTCTTGCCAAAGTTTGACCGGCTGGGATCGGGCGATTCATTGCCCCATGGCCAGACGCGCCCATCGATCCCGCGCGCGGCCTTCTCCCACTCGGCCTCGGTGGGCAGGCGCACAAGCTCTTCGCCACCGATCCGCCCCTCGGCTCTCCACACCCCGGTCAACCACTCACAAAATGCGCGCGCGTCGCGCCAGTTCACTACCACGGCGGGATGGTTGGCGCGTTCGGGCTTGCGCGCCTCAGTCCAACGCCATTCGCGCCCCGTGGCTGTCACAAATCGCAGGTAGTGAGCGCACGTGACCGGGTGCTTGCCGATGCGGTACGTCATCAGCATGACCTCGTGCTGCGGTTTCTCGTCGTCGGCAGCCAGCGCATCGCTGTCCGCGCTGCCCATCAAAAAGGGCCCGGTCGCAATCCGGATCAAATCGAGCGCCATGACCGTGGCGGCGACGCTGGGAGGTGAGACGGTTGGCGCGGCCTGAGGGCGTTCCGGCTCCACTGGCGCGGCGACAGATGTCAAGGGCGCGACCGTCGGCGCATTGCCAGGCGGCTTGACCAACCACGCGGGCGGTTCGTCTGTCGCCCCGTCAACCACTCGGCCGGGCGGATCGGTTGCTTTGAGTTGCGCTGTTTCCATCTGGATTGCCGGCTCGCTGGGAACGACATTCGCAGGCTCCGGCCGCAACGCAGCCGCGACCTCGGCGCCGTCCCATGGGCGATCCTGGGGTTGATCCGCCAGCATCCGCCCCACCAGATCGTCCAGCCATACAGGCGTGATCGAGCGCAGACTGGACGCGCGCGTCCCGGGCCGCACGTTGCGGTAAATGCGCCCGGTCAGCATTTCAAAGAGGATCAGCCCCAGTGCGAATACGTCCGATGTCGGGCTGAGATAGTCGGAGCTGTTTTTCTGCTCCGGGCTCATATAGGCAGGGGTGCCCGGATGGATCACGCCGACCTGACCCACCTGCGACAACATGCTGATGCCGCTGGGAACCTGCGCCAGTCCCAGATCGCTCACCTTGGCGCGTCCCTGCGCATCGAACAGAATATTGCTGGGTTTCAAGTCGCGATGCACCACGTCCAGGGCGTGGATCGCAGCCAGCCCCTCAGCCACTTCGCGCGCAATCCGCACACATTCACTCACCGACATCATGCGCCCGCCCTGGCGCAGGGTCTGCAACCGGTCTGCCAGGCTGCCGCCGGGCGCGTATTCCATCACCAGCACAACGTGCATCCCGTCCTGGCCAAAGTCGTGAACCTGGATGATGTTCGGGTGGTTGAGGCGCGCGCCATACTGCGCGCCGGCCTGGAAGCATTGCTGAAATTCGTAATAGGAGGTCGCATCGCCCGGCAGCACCTTGACCGCGCGATAGACCAGCAACTCGGTATGTAGCGCGCGGTAAACCTCGGTCGATGAGCGCGCGCCCAGACCGATCAGTTCTTCAACGCGATATTTACCGAGTATGATGTCACCCGCTTGCAATGTCATGGGACTCGCCCTGACGCAACGGTATTTCTGCTTAGAATTATTACGTCAAGTGTATTTATAAGGCATCACCGACCCATTATCAATACGAGAAATACACGAGTTTTCTCAGAAAACCGGGGCCCAGTCCAGCGGTGGCTCGCGTGTTTCGGCTGGATCGACTTGTGCCGGAGCGTCCTGAGGCGTCAATGGGGGCGCAGGAGTCAGGTCGCCGGCATCAGGCGCATGGGCGGACGGCTCGACCGGCTCCCATGACAGAGGACACTCCGGACGCGGTACGGCATCGCCGGAGTTTTCGTGGCGCAACAGATTTGCCGTCTCAACTCCATCCCACGGCCGGTTATCGGGCTGGTCCACCAGCATGCGCGCGACCAGATCATCCAGCCAGATCGGGATGCTCGCGCGCAACGATTGGGGACGGGCGCCGGGGCGCACATTGCGATACACGCGCCCGGTCAGCATCTCAAACAACAGCAGCCCAAGCGCGTACACGTCCGACGGCGGGCTGAGGTAGTCGGTGGTGCGGCGTTGCTCCGGGCTCATATAGGCAGGCGTGCCCGGATGCCGCCAGCCAGCCTGGCCGACCTGCGAAAACATGCTGACTCCGCCGGGCAATTGCGCCAGCCCCAGGTCGGCCAGTTGCGCCCGCATGCCATCGGCGTCAAACAGGACGTTGCTGGGTTTGAGATTGCAATACACCACGTCCTGGTTGTGAATCGCCCCCAGGCCGTCGGCAATATCGAGCGCGATCAGCACACACTCGTCAATGTTCATCAGCCGCCCGTCCAGCCGCAGGTTCCACAGACGATCCGCCAGGTTGCCGCCGGGCGCATAGGCCATCGCGAGGATCAACAAATCGCCGTCATGCCCAAAATCGCACGAGTGCACAACGCGCGGATCATTGATCCGGATGCCATATTGCGCGCCGGCCTGGAAACGGCGGCGGTACTCCTCGATTGCAGCCGGCTGAACCCCCGGGATATCCTCGGGCGTGACCTTCAGCGCGCGCACCTGGCGCGTGGTCATGTGCGTGGCCTTGTACACCACGCTGAAGGCGCCCTGGCCGATGACCGCATCCACCTGATATCGGCCATACGGCGTGCCAAGGTTCAACTGGTCAATCAGAAGCGCCATCGGCTTGCCTGTGGGCTATTAGTCCTCCGCGTACGCAAACAAGCCGCTCAACGACTCGCGCGTGTAGTTGCGCGCAATGGCCTCGCCGAACACCGGCGCGACTGAGAGCACCGTCATGTGCGGCAGTTGCTTCTCCGGCGGGATCGGCACCGTGTCGGTGGTGACGATCGAGGTGATCTGCGGAATATCGGACAAGCGCTCGACGGCGCGCCCGGTAAAGAGGCCGTGCGTGCAGATTACGGTGATTTCCTGGATGCCCTTCGACAAGAGCAACTTCGACAGTTCCACTACCGAGCCGCCAGTCGCGATTTCATCATCGTAGATCAGCGCGCGATGGAAGCCGTTCACATCCTGACCCACCAGCCCACGAATGATCACCTCGCTGTCAGAGATGCGCACCTTGTCGGCGGTGGCGACATTCAGACCCAGATCCGCCGCAAAGCGGGCGGTCGGCTTGGCGCGCCCCAGATCCGGCGCGACGACGATGGTGTCGTGCTTGCTGTAATCCAGTTCGCGGAAGTATTTTACAAACGTCGGGCGCGAGGTAAGCGGGTCCGTGGGAATGCCAAAGAACCCCTGGACCTGCGGCGAATGCAACGTCATCGTCAGGACGTGCGTCGCGCCCGCCGTCTTCAATAGATCGGCGACCAGCCGGGCTGTGATCGAGATGCGCGGGGCGTCTTTTTTATCGGAACGGGCATACGAGAAATACGGGATCACCGCGTGCACCTCGCGCGCGGCGGCGCTACGCGCGATATCAAGCATCATCAACAACTCCACCAGGTTGTCGCTCACGGGCGGGATGAGCGATTGCACGATAAACACAGTGCGCCCGCGCACAGGCAAACCCAGTTGTACGTACAGGTTGTCATTGCTGAAACGAGAGAATCGGGAGGGATCGAGCGGACAGGAGAGATGCGCGGCAATACCTGCGGCTAGCGCAGTGTGCGACTGGCCGCTGAAAATTCGGACGTCATTTGGGTCTAATGCAGTAGTCATGAAAACTCCACTTCTTCACGAATGTTTACTTAGTTTAGTACAATCCTCGTGATGATGACAGTCACACTACGCATCTGGCGAACCAGCAACGTTTTTGTCGATTTCACAGTCACTGTTCCCGCTGGCGGCACTGTGATCGACGCCATCGAGCGCGTATTTGCTCAGCCGGAGACAGAGCTGGTGTGGCGGCATGCCTGCCACCATGCGTCGTGCGGCTCGTGCGGTGTGCGCATCAACGGCGTTGAAAAGCTCCCCTGCGTGACGCCCTTGGCCGATTACCCTTCAGGCAAGCCGATCACGCTGCAACCGTTGGCGCATCTGCCGCGCATCGGCGACCTGGTTGTAGACTTCGCGCCGTTCTTCGAGCGCATGCAGGCGGTGGGTATGCCGATCATTCGCGCGGATGAGACGGTGCAGGCGACGACCGGGGTTGCGCTTGATAACCGGCAGGACATGCGCTTCGAGGATTGCATCGAATGCGGCTTGTGCGTGTCGGCCTGCCCTGCCATGGCGAACCCCCGCTTCCTTGGCCCGGCGGCGCTCGCGGCGGCAGAGCGGCTGGTGCAGGAGCCGCGCGGCGCCGACCTCGGAGCACTGCTGCAACTGGTGGATTCAACCGCGGGCGTCTGGTCGTGCCGATCCTCGTATCAATGCACCGCGGTGTGCCCATCGGGCGTCGACCCTGCCGGGGCGATCATCCGGCTGCGCAAAAGTCTGTGATGGGCGGCGCGCGCATACATCGGCTAAAATAGCGCCTGTTCAACCGTTAGCTATAGCAAAACTCAAAACATGATAGACGTAAATGACCTGCGCCGCGGCTCAGCCTTCGAGCTGGATGGCGATCTTTTTAAGGTTCTCGAATATTCGCACAACAAACCGGGGCGCGGCAACGCGACCATCCGGGTCAAAGTCATTAATCTGCGCAACGGGGCGCAGTTTGAACGCACCTTCCAGTCGGGGGGGCGCGTGCAAGACATTGAGCTTGAGCTCATCCCCGTGCAGTACCTGTATCACGACGGCGACTTCTACCACTTCATGAACACCGTGTCGTACGAGCAGATCGCGCTCAACGAGAAGATGGTCGGCGACCGCGTGTCGTATCTGCGCGAGAACATGGAACTGCAACTGGTGACGTATGAGGGCGACCCCATCGATATTGAACTCCCGCCCAACGTGGAGATGAAGGTCGTCGATTCGCCGATGGCAATCTCCGGCGACACGGCGGCCGGCGGCGGCACCAAAGTCGTGACGATGGAATCGGGACTCAAAGTCACCGCCCCCTTATTCATCAACCTCAACGACACCCTGCGCATCGACACCCGCACGGGCGAATACATCACGCGGGTGTGAGACAAGCTGTCCGCAGCATGACCAACCCAGCAACCACATCCGGCAGCCAGGGGTTCGAAGCGAAACTGTGGCAGACCGCCGACGCGCTCCGCAACAACATGGATGCGGCGGAGTATAAGCACGACACTGCCTGTCATTCCGACATCGCGCGGCTCAACAAACTTGCCCCCGTCACGTTCTGCGCGATGGAGGAATCCTTGCCGCCCTCGGCACACGCTGTAAACAACGGCAAAGATTCCTCCGCTGCGCCGCATTGGAAGGGATACAGGCGCAGATCGATGTCGGTGTAAATCCTGTCACACAGGAACCGCTTATTACGCTATCATGCGCGTTGTCGCCCAACCCCATCGTGTTAGCTGGGTGACTGTCCGATAGCGTAGACCTGAATTGCAGCTTGATTCAGCGGACACTTATACTCGCAAATCCCGCAACCGATGCATCGCTCGCGATTCACCACAGGCAGCTTCACTGGCGAGTCAGCGCTCTCAACCAGGGTGATAGCCTTCTCCGGCAGCGGGCACATCTCCTCGCACACGATACAGTCGCGGTGGTCGGCCCAGGCTATGCAGCGGTTGGTGTTGATGTAGGCCTTGCCGATCACAGTCAAGCGTTTGTCGTCGAGCGTCTGCGGCGGGATGGCTGCGACGGGGCACACCTGCCCGCACGCGTTGCACGAGTAGTCGCAATAGCCGATGCGCGGCAACAGCACCGGCGTCCACACGCCCTCCAGCCCGGCCTCGAACAGCGCCGGTTGTAACGCGCCCGTCGGGCAGGCGCGCATGCACTCGCCACAGCGAATGCACTTTGCGGACAGGTCGTTCTCACGCGCCCCGGGTGGGCGGATCAGGTGTGCGTCGTCGCGCCGCGCGGCGGTCTCGCTGCGCAGGACGCCTACGCCCACTGCTGCGGCGCCGATGGAGGCGAGCACCTGGCGGCGACTGGGATCGTAGGGTTGCAGCTTCGCTGGCTTCAGCACGGGTTTGAAGGTTTCGCCGCCGCGCGGGCAGGCGCGCAAACATTCCAGGCACATGGTGCATTCGCTCGGGTCGCTCGCGCCGTTCTTGCCAAGTTGAATCGTGCCGGTGGGGCATAGGCGCGCGCACGCGTCACACCCAGTACAGGCCGATGCCACGACTTCGCGCCGCACTAGGCTGACCTTGCTGAACAGTCCCAGTAATCCGCCCAGGGGGCACAGATACCGGCACCAGAAGCGCGCTGCGAGCCAGTTGAGCGCGATCAGCCCGATGAAGAAGGCGGCAAAAAGTGCGGCGTCGCGGTAGTACAGCGGCGTGTCGGGCAACAGCGCCGGGCGCGCCACCTTATCAAACGCGTTGATCGGATCCTGCAGAAGTGGCGCGTTGTACAGCGCTGTCTCGACGGCGGAGAGGATGCGATCGATGGCCGGCCACACCGCGACCGTGAGCGTCCGAAACAGGATCGTCAGCGGGTCGAAGATGAGCAGCGTGAGGTTGGTGAATAACGCTGCGATCACGGTAATGAGCAGCAGGGCGTATTTGATACTGCGCAGGCGCGCCGGTTCCTTGAAGATGGGCTGGAGCTTGCGCTGCGGGGTGAAAATGTCCAGCACCGTTCCCAGCGGGCACAACCAGCCGCACCATGCGCGTCCAAACACAAGCGTGAGCAAGACGATGACTAGCGCCAACGCTGACCCGGCCAGCGGTGTGCGACTGGCGAGCAGATTTGCCAGCATCCCCAGCGGATCGAGGCGCATGGGCGCATTAACCACTTCCGCCGCCCAGCCGCCCCGTCGCGAGGCGATGAACAGCGCGAAAAACGCGCCCAGGGCGACATACTGCACTCCCTTGCGCACCATCTTCCATCGTTTGGGAGTCATCACCGTACTCAATTTGCTTGCTGCCACGTTCCGCTTCTCTCCAATCTCCAATTTCCAATCTCTAGTCTCTAGTCTCTAACCCCCAACCTTGATCTCTTCGATCTTCATCACGGCGAGGTCGCTGCGCCCCAGTCCCATTGCCACGGCCGCCTTGATGTACGCCACGTCGTTTGGGCGGAGGCCGAGGAGCGTGGCGGCGTAGCTGTCCGCGGCCACCACGTCGGCGCTTGCGATGATTGTGTCGATCTTCTGCACGTCGTTGAGGTTGCCACCGGTCGGGCCGTTGTCGCGCAGAATGCGCACTGCGTCCACTACCGTCAACGCAATCGGGATGCCGCTGGCGAGGTCGGCGGTGCGCTGCCCGATGTTGAAGTGCATGGCTTGCCGTTCGATCATGATGCCCATCAGGTTCTTCATTCCGCACGACAGTTGCGCCAGCGAGTGTTGTTTGGCAATCGGCACATCGATCACCACGTCGGCTTTCAGGATGTCGCCGTACACGGTGCAACTGCGCAGGTCGCGCCCTTTGGGCAGTTCGAGTTTGGTGAACTTCAGGCTGCTCATCACTTCCATCTCGCCGCCGGCCGCAATCGTTTGGCCTTTAATGTCGGTGCGCGTATACGCCTCCTCTGCCAGTCCGCCAAATGGAAAGTCCATCACGCGCACGCGCCGCGCCCCGGCGCCTTTGCACAATCGCACCAATGCGGCCACCACCCACGGGTTGGTCGTCGCTGCGTACTGATAGCCGTAATACCCGACACTGATGTTGGGCTTAATGATCACGTCGTGGCCGGGTTTGACGAAGCGTTCGATCCCGCCCAGCGCTGCCAGTGCGCGCTTGACCAGTTCCTCAGGCTCGGTTGCGCCACGCGCCACGACCAGATAAGGGAGTTCGGGGCGCGCCGTAGCTGTTGGCGCAAGTGTCGGTGATGGTGGTAGCGCTGGCGAGCCGCAGGCGTTGAGCAGCCACCCTGCCGCGCCGCTGCCCAGCCCAATCGCCATGCGCCGTAGAAAGATGCGCCGGTTCATGCGTTCATCCGCTGACCGCGATCTCTTCGATCTTCATATTCGCCAGGTCGCTGCGCCCAACCCCGCTCTTCACGCCCGCGCCGATATAGGCCAGTTGCTCAGGCTTCACACCAAACAGCCCGGCTGCGTATGTGTCGGCGGCGACGATATCGGTTGAGGCGATCAGCGTGTCCAGCTTCTTAACGTCGTTGAGATTGCCGCCCGTCGGCCCGTTCGCCATGAGGATGCGCACGGCGTCGATGATCGTGAGCGCGGGTTTGATGCGCCCCGCCAGGTCTGCCAGGCGTTGACCCATGTTGCCATGGATCGATTCGCGGTTCTGGACTGTGCCCATCATGTTTTTCATGCCAAGCGTCAGGCGCGCCAGGCTGTGATGCTTGGCGATTGGCACGTTGATAAGGACGTCGGCGTTCAGTATCTCGTCGTAGATCATCCAGCTCTTGATGTCGCGCCCCTGCGGGATGTCGGTTTTCAGAAACTTGCGCGACGTCATCAGTTCCATCGCGCCGCCAGCTGCTTTGACCTGATCGCCGATGCCAGTGATGGCATACGCCTGCTCGGCCGTCCCGCCAAATGGGAAGTCCATCACGCGCACACTTTTGGCCCCTGCGCCCAGGCAGAGCTTGACCAGCGCCGCGACAACCCACGGGTTGGTGGTGGCCGCGTACTCATAGGTGTGATACGCCACGCACATGTTTGGTTTGATGATGACGTTATTGCCCGGTTTGACAAAACGTTCGATCCCGCCCAGCGCCGTGAGTGTGCGCTTGACCAACTCTTCAGGATTGTCACCGCCGCGCGCGACGACGAGATAGGGGAGTCCCGCCGGAGCAGTTGTCGGCGCAGCGGCTGTTTGCACAGCGGTGTTCGTTGCGGCTGGCGCCGTCGTGGCTTTCGCGACAGCGGCGGCAGTGGGTTGTGCGCCCAAAGTCGCCGCTGTCGCTGCGGGCAGGGTTGGCGCGGTCGTCGGTTTTGGCGCGCCGGTCGGTTCAACGATCACCGCTGGTTTATCAGCCTGGGGCTGGCTACAGGCAGCCAGCAGAATCGCGCCTGTGGCGCTGAACCCCGCCGCCGTCAGCCGACGAAGAAATATACGACGTGTCAGATTTGTCATCGTTTCGACCTCATCATATAAGGTACACCCGTTTACCCAGTGCGCCAACTGTCATTTGGCTTGTAATACCGAGATGTATGTCAGGTTGAGCGCGCAAACTGGGGTAAACTTCCGCCATATTTAACCCTGGAGTGTTGTGTATGGAACCAAGATTACCGACCCCGTTGGATGATTTCCTTTTTGACTTGCGCGGCTATCTCGTGCTGAAGAATGCTGTTGAACCGAAATTAGTCGACCGGTTGAACCAGGCCGTAGACGCCATTCCGCCCTTGAAGATTGGCGAATGGCTGGGAAATGCCCATCGCCGCGATTACACGCAGGAGACGGGCTTTGAACTTCATAACTGCGTGGAGCTGGGCGGGCCGTTTGAGGCGCTGATCGATCATCCCGGTTGGGTAAATCTGGTGCACCATTACTGCGGAGAAGAGAACTCTTATGTCGATGGGCTATTCATTGACGAGTGTATTCTATCGGTGCGTGGGCCAAGCGGCCATCACCCGGTGCACTCTGGCGGGTATCAGGGCGCGTTGCGCGGCGCCTATCATTATGCCAACGGCGTCTTTCGCGCCGGGCAGTGCAACATCATTCTGGCATTGACCGACATTGGCCCAGGCGACGGCGCGACGATGGTGATCCCCGGCAGCCACAAGTCCAACTTCCCGCATCCATTACAGGGGAGCTACGCGCGCGGCGACCGCATGGATCACCTGGAGGGCGCGATTGAGGTGCATCTCAATAAGGGCGATGCGGTGTTGTTTGTGGACGGGGTCATGCACGGCGGCAGCAGCCGCACCAATCCCGGCGAACGACGCGTGACGATCTATCGCTACGGCCCATTGTGGGCGTCCACCCGCTTTGGCTACGAGTACTCGCAAGCGCTGCTGGATCGGCTGACGCCGGAACGCCGCAAGATACTGCAACCCATTGCGCCTCTGCGACCGCCGGTGAGTTGAGGAGAAGGGGAGCAGAGGTGAAGAGGAGAGGAGTGAAGAGGTGAAGAGGAGAGAAGGAGAGCTGTACTGCGCAATACAACGCGTCGCACGGCCTTAATCCATCGGCACTTCAAGCCAGCCCTCGGCCATCAGCACGGAAGCGCCGCCGACTCGCACCGCGGTGATCGCGCCGGCGACTTTGTCGCTCTCGACTTCGAGGATGCTGGGGCGACCCATCTCGAAGCCTTGCTCCACGCGCCACCGTAGCGTGTCGTCGGTGCGCGGGTCGCGCACGCCGAGGTACCCGCCAAGCGCACTCGCTGCGGAACCTGTGGCCGGGTCCTCGCTGATGCCAAGCGATGGCGCAAACATGCGCGCATGCAGATGCGAGCCAGCGCGTTCCACCTCGTAACTGAACAGGTAAATCCAGCGCGCCCACAGAGACGCGAAGTGTTTCTCCCACAGTGGGTGGTTCAAGCGCACCCGTCGAACAGCGTCAATGCTGCGCAACGGCACGAAGAGGTATGGGACGCCGCAGGAGGCGCTCTGCGGGAAATCGACGCCGGTCATGATGTCTGCGGCATTGATCGACAGCATACCGGCGATGACATCCACGGGTGGCGCCGGCGGGCCAAACTCAGGCAGCTTCGCCGCGGTCAGTTGCGAGAAGACCGGCTTGCCATCCTGCGCATAGATCGCGACCGGCACAGGCCCGACGCCTTCTTCGAAGATGACGCGAGTGACGGCGCCGATCAGTGGAATGTCGCCAGTTGCTGCCAGCACGTGCGCCGTGCCGACGGTTGGGTGTCCCGCGAAGGTCATCTCTGTGCTGGGCGTGAAGATACGCACGCGTCGAGTATGGCGTTGATCATCGGGCGGGAACACAAAAGTGGACTCGGAGTAGTTAAACTCGGCAGCGATGCGTTGCATTTGTTGCGCACTCAACCCGCGCGCGTCTGGGAACACGGCCAATGGGTTGCCGCCAAACGGCTGATCGGTGAATACATCTGCGGTGTAGTAGTGATAACGCATGGGGTAAATACCTCCTCAATAAACGAAACGATCTGATATGGCTATAGCACTTGCCCCATTAATTGCCAGCGGCACGTGACCTGGGCGGCGCGGATGGCAGGCAGCGTTGCTCCACGGTCAGGAGAGTGAACTGCCCGGGGGTGACAGGTGCAACGCCGATGAGGCAGACCACGCGTTGCGCGGCGATATCTGCCTTGGTCATTGTGCTCTCATCGCAACGCGCGAAGAAGGCCTCCTCCTCAGCGGCGCCCTTCAGCATGCCCATAGTCCAGAAGACAGTGAGTTCATTCTCCACAGTGGACTGCACCTTGGCCCATAATGCTGTGCTATTGGGCTGTGACGACACCCATTGCAGGCTGGCGTCGATTTGATCCTTGATCGTGTCGATGGATTGATGTCCTGGCGACGGGCGCAATGCCGAACTCACTGCCTGCACGATGCGCACAAACGCGCTGCCCAGGTTGTCTGGTCTCATAGGCGTCCTACTGCAGCATCACTAGCTCGTCAAACACCGGCTTGAGGGCGGCGTAGGTGCGCTGGAACAGCGGGTACAGTTTCTCGTAGCGCGCGTTGTTCACAGGATCGGGGCGTTCTGCCGGCTCGATGGGGATCAGGGTCTCGACCACGTTGAAATCGGGGAACAGCCCGACGCCAATGCCTCCGGCGATGGCCGCTCCGAGCGACGTGGCCGCCAGGTCGAGGTGGGGGCGCGAGAGCGGCAGTCCGTAGACATCCGCAAAGATCTGCCGCCACAGCGCGCTGCGCATCCCGCCGCCGATGACGCGCATCGAGGCAACGCCGTCCGGCCCAGTCAGGTTGCGGAGGACGTCCATAATCCAGCGCATGTTGAACGCCACGCCTTCAAGCACCGCGCGCACCATCTCCGCGCGGCCATGCGACATCGCCAGCCCGACGAATGCTGCGCGAGCGCGCGGGTTCCAGTGCGGGCTGCGCTCGCCCAGCAGGTACGGCAGGCACAATACACCACCGGCCCCCGGGGGCGTCCCAGCCGCAAGCGCATCAAGCGCGCTATGTCCGGCCTCGCTGACGCCAGCGTCGCGCAGCACCCGCTCGATCCAGTCGAACGCGCCGCCGGCTGCCTGCATGTTGCCGAGTGAAAAGTACAGATCGGGGTCGAGTGCGGCGAAATTGACGATGCGCTGTTCCGTGTCAAACATAGGCGCGCGCGTGCTCAACGCCAGCCACGACGACGACCCGATGTAGGTATACGCATCACCGGCGCGAATCACGGCAGCGCCGACCGTGGCGCACGCCCCGTCGCCGCCGCCGATTACGACCGGCGTCCCTGCCAGTAACCCTGTGGCTGAGGCCGCCTGCGAGGTTACATGCCCGATCACTTGCGTTGAGGGGCAGGCTTGGGGAAAGATGCCGGAGCGAATGTCGAAGGCGCGCATCAGGTCGTCGGACCACTCCCGCTTCTCAAGGTCAAAGACCTGCGTGCCGGAGGCGTCGGAATAATCGGTGGCGAAAACACCGGTGAGCAGAAACGCAGCGTAATCCTTCGCCTGCAACACAACCCCGATGTCGCGGTAGATATCGGGCTGGTTGTCCCTGATCCACATCACCTTTGCGGCGGTGTAGGCTGGGCTGATGCGATGACCGGTGCGCCGATAAATAGCGCTTGTGTCGGATGCGTAGGCTTGCGCCATCGCCTCGGCTTGCGGGGCGGCGCGTTGATCTGCCCAGATGATGGCGGGGCGCAACGGATTGCCGGCTGAGTCCACGACCAACGCCCCTTGCATGTGGCCGCTGAAACTGACCGCTGCGATCTGTTGCGGCTCGATGCCGCTCTCGGCCAACAGGCGGCGCGTGCACACAATAATGGCGCGTTCCCAGTCGGCGGCATTCTGCTCCGCCCAGTTCGGATGCGGGTAGGCCGTCGCGTAGCTGACAAACGCGGCTGCGAGCGGCTTGCCGTCTGCGCCAATCAACGTCGCCTTGTTCCCGGTAGTGCCCAGATCATGCGCCAGTATGCAAGTTTGTCTGGTCATCGCGCGTCCAGCACCACATTCAGCGTCAGTGTCGCGCCGGCGCGCAGGAGGGTGAGCTTGACCGTGTCGCCGGCGCGCTTGGTCGTCTCAAAGTAAATCGTCATGGCATCGCGGGTGTTGATAGGTTTGTCGTCGATGGCGGTAAGGATATCGCCGCCGGCCAGCAGGTACCCGCCATACGCGCGCACGCGTTGGGTAGCGCCGCGCACGCCGGCTTTTTCTGCCGCGCTGCCAGCCTGTACTTGTGCAATCAGCAGCCCCTTTTGAACGGGCAGTGATAGCGCGTCAGCCAGGTCGCTGTTGATCTCGTAGGCGTTGAACCCGAGCGACGGATGTTTGTATCCGCCGGTCGCGATCAACTCCGGAACCACGCGTTTCAGCGTGTCGATGGGGACGGCAAAGCCGATGCCAACCGAACCACCGCTGGGGCTCTGGATGCTGGTGTTCACGCCGATGATCTCGCCACGCAAGTTGAGGAGAGGCCCGCCCGAATTGCCAGGGTTAATCGCCGCATCGGTCTGGATCATCTCGCCAAGCGCGGCCTGGTTGTCGCGCTCGATTGTGCGCCCCAGCGCGCTGATCACGCCGGTCGTCAGAGTGCGGTCGAGGCCAAACGGATTTCCGATTGCAATCACGCGCATGCCCACTTTCAGTCCGTGTGATACACCCAGCGGCAGGGGCTTGAGCAGTTCCACAGGCACGCCATCCACCTTCAGCACCGCCAGATCGTTATAGGCATCCGACCCGACGATTTTGGCCTTCGCGACAGTGCCGTCCGCCAGGATGACTTCGACGTCCTCCGAGCCCTCGACGACGTGATTGTTGGTGACGATGTGTCCCTGCTCGTCATAGATGAAGCCGGAACCAGTGCCTTCCTGCGGGGCTGTGCCGCGGAAAAAGTCGAACGCCTGTGTTCGGCTGGTAATATGCACCACGGACGGGCTGGCGCGTTCATACAGGTTGACGTAGATGTCTTCCAGGTCGGTAATCACCGTCCCTGCGGCGCCGGGCGCGGGCGTCGCAGTAACCACGATCGCCTTTGCGGGTTCGGTAGCGCCTACCATCGCGGTGGCGCTCACCGCCGCGGTGGGCGTGGCTGCACCGGGCAGATTCAGGCGGGGGACGAACGAGCACCCCATGACAATCAGGGTCAGGATACTGAGCAGATACGGAAGTCGACGCATATTCACGGGTTCCATCTTAACGGATGCCAGATCGCACTGGCAGTTGACAGCGTACTGTCCCGCCAACTGCCATTATGCTATATTTCGTGAGTTGAAGCAAAAAATCATTGTTTGAGGGTCATCATGAAGTAAGCCCGATACAGTGTATCTTCAGTGAATGCATTGATGGAACTGTTGTCGCTGCTGGCCGAAGCGGTTTCGAGGATGTTGCCAAGATGCAGGATTGGCAACACCGAATACTGGATCGAAAACGAGGCGCCCACTGGCAATGACGGCAGGGAAGCCAAGACATCAGTTCCGTTGTAGAGTCCGCCCAAGGCACTCATAAACTGCGTGTTGAGAGGAATATGGCCGGTGATGTACACGTTTGTTGCTACTCCAGGGCCAAGGTTGGTGATCGTCCATGTATAAGTAATGATTGCGCCGAAGATCTTGCTGATGGCGCCGCTTAGTCCAGTAGTCAGTTGTGTGATGGTCAGAGGGATGACCTGCTGGATGACGCCAGCGCCGCTGCTCCATGTGGCGGTGATGTGAGCGATGCCGGGCGTGCTGCGAACATAGTACGCAGCCGTTGCTTTGCCGTTCACGTCGCTCGTCACGACAAGCGTTGGCGTGAGTGGGCCGCTTAACCCGCCTAGCGACGACGTCAGCGTGATCGGTTGATTGGCGATGCCAGGTCCGCCGAGGCTGTCAGAAACCGTAATCAACACCAGCGACGTGCTGACGCCGTTAGCCGTCAGTATCGAGGGCGCCGCCGTCAGTCTGAGTGTGGGGATGAAGGCGACAGGGCATCCGCCAGGCGCCGAAGCGAGGAAACCACTGTAATCAACCTGATCGCTGACGGAGTCACCGCTACCCGATCCGAAGCCCGAGGGCCCGTTTGCAGCGCGCCACCAGTTGCCGGTGGCATCGATCTTGTTTCCGGCGCCGTAGTTCACCGCCGTATTGCTGTTAAAGGCGAAGCAGCCCCCGGTGACGCTGGCGGCGCCCTTGTCCTGCTGGATTGCGCCGCCATTGACCGACGATGCGGTATTTGAGAAGAACAGGCTGCTGGTGAGTGTTACCGTTCCGGCTGTGCCAATGGCGCCGCCGGTTGAAGCGCTGTTCTCTTGCATCGTTACGTTTGATCCGTCCAGACTGCCTGTGAGCGCCACATAGATCGCGCCTCCGTCCGTTGCCGAGTTGCTGGAAAACGAAGGGCTGCTGATGAGCGTTGCGGCGCCCGCAATATACAAGCCACCGCCCTGCGCGCCGCCCTTGTTGAAAGTCACATTTCCGGAGCGCAGGAGCAGCGTGTTGCTGATGTTTATATATGCGCCGCCGCCGCTCCCGCCGGCCTTGTTCAGGTTGACGATCGCGCTGTTGAAGAACAGTTGCCCCGTTCCGGTGATGTAAGCGCCGCCGCCATCGAGCCCGGCTTCATTTCCCTGCACTGTGACATTTGCGACGGTGATCGGGCCGGTTGCGAAGAGCCCGCCGCCGTGTGCGCCGGAGGTATTGCTAATGATCTCGACGCTCGTCAGGTCTATGTCCGCGCTGCTCCAGATCGCGCCGCCGCCATACGTAGGGTCGCTGCTCTGACCGCTATTGCGCAGGAACTGACCGCCCGTGGCAATGATGGGGCCGGCGATGGCGACGCCGCCGCCAAATCCACTCGTGTTATTGCTGATGAAGCTGCTGTTTTGCAGTATCAGCGATCCGACGGCAGAAAGGCCGCCGCCGTTGCCGCCGGAATGGTTATTCTGGAACACGGTATTCTGCAGCAACATGAGGGCGTGCGATTGCAGGCCGCCGCCAGTCCCGCCCGATGTGTTGCTCAACACGTTCGTGTTGACAATGACGACAGGGCCGGAATAGCTGTACAGCGCGCCGCCGTTGCCTGTCGCAGTGTTGAGTGTAAACGAACTATCGTTGACGGTCAGGATGCCGTTCATTGCAACCGCGCCGCCCCAGCCATTCCCACCCCCTGCGCTGTTGGCGTTGAAAGTGCTGTTCGTCAACGTCATGCCCTGCGTTGTGACGATAGCCCCGGCGAAGCTCTCGGCGTGGTTACTCTGGAACTGGCTGTCGTTGACTATGATGTTGCCAAAGGCATGAACAGCCCCGCCGCCCTGATTGTTTGCCGTCCCGCCGGCCGTATTGCTGATGAACATGGTGTTCAACACTGAAATGTCCCCGTTTGCACTCACTCCCCCGCCGCCACCTGCAGTTGAGGTGTTGCGCATATACATCCCGCCTGTGATGTTCAGCCCGAGTCCTGGTCCGGCGAACGACGCTGCGGCGCCGCCCCAATACAGGGCTGTGTTGCTAATGAAAACGTCATTCGTCAGCGTCATCACTGCACCGGCTGCCGCGCCTCCGCCGCTGCCATACGACGTATTGCCCTGGAACAGGGCGCCAATAGCGGTGAGGTTCACTGCTGAGTCCGCGCCGCCGCTGTTGTTCATTGCCGTGTTGCTCAGGAACGTCGTTTCGCTGATGGTCACGCCAGTCAACCCGCGCACACCGCCGCCGTATATGCCAGCCACGTTGCGCTCGAACACGCCCCCGTATATGCTCACGGTAAGCCAGGAGAATGCGCCGCCCGCGTCCGCCTTTGCGGTGTTGCTCACAAAGATCGTGTTTGTCAGGATGACGTCGCCATTGGCCCCGATTCCGGCGCCATAGCCGTTGAGCGTTATATTGCCGGTGAAGTAAGCGTTGCTGGCAATGACGCCACCGACAACGCGCAACGCCCCGCCGTTAGCCGCCGCCGTATTGCTGATAAACTGCGCGCCATTAACCGATAGAGCGCCATAACCAATAAAGCCGCCGCCGCTCGCGCCCGCGACATTGCCCTGCACCGTGCCGCCCTGCATGGTAATAGCCGCGCCCGCATAGGTGGCGCCGCCGTTGTTGCTCAGCGCTGAATTGGAGTAGAAACTGGTATTGGTCAGCGTCAGCACATTGCTGACACTGGCGCCTCCTCCGACGCCAGCCGACGCCACATTGCGTTCAAAATAACCGCCGGTGATCGAAGCGAATGAGGCCGAATCCACGCCGCCGCCATTGCCGGCAGCCGTGTTACTGATTAACTGAGTCCCGCTCAGCACAACGCCTGTTAAGGCGCGCAGGCCGCCGCCATAACCGCCGGAGTAATTAGCCGCAAAATACCCATTGGTTGAGGTGAGCCCGGCATTGGCGTAGGCGCCGCCTCCATCCACCTTTGCGGTATTGCTCACAAATGACGTATTGAATAGCGTCAAATCACCGGTTGTGTTGATGCCGCCTCCAAAGCTGCCGACCGCCAGATTGCTTGTGAACCAGGCGCTGTTGACGACTGCCGTGACGAGCGCACGGACGCCGCCTCCGTTCGAGTTCGCATTGTTGCTGATAAATTGTGACCCGCTGATCGATGCCACGCCGAACACGACAATTCCACCGCCGCTGCCGCCTGCGTAATTGTTCTGGAAAATGCCGCCCTGCACCGTGGTCGTTACAAAGCCAAATACGCCGCCACCGCTGTTTATTGAGGTGTTGGAATAGAAGGCGCTGTTGACGACGTTTAGAACACCGCCAACGCCGGCGCCTCCGCCCAGCGCCCCTGTCGTATTACGCTCGAAGTCGCTGCCAGTGATCACAGCGTTCACCAACGAGTCCACGCCCCCGCCATTACCCACCGCCGTGTTGCTGATAAAGATACTGTTCACAACAGTCAGCCCGTTAAACGCGCGCAACCCACCGCCGTTTATTGAGGATGTGTTCCCCTCGAAATCTACTCCGGTAATCACCGCACTGCCGCGTGCCAGCAGGCCGCCGCCGCCCTCTGTGCCGGTTGCTGTGTTAGTGATGAACTGGCCGCCGCTGATCGTGGTCTGAGAGCCAAGATTCAACGCGTTGGCTCCGCCGCCGCCGACACTGCCTATACGCGAGATGTTGCGCTCGAAGCGCGCACCACTCAGGCTCATGCTCAAGCCGTTTACGGCAATTCCCCCACCGTTTATTGCACTGTTGCTGATGAACTGTGTGCTGGCGACCACCGCAATCCCGTTCACAAAGAGGCCGCCGCCCGAACAGGAGCCGGCGCAATAGTTGTTGCTGAATGCGCCGCCCTGCAACGTGGCGGTCAGTAGAGCATACGCCGCGCCCCCGTTGCTAATCGCGGTATTGTTCGTGAAGTTGGTGTTATTTGTATCCAGCCATCCTGAAACGTAGACTGCACCGCCATAAAGGACGGCAAAGTTACTCGTAAAGTTTGTATTACCTGCTGTCAGACGTGTTGAGACATACAGCGCGCCGCCATAGCCTGAAGCATTGGAGATGACGGCATTAGAGGTGAAGTTGCTGCCGGAAACTGTGGCGTCAGCAAAGGTAACCCCGGCGCCGCCGACCCAGTTGGCCGTATTACTGATAAAGTCGCTATTCGTCAGCGTGAACGCGCCGCCCGCCGCAACAGCACCGCCGTTTTGCAGCGCGCGGTTGGACTCGAAATGGGATCCTGTCGCGACGAGTGTCGCAGCTGAATCGACCGCGCCGCCATTGGCGCTGGCGGTGTTCGTGTAGAACTGCCCGCCAGTCATCGTCACGCGGGTTATGCTACGCATGCCGCCGCCGAACTGATTGCTCACGTTGCGCTCCCAGTAACCGCCGGTTGTAGTAAGAGCTCCATCGGCATACAGACCACCGCCGCTGCTGTTGGCTGTGTTACTGATAAACGTCGTCCCACTGATGGCCGCGGCGCCGGCAGTTGCTGCGCCGCCACCGTTACTGCCAGTGCGATCATTAAAAAAGCCGCCGCCGGTGATGACGAGCGGCCCATTCGCATAGACGCCGCCGCCATTGTTATCAGCATGCGTGTTTGTAACAACGACATCGGTGAGCGTCAACCCCTGCGACGCAAAAATCCCGCCGCCATAGGCAGCCAACCCGGAATAAGCATTCTGTAAAGTGACGCTGATCACGGTGAGCGAGGCGCTCGTATTCATGATGCGGCCTGCGCCTGTGGCATCGAGGCGCACATTGACCGAACCCGATGCGTTAATTGTGAGCGCATCCGTGATGAGCAGTTCCGGAACAACAAAGATAGTACTGTTGGCAGGAATCGCAAACGTGATCGTATCTGGACCCGGAGACGCATTGGCGTTGATCACTGCTTGTCGCAGCGAACCGGCGCCGCTGACTCCCATGTTTGTGACCGGGAAAGTGGCGGCACGGGCGGGTTGTGCAGTAAGCACAAGGCACAGCAGCATTGCAATGAACATACATCCAATCAATGCGATCGGATGCATGGCGCGTAACCCCGCTACACTAACCTGCACACTGATTTGTTTGAACCCGGCTCCCACCTGCCTGGACCTTACACCTACGACTACACCTGAAACCATTCCGTCCTCCTGGCGCAACACGCGCTGACTCCTTTAGCATTATTGAGAAGGGGCTGCTTATAGGCAATATCTATACGGGGGAGCAAAAGGTGCATAAAAAACGGCTGGTGTTATATAAACACCAGCCGCCACGATCGCGCCAAGTCTGACTCTGGAAGACGACCTTTAGCGCGGGCGCTCACTCACCGTGACTTTGACATCCTGCTGCTTGCCGTCGCGGATGATGGTCAGCGTGACCGTCTCACCCGGTTTAGTTGTCGCAGTGAGTTGCGCGATCAGGTCCGTGTAGTCCTTGACCGGGTTGCCGTTAAACGCGGTGATGATATCGCCGCCAAGTTGTATCGGCGCGCCCTGGATGGTGACAGTGCGTTGCGGGTCGCCGCCGCGCAGACCGGCCTTGTCAGCAGGGCCATTCGGCACCACTTCAATCACCAGCACGCCTTCCTTCACGTTGGCGTTCAACTGTTCCGCGATTGACGACAACTGCAGCCCATCGCGCGAGGTGATACCCAGGTAAGGATAGCGGATCGTGCCATCGGCGATAAGCGCCGGGACGACGCGCTTGATGGTGTTCACCGGCACGGCGAAGCCAATACCGCTGTTGGAGGGCTGTCCTCCGGCAACCGAGGTGGTGCTGCGGATGGCAGTGTTCACGCCGATGACGCGACCGTGTGAGTCAAGCAGCGGGCCGCCCGAGTTGCCGGGGTTGATCGCCGCGTCAGTCTGGATGATCTCGGGGTTGATGAAACTGCCCGTGCCAGTGGTCGACTGGTCACCGGTCTCTGGGAGCGTGCGGCCAATGGCGCTGATGATGCCCTTCGTCATTGTGCCAGCCAACCCAAATGGATTACCAATCGCAATAACTGTCTGACCAGGAAGCAGACCATTCGAGTCGCCCAACTCCACGGGTGTGAGTTTGTCGGCGGGCATATCCACCTGGATCACGGCGAGGTCGGCGTAGGGATCGCGCCCGGTGACCTTCGCGGGAACGGTAGTGCCGTCGGCAAAACTCACTTCGACCGTATCGGCCCCGGCGACGACGTGATTGTTCGTCACGATGTGTCCCTTCAGGTCAATGACGAAGCCCGAACCAGTGCCTGAGCCGCCTGGCGAGTTCTGGGTTGCGGCCTTGCTCACCGAGATGAAAACGACGCCCGGGTTCACGCGCTGGTAAATGTTGATCAGCACGCGCTCCTGATCGTCGAGCGTCCCCCGATCGGCAGCGGGGACAATGGTCGGCGTCGGCCCTGGGGTCGTTGCGTCAACGATCTTCGGCTGCGGCGCCGTAATGGCGCTGCCGTCGCTGGTTGGGGCGCCCAATGGAACGGCTTCGGTTGTGGGGCTTGCGCCCTGCGGGTCAGAACGCAGGAAACTGGGAGTGCGCAATGTGAAGCCGCATCCCAATGAGATAAGCATTAACAAGGTGATCCCGACGAAAATCTTACGATTGTTCATAATAATAGCTCTCCTACATGCACGGTCGACGCCGATTTTAACCGGTAACGAGGTCGCCGCGCATTTATGCATTAAAGAGGATGCGTTTATCGACGCTTCCACAAAACATACTCCTCTTATAACTTTAAGACACGCTGAATCATGGCCGTGTAAATTGTGAGGATTTGGTTAAGTTATCGCAACCTTGACGCCGCACACTCTCGGAATCTCACTCGCCCTTTATAATGACTCGCGCATGTCGTCAGCACCAAACACACCCCAACCCGTCGCGGATGCGCTGGAACAGCGCGACCCGTGGCGCGATGCGTGGCAGGCGGCAACGCATGATGTGCTGGTAGGATCGTTAAGCTTGATTGTCGCGGTTGCGCTGACAGCAGGATACCTGCTTCCGCAGGCGCCTGCCGGGGGCACCGCCGACCCTCTCTCCTATAGCCAGTGGCAGACGCAGGCGCGCGCAGTTGCAGGCTCGTTCTTCGATGGCGCGAGCGTGTTGGGTCTCTTTAACGTTGCGCAGGCGTTCTGGCTCCGCATCGTGATTGCGATTCTCGCCGTCATCCTTGGGTTGAGGTTGATTGATCGTGTGGCGCGCATGGCATCGTCCCGTCGACGCCGGGGCCGGGGTGATGCACTGCGTGACGAGGAACGTGTGCGCGTCACCAACAAAGCCCCACCGCTGGCCGACATTGTTGTGCGCTTGCGCAAACGTCGTTACCGTGTGTCGCAATCGCCACAGCCCGAACAGGCTGAGGCCACTGGCGGAACCGCGTGGCTGGTGATTGACCGCGCGCCGGTCGCTGAGTTATTCTCGATTGTGCTGCATATCGGCTTGTTGATCGCGCTCGCAGGCGTGGTGCTGAACAGCACACAGGGCTGGGAAGTGGCGCGCCAGCAGGTGGATACGGAATCGCCCACCGCGCTGCAAAGGGGCAAATTGGGGCTGCAACTGGTCGCCGTGGACGATGCGGCACAGACGGCAGTGCTCAACGCGCAGGGCGTTGGACAACCGGTTGTTCTTGCGGTGGGCGCGCGCGGGGCAATGGTATGGTCAACCCAGTTGCCCTTGCCGTGTTGTCTCAGCCTGCGCCTGAACGAGTTGATCCCCGGTTACCACGTCAGCGCGATCGATGACGCCGGCAGACCGCTCACCATTACCGTCTCCTCCTATGCCGAGCCAGTCCGTGATGTGTTGCTCACGATTCGGCGTGACGAGCCGGGGAGGTTGGTGTCGGTTGAATCCGCCAGCATGGCTGTGCTGGTTTCGGAGGATAAGGGCGGACGGGTGCAGGTTTATGGCGTGCCATCCGGCAAAGTGCTCACCGACACCGCCATCAGCGCCAGCATCGTCATCAGCGCAACGACGCTGCAATTCAGGCCGACGATGAGCGTGGTCGAAGAAGCGACGGTCGAACCGCCGGTCGGGGACACTATGACGATCGACGGCCCGCGAGCATAATCAAGGG
>Ga0118677_10002983_pt1 | contig 33024 bp, 26 predicted proteins | sample AliMusrvi5mmetaG_FD_86154 | JGI IMG/M metagenome (GOLD analysis project Ga0118677, IMG submission 86154) | reverse complement strand
CATTGCTACAGTGGGTTGCCAGCGCCGAACACGGCAGCGAGCATCCATTGGGTCAGGCGATCATGCAGGCTGCCGACGCGCGCGGCATTAAGCTCATGCCAGTGCAGCGCTTTCTCTCCGTCCCAGGGAAAGGCATCACCGCAGTCATCGACGGGCATCAGATCAGCGTCGGGAATAACAAACTGATGGCGATGCAAGGAATCGATCTGGTCGCGCTGGATGAAAAAGCGGGAGCGCTCCGCGCACAGGGCAAAACGATCATGTTTGCGGCAATCGACAATCAACCCGCCGGCTTGATCGCGCTCTCCGACACCATCAAGGACAGTTCGCCTGCCGCCATCAACGACCTGCGCAGCCAGGGTGTCCGTGTCGTCATGTTGACGGGCGACAATGCCCGTTCCGCGCAGGCCATCGCGGCGCTGGCCGGTTTCAGCAGCAGTGACGAGGTGATCTCTGACGTGCTCCCCGGCGACAAGTCTGCCAAAGTCGCAGCGTTGCAGGGGCAAAAGGAAATCGTCGCGATGGTCGGCGACGGCGTGAATGACGCCCCAGCCCTTGCTCAAGCCGATATCGGCATCGCCATCGGCACCGGCGCTGATGTTGCGATTGAAGCCGCTGGCGTGACGATCATCAACGGAGACCTGCGCAGCGTCGCCCGCGCCATCACACTCTCACGCCTGACCGTCCAGGCAATCCGCCAGAACCTGTTCTGGTCTTTCTTCTACAACGTCATCCTCATCCCCGTCGCCGCGCTTGGCCTGTTCGCCCAGTTCGGCCCCATACTGGCCGCAGGCGCTATGGCTTTCAGCTCCCTGTTCGTCGTCAGCAACAGCCTGCGCCTCCGCTCTAAGCGCATCTAGTGACGGACGCAGACGTTTATGGAATCACGGCGCAACGTTAAAGTGCGAGAAACCGACCTGCGTGCCCTGTGAAGTGCTGACAGAGACGCGCAGCGTATAGCGACCGGCGCTAAGGCTCTCGGTCCCCCAGGTGGTCAATTGCTCGTTGACGACCGGGCTGAGGTGCGGGCCGCTGATCCATTTCCACTGGCTGGGGTTGTCGCCATCACCCCACTCCACCTGGTACGACTTGAATCCGGGCGGATTCACCGTGCCGCGAATGGATAACTGCCCGCGCGCGATAGTGACACCCTCAGCCGGCTGGCTGATCGCGATGATGTTGGTGGATGCGGGCGGCGCCGGCGCGGGCGCCGCTGCAACATTTGGATCTCCGGCGCGCGCGGCGCGCTCGACGTTGGCATCCGCTGGCAACGGCCCTCGATCCGACCGAAACACTTCCTTGCGGCGACGGTTGGCCGGACAATCCGCGGTGGGGATATGCCCGCCGTCGATGCAAATCTCAACGTCGATCACCCCGGCGGGTCGCGCGAAGTTCTTGACCGGCGTGCCCGCCGTCGCCCCTTCGATCACGTCGTGCCAGATCGGCGCAGCGCCAGTCACGCCCGTGACGCCCTCCATTGGCGTGTTATCAGTGTTGCCCACCCACACGCCGACGACCAGATCCGGGGTGTAGCCCACGGTCAGGTTATCGTGAAAGTCATTGGTCGTGCCGGTCTTGACCGCCGTCGGGCGCGAAGTCTTCAGGACGCTGTTCGCGCCGAACGCCGGTGTGCGCGCATTGTTGTCACTCAGGATATTCGTAATCAGATAGACCGACTGCGCATCGACGACCTGACCCACCCTGTTGTTCTGAAGATAGTCGCGCGCGACCTGACCATCGGGCAGTTCGACGCGCGCGATGGGCGAGGGCATGACGAGCACGCCGTTGTTCGCCAGCGTCGCATAGCCAGTCGTCAGGTCAAGCAGGCGTATCTCGCCGCCGCCCAGTGTCAGCGCCAGCCCATATTGATCGTTGGGCGGGAAGTCAATGCCGACCCGATGGGTCATCGCGAGGAAATCCGGCAATCCCACATGATCGAGAGTCTGCACAGCCGGGACGTTCATACTCTGCGCCAGCGAATCGCGCAACAACATCGCGCCGTGGAACTTACCATCATAGTTCATCGGCTCATAAACCTGCCCGTACTGATTAGTAAACTTAGCTCGATCCGCGAGATCCCAGAACAGTGTCGCCGGTGTGTAGTCCTTCTCGAACGCGGCCAGGTAATTAAACGGCTTGATTGCCGAGCCGGGCTGACGCATCGAAAGCGCCACGTTGACCTGCCCCTTGATCTCCACATTGTTGAAATCTGCGCTGCCCACCATCGCCAGGATTTCACCGGTCTGCGGATTGATCACGACGACTGCTCCGTTGTCCACGTGCTTGCCGGCCAGCTTCGCGATCTGATCCTTCACGGACTTCTCAGCGAGCGCCTGAATGCGCGTGTCGAGTGTGGTGTAGACGCGCAGCCCGGTGCGATACAACCCGCCGGCCCCAAAGTCCTGGTCGAGAATCTGGCGCACGTAGGTCATGAAGTGCGGCGCGATTGTCGAGAAGTTCGTCGTCGGGACGCTGAACGTTTTCGCGCTGATCTCGTCGAGCGCTGGCTGCACCTGGCTCTGGCTGATCTGACCGGCCTGCACCATCAAGCGCAGCACGTCACCCTGGCGGCGCGCGGTATTCGCCTTGTTCTCCACCGGGTCCCATAGCACCGGAGATTGCGGGATTCCGGCCAGCATCGACGCCTCGGCCAGATCCAGATCCGCGGCGGATTTATTGAAATACGTCTCTGACGCGGCCTCGATCCCATAAGCCTGATTCGCGTAGAAAATCTCGTTCAGGTAGACCTCGAGAATCTCGTCGCGGGTGTAACGTTCAGCCAGCGCGTTGGCGAGCACGATTTCGCGAAACTTGCGCATCGGGCTGCGCGAGTTGCGCTCCTCCGGCGAGAGCAGCAAGTTGCGCGCGACCTGTTGCGTGATCGTGCTGCCGCCAATGATGAACTCGCGTTGGCTGACCGCGTAGTACAGCACGCGAATGATGGCAATCGGGTCAAAGCCCACCGAGTAGCGATAGAAGTTGGGATCTTCTGTGGCGATGGTCGCCTGTTGCAGAAACGGGCTGATGTGGTTAAGCGTCACAAAGGTGCGCCGGCCGGCAGTCGGATCGGTGGGATCGGTCAGTTCGACGATTAAGGCGCCGTTGCGATCCAGTATCTTGGTGCTGGCAAACTGGCTCTGTTTCTCCTTCAAATGGGTGATATCGGGAACCTCGCTGCCGATGATGATGTACCCGGCGGCGCCAACAGCCATGAGAGCAAAAAACAGAAGCACCCCAACGAGCGACGTGACAAAGAACAGCCGGGCGATCGTCAGCCCCAGTGAGCGTTGTGGCTTACGACGCGCGCCCTGCGGCGACGCGCGCGATGCGCGACTGGATTGGGACGCAGGTTGCGGGGACGCAGGTTGCGGCTTCGCGCGTTGCGCAGGGGTCGGTGAGGGTGCAGGTCGAGGCGGCCTTTGCGCTGGCGGTGTTGAGGCCGGCGGCTTGAGTTTGTCGTCCCCACCTGGGGCGGCTGGCTGTGAAGATGGCGTGGGTTGCGAAGATGGCGCTGGCACATATCCCGCCCTCTGCGGCGGCGGCGTTGCGCGCGATTTAGGTTGTGGCTTATCCCGATCTGGTTGCTCGCTCATATCAAACACATTGGTCAGTTTGGCAGTATATCAGGCGACTCCCATAAACAACCGACTGAGGGCTGACGGCATATGGACGACTGCTCCACGCGCGCACGCGCGTGCGCGATAATCGGTATACTTCACGTTATCGGTCAGAAGCACACATTCCAGGAAAGCTCAACTAATACTATGAACGCCATTGCCCCCGAACTCCAATCCCTCGATCTGTCCCAGTACATGCGTGAAGCGCTCATTGAAGCAGACCTGGCTGGCCAGGCCGGTGAATTCCCCATCGGCGCAGTGATCGTCATCGACGGCACAATCATCGCGCACGGACGGGCGACACATCAGCAATCGCGCAGCCAGGTGCGCCATGCCGAGTTGAACGCCATTCTGGCAGGCGACGAGCGGTTGTGGACGGACTATAAACGCGCTATCCTGTTCACCACCGTCGAGCCTTGTCCGATGTGCCTGGGCGCCGCGGTCATGGCCGACATTCCGCACATCATCTTCGCCCTGCCGGATGCGGTCGTGCACTCGGCGCACACCGTCGAAACGAATCCATACGTGCGCCGCCACATCAAGAGTTACTTCGGCGGCATGTTGCGCGAGGAATCTGTCGCCCTCTGGACGAAATACGATCCGAAAAACCTGGCCTACATTCTGACAGGCCATCAATAAAAAGGAGCACCTGATGCACATCGCCATCGGCGGAGATCACGCTGGCTACCCGCTTAAAGGGCCGGTCATCGAATGGTTGCGCGCAGCCGGGCATACCGCGCGCGACTACGGCAGTTACACCCCTGACCCAGTCGACTTCCCGGATATCGCCGCGGCGGTGTGCAATGCCGTTCGGCATAACGAAGCTGAACGCGGCATCATGGTGTGCGGGACCGGCGTTGGCGCATGTATCGCGGCGAACAAGATTCCCGGCATCCGGGCTGCTGTATGTCACGACGTGTACAGCGCACACCAGTGCGTCGAGCACGACGACGTCAACATCCTATGTCTCGGCGCGCAGATCGTCGGGATCAAGCTGGTCGAGGACCTGTTGGGCGCGTATCTCGGCGCACAGTTCAGCACCGACCCGGACTTTCGCCGGCGCGTGGCGAAACTGGCGATGCTCGAACAGAAGGCTGCACACGAATTGCTTCCATGACCAAACAACACATAACCTGTCAACGGGACTGATGCAATTCGTCGTGCGCATCAGCTATATCGCGCACGCGCTGGTTGGTATCTGCCAGCGTCTTAATGATCGCATCAACACTGCGCGCATCCCGAGCGCTCTCAACTCTCAACAATGCCACAGGAATGGAGCGCAGTACAACCAGCGAATCATATATCGCCTGTGTGCGTTTACGCTCCATATTCTGAAGCTCCACGTTAAGCTGATTTGTCTGCCGATATATCAACTTATTGGTTTCTCTCAAGCGATGCAGAATCTGACCGCTCTTGAGGATATTAAGTTGGATATCTGCTGCCTGAGCACGCAGGCTCGCTTTCTGTTCGTTTGTGATTGTCGCATGCGTGAGTGAGTTGTTGATCGACTGGATCAATTCATCCGCCTGAGCCCACAACGTTCTTTCCTGCTTGTCAAGATAGATTTCCTGATGCCGGATGCTTTGTAGGTTTTTACTGAAAAAGACGACTAGCAGACCGAGTAAGAGTGCTAGCAAAGGAAGCAAAACACCTAAGGCGTATAAATAGTTTGTTGTGAATACACCTATTCCGATTAGGAAAATAAAAACACTGGACCAGTACAGAATAGTCAGGATTATGTCGCCCTTGCCGCTTTTTGTTATTACGGCGTAGACAATCCCGTACAAAAGACTGATGCTTAATCCGGTGACGAAGAAGAAACCGACTGTATTTAGAATGTCAGATAGGGTGACCATGGCGAATCGGCGAACTTTATGCTTGTCAAGCATATGTCGCGAAGTACAACACAAATTATAGGCTTGGTTCCTTAGTTTTTCCGGGTGCTACTATACTTAACGTATGTCTACTAATTGCCTACCGCGCAGCACCCCTGAAGCGCAAGGGATTTCGTCCACTGATTTGCTCAAGTACATCACCGCCATCGACGAGAAGGTCGAGTCCTTCCACAGCGTCATGCTGGTGCGCCACGGCTGCGTCGTCGCCGAGGGCTGGTGGCCGCCATATGGGCGCGACATCCCACACATGCTCTTCTCGCTGAGCAAGAGCTACACCGCCACCGCCATCGGCATCGCGGTCGATGAAGGCCGCCTGAGCGTCGACGACCTGGTTTTGAAGTTCTTCCCCGAGGATGCGCCCATTGAACCGAGCGATAATCTAAAAGCGATGCGCGTGCGCCACCTGCTGTCGATGAACACCGGTCACGTTGAGGACACCACCGGTTACCTGCATCGCGCCGCGGACGGCAACTGGCCGCGCGCGTTCCTCGCCCTGCCGGTCGAGCGCGTCCCCGGCACGCACTTCCTATACAACACCGGCGCTACCTACATGCTCTCGGCCATCATCACAAAACTCACCGGCGTCAGCCTGCTCGAATACCTCACACCGCGCCTGTTCAACCCCCTCGGCATTGAGAACCCGACCTGGGAGACTGACCCGCGCGGGATCAACACCGGCGGATTCGGGCTGAGCGTGAAGACGGAGGACATCGCGCGCTTCGGCCAGATGTGCCTGCAGAAGGGCGTCTGGAACGGCCAACGCATCGTCTCGGAGGCCTGGGTGGCCGAGGCATCCTTCCCTCATTCAGACAACAACAACGGCACGCAGACTAACCCGGACTGGATACAGGGCTACGGGTATCAGTTCTGGCGCTGCCAACACAATGGCTACCGTGGCGACGGCGCGTTCGGCCAGTATTGCGTCATCATGCCGGATTTCGACGCGGTGCTGGCAATCACCAGCGGCGTCGGCGACATGCAACAAGTGCTCACAATCGCATGGGACATGCTGCTCCCGATACTGCACACCGGCGCACTCGCGGAAAACCCGGCGGCGCAGGCGGCGCTCAACCAGAAACTGGCAGGGCTCGCGCTGCCCCCGGTGCAGGGTCAGGCGGCCTCCCAGATCGCAACGGCAGTTTCGGACAAAGTGTTCAACTTCGCCGAGAACGAGCCGAAGGTCGCCTGCGCGGCGCTTGCACTCAACGGCGCTGGCTTCGGGTTGACAGTGGTCGATCAGCGTGGAACGCACACTATCACGGGCAACATCGGCACATGGTTGAAAGACGCGACGACATTCGGCTTTACGCAATCAAATGCTGCAGCAACCAGCGGCGCCTGGACAGCGGCGGACACATTCACAATCAAAGTGTGTATGTATGAGACGCCGTTCATCACAACAATCACCTGCCGTTTTACGGATGCGCAGTTATTCATGGACGTTAAGACCAACGTCGGCTTCGGCCCCACTGCCATGCCAACCCTGATCGGCAAGTAACCCGCGCAACTTATGCATCTACTCAGTATCAATATCGGTAAAGAGCAGGCGATCAAGAACGGCGGTAAAAGCGGCACGACGGGCATTTTCAAGAAACCGGTTGCAGGACCGGTCGAGATCACGCCAGAAGGTGTGACGGGCGACGCGATCATCGACCGCGCCAATCACGGCGGTCCCGACCAGGCTGTCTATATATTCGGCGGCGCCGACTACGACTGGTGGTCGACAGAACTGGGTCAGGAATTAGCGCCCGGCACATTCGGCGAAAACCTGACAATCTCTGAACTCGAAAGCGCGCCGTTGCATATTGGCGACCGGCTGCAGGTCGGCGCAGTAATGCTGGAGATCACCTGGCCGCGCATCCCGTGCGTCACACTTGCCGCGCGCATGGGCGATCCGACATTCGTCAAACGCTTCCGGCGCGCCGAACGACCGGGCGTTTATTGTCGCGTCATCACGCCGGGCGCGGTCAACGCTGGCGACCCGGTAACGTTGCTTCCATTCACAGGAGAGTCGGACACGATCGTCGAGAATTTCCGGCAGTTCTACATAAAAAGCGTAACTTAGGTCAAACCGCGTACCACTTATGACAACAGGCACGGCCTGAATACGCGGTTTACGCAATTTCCGATCCTCCATAACAAGTTAGCGTGAGGTTGTGTACAGGCACACTGAATATGCAATCTTCAAAACAATCGCGCGTTGACTCTACCGGGGGCAAGACTGCGTCATTTGCAGCCAGGCCGGCGTTCTGCACGACAGAACATCTCAGTTATATGTTCCAGATTTTCGGGCAAATCGGGGTGAACCGCCAGATCGGCCGGTTCTACCTGCTCAAGAAATTTCCCAGATTGAGCATGGCGCAGGCCAACGAGATCATCAACTTCTACCTCGCGACGTATGCGGGTGTCCCGGTGAGCAACCATAAAGCGGTGTGAACCCATTGACGACGTCGGCGAATTGCGCCTGACGACGATACCTACAAACGCCGCTTCATAAAAACGGCGATTCCGCGGTCAGGATAGTCGTCGTTGGTGTAATAGGAGATATCGATGCCTTCGAGGCAGAAACCCAGGCTTCGATAGGCTTTGATGGCATTGCTGTTCTGGTTCTGAGTTTCGCACACAATCACACGCAAGCCAGCGTCTTTGGCCTGAACTGCCGCGCGATCCATCAGCAATCGCCCGACGCCCTTCCTGCGCCATTCAGCAGCAACATGGAATTCCATGACCCACAGACTATTGTTCCACTCGCGCTTTTCCGCAATAAGAATTCCAACAAGAAGCTCGTCGTTAAATGCTCCTATACACAGGTTGGCGCGCGCGAGATAAGTGTGAATATACTCTTCATCGAGATGATCGTAACGATGCACAAATGGTTCCGCGAGTGCGACTAGCTCTAGTTCAAAACCAGCACACTCAGAACTATCGTGGTGCGTCACCCTATAGGTATCGTGGCAGACAAAAGACCCGGTTAAGCGGTTGATTGCCTCAGCATTGAGTTCGTTCAAGGTTCGAATTTCGATCAACATACACCTGCCATTCTCGGTTTCTCATTTGAATCCTACTATCATTGGTTTTGCATTGCTTGTTCTTAACCACGGCCCTTATGGATGAATAACACCTGCACTTAGCTTGCAGACATATCCACGCGCCTCTATAATGACCATTGCGATTTAGAAATGCATCGCATAGTTAGTGGAGGAAGCAAATCATGACAACCGTCTATCTCGTAGCAAGCGGCGACCTGCGACTGTCGGCCAACCAGAAGTGTTGGGCCGCGCAGGAAGCCATGGAAAAACAGGTTACCGAGGCGCTCAAGCTCGAAGGGGCCGACGTCAAGCGCGGTCACCCATTTGACCCGGAAAAGGGTCACGGCTTTATCGACAGCCAGAAGTACGGGATGGAAGTTTTCCGCACCATCCCGACAGACGCGCCGATCATCGTTGCCGAGGCAGTCTGGCAGTACACTCATCACGTGCTCCCCGGCTTGAGCACACACAAAGGCCCCATCCTCACGGTCGCGAACTGGAGCGGTGAGTGGCCTGGGCTGGTCGGCATGCTCAACCTGAACGGCTCTTTGACCAAGGCTGGTGTGAAGTACTCTACGCTGTGGAGCGACGACTTCACCGACGACTTCTTCAAGAAGGGACTGCGCACTTGGCTTCAAAAGGGCAAAGTGGTTCACAAGACGCCGCAGGTTCACCCGATCGCGGATGTCGAGATTCCCGCCGGCGCGGCAAAAATCGGCGTGAAGGTGGCGACGGACTTGCGCGCCAACAAGGCGATCATGGGCATCTTCGACGAAGGCTGCATGGGCATGTACAACGCCCTCATCCCCGACGAACTGCTGTCGGCCACCGGCGTGTTCAAGGAGCGCCTCAGCCAGTCTGCTCTGTATGCAGGCATGCAGACCGTGAGCGACAGCGAAGCGCGCGTCGTGTACGAGTGGTTGCTTGCCAAGGGTCTGAAGTTCAAGCTCGGCACTGACGAGGCCACTGAGTTGACCGAGAGCCAGGTGCTGAAGCAGTGCAAGATGTACATCGCGGCTGTTCGCATCGCGGCGGACTTTGGTTGCGCAACCATCGGCATCCAGTATCAGCAGGGTCTTAAAGACCTCGCCCCCGCTTCGGACCTTGTCGAAGGCTTGCTGAACAACGTAGATCGCCCCCCTGTGGTCGACGCGCAAGGCAATGAACTGTTCGCCGGCGAGGCCATCCCGCACTTCAACGAAGTGGATGAGTGCGCCGGTCTGGATGGTCTCGTCACCAATAGACTGTGGCTCAAGCTGGGCTTTTCGCCCGAGAACACACTTCACGATGTCCGCTGGGGCCGCCATTATTCCGGCATAAGCAACGGCAAGAAGATCGATGACTTCGTGTGGGTGTTCGAGATTTCCGGCGCGGTGCCTGCGGCGCACCTCATTGATGGATACGCCGGCGCGGTCAGCGAGCGCCAGCCCTCGATGTACTTCCCGCTTGGCGGCGGCTCGCTCAAAGGCATCAGCAAACCCGGTTGGGTCGTGTGGAGCCGCGTCTTTGTGGCCGACGGCAAGTTGAACTACGACATCGGCCTGGCCGAGTCGGTGTTGCTGCCAATCGAAGAAACCGAAGACCGTTGGAAGCTCACCACCTCGGAGTGGCCGATCATGCACGCCGTGCTCAAGGGCATCAGCCGCGACGAGTTCATGGCGCGCCACAAGGCCAACCACATCCAGGTTGCCTACGCCCCCGATAAGGCCGGCGCGAAGAAGGCACTGTACGCCAAGGCTGCGGCGATGCAGGAACTGGGGATGAAAGTGTCTATTTGCGGAGATATCTAAACAACCGCAGTGCAACTACGGTTGAAACGGTATGCGGTTGAACACTGTAAATTAAGCTGAATTATGCGAGAACTCACCTACACACAGGCCTTGCGCGAGGCGCTGACTGAAGAGATGCGGCGCGATCCGAATGTTATCCTGATGGGCGAAGACATCGGCGAGTACGGCGGCGTCTTTCGCGTGACCGAAGGGCTGATCCACGAGTTTGGCCCGACGCGCGTCCGAGATACACCGATCACCGAATCAGCGTTTATCGGCATGGCTGTGGGCATGGCGATGACGGGCAAACGCCCGCTGGCCGAGTTGATGTTCATGGACTTTGCGCTGGTGTCCGCGGATCAAATCTGGAACCAGGCCGCCAAGATGCGCTCTATGAGCGGCGGGCGGGTCAAAGTGCCGATGGTCATCCGAGCGCAACAAGGTGGCGGTCGCGGCAACGGAGCACAACACTCGCAGTCGTTTGAGGCGATGTTCACGCACATCCCCGGGATGAAGGTTGTCATCCCGGCCACACCGTACGACGCAAAGGGGCTGCTCAAGTCGGCCATCCGGGACGACAACCCGGTGATGTTCATAGAGCACAAGCTGTTGTATAACACGAAAGGGCCCGTGCCGGAAGAGGAGTATACGCTCCCGATCGGCAAGGCCGACGTTAAGCGCGTTGGCGCGGATATGACGATAGTGTCATATTCGCGCCAGGTGCTGTTTGCGCTTCAGGCGGCGGAGACGCTGCAGAAGGAGCATGGCATCAGCGCCGAGGTCATCGACCTGCGCAGCACGGTGCCGCTCGACATTGACACGGTAATCGCGTCGTTGCGCAAGACGCACCGGCTGCTGGTGACGCACGAGGCGCACGCGGCCTGCGGCGTCGGCGCGGAAATCATCGCTCAAATCGTGGAGAAGGCGTTTGACGAGTTAGATGCGCCGATCGTGCGCGTGGCTGGTATGAACGTGCCGATCCCGGTGGCGAAACAATTGGAAGATGCCGCCCTGCCCCAGCCTGCAGACATCGTGGCGGGCGCGTTGAAGTTAGCGAAGTAAAGGTTAATCAAATATGATCCAGGGAATTTGGCACGTTTCATTCACCGTCTCGAACATGGACGCGGCAGTCAAGTGGTACACCGAGGTGCTTGGGCTGACGTTCCATCGTGAGCAACTCCAGGAAAACGAGTACACCGGCCGGTTGGTGGGCTTTGAGAATGTGCGACTACGCGTGGTGCAACTGCGCGTTCCGGGAATGCCATTGCCCCCGCGCGCCAACCATCACGTCGAGTTGATCGAGTACGAGCGCCCGCGCGGCGTGAGCAACCTCGACTTGAGCACAAACAACACGGGCGTAGGGCATTGGGCCTTCCTTGTGGACGACATCCACGCCGAGTTCAACCGCATGAAGGCGTTAGGCGTGAAGTTCAAGGCGGATGCGCCGGTTGCCATCGAGCACGGCGTGAACAAGGGCGGTTATGCCATCTACTTCACTGATCCCGATGGCATCACGTTCGAACTGCTGCAGGCCCCACCGCTACCGCCGCAGTAGACAGAACAGTCTCAGACACGTTACGTTAAAGAAAGAAGACCGGCTGTTGAACAGCCGGTCTTCTTTCTTTAACCCGCCAACAAGCATCCAGAGCGGAGCGGCGCGCGAAAACCATGGCGTAACTCACAAACACCCTTCGCGCCGCGCAGTCGATGGATGCTTGCTGGCGCGCAACCGGGCAACTTTACGCCATCGATGCCATGATCTTCTGCAGTGTGTCTTTCGATGGGCGCAGCTTTTCGTTCGGCAGTCGCGCCAACGGCACATCGCCCAGGTTCTCATGCTCGGCCAGGCTCTCGCGGCTGCTGTCGACATAGATCAACCCAGTGATGAACATCTGCTTCTCGCGGGCCTGCTGCAACAGCGTCATCGCCGCATACCGGTCGGTGGGGTTATGACCTTGATCCAACCGCTTGAGCAGAATGCGCGAACCATCGTGCAGTTCCACTTCCTTGGACTCACCGGGCTCAAATTCAGCAGTGATTTCCACTTGCGGCGCCACGAATGTAAAGTCGTTGATGCGCTCGTCGTTGGCCTTGCCCCAGGCGTAGCTCTTGGTCGATTCGTCTTTGTTGTTGAACGTCACACACGGGCTGATGATGTCAAGCACTGCGGTGCCACGGTGGCTGAGCGCCGCCTTGATCAACGCCACGACCTGCTTGGGATCGCCGGCAAAGCCGCGCGCCACGAAGCCGCAATCGGCCGCGAGCGCTTCCAGACACAGGTCAATCGGGGGCAGTTCGTTGCGCCCGGCATGCTTCAGTTCCTGCCCGACATCGGCAGTGGCGGAAAACTGACCTTTAGTCAAGCCGTATACGCCGTTGTTCTCAATGATATAGACCATGTGCACGTTGCGACGCAGCATGTGCTTGAAGTTGCCCAGGCCAATGCTGCCTGTATCGCCGTCGCCGCTCACCCCGATCCCGTTGAGTTTGTGGTTTGCAGTCAGCGCGCCGGTCGCGACAGTGGCCATGCGCCCATGCAGTGTGTTGATGCCAAATGAACGGCTCATAAAATAAGCCGGGCTCTTGGAAGAGCAGCCGATGCCGCTGAACTTGATCAAGCGTTCCGGCGACAAACCGACTTCGTAACATGCGGTGATGATCTGCGACGCGATCGAGTCGTGGCCGCAACCGGCGCACAGCGTCGAGTCGGCGCCTTTATAGTCGGTGCGTTCGAGGCCGATGATATTCACTTTCTTTACAGCCGCTGCGGCGGCGGGCGCAGGTGAAACTGGTTTTACAACAGGTAAAGTTGTCATGTTTACTTCTCCATCTCAAGACCCAGAGCCTGATACTCCGGTTCAGTAGTTACTTGCTCTTTTCCTTATCGGTAATCGCGCCACTGATCCAGACTGCCGTCAGAGGCATACCGTCATTGTGGTTGCAGGGTCGCACCGCAGTCGCCAGTTCTGGCATATCGAGCCGCACCAACTGGCACATCTGTGCATCGCTGTTCATCTCAACAATGTAGGTGCGTTTGTGTGCCGCCACAAACGCTTTGACCGCGTGGCTCAATGGCAGCGCGCGCACGCGCATGTACGATGTCTTGATGCCCGCTTCGGCCAGCATTGACCGCGCTTCGACAATTGGCGCATCGGTCGATCCATAGGCAATAATGCCCACTTCGGCGCCCTCAACCTGATCGACAATCGGCGCTGGCACGATCGAACGCGCGGTTTCAAACTTGCGCGCCAGGCGGGCCATGTTCTTCTCCCAGTCATCTGTGCGTTCTGAAAGCTTCGCTTCATCGTTGTGGCCTGTGCCGCGTGTGAAGTAGGCAGCTGCGGGGTGATCGGTTCCGGGCAGCGTGCGCCATGCGACGCCGTCTCCATCCACGTCTCGATAACGCTTGTAGCCGCCGATGCCCAGTTTCTTGATATCCTCGGCTGTCAGCACCTTGCCGCGATTGATCGGCTCTTCTGGATAATCAAACGGCTTGGTCATCCACTGGTTCATACCGAGATCAAGGTCGCTCAGCACGAACACCGGCGTCTGCAGGCGTTCCGCGACATCGAAAGCGCGCCAGCCAAACTCGAAGCACTCGTATACCGATCCCGGTATCAGACATGGGTGGCGGCCATCGCCATGACCCAGATAATGCGCCGGGATGATATCGCCTTGCGACACTTTGGTCGGCATGCCAGTGCTGGGGCCCATGCGTTGCACGTCCCAGATCACTGCGGGGATATCGGCGAAGTAACCGTAACCGGTGAACTCGGCCATCAGCGAAATGCCCGGGCCGGATGTGGAAGTCATTGAGCGCACACCAGCCCAGCCGGCGCCGATCACCATACCGAGCGCAGCAAGTTCGTCCTCGGCCTGTATGATCGCATAGGTAGGCGCCTTGGTCACGGGGTCGATGCGCAGCCTGGGCAGGTATTCGTTCAGAGCGTCGGCGACGCCGGTCGCAGGGGTAATCGGGTACCAGGCGGCAAAAGTTACGCCGCCATAGATCGCTCCGAGCCCCGCAGCCGTATTGCCGTCGATCATGATCAAGCCATCGGTCAGATTAAGCTTGGAGACGATGAAGGGATCGGTCTTTGGCAGATTGGCCTTTACCCACTCGGCCGAAAGTCTCACGACCTTCATGTTCGAGTCGACCGGCTTGCGCTTGCCGCGGAAGTGATAGAGCAGCGCCCCTTCGATGTCGCTCAGGTTGATGTTCAGCAACTGAGCCAGTGCGCCGACGTACACCATGTTTGCCACATAGGAGCGCAGCTTGGGGTCGGTCTCGTTCTCAGAAGCGATCTTCTTGACCGGGATCGGATAGTACGAAAGATCGCTGCGATTGAGCGGAATCTTGATGTCGTCAGCATACATGAACACGCCGCCCGGCTCGACCAACTGGTGATCCTCAAGCGCTGTGGCCGGGTTCATCGCCACAACGATCTCTGCATGCAGCCGCCGCCCAATGTAGTTATCTTTGCTCACGCGAATCGTGTACCAGGTCGGCATACCCTGGATATTCGAGGGGAACACGTTCTTCCCACTGACCGGGATACCCATCTTGAACAGCGCGCGCAACAGGGTGGTGTTGGCGGTTTGGCTGCCCGACCCGTTTTTAGTCGCAACGCTAATTGAAAAATCATCGACTATCAATGGTCTCTCCGCCGTTTGCCCAGCCTGGGGTTCGGTATTCACTTCAGCAATACTCATTGCACTTAGCTCCTTGATTTCGCATGTAACAGTCTATATATCAACTAATATCGGCAAACAACGCCGCGTCAGCAATCGGACGTTCGGGCACAGCATGTGGATGTGTGCTCTCTCGGTTGCGCAACAGGGCGGTGTGTTTTACTAACAGGTTATATCCTTCCTCACTATCCCCCGCCACAATCGCATCGACGATCTTTTCGTGATAGGTCCACACCTCGCGCAGGTAACGGTAGTCCGAGAACACGCTCAACCCCACTGCCTCATAAGCTTCCCAGTACGCCTCCAGCAATCCCTTGACAAACGGATTCTGCAATCGGCCAAAGATAGTCAGGTGCAGATCGCGGTGTTCAGGTTGCGGGATGCGGATAGGATGACCATTCAGCTTGGCCCAAGCCTTGCTCACAAGCTCGCGCAGATGGTCGTGATCCTCAGGGGTCAGCCGCGCCACGGCATCGTGCCAGAAGGCGGCTTCGACGCGGTTGCGCAGCATGTTAAACGCATCGAACTGAGTGGGGTCGATGGCGAGAGCGTATAGCAGGCTGAAACGCACCGCGGGCATGAAGGTGTATTCTTCGAGGCGGATGCCGCTGCGGGTGCGCACATCGACGAGACCCAGCGCGCGCGCCACTTCGAGCTGTTCGCGCAATTTCCCCACACTGATCTTGAGTTCAAGGCTGAGGTCGTCAAGCGCGGGAAGACGGTCGCCCGGCTGAAAGCCTTGGGCAACGATATAACGCAGCAGGGCGGAATCTATTTTTTCGGACGCCATCAAAATACACTTAATTCATATTGATCGTATTTATTGGATCAATAGAGCGAATTGTAGCGCCAACCCAAGTTCTTGTCAAGAAACCCGAAGGGTGGCGCATGTAGACACTTGCCGGGCGCGAGATGTAATGCGCCACTCTTCGGGTTTTATAGAAAATCAGCTACACTGCCATCCATCACTATGAACATTGGAAAGCAAATTCGCCTGAATCGCATCTTCTCGCATCCTTCCGGACGCCTGTGCTCGGTCGCCGTCGACCACTTCATCGCCTATGGGCAGGGGCTCCCGCCAGGACTGCGCCATATACAACCCACCCTTGCGGCCATCGTCGCCGCACAACCCGACGCGGTGACGATGCACAAAGGCATCGCCATGAGCGCGTGGGCGCCGCATGCCGGCGCGGTGCCGCTGATTATCCAGAGCAGCACCATCCGCGTCGACGACACCGCGATGGAACAAGTCGCCACACCGGAAGACGCCGTGCGCCTTGGCGCCGATGCCTTCGCGATTGCGGCGTTCGTGCGCGGGAATAGCGAGGCAGCCTATCTGCGCCGCGTCGCCGATGCCGTGCGCGAAGCCGCTCGCTTCGACATCCCCGTCATCTGCCACATTTACCCGCGCGACTTCAGCGCCGCGCCAACTGTGTCATTTGCGCCGGAGGACATCGCCTGGGCCGCGCGTTGCGCAGTCGAGGTCGGCGCAGACGTCGTCAAGACGCCCTATTGCGGCGACATTGCGGCATTTGCACAGATCGTTGCCGACTGTCCGGTGCCGGTGGTTGCGGCGGGCGGCCCACAGTCCAGCACACTCGAACTCGCCCTCGACATGATGAGCGAGGTTGTGAAGTCGGGCGCGCGCGGCGCTACTATCGGCCGGAATATCTGGGGGCTGACTGACATCGGCAAAGCGGTGCACGCATTCAAGGCTGTTCTACACGACGGCAAGACGGCACAAGAGGCGCTGCAACTCGCAGGACTCGCATGACAGATAACCAGCCACATGGGGAACGGCAGGCAACCGCAAGGGATTGCCCCTACACAGCAGGACTCGCATGACAGACAACCAGCCCACATGGAGAATGGAGGGCAACCGCCAGGGATTGCCCCTACACAGCGATAACCAGACTACATGGGATGTGCTCGGTTTTGGCGCAGTCACGGTCGATGACTTGATCTACGTCGAGCATTACCCGCTGCCCGACATGAAGGTGGCAGTGCTCGATAAGCAACGCCACGGCGGCGGACTCGTCGGCACGGCGCTCGTCGCCGCGGCACGGGTGGGCGCGCGCGCCGCCTACGCCGGGATACTGGGCGATGACGACCTGTCGCAGTACACGCTCAACGAATTCGCGCGCGAAGGGGTGGACTGTGCGCCGGTGGTGATTCATCCGGAGGCGCGCCCCATCCATTCGATGATCATCGTCGACCGTAATAATGGGCAGCGCAGCATCATGGCGTCGTTCGTCAGCGTGCAGTGGCGCGCGGCGGAAGAGATCACTGATGCGCTGATTGCCCGGTGCCGCGTGTTGTTCGTGGATCACCACGCCGTTGAGGGTGGGCTGCGCGCAATCGAATTGGCGCATGCTCGCGGCATCCCGGTCGTCGCAGACATCGAGCGCGAGACGGAGCCACGCTCGGAACTGCTGGCGCCGTTAATCGATCACCTGATCGTCGGAATTGGTTTCGCCCAACGCAAGACCGGCGCAGCTGATCCGGTTGAAATGGTGCAGGGGTTGCGCCGTCTGTCGGGCGGTCGCGCCACTTGCGTCGTCACCGCCGGCGAACGCGGTTGCTGGTACGCACCAAGTGCGCCAGGCGCGACCAGTGCTTCTGGCGCACCCGTCGCGCATGTGCCAGCTTACTCCGTCAACGTCGTCGACACCACTGGCTGCGGCGATGTGTTTCACGGCGTCTATGCCGCGTGCATCGCGCAGGGCGAACCCGTAAGCAAAGCGGTGCAGGTAGCCTCTGCGGCAGCAGCATTAAAGGCTACCCAACCCGGCGGTCGCGCCGGCATCCCATCGCGCGCGACCATCGATGCCTTCATCGAACAAACCATGTCGAACAATCCGTAAGTCGTGCTGGAGGATAAACGTGCAGGAAAATAGTCTAATCAAGACGTTGGAAGAAGGGCTGTCGGCCATCCCATTGCTGGATATTCATACGCATCTCGACGCCTCACACCTCGCCGCGCGCGGGCTGCATGACATCGCGCTTTATCACATGGTCGTCTCGGATCTCGTGACTGCCGGTTGCCCCAATCGCGGCCGATTGTCGGAAGAGCCGAGTGAAGAGGAAGCAACTTCTCGTCTCATCGAGGCGATCCCCTACTTCCCGCACATCCAGAACACGAGCATCGCATGGGGCGTGCGCGTCATCCTGCGCGACCTGTACGGCTGGATGGAACCAATCACACTCGACAACTGGCGCAGGCTGGATGCGATCATCCGCGAACGCGCAAGCGACGCCGAGTGGCCACGCCGGATACTGAAAATGGCTGGCGTGCAACGCGCCGGCACCGAACTATGGCGGAGGCATGACGGCCGCTACGATGACGTCCTGCGCTATGCGCTCGAATGGGCTTTCTTCACGCGCGCTCAATGGGGCGCCAACGACATCCCGCTATTCGAGCTCGAAAACGCGTGGAACCAGCCTGGCCCCGGCGCGCCTCTGCCCGTGACGATGGGTTCAGGACGCCCAATGCTGGCGCGTGTTATTCGCACACTCGATGACGTGCGCGCGGCAATTGCGCACTATGTGTCAAAGATCCCCTATGGCCAAGTGCTCAGCACCGCACAGCACATCTCCACCGACATCCACTTCCGCGATGTGACGTCCGCCGATATGGCGAGTGCGCTCACCCATCGCGATAATCCCAGCGAGGCCGATCGCGACATCTACGCCAGTTATATCAACGAGGCGTTCCTGTCCGAGCTCGAGAAACACGGCGATGAGATCGTGTACCAGTTCTCGCTCGGCGCCGAGCCCCTGCCCTACGAGACCGGCAGCAAGCTGCGCCAGGACAGCATCTTCGACGTCGCGGCGATCATCGCCCGCCACCCGCGCCTGCGCTTCCAGGTGTTTCTCGCGAGTGAACACGCCAACCAGGCGATGTGCACACTGGCGCGTGAGTTGCCTAACCTGTCGCTGGCCGGCTACTGGTGGCACAACTTCTTCCCCGGCGCGATGCGCAAGGTCATGAGCGAACGGCTCGATATGGTGGCGACAAACAAGCAAATCGGCTTCTTCAGCGACGCCTATTGCGTTGACTGGACCTACGCCAAAGCCTTGATCGTGCGCAAGCAACTGGCCGAGGTGCTGGCGCAGAAGGTGGCGCAGGAGCAATACAGTATCGAAGACGCGCTCTCGGTTGCCCGCGCAATCCTATACGAGTCGCCGCAGAGCCTGCTGGGTTTTATGCCGTAGCACTGCTCCCCTGCGAAGGTTGGACTTGCGCGGATCGTCCTCGACATAAACCCTTCGCAGGGTTTGGCGCTCGTGACACCACCCCTGCGAAGGGTATCTGGTTGGTTGTGTTTCACGATCGCAACCTTCGCAGGGGAAGTCGCGCACCTGTGCGAGAATCGGCTTATGTCTGCCCCAATGTTTACCACCGAGCGATTGTTGATTCGTCCATACCTGGCTGAAGAGTATGAAACCGCGTTTCGCATCATGGATCGCTGTTTCGGCGATGGCAACCGCGTGAATGACAGAGAAGCCATCGAGAGATACCGCCCATTTGTGCAGTGGATGTCGCTGAACCCGCAGATGTTGGATGAATTGAGGCAACCGGCATATGGCGACTTGGCGGTGACGTTGCGCGACACAGGACAGCTCATCGGACAGGTCGGCAATGTGCCATGCTTGATGCCATTCGATCAGATTCCCGAACTCTATCCGGGCATATCTGCATCCGGTTTCAATCAGACCGAAGTGGGCTTGTTCTGGGCAATCGACCCGGATTTCCAGCGACGCGGCTATGCACACGAAGCAGCCAGTGCCTTGATCAGAGACGCGTTCGACGACGCCCGCTGGAATATCCGGCGCATCATTGCCACAACTGAGTATGACAATACACCTTCCCAAGGCGTCATGCGTAAATTGGGCATGACATTGACGCGCAACCCGCTGCCTACACCGACTTACCTGCAAATAGTGGGTGTTCTATACAACCGCAGGCTGTCATAATCCGCGCTCGCCCCGCACATAGGGCACTCCAAGTGCGGCTGGCGTGCCTAAACGCTTCTTCATCGCCTCGCGCGAGCCAATAAAGAGGATCAGGATCACCAACGCATAGGGCAACATCTGCAGAAAAAATCCCAGTTTGGGCATATAGTAAAAAGGATTGGCGAAGAACAGCAATGTCTGCGGGCCCTGCAGATCCAGGATCAAACGGCGCAGCGCGCCGAACATGTACGAGCCGGCTGCCGCGCGCCATGGGTTCCACTGCGCGAAGATCACCAGACCCACGGCAATCCAGCCCTGCCCGGAAGTCGTCAGGTCGCTGAACCAGCCAGGCGACACCGCCAGACTGATCGTCGCGCCGGCCAACCCAGCCATCAATCCACCGATAAAGACGTAGCGATAACGCAGGCCGTATACATTGATGCCCAACGCATCGGCCGCGGCTGGATGTTCGCCCACCGCGCGCAGATGCAACCCGGGTCGCGTGCGGTTGATATAGAACCACGCCGCAGGTGTCAGAAGATAACCCAGGTAGGTCATCGGGTTGTGGTTGGTGAACAGGATCGGCCCGAGGACCGGGATTTGTGACAACAACGGCAGCGAAAAAGTCGGCAGCAGGTTGACCGCTCCGGACTTGCTTAAGCCTTCCCCCAGCACTGTGCTCAAACCTATGCCGACGAAGTTGATCGCCAACCCACTCACAACCTGGTCCGCCCGGAAATTTATCGTCACGAGCGCATGCAGCAGGCTCAATACTCCTGCAGCAACCATGGCCAGCACCATGCCCAACCACACGTTACCAGTCACAACAGCTATTTTGTATGCCGTCATGGCGCCAATCAGCATCATGCCTTCGATGCCAAGGTTCATCACGCCCGAGCGCTCAGCCAGAATTTCGCCGAGGCTGGCAAACAATAAGACAGTGCCGCTGGCAACCCCGGCTTGAAGTATGACGATCCAGTCAATCATGGTTCACCTGGTTACGCGCGATTCGCACGCGATATCGCAACAACACATCACTCGCAATCACGCAGAAAAGGATGATGCCCTGCAACATACGGGGCACGCCAGACGGTTGTATCTCCCGGCCAGCGTTGATCAGACCCCCGAATAGAATCGCCACCAGCACAACGGCGAAGGGATTTAGCTTGGCCAGCCAGGCAATGATGATGCCGGTGAAGCCATAGTTATTCGAAATCGAGCCCTGCAGGCGATGCACCACGCCAGAAATCTCTGCCATGCCGGCCAATCCGGCCAGGCCGCCCGAGACCATCATGACGAGCACCGTGTTGCGCACGATATTGACGCCGGCATAAAAGGCCGCTTGTTTGCTATCGCCAATCAGACGAATCTCATAGCCCCAGCGACTGCGCGAAATAAAAAACCACACCACCACCGTAGCGATCAGCCCGAAGAGAATGCCTGCATGCAATGTCAGTCCCCCCAATTCGGGAAACTGTTTGGCATAATCGGTCAGGCGGGGCAGCCAAGCGCTCTTTGGGAACACGGGTGACATCTGAAAACCAGCTTCACTCCAGACGCCAAAGACCCAGAACAGCACCCACGACGTGGCAATGTAATTCATCATGAGTGTGGTGATAATCTCGTTCACATTAAAGCGCGCCTTGAGAAAGCCCGGGATGAGCCCCCACAATGCGCCACAGGCAAATCCTGCCAGCATCATTATCGGGATCATGAGAATGCCCGGCGTCGTGGGCGGCAAAATGGGGGCAAGCACGATGGCGCTGGCGCCCCAGGCGCCCATATAGAACTGGCCCTCTGCGCCGATGTTCCACAACTTCATACGGAATGCCAACGTGCAGGCCAGGCCGATCAGGATCAACGGCGTGGCTTTCACCAGCGTATCGTTGAAGACGCCAATGTCGCCAAAGGCAGCCTTAACAATGTGCTCATATGAGGCGATGGCGTCTCCACCGGCAGCCCAGATGACCACGGCGCCGATCATGAATGCCACAACCAGAGAACCGACAGACGTCAAGGCCGGCAGCCATGCTGGCGTAGACAGGCGTTGCTCAAATCGAACCGAAAATGGAAAATGAAAACCTTTCGCGATGCTTTCTGTCATGGCCATCGGTTACTGTTCCTTCGTCTGGGCTGAACCTTGCGGTGTGCCCGCCATCATCAGACCTATCTGTGTCAACGTCGCCGTCTGGGCCGGCAACTCGCCCATATTCTTGCCCTCGTAGATACCGACAATGCGGTCGGCAAGCGCCATGATTTCCTCCAGCTCTTCGGAGATGAGCAGGATGGCAGTGCCTTTTTCGCGCTCTTGGAGCAATACTTTGTGCACCGCCTCAATGGCGCCCACATCCAGACCGCGCGTCGGCTGCACGGCGATGATCAGCTTGGGCCCGGCTGACATCTCGCGCGCCAGAATCGCTTTCTGCAGATTGCCGCCCGAAAGCAGGCGCGCCTGCACGTCGATGGACGGCGCGATGATGTCGTATTCGGTCTTTAACTGGTTGGCCTGCTTGCGAACGACAGACCGGTTTAGCACCCAGCCTTTTGACACGGGTGACTCCCGGTAGTTCTTCATGATCAGATTGTCGGCCAGGCTGAGACCGGGCGAGCTTCCCACACCGTGGCGATCCTCTGGCACATGCGCCACATGGCGCTTAATCGCCGCATAGGGTTTCATGTTGGCAATATCTTCGCCGGCAATCAACACGCGACCACACGAGCAGCCGCGCAAACCGGTAATCACCTGCGCCAATTCGCTCTGCCCGTTGCCCGCCACACCCACCATGCCGATAATTTCACCCTGGCGCACCTGCAGCGAGAAGTTGCGCAGGGCCGGTAGCCCGCGATCGTTTTCAGCGCAAATGTCATCAATCGAGAGTGCAACTTCGCCGGGAACAGCTGGCTTCTTGTCTACCGAGAATACCACCTCGCGTCCAACCATCAATAACGCCAACTGGGCTTTGGTCACACCAATTGTTGAAAGCCCTGATGCGGTCACCTTGCCGTGCCGCAACACCGTGACGCGGTTGGCAATTGCCAGCACTTCATCCAGTTTGTGGCTTATAAAGACAATCGAGTGGCCACTTGCGGTCATTGATCGCAATGTTACAAACAGTTCATCGACTTCCTGCGGTGTCAGGACGGCCGTCGGTTCGTCCATGATGAGCACCCTGGCGCCACGGTAAAGCATCTTCAGGATTTCGACGCGTTGCTGCTCGCCAACGGATAGCTGCCAGATTTTGGCTCTGGGGTCCACCTTAAGCCCATACTGTTCCTGCAACGCCATGACGCGTTTGTCCAATTCCGCCATGGGCAGGTAGAAATGCGGCTCACTGAGACCCAGGATGATATTCTCAGTAACCGTCTGTGTGGGCACTAACATGAAATGCTGGTGAATCATCCCCAGCCCGGCGGCGATGGCATCGCGAGGTGAGCTAAATCTAACCTGCGCGCCTTTGACGATGATCTGGCCTTCATCCGGTTTGTACATTCCGGCCAGCACATTCATCAATGTGCTTTTTCCTGCGCCATTTTCACCTAATAAAGCATGAACCTCACCCAGGCGCAGATCGAAATCCGTATGATCGTTCGCGAGAACGCCCGGAAATCGCTTGACAATGCCTCGCATTTCCACGGCGTTAGGCGTGTCTTGCATGGAAACCTCATTGAACAGCTTGCTGTGAGACGAACAAACACAAAGGACGGTGACAGTAGACCGTCATCCGTCCTTCGTTCACTGACACTCTTAACTGCTTACGATCACTTGGGCAGTTCGGCTACGATACCGGGAGCCCACCACTTCATGCAGTATTTGCACGCCAGGCCATCGGCGCCAGGCGGGAATTGATCGAGGTCAGCCTGCACCATCTTCTGGCCGGCAGGCACGACCACTTTGCCGGTGTTGTCTTTGACCTCACCGGCGAAGACATCGAAGCGGGTGAACTTACCGCTGAGCATCTGCGCCAGCGTGTCCTTGACCATCGTCATATCAGCGGCGGGCAGGTCGGCCATGCCCTTAGTGGGCTGCTGACCTTCCATAAAGCCATACAAGCCGAGTGCGCCACTATCGGCATCAAAGTAGTCGAAGCCGGGCTTGTAAGTCTTGTCCATTACGCCCTTGGCAATCTTGGCGTAAATCTTGCCCCAATCCCAATAGATGGTGGTCAGACAACGCTCGACTTTGCAGGAACCCACCCAGTCGTAGGTGAGGCCCCACTTGCCTTTGGCCTGTGCCACATCGGCTGGCGCCGGGGTGTCAGCGCCGGTGAAGACGACTTGCGCGCCCGCATCGAAAAGCGATTCGGCGGCGGACTTTTCCTGCACCGGATCATGCCAGGTGTTGATCCAGCGCACATCCATCGTGCAGTCCGCGCAGGTCTTGCGCATACCCAGAGCGAAGGCGTTGCCCAATCGCAATTCCTCAGGAATGGGGAATGTGGCGATGTAGCCCAGTTTGGGATTCTTGTCGAGTTTTGCGCGCGAACCGGCGACCATACCGGCCAGGTACTTCATATCTTCCATGGCGCCAAACAGGTTGCCGAAGTTCTTGCCATTGGTCTTGAAACCGCTCACGTGAATAAATGTCTGGTTCGGGAATTCTTCGGCGACCGCAGCAGTGGGGTCCATATAGCCGAAGGAAGTGGTCAGGATCAGGTCAAAACCCTTGCGCGCTAAACCACGGATGACCTGCTCGGAATCAGCGCCCTCAGGAACGTTCTCGATATAAGCCACATGCGTGTTGGGCACGTTCTTTTCGACGTATTGCAAACCATCGAAATGCGCCTGGCTCCAGCCACCATCATCGTGTGGGCCAAGCAGAACGGCGGCGATGTTGAACTTGCCTTTCTCAACATCCGGGATCTGGAGTGCTGATGGCGCCGCAGTGGCTGCCGGCACGGCGGTGGCAGCTGGGGCCGCTGTGGCTGCGGGAGCGGCGGTGGCAGCCGGCGCAGCCGTCGGAGCGGTTGTGGCTGCGCCGCACGCGCTGACTAACATGCTTATCGCTGCCAGCGCGGTAAACGACTTGAGCAAATGTGTTTTCATGCGAACTATCTCCTTCCTTCTCTTCTTTTTGTTTGCTTTGTAAATGAGAGCATCTCGGCTAAGCTGTGTAATCGATGGAAACATTGTGCTTCTGCGATCAGCACCTCCTTATTCTGGCTCTTTCCGGCCATGAATAAAAAAAACGGGTTCCCGCTTGACTGGCGTGGTAATGACACGACAGCTCGGAACCCGTATCCTCGCGGACACCAGATATCTATTTATACATCATAATGTAAATCCATGCGCGGCACAGGCGCGTTAAATATCATGGACTAGAATGCTCGCTCGTTCCCACAATCCCACAACCGTCCGAACCGCACTCTTACCGGGGCGACCAGAAGGCCAGGACGCCATCGGTCAGGCGACTTAATGCCACTTTGTCTGCCGCACTGCTGAGCGTGGCGACAACAAGGTCCATGCGCGACTGTTGATGCGAGACGGTGGTATAGACCAGTTGTTTGCCATCTGGCGACCACGGGGTGACCGCGCGCGAGTACTGATCGAAAAAGCCCATCACGTCGATCACGGCGCTTGTCGGCGCTGTATCGGCCACTTCGATTGGCTTGGCGCCGCCCACAGCCGCATCCACAATCTCGATGCGCAACATCTGACTGCCCGCTTGCGCCGCGATTGACGCTTGCTCATCAACCTTACCCGCAGCGTTGAACTCTGTCGGGACGCCGTCTGTAACCACCGAATAAACGGCAATATGCCTGCTGTCGGGCGACCAGAAGAATGCTATCGCCTCATCGTGCGCCTGCGTGGTTGCGCCAGTGGTGAGATCGAAGATCGACAACGGCGCCGGGTTCTGCAGCGTCAGCGAGCTGCTGATCCACGCGATGCGCTGGCCGTCGGGCGACCATGCAAAGGACGCGCCGGCCTCCAGCACCGCCAGCGAACACAGCGGTTTTCCAGTTGCGTCTGAGATCACAAGGTCGTCATCGCCGCCAGTGCGGGCGACAAACAACAAGTACTTTGAGTTCGGCGAGAACTGCGGCGCCTTGAAGTTTCCGGGCAAGCTGGTGATCTTCTTCGGATTGGCGCCTTTGGCGTCAGCAATAGACATGTGGGCGTCGGCGCTGGTCGCGGGGGAACCACTCAGATGCGTCATCAGCGCTGTCGAATCAGCGCGCCAGTGCCAGTAGGCCGATGAACCTTCCTCAATCACCGTCGCTTTGCCGCCATCCTTACTGATCATGCGCATAGCGCCTTTGCCCGACCGGATGGTCAGGAACGCGATCTGCTTGCCGTCCGGCGACCAATCTAAATACGGGATGCTGTCGTCTGAGGTGGTATACAGTTTGAGTGTCTTCGCCTTCTGTTCCGGAGTCGTCACATACAACGTCTGCGTTGCCGTTTGGGTCCCCGAAATGGTGGCATACGAGACGAACGCGAGCGACTTGCCATCGCCGGAAAAGGTCGGGAAGGTGTAAATGCGGAAAGCGCCTTTACTGGCATCGGTATTCGCGTCGCTGGTGACCTCAATGACGTTCTTGCCAGCAACATCGCTGACGCCGATATTGCCGTCGATAGTGACATACACGATGCGCCCGGCAGCACTGGCAACCTTTGTCGTCGCGGAAGTCGCGCCGGCATCCAGTTTCAATGAGGAACATGACGTCATGCTGGAGACACGGGTTGGCGCCGGCGTCGCAATTTGGCTATCAGCCCCGGATGACGGCGCTGCGCTTGTCGGCGCCGGGGGTTGGGTTGGGTCAGGCGTCACAGGCGCAACGGTCCGGATGGGCGCCAGTGTTCTGGTGGGCAGCAGTGCCGGCGCCGCCGGCGCGCCTCCCGCCAACCCGCTGCACGCGCTCAACAACACCGCCGCCACGGCTACGGCCATCGCTATGACGCGCGCCGGGCGCGTCGCACCCAGCCGGCTCAGACGCTTATGAACATTCATGACTTACCTCCAGACCAATAACAACAAAAACACCACTGTAGACTCACCAATGAGTGATGTTATCGCAGGTAATGCTGAGAGAATGATTATCTGAGCAGCAGATTCGCGACGCGCAACCCATCCCTGGCAGCGTCATTTGGCGCTATCGGCTGGCCAGGCCACGTTCCGCCGGCCGCAGCGTGGAAGATGATGAAATAGGAAACCGTGAGCGGGCCAACCGGCGTCGCCACTGTCCGTATGGGGATGCGACGCAGCAATTCTTCCTGAGGCGCCTCGGCTTTTTCCAGCACGGTCTTGCTGTTCACCATCTCAATCTCGTTAAAGTACGTGCGCCAGTGGCCGTCAGGGTCAAACTCAAAAACGATGTTGAGATAATCGGTTTCCCACTTGAACGGCGCGCCGTTATCGACCATGAATTGCAGCCATTTAGGCGTTGCCACGTTGTAGAAGAACCTGCGATCGTAGTACAGGGAGTTGGTCGTCAGGCTTTGCAGCCCCTGCAAGTGAGCGCCGGTCATGATGCTGGAGAGGTTAAGCGCACTGTGTCCCACCGCCTCCAGAATATCCACTTCCACATGGGAATCATCAAACTTGTGCGTGATGCGCGCAACATCCGCTTCGGACAAGCCCTTATTCTTCTGCAGCGATGCCAGATCGTCCGACAAGCGAAGCAGGTCCGGCAGAACCCACACGCCGACGAAGGTATTGTCGATGCCATTCATCACTTTCGCGCTACCAACGACTGTTTCATGAATTCCGCGCGGCAGCTTCAAGGTCACTTCCATGTGGCTGAACCCGTCGGGCGGGTAAACATGGAACGCGGAACTGGCGAAATCCTGCCCGGCAGTCGCTTGCCGGCGCGCCATATCAACAATGGCGCCCTTATCGTCAAGCAACTTGTGTTCGGCCTTCGTCAACCGATGGACGCTCAGGTCGAGCATTTGACCATAGACGGGATCATCCACGACGCCGGGCTGGAACGGAAACCCGCCCAGGTTATTGGCGACCATCGCCGGCTCGCCCAGATTAGGCAACCCCCACGCGCGGCCATACCCGACGCCAAACTGCTTGTTGTTGAACCCCCGGATAAACTCCTGCGCGTCATTCAGCCTGTAGAAAAACGGCTTATTGTCGCCGGCCATCACGACAGGCATAAAACGGCGCAGTGATCCAGCGGCCAGTCCCATGCCGGCAGCAGCGCCAAGTCGGAAGAGTTCTCTGCGGGTGAGTTTAAATGTAGACATCGATTGTCAATCAACCACAATACAGGGCATTTCAACGAACATCAATAACAAACAACAACAAACATACGCTGTTGTGCGGACAGCGTGAAATACAGAGCCAACAAGCCAAGTATAAATACGAAGACAGGAAAATGAAAGGCTGACTAAGGTGTACTATTTTCATCGTCTATGATAAATTGTCATAATAAGGACTGATGAGGTGAACATGTTGGATTTTTCGCGTGTACGAAGTAAGGAACTAACGATAGCTGATCTCGCACAGGGGTTGACGGTAGCAGACCTCCACCGCCTGACGGACGAGATGGTCGACACGGTGAGCGCATTAATCGCCGATGCGATTGACGCTGATGTGACGTTCACGCCGGTTGACCCGGCCGCGAACGACACTTTTGCAACTAATCCGGAAGAGTTAAACATCGCATGGACGCTGGGGCATGTCATCGTGCATGGGACAGCGTCGTCCGAAGAAGGCGCGGCGCTATCGACCGAATTGGCGCGCGGTGTTGAGATCAAGGGACGATCACGCGCCGAGACACCCTGGGAAACCGTTACGACAATCGCTCAGGTTCATGCAAGGTTAAGCGAGAGCCGCCGAATGCGACACGCATTTCTGGACGCGTGGCCGGATGCGCCAAATCTCACGCTTACTTTCACGATACCCCGACCTGGCGCTGCGCCTGTGAACGCAGTAGGGCGATTTATTGGCGGTCTGGCACACGAGGACTCGCACGTCGATCAGATCAAGGAGATCATGCGACAAGCGCGCCTTGCGCGCCTCGCGCGCGCATAAGCAGTGCGCCGGTATTTGTCAGGGTTTTGAGACACAAGTCGGCAAAGCGACTAGAACTCGACGATGCCTTTGAGCATGCCCGATTCGGGCGAAACCCACTTGGGGAATAGCTCCGGGAGGGCGTCGGCACTGGCGCGGTGGGTGATCCATGGATCGGTGTTTACCCGGCCGCTCTCCATCAGCGCGATGATGCGCGTGAAGTTCGCTGGCAGCGAGTTTCGGCTGGAGAGGATCGTCATCTCGCGGCGATGGAAGAATGGATCGCTGAAGGTGATGTCGCCCTGCATCAACCCGACAAACACCAGCCGGCCGCCATGCGCGACATACTGGAAGGCGCCCATCATCGACTCACCGCTTCCAGTCGCGTCAAATACCACCGTGGGGAGATCGCCGTCGGTGATCTCCATCACCCTGGCGAGAGGATTGTCCTGCGCATTGACGATATAGTCCACGCCAAACTGGCGGCGCGCAAAGTCGAGCCGTTGCGCGTTAACGTCGAGCACGATCAACTTGACTTCGGCCAGACGGGCAAACTGGATCACCGACAGGCCAATGGGGCCCGCGCCGATAACCAGCACATATTCACCCATCCCCAGCATGGCGCGATCCACCGCATGTGAGCCGATCCCCAGTGTTTCGACGAGCGCAAGTTGGTCCAGCCCAAGCGTATCGGACTTATGGAGCTTGGTGACCGGCACTTTGATCAACTCGCGCATCCCGCCATCGGTATGAACGCCAAGACACTGCAGGCTGATGCAACAGTTGGTTTTGCCGTGACGGCAGGCGATACAGTGGCCGCAGTTGAGGTATGGCTCAACTGAGCAGCGGTCGCCCGCCTTCAGTCCGCGCTCGTTCAACCCCACCTCGACGATTTCGACGCCGAGTTCATGGCCGATGATGCGCGGGTAACTGAAATACGGCTGCCGGCCGCGATAGGCGTGTATGTCGGTGCCACAGATGCCGACGCGGTGGACGCGCACCAGCGCCTCGCCGGGCTCGCAGCGGGAAGGTTCTGGCGTTTCGCTCAGCGTAAACTGAAAGGGTTGATCAAGCGTTACTGTTTTCATATCCGTCATCCAACTTGCACGAGATGGTTCAATGATACTCAAAATATGAAAGCCGGTTACGGCTCGATCTTGCTCGATTCATACACCCAGGCGTGGAGCGGCATAGGGGACCTGACTTAAAGGTATACTGCGAACATTATGAGTATCGTGGAATTGGAAACTGCTATTACGCAATTACCAACGAAGGATCTGGATCAATTGGCGGAATGGCTGGAAAATTATCGTGAAGAAATGTGGGATAGGCAGATCGAGAATGACCTGGCAACCGGTCGTCTCGATGCGTTACTTAGTGAAGTTGATAAGGAGTCTAAAGCGGGTTTGGCCAGGTCCATTTGAAACACCTGGCTTTGCCGATCTTCTGGCGACACTACCAACAGTTACCCAGGGAAGTGCGCGAGTTAGCCGATAAGAACTTCAAACTGCTTAATACCAATCCGCAACACCCATCATTGCATTTCAAGAAACTTAGAGGGGCAAAACCGATATGGTCAGTACGAGTTGGAATAGGCTATCGGGCTCTGGGAAATGAGAACTTTGACTGTATCGAGTGGTTTTGGATTGGCACACATGCCGATTACGATGATTTGCTTTCGCACTGAGCTTCGTGAGGATTGACAGGAAAAAGTGACTCGTCCCGCGCCACTGGTCGCGCCGGGAAAGGATCGCATAACCATCAAAGCGAGTCATCGAAAGCGCCTGCGCCCACTCCTGTGCCCGCCCTACTGCAGCGCGCCCGACTGGCGCCCGAAAGCCTGGAATAAAATATTTGGCAGGCCAGGCGGAAATACTATTCGACGTGATACTGTATTTGAAGTCACCAAGATAGAGCAGAAGAACAATAAAAACTTTGTGGCAGTGGTGCTGGAAGAGCACCGAGGCGCCAGGCCGCCATTAGTGAAGGGGCAGAGTCTGGCGGCCAAACATAGCGGCGCAGAAGCAGGCGGCGATCACGTAGCAGAAGTCTGAATCACGGATGAATCGAATTAAAGGATGATACGGATTACAGAGAGTGGGCGTCGCGACTGCGCCGTGTGTGTCGCCTGAACCATGGTCTTCGGCTTTGCGATGCGCGTGATCAGTTCGCGGTTGGCGGAGTAGTTTGAATCACGGATTGAACGGATTAACGGATTGCACGGATTCAGAGTCAGAGTCAGAGGTGTTCTGATCCTATCCGTGTAATCCTCTAATCTGTGTAATCCGTGATTCAGACTGTTTTCTCCTCGCCCCACACCCCCGCGATGGCCGCCTGTATCTTCTTCTCCATGCGCGTGATCAATTCGCGGTTGGCGGCGACGAGGGCTTGTTCGGCTTCGATCTCGGCGACGATTTGTTGCTGGGTTTCGATGGACGGGAGGGGAAATTGGATTGTCTTTATTCGCTCAAGCGCAAGTTTTGGAACTCCGACCGAGTGAGTAAGAGATCGTATCTGACTTTGCACTCGTTCCCCATTTCCAACAAAACACAGGAATTTTTTGTCGATCAGGATTGGATCAAAAACTAGCTTGGCAGCATTTTCAGTCAGATTAGCGCCTTCTAGCGCATCGGGAATTGTGCCCATTAATCCAATTGTTCCTGCTATCGATATATAGACATTGGCTGATGAAATAGTGTAATGAGTAATCTGCTGGTGAATCTCATCGGAGATATAGCGTAGATTACTCATATCAATAGACTGTTCCCTGAAATCCGTGACTCGAAGATATGGATGCGAAGTTGCTATATTGCTGAACTGTTCACCTAATGGGAGGCGCTTTCCGCCCTTTACCTCACAACAATCACCGATGGTTATTTCCGGCCAATCGGGATCGATAGGGATATGCGGGCGGTAATTGTCGAGGACAGCGCGGGCGCCATCGATAACCTTCTGGTAGTCCTCGATCTCCGCCACGATCTCCTTTTGAACATCAACCGGCGGGAGGGGAATATGTATTTCCGCAAATGATATCCAGCCAATCCTTGGTAGTTGAGCGCCTTTAAGTTGAGTCATCACTGCATCGTTAAAACGTCCACTTCGGAAAACATAGGCGTATAGCGCAGGAACAACAAACTCATTCAATGGCTTAATGACAAGGATGTCAGTTGAGCAAATACCATTACGATCTGATAGCCAGACCTTGTTAAGGTTTGGACGCAGTTTGCCATAGAGAATCTCGTTTGGCTTAAATGTGTTCTTCAGGCTCTTGATATCCGCTGGCTTGTCGGTGATGACGACTCCAGTTATTTGCCCACTGTTCTGGGTAATGTTTTCTAGCCCAATATACGTAACAGTACCCTCGATAGAATCGGGTTGTATCGTTTCATCCGATCTCTGGAAGACTTCCGCAACAGCAACGTAAGGCCAACTAGATGATCTGATTCCGTTCTCCCGATACCGCTCCCCGCTCAAGTTGTAGTCACCATTTGCTGCAATCTTCTCTTTCGCCACAATCAGCCCGTGCGTGGGTTTGAGGTCATTGAGCGGCAGTTTCTCCCGCACGACTTGCAGGTAGGCCATGATTTCAGCCTTGACCTTCGGTAGATCATTCTGCTCAATCGGGCGGCGTTGCGCGCCCAGGCCGAACCCGTCGTTGTCGATCTTGAAGAAGCCGATGGTGGCGCTCTGTCGGGCCAGCGTTTTGTCGAGGATGAGGATCGAGGTCTTGACGCCGGAGTAGGGGTTGAACACGCCCGCCGGGAGCGAGATGACGGCGACGAGGTACTCTTCCACGAGCATCTTGCGCAGGGTTTTGTATGCCCCCTGGCTCTGGAAGATGATGCCCTCTGGGACGATGATCGCGGCGCGACCGGTCGGGGTGAGGTGGCTGGCGATGTAGTCGACGAACAGCACTTCGCTGCGTTTGGCCTGGATGCTGAAACGCTTGTGCGGCTTGATGCCGCCTTTCGGGGACATAAACGGCGGATTCGCCATCTGAATATCGGCAAATTCGTTCCAGCGCTCTTCAGAGGTGCGGGTGTCGTATTCGTAGATGTGCGGATCAGCGAAGCCGTGCAGATACAGGTTCACCAGCGACAGGCG
>Ga0118677_10002980_pt1 | contig 33036 bp, 28 predicted proteins | sample AliMusrvi5mmetaG_FD_86154 | JGI IMG/M metagenome (GOLD analysis project Ga0118677, IMG submission 86154) | reverse complement strand
TTCTCTGATCCGGTGTCAATTTCGTTTTCTTGTGGATTACCATATTGTTTCCAAAAATTATGACTTTTGAGCGTAACCGCTCAATCAATTTTTGTAAACAACGCTGTTAATTCTTACATATAAAATATGAATCGATATAGCGTGCTTCCGGACCGGGATGGTCAGCGTCTTTCGGGAAAACATTCCCTTGCCCCGCCGTTGAACCCCTTGAGAAATCGATACGTCGCAAGCGTGTCGTCGGTCGAGACCGGCTCGCTTCCGTAGAACTTCCGGACTTCCTCGCGACCGAGATCAGTGAGTATCCCGAAACTCACCACCCCCATCTTCCCGACCGAGACGAAGATGAGCGAGGAGATACCGCACGACTCGCAGGCGATATGTAGCACCGTTTTCCGGTCATCTTCGGACAGGAGTACGACCTTGCCCGGATCGTACTTCTTCTGGCAGACCGGGCAGCGCAGAAGCGGCTTCAGGTTTTCCAGGGAGTGTCCCATGACCATGGTAACGATGTTGAATAAGGTGCCTCCGAAACGTCTCACGATGATAACATGGGCCGGACCGCCCGTCAATCCCATATCAGCAAGGGCCGGACCGCCCTAGACATCGAGGTTCGTGACCGTCTTCGCGTAGGTCTGGATGAACTTACGCCGTGGCTCGACATCGTTGCCCATGAGGATATCGAAGAGCTCATCAGCTGCCTCCGCATCCTCGATCCTCACCTGGAGCATGAGCCGGCTCGCCGGATTCATGGTCGTCTCCCAGAGCTGTTCCGGGTTCATTTCTCCGAGACCTTTGTACCGCTGGATGGAGACCCCACCGACTTTCTCTTCCCCTTCCGACGGAGCCTCGTCAGCCTCTTCCCCGCCCGCCTCAGCCACCTCGGCCTTCTTCTCGGCGGCAACCTTTCCTTTCTTCTCCGCGCGCGCCTCGGCGTCCTTCCGGATCTCCTCGAGGATCCGCATCTTCTCGTCGTCATTGTAGGCATAACGGACGGTCTTCCCCTTCTGCAGACGATAGAGCGGTGGCTGGGCGATAAAGATATTGCCGTTGCGCACGAGCTCCTCGTAGTAGCGGTAGAAGAACGTCAAGAGGAGCGTCCGGATATGGGAACCATCCACGTCGGCATCCGCCATGATGATGATCTTGCCGTAACGGAGCCGCGTGATATCGAATGTCTCGCCGATACCGGCCCCGAGCGCGATAATGATCGGCTTGAGCGTATCGGACTTCACGACCTTGTCGAGCGTAGTCTTCTCCACGTTCACGAGCTTGCCCCGTAGAGGCAATATAGCCTGGAATTCGCGGTTCCGACCCTGCTTGGCCGAACCGCCTGCGGAGTCGCCCTCCACGATGTAGAGCTCGGAACGCAACGTGTCCTTCGTCGAACAGTCGGCAAGCTTGCCTGGAAGCGTCATGCCCTCGAGTGCGCCCTTACGGATGACCGCGTCTTTGGCGGCACGCGCCGCGATGCGGGCCCGGACCGTAAGAAGGCACTTGTCGAGGATCGCGCGCGCGTCCGCTGGCCGGGTCTCGAGGTATTCCGAAAGGCCCTCGGAGAGCGCCGATGATACGATACCACGGACCTCACTGTTGCCGAGCTTCGCCTTCGTCTGTCCCTCGAACTGCGGATTCGGCAGCTTGACGGAAATGACCGCGGTCAGTCCCTCTCGCAGATCGTCAGCCGTCATCGCACCGTCCTTCTCCTTCAGGAGGCCGTTCTTCTTGGCGTAGTCGTTCAAGACCCGCGTGAGCGCCATCTTGAACCCGGTGACATGCATGCCGCCCTCCGGGTTGAAGATATTGTTCGCGAACGCGAAGAGGTGTTCCTTGTAGCTGTCGGTATACTGGAGCGAGATCTCGACGTACACGCCGTCGATCGTCTTCTCGATATAGACCGGGACTTCGTTCTTGACGTCGCGGCGGCGGTTCAGAAATTTGACGAACGAGATGATGCCCGAGTCGAAATAGAACCCGTACCGGCGGGCGAGGTGTGCGCTACCCGGCGCGTCCGCCTCGCGCAAGTCCTCGACCTGGATACGGACACCCTTGGTGAGGTATGCCTGGTAGCGAAGGTATTCGAGGATCTTCTCCCAGCCGTATTCGATCTCCGGAAAAATTTCCGAATCGGCTTTGAAGGTAATGGTCGTGCCGGTGTCTGTCGCCTTGCTAATCGGCTTCACGGAACCCTGTGGGATGCCACGCTTGAATTCCTGCATCCAGAGTTTTCCCTCGCGACGCACGGTCACGCGGGTCCATTCGGATAAGGCGTTCACGACCGAGACGCCGACGCCGTGCAGACCGCCGGAAATCTTGTATCCGTCGCCACCGAACTTGCCACCGGCATGCAAGACAGTAAGCACCGTCTCAAGGGTGGATTTCTTGGTCTGCGGATGGATCTCGACCGGAATACCGCGGCCGTTATCCTCGACTTCCACCACGTTGTCCGGCAGGAGCCGAATCTGGACATCGGTGCAGTATCCCGCCATCGCCTCGTCGATCGAGTTGTTCACGATCTCCCAGACGAGGTGATGCAGGCCCTCGGTCGAGGTGCCACCGATATACATGCCCGGGCGCTTCCGTACCGGATCGAGCCCCTCGAGCACCTGGATGGATTTGGCTCCGTAGTTTGATTTTTCCGCGTCTTTCTTTGCCATATCGGTAGTATATACGTCGGGATTATGCCAGCATTTTATGATTCGGAGAGCCGTCTGCGGGATATGTTCGGAAACCGTCACGATGTCCGTGCCGACACTCTCCGGACGGTGAATTCGATGAGGAGCACTGCCGCCAGACCGAGAGCTGCGTTCCACCAGGAGAGTATGCCGAAACGCGACAACCCGAGGAGTGACACGAGGTATGCGGACAGGATGAATCCCTGCCGGAACAGGACATGAAACGATGCGGACGCGCTCGCCTCGCCAAGGAACCGTCGGGCAAGGCCGACGAGTATGAGCGTGAACGTGCCGGTCAGGAACGAAAACATCGTTCCTAGGAACAAGGCGACACCCACGACGCCGGCCACGTCCGGATCGACAAGTAAAAGCACCGATACCCACGCGACAAGCGACAGGGCGGTAAAAAAACGGACCCCGAGGAGGAGTTTCTGGAATGTCATAGGTTCCCTCTTTTTTCTCCCATGTATTCCGTCGTGAAGACCGAAACGAAGCCGGAAACATGCCGACACCCGGGACCACACCGACTTCCCCTTCATGATAGCGTGTTTTCCCAATATTGGCAAACCGAAAATCACGGTTCTAAATAGCTTATAAAAGCCTTAGAATATAGGCGAAATCGAAAAAAAGGAACGGGAGGGTGCCGAAGGATCTCGATACCGGATCGATACTCTCATTTCTGACAAATACGTTTCCCATAAGTCTGTCTCCTGCCCGCGACGATTCGCCGGCCTGGCGACAGTCATAACGGCGACTGACAAAACATTACGGTTACGTCGTTCGCGAACGACACGATCGGAGTCTTGAGTTTCAGACCACTTCGACCCGGCGCCGGATCCTAGAACCACGGGGCGATTTCGATCCAGTTCAGGTTGCAGTTCGCGCGTGCCCCGGTCGGAGTATTGGCCGTTCCGACGACACAGTCGACTATCTTACCGCAACTGTTCGTGACCCGCCACGATGTTTCCACCGAACAGTGCAATGTCGAACTCGTCGAACACGAATTGGTGCAGAACGATTGGCATGGCGTATCCGAACCGCCGTTCTGTCCGTAACAGATCCACGTCCAGTCCGGCACTCCGTATGTAGACCCCGTGGATATCAGGCCCGAGGCGGTTCCGTCGACACAGGAAGGAGTCGGAGGGGTAGCTCTGGTACCGAAGGTGCTGTCGGGGTAGCTCGGTGGTGTGCTACAGATTCCGTTCGAAATTCTCGGCGCGGTACAAAGCGAGGAATTCGTTCCGCCATGCAACCCCATGCAGGTCCAAGTCCAGGTGAAACTGGCCGTCTTCGTCACCGGAGGTGCCGGATTTTTGGAAGTGATAAGAGGAGGATTGCACAACGTCCCGCCGGCTGCAGGCGGGGTCAGGAAACTCGGGACTCCCACTGCCGTACCGCAAACCGCATTCACTTTCAACCACGAGGTACAGGTAGTCGTCAATCCCCCGTTCTGGCCGGCGCAGGTCCAGCTGAACTGGTCCGCGTTCAAGGAGACCGCCGAATGCGATCCGTCTATCGGGACCGTGCAGAAATTCGTCGTCGGAGCCGCATACGTGCTCAAACCGGCCGAGGAACCGCAGGTCCCGTCACGCTTCCACGGAGCGCTGCAACCGGAAGAATTCAGTCCTCCGTGCAGCCCGAGACAGGTCCAGGTCCACGGCCCGGCCACGCCGGGACCGGAAACAATAGTCGGCGTACCGGGAGAGCACTGACCCGACGACGGCGCGTTGTAGGACGGGACACTGTTCGCCGGACCGCAGAACGCGTCTACCTTCTGCCACGAGCTGCACGAAGCGGTCGCACCCCCGTTCACCCCTCCGCAGGTCCAGTTGAACGCCCCCCCACTCAGCGAGACTCCAGAGGCCGACCCTACCGAACACAAGTTCGACGACGGTGCGGTATAGGTATTACCACCGGACGAAGATCCACAGACGCCGTCACGTTTCCAGGAAGCGCTGCAGGATGCGTTCGATCCTCCGGCTATACCGTAACAGGTCCACGTATACGGACCCGAAGCCCCCGGACCCGAAACAACAGAGGCTCCGCCAACACTACACAGCCCCGAAGACGGCGCGTTGTAGGAACTCACACCGTTCGCGGAACCGCAGGAGCCGTTCCCAGGACAGGCGATGCTATAGACTGCGGCGACATCGGACCATGACCCGTATTGAAGAGCCTGGACCCAAAAATCGTATGAGGCTCCGGCAGTCAGGCCGCTTCGTGAAAACGAGGTGGATGTGGACGTATCGACCAACACTATCGGGTTCGAGCGATCGTTGGCAAGCGACAGACGATATGGATAACTCGTCGCGCGAGCGACTGAGTTCCAACTCGCCGTAAGGGTCCCGCCGGAGCAAGAAGCGGAGAGACCGGTAGGGGTTGGCGGTTTGTATGGACAACTTTCATCGCGACCTTCTCCATAACCGTCACTTACCCAATGACTTTTCGCACTCGCGAGATTCGTCGGCCCGAAAGCGTCCGCCAAGTCAGTATACCGGTTGAGATAGCACTGTGCCTGGGCATCCGACATGTACGGTACGACCGTGACGGTGACGGATGTCGACTGGTCCGGGGAAGCGGAATTACCGTAACAGGTATAGGTATACATCGTCGTCGATCCCGGATAAAATGTCTGCTCACCGTTGAATGAACTCGCAGCCGGCGCTCCATTCGCAAAGAGTGTGCAACTACTCGCACTGCCGGGATCCTCGGCACCCCACGTGACCCAAAGAGGGTCACCCGCCATCATGCGATCCGCCGAGGTACAGACATTCGCCCCAAGTGACGTCACATAAGCATGACTCCGATGAAGAGGGATTCCCGATAGCGCCAGAAAAGCGACGAAGACGCACGCTTTCAGGAAAACACCGGCTGTTTTCTTTTTCATATGGTATGCTCCACGAAGTGGAAGACGTACTGCATTTACACGAAGACATGTGTCTTCCGAAGAAGGCATTTTCATTATATCACAATTTTCCGATTCCATACCATGCCAGTCTTATACACTACAAAATGAGCCCCAAATGAAATCCCATTCCTACGCAAAATGAGCCCGAAGGCTCATTTGCGTGGAATCGCGTGAGTGGCATACTGGTGATCTATGACAATAACCATGAATGACTCACGCCTCGGGAGTATAACCGGGATCGCGGAATTTTTGAAGGGTTCGGATACGCTTTCCTTTGTGGGAATCTCCAAAAAGGAACAATGCGAATGGATAGGAGAGACGTTGACGAGGTTTCGGTACTTTTCCCTGCGGAAAAAGGATAAGAGCGTCATCAAGTCGTACCTCATGAAGATGACCGGCCGATCCGATGCTCAGATGACGAGACTCATCAAAAGAAAGCGCGTATTCGGCGTCGTCCTCCCGTCCTCGACCGCGAGACACTCGTTTCCGACCATCTATACCCCTGAAGATATCGGATTGCTCATCGCGACGGACAATGCCCATCATCGTCTGTCGGGACCGGCCACGAAAAGGATATTCAAAGCGGGTATGGGATATTCGGGAAACAGGAATACGTGAGACTCCAAGACATTTCCGTGTCGCATTTGTATCACCTGCGGACCAAGCGCCAGTATACGTCGGCTATGACGACGTATACGAAAACACAGGCGACGCAGTCATCCATCGGCACGCGCATGAAACCGGACCCAAACGGAAAACTGGGCTATATTCGCGTAGATTCGGTACATCAGGGCGATTTCGGAGGAGAAAAGGGCGTGTATCACATCAATCTCGTCGACGAAGTCACCCAATGGGAAATCATTGGGGCGATAGAGAAGATATCTGAGAGCTATCTCATGCCGGTATTGGAAGATCTGCTGGAGCAGTTTCCTTTTCAGGTGCTCAATTTCCATTCCGACAACGGGTCGGAATACGTCAACAAGATAGTGGCGTCCCTTTTGAACAAACTGCTGATCACTCAGACCAAATCGCGCTCCAGACACTGCAACGATCAGGCGCTGGTCGAAAGCAAGAACGGGTCGGTTATCCGGAAGCATATGGGTCGGATGCATATCTCGCAGAAACAGGCCCGTCCCATAAATCTGTTCTACAAAACCTGCTTCAATATCTATCTCGACTATCATCGCCCCTGCGGATTCGCGACAAGCGTCATCGATCGGAAAGGGAAAGAGGTGAAACGATACGATACCTATCTCACTCAATGCGAGAAACTCCTCTCACTCGATGATCCGAGTCAGTATCTCAAGGAAGGGATGACGGTTGCACGGCTGAATGAGATCGCCATGGAAAAAAGTGACAACGAGTATGCCACTTTCATGCAAAAAGAAAAGTCGAAATTGTTCCAATCCTTTACAAAATAGATTTCAGCCGGCCAATTCATTTGGGGCTCATATGTTGACAAGAGAATACTGCCAGGGATGACCGTGATGGAAATATCCGTTCCTACGGAGTAAGCCGCTTCACGTCGCGGGGATACAGCACGGCTTCCTTGATACTCCCCAGGCCGAGGATTTTCTGGACGATGCGTTCCGAACCGAGTCCCCATCCGCCATGCGGCGGGGCCCCGTACCGGAAAATGTCCACATAATCCTTGAAGTCGTCGGGATCAAAACCGAAGGCGCGGATGTTCTCCGTCAACCTATCCGCCTCGTGTATGCGCTGGCCGCCCGACGCGATCTCGACGCCACGGAAGAGAAGGTCGAACGTTTCCGTGGATGCCGGATCTTCCGGACTCGGCATGCTGTAAAACGGCCGGAGCGCCGTCGGATAATGCGTCAGGAACACGAGGTCGGAGCCAAAGGTCTTCTTCACGTATTCGCAGATCATCCGCTCCCCCTCGCCGTCGATGTCGTGATTCTCCAATTCCTTCCCGTATTCGGCACGAAGAATCTTCTCCGCTTCCAACAGCCGTATCCGTGGGATTGCAACGTCATCCGGGACCGATTCTCCGTACAAGGACAGCTCCGTGACGCACGCCTCGCCGATGTTCCGGAAGATATGTTTCATGGTCCGTTCCAGCTCGTCCATGATGTCTTCCATTCCGTCGATGAATCCCATCTCCGCGTCGAGTCCGGTATATTCGTTCACGTGTCTGGTCGTGAAATGCGGTTCGGCACGGAACACCGTCCCGACCTCGAACACGCGCTCGAAGGCGCTCATCGCCGCCTGCTTGTAGAACTGCGGGCTCTGCGCGAGGAACGCGTCCCGATCGAAATATTTTATCTTGAAAAAATTCGCCCCGCCTTCGGTCGCGGAACCGAGGATCTTCGGGGTCTTGATCTCGACGAATCCCTCGGCGCGCATCGCCTCGTCGTACGAACGGAGCATCTCGGAATAAATCACGAAGATGGCGCGCACCTTCACGTTCCGAAGCGAGAGCGTCCGATGATTGAGCAGGGTGTCCAGGTTCACGTCGAGCTCCGGCCGCGAGACGTCGATCGGCAGCTCGACTAAGGGCTTTCCAAGCACGCGGAGCGTTTTTGCCTCGATCTCGATCCCGCCTGTCGGAAGCTCCGGATTCCGCATCCTTTCCGGTCGATCTTTGACGAGTCCGACGATCTCGACCGCATATTCGTTTCGGACGTCCGAAACCGACGAGATCGCGTCCGAACCCGGTAAGACGACCAGCTGGACCTTGCCGCTCCGGTCCCGAACGTCGAGAAAGACCAGCTTCCCATGGTCGCGACGGATATCCACCCAGCCACGTATCAGGATCTCTTCCCCGACGTGTGCCGGCGTCTCCGCTATCGGTATCCGTTCCATATCGTTCCCTTGGTTATTCACACGATTATTCCCTCCCTCTTTCGGATGACTGTTCCTTGAATACTCCGTTGACCGCGTACGCGAGCTCACTCGGCGTGATTCTCGTCTTCAGGAACGCGCGGGCGACCGCGGACCCGTCGGCGATATCGGTAAGCTGTTCGTCCTCAAGCGAAGCCGACAGCAAGATGATCGGGATGCGCTTCCCGAGCTCCGTCTGCCTGAGCCGCAACACGATCTCGTGCCCGCCTACGCCCGGCATCATGATATCGGTGATCAGCATGTCGAAACCGCCGGCAAGCGCGGCCTCGAGCCCCGATGCGCCCTCGCTTCGGACGGTCACGTCGTATCCCTCATCACGAAGACGCTTCCCAAACATCTCGATGAAGACCGCCTCGTCCTCTAAAAAAAGAATCTTCTTCTTTCCGGGCCGTTCCGGGCCGTTTCCCGAAGATTCGGATTGCCCGCGAACGCCGTTGCGTTCCTGTTCGGAGAACTGACGCAGGAACCGCTGTATTTCCTCCACGACTTCGGAAGGCGTAAATTCCGTCTTCGAGATGAACCCGTTCGCCCCGAGCTTCAGGCATTCGTCACGGTCCTCGGCACTGCTCAGGTTGCTGAACACGACGATCTTCAGGTTCTTATCGTATTCGTCGTTGGTCCGCAGCTCCTTCAGGACTTCCTTCCCGCTCATCTCCGGAATGACCAGGTCGAGCAGGATAAGGTCGTACGAATCTTCCTTCACGGCGCGAAGGACCGCTTTTCCGGTGCCGACATTCAGGGCGTCCAAGCCGGACGTCTCGAATTTTTTCTTATAGATCTCGGCGATAAACTGATCATCCTCGACAAACAGTATTTTCGGCATAACGGCATTAGTTAGGAAGAAGCGTTTGTTGACAGTCTATCCGAAATCGGTACCGAAATCAAGCGGGTTGAGCAAAAAGACGGTACATTTCTCATTTCTCCACCGAATCCCCCGGACGATGACAAGCAGTTTCTCGACGGCCTCTTCTGCGCTTTTCGCAGGAATCGCCTTCATCCGCTCACGGGCGTCGAAAAACCGTCCCGTCATCTCGTCCGCCCAGCCCCCGGTCCCGGTTATGACCACTACCGGTATCCCGAGCTGATAGACAACCAACATCTCATTCATCGTTCCCGACCCGCCGGAAATCGCGATGACCCCGTCACAACTGTTAACCAGGACGAATTCCCGGCCTCCTCCGCGCTCAAGACCGCTCGATATGATCACGTCGGTCGTCCCTTCCGTATCCCAGATATCCTTTCCGGTGCCATACGTCACGCCGACCGTCAAGCCGCCGGACCGTTTCGCGCCGCGCGCAGCCGTGGTCGAGAGGGAATCATAGTCCTTCTCCGCGCCATACACGAGGATGTTCCCGGATTCGGCGACCAGCCGGCCGACGCTTTCCGCGATTGCTTCGATTTCCTTCCCGTATCTGAGTATCTCTCTCAAATCTCACCGCCATTATATGCCGTAAAGATGGCTTGTCGGCTGAAATCCGAAATTTCGGCTGCAAACCATTCAAAACTCGTCAGGTTACGGTAGCGGGATCCTCATGCTCTTCGGATACCCGTCCTCATTTTTTATGGTTTTCGCGCGAAATTTTCGGATTTACAGCTCGACATGAGATTTGAGATAGATACTGAGATCCGCCGCCGATCCCATGACCCCTATCTGAAGTTTCCTGTTCATAGATGCTTCGACTACTTCCATAAAACAATATAGGAAAAAATGCTGCTTTTATCAAGCGGACACACTATTACAGCGGACGCAATGTTATATAAAGGCGGGAAAACCGCTACTGTTCGATCGGGCCGAGGCGGGCGCTCCCCGCGGAAGCCTTCGGATTGACGAGCGGCAGCTCGATGATGAACCGCGAGCCCTTCCCGACCCCGTCGGACTCGGCCCATATCCGCCCGCCATGCGCCTCGACGAAGCTTTTCCCGACATAGAGCCCGAGGCCGGTCCCGATGACATAGACTTTGGACGTTTCCTTCGTCCGGACGAACTTCCCGAAGAGCATCCTGCCGTCTTCCTCGCTGAATCCGATCCCGGTGTCCGTCACGGCGATACGGACGGCATCGTCGTTCCCGACGGGCTCGATGGAAACGGCTATCGACCCCTTCGCGGTATATTTGAGCGCGTTGTCGATCAGGTTCGAGACGGCCTCACGAATCTTCCCCGCATCGAGCATGAATTCCGGCAGGGCCTTGGCGGGGAGATGCAAAGAGAGTGCGATCCCCTTCTCGTGCGCGAGTGGCATGAACATGTCCGCCTTGTCGGCGACCAGCGTTTCCACCCGCGTCGGCTCGTATGAATACTGTATGCGACCCGCGTCGATCCGCGACACGTTCAAAAGGTCCTCCACGAGCTGAATCAGGTTCCGGTTCACGATGTTCAGTTTCTCGAGCACGTCGGTGATCTCGACCGAGATCGTCCCGTACGACCCTTCGAGCAGAAGCGACAGGTATCCCTTGATGGCGGTCAGCGGCGTCCGTAACTGATGAGACGCGATGGAGATGAATTCCGTCTTCGTGTTGTCGAGTTCCTTCAGGCGGGAATTCGCGACGGCGAGCGAATCGGATATCCGTTGAAGTTCCTCCTTCCGTTCGACTTCCTTCTTCACGGACGCAATCAGGATCCATCCGAAAACCACTGAAAGGGCCAACGTGATCCCTGTCAATATCCTGTTGGTACCGTTCTGGATGAAGAAAAACTGCGACGCGATAAGGACGACCAAAGACACGACCAACGCTTGCGCACCGAGCATTCGTATTTCGAATACCTTATACTGGACGATCAAGTATGTCAGGACTCCTATAAAGAAAACCATTCCAAAAAGGCCGTACTGAGAAAGTGACCACCATGAAATACTAGTTTCAAAGATACTTGCGATAAGGTTACCCAAAAGAAAAAAACAAAGAAAAATAAATAAGCTGATGCTAAAATAGACAGCCTTAGTTCTTTCTATCGGGTCTTTTTCTTTTATAATCTTTTTGATCGCGATAATAATTACCAGAATCAATATTAAGAGTTCACTGGCATATAAATAATATTTCCCAACAAGTCCGTCAATCCCATTACATGACACATTATCGAAACCGGAAAGATTATATCTGGACGGCATTAAGACAAGGACCGGCAAGAGAATAAGAAAAAATATATATTTCGTTCGCAATGTCACATCAACCTTATTCAAAAAAACATACTGTAAATATGCACTAAATATAAATATGAGCAAATCTAACGGAATAATGGACATCCAAAAAAACATTATCTTACTACTATCGGTATTCGTCCAAATAATCAAATCAAACACGCACCACAAAGAAAAATCTATTGCTAAGAAAAAAATCAGCATGTTTGCTATACCTTTTCTATTTTTTAAGAAAACAAACGTTCCTAAAAGCAACGTTATAAATATGACAGGAATATGGGAATAATAAATGAGCTGAGGCACGTCAGTACAGCTCTCCAGATTTGTAACAAAATTAAACATTATGTTTTGTATTATCTGATAATTATCCTCACAACACCTCGGTCGCCTTTATAGGACGCCTAAGTGATTCAAGCGAAACCCCGGCTTTAATAGCCGCCATTATTCCAGCTACCTCAAGATAATTCTCAGCAAAAAACAACTGTCCTTTTTTGAACGGCAACCGTCCTAGATCATTTTCCATCTTATTTTTGTTTTTTACGACAATAACCGGTATGCCATTCTCAAGGCAGGCCAATACCGGAAGCCCTACACAGCCTTCCGGCACCACGAGACAAGACACATCCTCCGAATTAAGACCCTTATCAGGACTCGTTATCCTGGGGCTTTTATGCAGGCCCTTGAGGATACAATGTAAATATGTGACTGACGCCGTTTCGGGAGCTTTCCTCGGATCAACTATACCCAAACCCATATCGATATGCAATTTTTTCGTTGATCCAGACAATGGGGAATGTGCACATGGAATCCTGAAATGTTCCGCTACGCTGTGCGTTATCATTGCTTCAATACCGCCCCACGGGTTCACAACTTCCTCATTGGTCCTAAAATATTCTTCGTCGTCCTCATTTTCAAGATCAATAATGGTAGCTAATCCTATCGCGTCGTATTCTTCCTTATATTTTTCAATTATACCAAACAGTCTTTCCACATGTTCAATATTTCCCGCAGCCCTTCCAGATTGGGTAAAAATCGGCTCACTCTCAGCAATTTCCCGCATCTCAAAAACGTCACAGTCTATTCCTAGGGTCACCCGCGCGGATGAAACGGCATTAATAATCTCATCATTAAAATAATGGTCCCCGCTTTTATCCATCAGCATAAGCACCCTGTTCGATCGGACCCTCTGGAGACCTACCGAGCCCATAAGAAAACGCGTCAATATGCTACCTTCAACATATAAGGTGTTTTCCGTCATCTCATTTATGTCGGAAGCATTCACTACATTCGGATGAGTGATAAGAGTGTCACAAGCAGAAGCTAAAAGCCTAGCAGCAACATTTCCGTCCCCGCAGTGCCCTCCAATCTCAGCCCCGATTCCAGTAGGAATGATTAAGACAGCAACAAATCTACCCGTGTTCTCACACGAGCGCTTATTAAAAGCAAAAATATTACCGAAATCCAGCGGAATCTCAACTTTTTTATCTTCGTGCTCTAAGAAATCTATTTCGCACCAGCTCTCTTTTCCATCGCTCTTGGTAATGATAAATCGAATCGGGATATGCGATGGAAAATCAACTTTTATACGCTCAGAATAGTAATCTGAAAGATTCTGCAAGCTTCTGAAAGCTTCATTTGGAATAATAATTTCCCTGCTTATTATCTTCATAAGGCATATCTATTGAAAAATTCGGCATCAAACACCCGGCTAAAAATTTCAACGCAAACTAGCCAAATCAGTTATCTATCAATTAGAATAGCAGATGTTTGACGCTATGGATAGCCCTATTTTCTCACGACTACTTGATTAGTTACGGCTTGACCCTCAAACCATTTTTCAGAAAAATTCTTTGCGACGTCCGTATCAAAATTCTTGCACGAAAAGATATTTAGATAGACATTTTTCAATATATCCAAAGTATGAATCGTTATATTACTGGTCGTTATAAATTGAATAGCGGATGTACCCTTCAAATGAGGTTCGGTCTCCCGCTCCTCTTCTGGCAAATCCAAATCATCCCACCAATGCAAATCTGCCCTCTGCATATCTATCAAATCGCAAAGCTCAACGAAATAATCTCCAATCGATTCTCTGGTAAACTTTTCCGGATTGCAGTTATGTAAATCAAGAATAAGTTCCTTACCGTAGTCATTTCTCATAAAATATAATTTTATTGATTACATCGAAAATATATTAAGCACGTGCGCCGTTTTTATGGTTTGATGAAAACGTTTAACTACTAGAAAATTAGGCGCCATATATACATATCACATATGAGCGCCTATTTTTGAGATTCCGAACTGAACCCAAAGCAAAAGAACGTAGTTACGAACCGTCCACCAGAAATTGCCCACAACCGCACTGGAAAAAAATATAATCCATTCGCGTTTCCTCATACCAACATATCCTTTTTTCCGAAGACAAACGGTCGTTATGAACGGATCACTCAATATACTGATGGCAAAAAATGCGACCACGTCACTTCCACCTACAAGGCGACGTAATAATTTTGACTTGTTAATGAAATTCATAAGTAATTTCGGGTAAAGAGAGCTTGTGTCCCGCACATCCTTAAGCATCTCAATTCCAAGCCAGTCTTTCTTTGCCCAATCATAGAACTTGATAAAAAGCAAAGAAATAAGAACGTCGACCACGGTCAAGATGGAGCCCCCCCTAACCGGACCCAACCATGCTATAATTGGAATATATATCCAATAATTGAAAACATGATCAAAAATTGCGTTAGCGGTCTGACCGATCATTATCAAACCAAACCGTTCTTTCTTTGCCGCAATGAATGCGGCCCATTCCGCAGTCCATTCGCTCATTGCGACTTCCTCCCTTTCTTATTTGATTGTTAAATTTACCGACCCTCAACAATACACCTAAGATGTTCTTTTGTCAAGAGTCCGTTTTATCATGGGAAACCGTATCTGAAATGCCTTGTACAAAGGAAAATCACTCCTGCGGAGCCACGGGCGTCGCTTCATCCGGAACAGTACCATTATCCGCCGTCCCCGTTTCCGGAGTCGCCTCGCATGTCGGGTCCGCGGTCGGATCGCATGCCGCGCTTTCCTCTTCCGGCACCGGCGGATGGTCAAGGACATACTGCTGCGGATCATCGCACTCGTCCCCGTTTTTCGCCGTCCGGGCATCGCAGAAAACTTCCTCGCAATCCGCCTCGTTCACGCCACACGCGAACGGCTTGCACTGTTCGTCGCCGGAATCGCAGGGCGGGATCATGAACGCTTTCCGTCGCGAGATCTTGTAGTACGACGTGTCCGTAACCGCATCGCCGGCGCATTCCTCGCTGGCCGGGTCGCAATGGTGGATAAAGCACTTCTCGGCCGCCGGATCGCAATCGGTCTGTGCCTCGACGATATAGTCGCGTCGCACCACGATCCGATAATAGGTGAACGCCATCGCGGCGACGATAGAGGGGAAGAGCGCCAAAAAAAGTACCTTCGATTTCTTATCCATACGGTTACGTTAACATTCGTTATACCCCTTATAAAAGCTGAATACGAGTTTTTCTTTGTCTGTCTTTGCGAGGGAGTCTGCGACTGTGGCAATCCAGCGCTTTCTTAAAAATCGGATTGCCACCCCTTCCCGGACCCGGTTCGGCCGACAACACGAAACGTGGTCTAAACCGAGTATGCTGAATCGGATCACGGCATGTCGGCATATCGGACCGGAAAACCCGGGGCGGTTCTTACAAAAAAACCATCCCTTTCGGAATGGCAAAATGATGATCGGTCATGTTCTCCCCCTCAAGAGGGGAGATATTCCCGCTTTCGGAAGCGTCGAGCGCCCCGACATGGGACACCTCCCGGATTTCCGACCCTACCCGTCCCGGAAACGACCGCGCCCCAGAAAACGAAACGACAACAGGAGACTTCCGACCGAAGTCCCTTCTCGTATCCGCTTCGAGTTTTTCCGTTTCGCGTTTTTCCGGAAGCCCCTCCTGCAAACCCGGGAAAAACAAGAATGCCCGTTTCATTTCGGTTCGGAAAAATATGACAACCCCGCCGTCCTTATCCCCACGATAGCAGATTTTCAGGAATACGACAAACTGATACCGATCAGACGACCCGTCCTACCCTCTCCGTTACACCCCTTATTTCTTCTCCCGATGGGTCGAGAAGTTGAACGGGAAATAGACCGGACAGAAACGGATGGTTCCGGACGCGAGCATGACGAGGCCGAGGATGCCCCACAGCGATTCGTAGTAGATGGCGACCGACAGGATCATGAACCCGAGCAGGATCCGGGCAATCCGGTCGAATCCTCCGACGTTTTTCTTCAGCATAAGACGGTGTTTATCGGATACGGAAGGAAAGACCGGCTCCTTCCACGCTCATCTTACCACATCGCGCCGTTCCGGCGAAACGGAAGCGAACGCTTCGGATACCCGCTTGGCTGCATTGTCCCACGTGAACGTTTTCGCGCGGACGATACCGCGTTCGCGAATAGTCTTCCGGAGCTTCCGATCGAGGAGCACCGCTTCGAGCGCGCGGAAAAGCTCGTCGGGTCGATGCGGATCGATCAGGATACCCGCATCCCCAACCACCTCGGGAAGCGAGGAGGAATTCGACGTGATGACCGGCGTCCCGCACGAAAGCGCCTCAAGTGCCGGGAATCCGAACCCCTCATAGACCGACGGATAGACGAACGCACTCGCCAGGTTGTAGAACGCCGGCTTGTCGTCGTCTTCCACGAATCCCGGCAGCATGATATTCGCACGGAACGGCGAGTGATCAACCGCCCTCAGGAGTTCCCGTTCCTTCCAACCGGAGACGCCGGCCAACACGAGCGCCGTTTTCGAAAGTTCCGGGTGCCGGGCTTTGCGGAGCACGTTGTACGCTCGGACGATGGCGACGATATTCTTCCTCGGCTCGAACGCGCCGAGGTACAGGATGAACGAATACGGCAGTCCGTATTTCTCCTTCACCGCAAGCATGTTCGGATCGTTCCGGTCGTATTCTCGGAACCGCGGATCGACGCCACTTCGCACGACCTCGATCCGACATTCCGCGATGCCGTACCGGTGCAAAAGATCGTCCCGAGTCGAATCCGATACCGCGAAAATACGATGCGCACGCCGGAACAACGCCTTCGGATCGATGAAGAAATGCCACAGCCGTTGCTTCAGGGAGAATGTCTCAGGACAAACCTCGAAGGATAGGTCGTGTGCGGTCACGAAAAGCTTTGTGCGCCCGGACACGGCGCAGAAATTGATGTTCGGCATGAAATAGACGTCGACCCCGCCGATCAGCCGGTCGAGTTTCGGATACCGGAAGTACCAGAGCGAGAGATTCAGCAGCTTGTTCGGAATCCGGAACCGCCGGACGGAAACGTTCGGGAGTCCATCGGCAAAGGACAGGTCTATCTTTTCCTCGCGCCACTCGTTCAAGAACAGCACGTATTCGTTCGTCCGGTCGGCACGAAACAGTGCCGAGAGCAACCCGATCGCATATTCTTCCACCCCGCTCCGCCGACCGCTCGCCAGACACCGCAGGTCGATTCCGATTCTCATACGTCACTCACGGCGCCCCTCCGGAACCGTCGGCTTATCGATTATCCCTTTTCCTGTCCTTTACCTCCGAAACGCCGTCTCTTTTTCTTTCCCGATATGGTTACTTCCTCGGCCCTCGGAAATACCACGCGGTCAGCGCCCCGAAGAATCCGAAGAACGCCCCGAGCGCGATACCGAGTGGCAAGAGCAGACGTGCCGACACCCGCGCATCACGGACCTGTGGCGCATCCGCCAGGATAACAAACCAATCGGGATCCTTCGAGAGCGCGTTGAGCCGCATGGTTTCCCGGTTGAGTATGTCGGGAACCGCATGTGCCATGTCACCGAAGCCACTTTCCGAGCGCGAGACGTATGTCACGGCGATCATCTGCGACGAGAATCGTTTCGCGTCGATCGAGCCCGCGACATCGGCGGAAACCGACGAGGCATCGCGGATATCCGATCGGATCGACGGCGTCGCGAGCCATCGGACCACCGTGTCGGCGAACCGCTCGTCCGCCTGCAGGCGATAGAACTGACCGTACGTATAGTCCGACGTCGCCTGCGTTCCCGAACGCGAAACGTTCAAGGTAAGGCTCGTTTCGAACCGCTCCGGCTGAAAACGCAGTATCAGAAGGGATACCAGGACAAACCCGGCGAAAATCCAGAAAAAGAGTTCCCGTCGGTCTGTGAATATTCGGCAAAAATCGCGGAGTTCCATACGTTCAGTGAACAATAAACGGATAACAAAATACGAAATCAGGGTCTTTATTCGCTTATATTTTGATTGTTTACCGAAGATGTCGATAAAAATTACAAAAATTGTCCCTGCTTCCCGTTATCCGTCATCTGTTTTTGTGCCTCCTCCACATACTCCCTTATTCTGCGCTTAAATGCCTCCTTGTCAAACGGGAGCGCCTTTTCGCGGATACGCTCCGGGTCGAATACCGCCGTCTCGAAGCGCATTATCGCCTCCATGATCGCCTCAGGCGTCTGTTCATCGAAGAAAATACCCGAGACGCCCTCCTCGATCCGCTCCTTGATATCGCCACCGCGGTAGGCGATGACCGGCCGCCCCGATGCGAGCGCCTCCATCGCCACGATGCCGAAGTCTTCTTCCTGCGGGAAGATGAACCCACGACATTCGGCATACAGTCGGGACAGTTCGTCGTCGGGAACCCGGCCTAGGAATTCGACGTTCGGCCCGGCCATCCTTTTCAGGCGTTTCAGTTCCGGACCCCGGCCGGCAATCTTGAGCGGGATGCCGAGACAGGTGAACGCCGAGACCGCGATGTCGAACCGTTTGTACGCGATGAGCCGTCCTACCATAAGGAAGTAGTCTCCGCGTGTCGCCGAAATATGGAACCGTCCCGTATCCACCGGTGGCGGAATGACCCGCGCCTCACGCCCGTAATACTTCCGGATGCGCCGGGCGACGAAACCGGAATTCGCCAGAATAAGATCGGGTCGGTCCGCGGTCGCCTTGTCCCAGAGCCGGAGCGGGTTCATGAAAAACGGCACCAGGTGCCGGACGAGATGAGGAAACCCGAAGTCCTCGGTATACTTCTGGCAGTCGTCCCACGCATAGCGCATCGGCGTGTGGATGTACGAGATATGGAGCGTCTCCGGAGAGGTCAGCGTGCCCTTGGCGAAACTCGCCGAATCGGACAAGACGACATCGTAGCCCGAGAAGTCGAACTGCTCGATGGCTCCCGGCATAAGGAGCGGAAAAATGCGGTGAGCTCGTCTCGCCCCCGGTAGCCCCTGAAGGAACGACGTATGGACGCGCGCATCGTCGAACAGGCCGTGCACCGACTCGCGGTCGTGGATGAGCGTATAGATCGGTGCGTCCGGGTACACCTCGCGGAACGCCTGCAAGACGCCTTCCGCTCCCCCGTACTGCACCAGATAATCATGGACCAGGGCGATTTTCATCGGTACGACCTCTTTGACCGGCTTATAAGACAAGTATACCAGATATGCACAAAGAACGGATATTCCGACACTGAAAAACGACTGGGGCGGGGCGTGGCGTTTGACAATTCCGGAATATCATGCGATTTATTGAATAGAATCTTTAAAAACATATAAAGGAAAAGGAGTCTATAATGGCAATTTTCCTCGCGTTCATATCCGGCATGCTCGTGTCCGGAATCGTATTATGTCTTTTCAATATCGGAAGAACGATATCGGAAGCGGAAAAGACTCTCAGGAATGTTCCGGGGACCTTCGCGTCAAACGACCTCCTATCGCTCTATGATCGCCTGAAAGCGATTCTCCGAATTATCCCGGAATCACTTCGATACCGACCGCCTTTCCGCGCTATCGTATGTCTGGAAAGCCGTCTGGAGGATTGGTCCAAGGTGCTTTTGGTACAGGAAATGGAATCGGGAATTATCACGATCGTAGCGACGACGGGATCCCTGCTTGAGGCCGCGACAAAATGGTATTCATTGCTCTCGAATGGATCAACTTTCGATGACCGGCGAGCATCCAAGATGTGGGAATACGCGCGTGAGAGAAGAATACCGACTCTCTCGTTCGTCACGATGTACCTGATCGATTGGTACGAATATCATTCGGACGATCTCGAACGGCAATCCGCCTTTTGGACCAAAATCGAAGAAATAATCGGGAAACCGACCGAAAAAAGCGTCCTGACGGAAATCGAAAAGAGACGGCTTGCCGGAGCGAAAGTCATCGCGAGCGCCAACTATCTGAAAGATATACTGATGGCTTGCACGGAGGCGCCTCACGACGACGTCATACTTCCCTCGCTCAGAAAATTATCGACTGATTCGAAACGGGCCTATGACCTGGCTTGGCAGAATCAAAAAACCCTCGGGCAGGAATAATGTCCGAGGGTTTGTTTTTTATCAAGTCTATTTATCTTCCTTCTTGCCGAACATCTCGAGGATACCGTGAACGGTCGCGCCCGTAAGTGACATGACGAGCGAGCCGAGAAACGCCGCGGTAAACGATGAGACCGTGAACCCGACGATCACGTTTCCAAGCCAGGCGAAGAGTGCTGCGTTGATGACGAAGATGAACAGACCGAACGTGACGATCGTCACCGGCAAGGTCAGGATGACCAAAATCGGCCGCACCAGCACGCCAAGGATACCCCATACCGCTGCAAGAAGAATAGCCGTCATAAACCCGTCGACATGCACTCCGGGAACGAACCTCGCCGCGATCACAAATCCGACCGCGACCGAAAACCACCTGATGATAAGCTTCATACGATTGTTATTTCATCGGTTCCACGGACTCATCCTACCATCTGCCCGGCCCGTACGCCAGACCACCTGCATATGACGACCGCATACTACCATAGTACGTAGTATGGTAGTGAAACACGATCGGACAACGAAGAGGCGCGGGTCTAATGCCCGGACAAGCCGACCGCGGACAGCACCCCGACGTGCGCTATTCCGCTCGTTTCGCGTGAAGCGAAAAGCGACATCCACAATAATCCTGGCGGTACAGGTCGAAATCGTAGGCCATCTTTTGCGCGATCTCCTGCCGGCCGCCCTTCTTCCAATCCTCGGCATGGTACCGAACCCCGTAGAGGACGGCCGCTTCCTCGCCGATCGGATCGATGATCCGGGCCAGCTTGTTGCGTCCGCTCGTCAAGGTCGATCCGAACACGTCGAAGTCCATCTCGGCCGCAGCTTCGGCCACATGAAAGAGCCGATACCGGAAACAGACCGAGCAGCGTTTCCCGCCTTCCAGTTCGCTCTCAAGGCCCTCGACGGCCTTGTTCCACGCCACCGTGTCGTAGTCCTCGTCGATCATCGGCACGCCCCACCGTTCGCACACCCGGATCACTTCCCGCTTCCGCTTCAAATATTCCTCCTCCGGAAAGATGTTCGGATTATAAAACAGTACCCAGAGGTCGTACGGCTTCCGAAGTTCGTCGATCACCGCGATCCCGCACGGCGCGCAGCAGACATGGAGGAGAAACCGTTCTTTCATACTCTCGTGAGGAAACGAAAGGATACGAAACGTCATCAGTTCCGTCGCCGCGCCAAAAGCGCGCCGGCGGTCTTGAAGCAGATGCCGATATCGAGCCACAGCGACCAGTTCTCTATATAGAAGACATCGAGCCGGTACTCGTCCTCGAACGCGAGGTCGGACCGGCCGGAGACCTGCGCCATGCCCGTGATGCCGGGTTTGATGGTCAGCAGCCGGCGATGATATTCGCGGTACTTCTCCACCTCCCGCTTCTGGTGCGGACGCGGGCCGACGAGACTCATCTCACCGCGGAACACGTTCCAGAACTGCGGGAACTCATCGATGGAATATTTCTCGATGAAGGCGCCGACTTTCGTCTTGCGCGGGTCGTCTTTGATCTTGTAGAGCGGTCCCTTGCGAACGCTCCTCTCGGCGATGAGCTCCTTCTCGAACGCGAGCGCCTCCTCGAAATCCGGATTGTCGTGCGTGACGCAGTAGCGCCACTTCATATAGCGGAACTTGTAGACGAAGAACCTCTTCCCGTCCTCGCCGATGCGCTCGTTTTTGTACACGATCGGTCCGGAGTCATCCTCAAGCTTGATCAGTGCCGCGACGATCGCCATGACGGGAGAGAGGATGACGATGAAAAACGAGGAAAAGACGACGTCGAACACGCGTTTGATGACCCGGCCCCATCCGTCGAGCGGCGTATGCAGGAACTCGATGAGCGGTTCACCGTTCATGATCCGCATCACGAACCGCGACGCCTGCAACGTCGTCGGGAAATACTTGAACGAGATGTTGTGGATCTGGCAGTAATCGAGGATTTTCTCCTGCTCGTCGTCGGTGATACTCTGGTCGCAGACGATGATCTCGTCGATCCCCTTCTCCTGTCGTATGGCGTCGATGCGGTGCAGGCTCCCCGACTCCATGATATCCACGGCGCGGTAGCCGAGCTCGGGATGCTTGGTGAACATCTTCGCGAAGCGACGCACGCGGCCGTTCCCCCCGATGAGGAGCACCCGGTACACCCCGACCCCCTTCGTGACGAGATAGTAGCGCTGGATCTTCCGGAGCAGCAACCGGGCGACCGAGACATACGCCGCCGCGACGAACCACCCGGCGAGGATGATGAAGCGCGACGAGAACCAGTCGCGCTCGAGGAAGACGGCGATGATGATGACCACGATGCCGAGCGACGTCGCACGGAACACCATGAGTGTTTCCTGCCAGAAAGAGCGGGCGGAGCGGATCGCGTAGAGCCCCTCGATCGCATACACGACCAAAAACATCGGCGTCACCATGAGGGCGAGCTCGAAAAACGGCTTGAAGGTCATCGAATAGACCTTCGGGTTGATGATATCGGAAATCTGCGGCAACAAGTCCCGAAGGTGGAACACCGAAATCGCCGCGAGGACGATCATAAGATAGTCCACCGGCACCTGCATCACGCTGAAGAGGGTCTCGGATCGCTTCATATCGTATGACGACAACTCGTATGCATGTCCTTTCGCTCCCGAAACAGGCTCATAAGCCGGATTCTGTTCACCCGCCCCAAAAGGGGCGTGGCTGATCATCATTTATCTGGGACCGCCGTTGCCGGCGGCCTCGAGCGGCACTTCCCGGCTTTCACCGGGACACGGCCTTGCACACGGATAAGGGTTTAGCCGTTTCACCCCGCGCGTCACCGCGCGGACTCACCGCGCCCCGATAAAGGGACGGGTGCCCTGCCCTTTCGGGCACAGAGCCTGTCATCAAAAGTCTCTTTCGTAGCGAGACTCGGAAATTTCGAGCGAGAAACATGAAGGTCGAGGAATGCTATCAGTGGGATAACACAACGAGTCCTGAATGTTTTGCAGCCGATATTTCCGTGTCGCAGTAGAAAAAGGACTTTGAGGACAGGCTCTTAGGCGTCTCTGCTCGCACCTCGCGCCTCACGGCGGACGGGCATTACCCGCTACCTGGTCCCCTGGCTTGCGCCAAGATCATGTGTCCGGACTTTCCTCCCCAATGACCGCACGCGGCGCCGAGGCGATGATCCGACCTGTTTCGGGAAAGAAAGGACACGAAAAAATACCCTCCACTCCCTAATTATTTTATATCACGGATGCGTATGGAAGTCAAATATACCCTTGTTTCAGCCGAAATCACGAAGAAAGACGGGCGCTGAATTTTCGGCCGACCTCCTCGACAATATCCGTGATCGCCGTATCGGTCTCGGTACCGACAATGGTCCGGTCGTCGAGTCCGAACGAGAGATGGAAGGCGACATTCTTCTCCGTCTCCTTGGCATAGATGTCGAATACCTCGATATCACGAAGAATCGTCGACGCGTCGCAGATGACGCTCGTCAGTTCCCCGACGGGAACATCGCTTGCGACCGTGATCGACAGGTCACGATTGGAGTACGGGAACTTCGGCAACGGACGGAATCTCGGAGGTATCGCGAACGCCGATCGGAGCGCGTCGAACGACAGCTGCGCCGATATGACCCCGCCGCGCAATCCGTACGTCGCCGCCGAGACCGGCTCTATCTCGCCCGCGATACCGACCGGCACGCCGCCGATCGAAAGCGTGGCCGTTCGGGTCGGATGAAAGAGCGCGTGCAATCCGATCGCCCCACCGTCCGGAAGTGGCGTCCACGAAACCTCGTCATACCTGGCAAACTTGAACAGTTTCCCAAGCGCGCCCTTGAGCTCCGCGAAACCGTCTTCCCCTTTCTTTGCCACAAGCACGAGCGAAACGGTCCGCTCTTCGACCGGCTTGCCATCGGCGCCCTTCAGATAGCGGTCCCCGATCTCAAAAAAACGGAACGATCCGAAATACCGGAGGTTCTCCCCCGCCTTGCGAAGGGCGGACGGGAGCAGACTCACGCGAAGCAGCGCCTGATCCGGATTCATCGGATTCGCCAGACGAAGATGTCTGGAAGCGATATCGGCACCGAACCGCTTCGCGTCCGCTTCGGAATAAAAGGAATAGGTCCTGATCTCGTCCCATCCCGATGCGGCCAGGAATGACCGCAGCTCGCGAGCGAATATTCCCGAAGCATCGCGGCTCGGAGAAGAAAGCGGTACGGTCGGAACCATCGCGGGAAACCGGTCGTACCCGATCACGCGTCCGACCTCTTCGGAAATGTCCCAGCCGTCATGGAGGTCCGGACGAAAAGTCGGCACGAGCGCCGCCCATTCGTCCCCTTGTTCGGCAACCGCGATACCGAGGTGTCCGAGTATCGTCTTCGCTTCGGAAAGCACAATATCGGTACCATACATATCCGCGAACACCGACGGGGAAAACGACACGGATACCGGCTCGTCGGGCCTGGTCGTCACGTCGGCCATACCGATCGCCTTCGCTCCCGCGTCGTCCGTAAAAAGACGGAGAATTTCCTCGGCAGCTACCGTAACCCGCCCAGTATCCACATTACGCTCGTACCGATACGAGGCGTCGGTCGGCAACCGATGCCGCGCGACCGTCTTACGGACGGAGAGGGGATCGAACGTCGCGACCTCGAGGAACACGCGTTTCGTGTCCGTCGTGATGGCAGACCTGCTCCCGCCCATGACCCCCGCGAGCGCGAGTGGCCGATTCTCGTCCGCGATCACCAGATCCTCGACCGACAGCGTGATCGTTTTCCCGTCCAACAGCTCGAGCATCTCCCCTTCCGCGGCCTGACGTACCACGATCCCACCTTCGACTTTGTCCGCGTCGAACGCGTGCATCGGCTGGCCGAATTGCAAGAGCGAATAGTTGGTGATATCCACCGCCAGGGAAATCGGCCGGATCCCCGAACGAAGCAACGCCGACTTCAACCGGAGCGGCGGCGATCCCTCGCGTATATCCTCGAACAGGATGCCGAGATACCGCCGGCAACGGTCGGATTCGACCGCGACGGGGACGGGTGATCCGGGAAGGTATGGAAAGGTCGTCGGGTCGGAATCGAACGAAACGCCTCGTCCCTCGAGCGCGGCTGTCTCGCGCGCCATGCCGCGGTACGACACGGCGTCACACCCGCGGTTCGGCAGGACGTTGATATCGAGAATCGTATCCGAAAGACCGGCATAGTCCGCAAATGACACTCCGATCGGCGCATCTTCCGGCAGCACGAGTATACCTTCGTGATCGGACCCGAGACCGAGCTCGTCTTCTGCACAGATCATGCCCGACGACGCCACTCCGCGGATTGATGACTCCTTGATCTCGACTCCGTTAAGTTTCGCGCCAGGAAGCGCCACCGCGACCTTCTGTCCCGCAGCCACATTCGGCGCCCCGCATACGATCGTCCGTGCCGACTCCCCTTCCGCGACGACGACGGTCGTCACTTTCAGGCGGTCGGCGTCCGGATGAGGAACGACCGATTCCACCCGACCGATCACGACCGAGTCGAGCCCGTGCGGATAGGGTTCGACGGATTCCACCTCGAACGCGTGGAACATGATGAGTTCCGCGAGCTCCTCGGGCGTCTTTTCCGTACCGGACAGTTCTTTGAGCCAATTGTAGGAAAATTTCATAGGAGAGCTTCGTCAGGCTTTATGAGCTTCATCAGCTTCAAGAGCTTTTTCGGATTTCGGATTACGTTTTTGAATCATGTTTCATCATCAGTTCTTAAGCTTCTCTCGGAAAGCTTCTGAAACTCTTGCAGCTCATGAAGCTTCTGCAGCTTCTTTCAGAATTGTCGTATAAAACGAAGGTCGCCGCCCATGAACAATCGCGTGTCCGGAATGCGGTATTTCATCATCGCGAGGCGCTCCAGGCCGAATCCCCATGCAAAACCCTGATACTTCCCGCGCGGATACCCGGCCGCTTCGAACACCTTCTGCTGTACCATGCCAGCGCCACCGATCTCGATCCATCCGACCCCCTTGCAGGAAGGACAGCCTTCCCCGCCGCAGAAAACGCACGATATATCGAACTCGAAGCCGGGTTCGACGAACGGGAAATAGCTCGGGCGAAGCCGTACCGAGACCGCGCGATCGAAAAACTCCGAGAAGAAGGTCTCGGCAACGAACTTGAGATGCCCGACGGTCACCTCGCCTCGCTCGCCGACGACCAGGCTCTCGAATTGATGGAACGTATGCTCGTGCGTCGCGTCGGTCGACTCGTTGCGGAAGGTTCGCCCCGGAACGATGATCCGAAAGGGCGGCGTATGCGTTTCCATGTACCGAATCTGCACCGGGGACGTATGCGTACGCAGTAGATAGCGCTGATCGAGACCGTCGCTCTCGATAAAGAACGTGTCCTGCATGTCGCGCGCCGGGTGATCCGCCGGAAAATTGAGCGCCTCGAAATTATAAAAATCGCTTTCAAGATCCGGCCCGTCCGCGATCTCGAAACCGAGTCCGGTGAAGATATCCTCGATTTCGGTTATGATCGACGTGATCGGATGCAGGTGCCCGAGCGGCTCAACCGTGCCCGGCGCGGTCACGTCGATGCGCTCCGCCTCCCAGTCATGACCCTCGCGCGCGATCCGCTCCTTGGCGGAGGCGAACGCCTCGGCAAGCGTTGTCCGCACGCCCTGGACCAGCGGACCGACTTCGCGCTTTTCCTCGGGGGAAAGATCCTTAAGCCCCTTCAGGATATCGGTCAATTCGCTTTTCCGGCCCAGGAACCGTATCTCGAGTTCGCGAAGCATTTCCTCGGAAGCGGCCGCCTCGAACGACCTTTTTCCTTCCTCCCCGATTTCCGCAATCCGTTCGATGTTCATAGATAAAATGTCTGTAAATCGCTTCCATGGTACCACTATCGGTCGACAATGGGCAAATATCAGACAACACAGGACAGGGACTTACTCTCTGTTAACAGGTTAACTGGTTAACGGGCTTGAATCCTCATTAATCCCTGCTTATCTTTACTGTCCTCCTTCTATTCCCGTTGTTAGTTGTTAGTTGTAAATAGTCTGTTGTTCCTCGCTTTCGACCTCATAAAATTTCGAGCGCGAAATCACGGGGCATGTTTTACGGACTTGATACGCTTTATAAAATCTCCCCTGATCCCCTTTTCCCGCTCCCAACTCGTTAACCCGTGAACTCGTTAACTGACTTTTCTCCGTTATCTGCCCATGTGCTATACTGTTCCCGAAGACCTCCAGAACGGGGCGTTGAATACAATGAAACCCACCCGGCATTCAGATCCTGTCCACCCTCTCAACGCTATACGAAAAGAATCAATTCGCTTGCCGTTTGAAACCCGAAAATTTCGGCTGCAAACCCTTCAAGTCTCGTCGGGTTACAACAGTAGCCCTCCATCCACTTTCAGTGTTTTCGCTCGAAATTTTCGGATTTCATTCCGACATGAGAGTGTGTACAGGCTCTCAGGGAAAAAGTATTTTTCCCGACAATCGTTTTTTACGGGATTCATACGCGCCCCCGCATTTGGGGTTTTTCGTTTCCAGAAATTGCTCGGGCTTCATCCGGCCTCCGCAACGGGGTTTCGGTTTATTGTTCAGTACCCTTCTCTTTTGAAAAGTATCCCATAATACGCGACCATGTGTTTTGGGTCATAAGGTATCCGAACGGATACGCATACCGTTTCCGGACTGAGATCGATGGAACACGGTTTCACGCCCCGAGCCTTGCATACGGACACCACCTCGTCGCGTACGACCTGCTTGTCCTGCCACGTCGGTTCCTGTCCGATAATGATTCCGCCATTGCGGACGATCCGCATGCAATCCAGGGTGCCGATCTCGTCCCCGATCCTGACGATGCCGCTTGCCTGGTCGCGTCCCAGTTCTCCCTTCATGTCGACAAGGGTATATCCGCAATCAAACAGGTATTCCTTCAGGACGTCATACACCCGTGAAAACAGATTGTACGCTTCCGGCTCCTGCCGTATGACCGATTCGGAAGAAGCCGGATCGTCGTTTTCGTTCTTCAGGGTCGGAGTGAATGCGGTGGGACAAAGCGGCGACATGAATTGCAGGCCTTCAGGCAGTATCAGTCCGTACGGATTCTCCGATCCCTTCGAATAGTACTTGTCGTACAGGCTTCCGCAGAAAAAATCGCGCCCTATGAACTCGTAGCCGATCATGTCGAGCATTCGCGCCACGAACGATCGCTTGAGCAGGTCGTCCGTGACGGGAAAACCTTTCGGCAGGTGTCCGATAATCCCCTTCCCATAGGCGACCAGATGCGTCGGAATGTCATATTCCTCCTCGAGCTTCTTCATGAAAAAAATCACCAGTATCGTCAGACATTCGCCCTTCCGCGGGATCTCCGTCAGATGAACATGGTTATGCGTGCTGATACGGTTCGTGGCATACGGCAATATGGTGCCGGATCCCCGTTTCAATCGGAACGTATCGCGGGACTTCCCCTGGTGTTTCAGAGTGAGTCCGGGTATTGCGGACGGATTGTCAATCATCGGCACGCAGGGTCGGCCATCCGTCAGAAAAAAAATAGCCGACGTCCGAAGCGGACGGCGGCCGTTTTTCACGGAAAAGGGCGTGTTTCACGTTCGCTCCGTCGGATCGGCGATGTGCGACGGCGCGGATACGAGGTCCTTGTGTGCCAGGACCGATCCGGGTATGAGCGGGATCCACAGCGTCAGTCCGCGTAAAAGAAGCGTCGCGGCGAACGCCCCCTCGAACGGGATACCGAATCCCACCAAAGTCGTCACGGCGCCGACCTCGAACACGCCCACACCACCGGGGATGAAGAGTACCGTACCCGCGACCATCGCAATGACATACGCCGAGAACGAGACGAGGAACGGGGCGTGCACTCCGACGGCACGCAACGTGGCCCACAGGGTCGCCCCGTCGAGAAAGAAGATGGCCAGCTGGAAGAGCGTCGCTTCGGAAAAAATATCCCATGCGAGGACCCGGTCGGCGTTCACCTGTTCGACCGAACGGGTGAGACGCGCGACCAGCTTACGCCCGGAAATCCATTTCGGAAGCCGGTGGATCCATTCGTGATTCCGAAGGAAGAGCACCGCGCTGACAAGGACGACCGCGGAGATGGCACCGAACGCGCCGAGGGTCAAAAGGACGATCGGCGTGACCTCGTGATGCGTCGCGAGCACCGAAACCGCCACGACGACGGCCGTCACGTACGCGGCATAGTGCGAGAGCAGATCGACGAAGAGCGCCTCCATCGCGACCGCCATCGGCACGCCGAAGTGCCGCATGGCCTGCAGCGTCCCCACGTGCCCGGCCACCCCGGCGCTCGGCATGAACTGATCGATGGTGAGCCTCTCGACGGCGAGCCGCGCGAGAATGCGCGAGCGAAGCGGGTGTCCGGCCCCGCGCACCGCGACGTTCCACACCTCCCCTGCACTCACATAGGTCAGCACCTGGAACCCGACCGCGGCCACGAGCCACCACGGCTCGGCCCGTTTCGCGGTTTCCAAAAACCGCCCGAAATCGCCGAAGCGCGCGAACGCCAAGGCGGATGCCCCGATGATGATGAGGAAACTCACGAGCAACGGCAATATCGGTATTTTCGGCAGACCGAACTCCGGTTTCTCCTCGGCAGGTTCTGTTGGCATACAAAATCAGAAGGAAATCCATCCGATTCCCATGATACCACAGGATATTCCCCGTTACACCCGAAAGACTTTCCGTATGTATTCTTTCGTCATATCGGAATGGGGAGTCGAATCTCCAGTTCATATCTTGCTCTTACGAATCGAAATCGATCGGGTCGTGACAATGGCGGCGCTGACAATGATAAAGATGACCGATAAAGCGAACGACGTCGTCCCTTTAGTGATCGGAAAGATGATGTCATTGGTATACGAAGGCGCAAGGAGAATGAGCGTCATCGACACTGGAATCCAGATCCTCGCGAATCGGAACCACGAGTCGAAGACTTCCTCACGCATTCTGAAAGTTATGAGAGAAAACAGGAAGAGTGGGAGAAATGGGAGAAATATTAGTTCAATTGTCGACAGGAAAAATGGGCAATTTCCAGAATGTCCATTTTTTACAAAACGATCACAAAGACTATACGTTCCAATATATTCAACGCAAAGCAACGCAAGAGAAAATATACCAGAAACTACAAATAACGTTCGTTTATTGTTACAAATCATATTTTTTATATTATGCAACTAATATTTCACTACTATTTTACCACTTTCCGTCTTCAAACCTATAATGGTCATCCCCTGTACCCGTTGGCGGATGGGTCGGGAATCGCTGATATCGTCAGTCGTATCGTCGCCGATCTCCTGCGGTTTCGACATGATCAGGGTCATGTCCTGTTTCGGCCGATAGTGCGATTCCACGGTCCCGGAAGCCGTCCTGGCGTATCCGGAAAACATCGCGTACGTGCCGGTCTTTTTCTGAAGCATCCAGGAATATTGTAGGCCGGTATCGGTCACGGCCGTCTCCGCCCCGTCGGATATGACTGCACGAACGGACAGGTCCGTCCGACGATCCGAATCCGACCCCTTCTCGAACGTGATTCCGGTCGAATGCCCGGCCTCGTCGCGCGACGTAACCCGGAGAAGCGACGTCGGCTTCCGAGGAATCGTCCACATCTCCATGAACCACGATCTGATCTTTCCTATTCCCTTCTTGAGCGGTGTGAACGGGAGCGTTTCCGTCGTTACGGTCGTCTTCGAAAGCGAGTCCGTTCCGGAAAATGCCAACTGACGCGTTTTCGGATCGAACGCGATGCCGAGCTCCGGCTGTGTCTTATCTATCCGTACATCGGCCGACTTCGTGTCTTCCCGATATCCCTGGGTATTCGTCGAACGATAGCGGACCGTCGTTTTCCCTTCATTCACAAGAATAATCGGCTTCACATACTCGGACCATGTCGTTCCGCTATCGAGTGAATACTCGGTCTTGTCCACATTGCTTTCCGGATCCGTAGAGGAGAGCGTTACCGTGATATTTCCCACATACCAACCGTTTGCCCCCTGCGTACCAGCGGGCGAAAGTGTGGTCACCGGCGGCGAAGAATCGAATACGATATCCTTTCCGCCTTCCGGCGGCCGTATCGAATAATCGTCGGTTCCGTTTCCATCGGTATCTATCCGCAAACGAGACGCGCTCGAAAGGTCCGTCGGCACGTCGAAGCCGACTTTGGTCGCCGAAGTCGTCGGCATATCCCGGAACGTCATACTCTTCACCGGTGTATCGCCTTCGAATTCGTCTATCCGGAACGTGAACGCGCCGACATCATAACCACTCATGGAAATATGGTTCGCGAAACCTTCGTCGGCGAAAATATACTTTACCTCACCGAACTGTCGATAATAGGTACCGGGAATCTGCTCTTCGACGTCCTTCGTTTTCGCATTGATTCCCGTGTGCCGTCCCTGATCGTCGTACAAGTCGAGTGTCAGCGGTGAATGGAGAGAATACTCGAGGCGCTTGCCATTGGATTGGGGCACATCGGTTTGTATATATGTATAATCCGATAGTGAGGATACTGAGTTTGTGATTGAATCAGAGATATATGAATCGAGTTGCGGTATTTCGAAAATATTGGAATGAGCTGGACCAAAATATCCAAGTCCAGTGCTTAATACATGGTTAGTATTAAATTTTTTAATATCCACCCAATACCGCTCCGCGCTCTTCATCCAAAGGGCGCTTGGCGTCACGACCGTGCCATCGCCGTCGATCGTAAACGTCGGGTCCTTCGCCTGAAGATACTCCGCCGTGGTGCAAAGCGATACGTCGCAGAATTTTTGGTTCTTCACTCCGAACGAGATCCCGCTCACCGTCGAGGGCACGCCCCAGCCGGCGATCTGAATGATCTTCATGCCATCCGGTGCCGTCCAATCATCGAGACTTTCATGTACGCCATTCGCTTTTGAAAGCAGACTGCCATTCAGGGCGGACGGGACTCCTGTATCGGGATTGGTGGCGGAAGATCGCCGGAACGTATCGGTCAGGAAGCTGTCCAACGATACTTTGGAGTCGATCGACGTATCGTAACGGTTTTTCCAGTCGTTGGATGACCCGGTATCGAACGTCACGACCGGCGTATCGACGGAATCGAAATACTTCGACGACGGCAACAGATTATACGCACCGGGCATATGTTCCGCCAGCCCACGAGACGTTGACTCGGACAGGATCAGACCGTTGGCATATCCCTGTTTATACCCGTCGACCATGGCCGCGACCCCCATCGGCGTTCCCACCTGCGGCACCGCGACGAAGATGATTTTGTCCACGAGCCGTTTCGCCTCCGCCTCCCCGAGCGTTTGCAGAAGCGCCTTCGCGACCAGCCCGCCGTTCGAATGGGCGACGATGGTGACTTTTCCGGTCTTCGACCTTGCGGCAAGTCGGCGCAGTTCGCCGATGACATACGGATCGGTCGACGTCTGACCGTATGAGATTCGCGTGCCGTCTTTCGTTCCGCCGTTCAGGATATCCTCGAGCGACAATCGCCAGTCGTACGCAATGGCGGACCAGTCATTGATCCGGCCGGTATCTCGCAGGGTGTTCATCCGCCCGATGAACGACGAATAGATGTTCTGACCGACCCCGAACACCTTATCGACGACATCACCGCTTTTGGTATAAATTCCGGGATCAAGGCTTTTCCCGCTTTCGTCGAGATAGAGATTGCGGACATCCTCGTTCCGGTTCGGTTCCCATAAGGTATTTTCGCCACACCCGGAGCCCGTGCAGGCCGGATCGTCTTTCACGTACAGTCGGCTCGACTCGATTCCCGGAAGGAATAATACGCTTGAATTACAGTCCCTCTGACAGGTCCAGAACGGATCCGTTCCCAGGCTTCCGGAAATGACGACATCCCCGATGATTTTCGCACCGAAATCGTTCGGATTTTCGTCCGTACTCGGTCCGAGAGGCGAGCCGAACCAGTCGCTCGTCAACTGGACCTCGCTTCTCCAGGCGGTCGCACAGAAATGGTCGTCGGTCCCGCTGAACGCGCACCGCTTATCCAATCTCAACGCTATCCGCTTAAGTGGTCGGGTTTGTCAAACACGATAGTGTTGACAATGAGAGTGAATTTCGAAAAATTTAGCGAGCTGAATTAAAAATTTCCTGAGGGGTCTTGTAC
>Ga0118677_10002979_pt1 | contig 33068 bp, 21 predicted proteins | sample AliMusrvi5mmetaG_FD_86154 | JGI IMG/M metagenome (GOLD analysis project Ga0118677, IMG submission 86154) | reverse complement strand
CCCATTGTCAAATGGTGCATACAAGTATATTTTTCTTTCATATAATATTTATAAATATTCTTTATCTTTTCGATTACAATTATGGAGTTATGTTATCGGTTTTTTATTTATGGTTTCACTACGATTTATATTTGCAAATATCCTTTTAAGTCATTCAGTCAGTCAGGAAATTACAAATTGGAAAGTAAAAGAATTTGGAATGCAATTTAATAATATTGGGTTGGTTCCAACGAGTGATAGTTTATTCCCTTATATAATTATTGTATTTTTGGTTTTTTCTATAAATACTGTTGTACTGATATTTCATGGTATCGTGCACATGGAAGAGAAAAAATTAATTATTGAATCAGAGAACACTCAACTAAAAATAAAAAATATTGAAGCTGTCAACTTAAAACTTAAACAACAATTACATCCACATTTTTTATTCAATTCACTGAACGTCTTAAAAACATTAATAAAAAAGCAACCGGATAATGCAGAAGCCTATCTAAAAAGACTCTCTGATTTTTTAAGAGCTTCTATTTCATTAGATAATGTGAATACGGTGAAATTTGAAGAAGAACTTAAATTGAGCATGGATTATCTTGAAATGCAAAAAATCAGATTTGGGGATGCAATTCAATTTGAAATAAATATTCCTGAAGAAGCCAAAAAAGGAATAGTACCAACATTTTCTATTCAATTACTTCTCGAAAATGCTATAAAGCACAATGTTTTTACAATAGAATCTCCTTTGTTAATTAAACTAATTTATAATATTGGATGGATTACAGTTAGTAATAATATTCAAATCAAAAAGACAAATGAAGATTCCCCTGGTCTTGGATTATCAAATCTGTCGGAACGTTATAAAATAATATCTGGTGATGAAATCAATATTCAGTCAAACGATACTAATTTTTCAGTAAGTATTAAAATATTGTCAGGAAAAGATTGTAGTTCAGACAGTATTGGTATTAAAAATTTATCAGATGAAGGTTGTAATCATAGAAGATGAAAAACTGACTGCAGATGATTTAGCTGAAACTATTTTAAAAATAGTTCCTGATGCTAAAATTATTTCTGTGTTACATTCGGTTAGCACCGCTATTTCATGGTTTCAGAAAAATAAACATCCTGATTTGATTTTTAGTGATATTCAACTTGGTGATGGGTTAAGCTTTGAAATATTTAAAAAAAAATCAACTAATGTACCTGTTATATTCTGTACTGCCTTTGATGAGTATGCTTTAAAAGCCTTTGATGCAAATGGCATTGATTATATTTTAAAACCATTTGATAAATCAACGATTGAAACAGCATTTAGCAAATACAATAAATTAAAAAATAAGTTTTCTGAAAACAGTTCCACTCTTGATAATGTAATACGGTTGTTTGAAAACAAAAAGAAACAAAACCAAAGTTCTGTACTTGTATATCAGAAAGATAAAATAGTACCGGTAAGGCTTGAAGATATTGCCATTTTTTATATTGAAAATGAAATTACTTATCTGCTTACATTTACTCAAAAAAGTTACACTATAAATAAGACAATCGAAGAAATTGAAAAGATTTCATCAGATGATTTTTTTAGGGTTAACAGGCAATTCCTTGTGAATCGTAAAGCTATTAAAGAAGCCTCACAATATTTTGCACGTAAGCTATCTTTAACGCTTACCATACCTTTTAAAGAAACTATTACAGTAAGCAAATTTAAAGTATCAGAATTTTTGGATTGGTTATCTGCTAATTGACATTTCACTCTGGCTATTTCACCCTTTATTTTGTCCATTTGAGTTAACTTCTATATTATCCATTAAGGGTTTAGCTGCAATTTTGTTCCATAATTCAAATGAGTTAATAAATTTTAATCCTCTGAAATATGGAACCAGAAACAAAAAAGAAAAAGCCGGGCAAAATAATAATGGTTGCTGCTTTACTAATAGTAATACTTGGAATAGGTGTTTTCTATTGGATAAGAAGTAGGTCTTATGAAACTACCGATAACGCCCAACTGGATTGCAATATTGTCCCTATAAGGTCGGTGGTAACAGCATACATTAAATCCATCAATTTTACGGATAATGCGGAAGTGAAAAAAGGACAGATACTTTTTGTTTTTGACACTATCGAAATTAAAGCAAAAGTTGATGAAGCTGAAGCTGCTTTAGAAATAGCTAAAGCAAAATTATTATCTGCACAGAGTAAATTTTTTTCAAGTACAGAAACAGCAACAGCGGGTGATTTGACTACTGAATCATATCAACAAAATATTGTTTCGGCAAAAGCAAATCTTGAAAAAGCCCAAAGTACATTTGACAGGACAAACGCTTTACTAAAAATAAAAGCTGCTACACAGGAGCAATACGAAACAGCAGAAACAAATCTGGCAATTGCTAAAGCTGATTATGTAAAAGCTATCAGTACCCGAAAATCTTCTTCTTCAACTACAATGGGCTTAAAGTCGTTGGCAAAATCAGATGAGAGCCAAATCAATATGGCGGAAGCACAGGTTGAACAATGTAAAGCAGATTTAATACTTGCACAGCAACAATTAAATTATGCAATTGTTCGCGCTCCTTGTAATGGTATCGTTTTGAAGAGAGCCGTGCAGGAAGGGCAATATATATCAGCAGGACAAAGCTTATGCGCTTTAGTGGATAATGAAAATCTATGGGTTACTGCCAATGTTAAAGAAACACAATTAAAAAGTATCAAAACAGGGCAAGAGGTAAAGATAAAAGTAGATGCTTATACTGACCTTGAACTAACTGGTAAGATAGAATCGTTTTCAGGGGCTACAGGCGCAAAATATTCTTTGTTACCACCTGATAATGCGACAGGCAATTTTATAAAAATAACACAGCGTATTCCTGTTAAAATCTCAATCTATAAATTACAGGCAGACAAAGCACAATTATTGTTTCCAGGCATGAGTGTATTTGTAAAAATTTATACAGATTAAAACTACATGGAAACTACATTACAAAAACCGGCTCAATATCTAACAGGTTCTGCTAAGTGGATACTTGTAGGAACGGCATTATCATGTGCTTTGCTTGAAATTATTGATAGCACAGTAGTAGCGGTGGCGCGACCTGACATGATGGGAAGTTTGGGCGCAACAACCCTTGAAATTGCTTGGGTAATCTCTGCCTATGCTATCGGTAATGTTATTACTGTTCCATTATCGGCAATGCTTTCTAACCTTTTCGGGAGAAAAGTTTATTTTACGGCATCTGTTATTCTTTTCACTGTTTCATCATTAATGTGCGGGTTGTCCGCCAGTTTGTGGACACTTGTTTTGTGGCGATTTATACAAGGCTTGGGTGGTGGCGGTTTATTATCAACAGCCCAAAGTATCATTGCTGATGCATTCCCCCCTAAAGAATTAGCCACAGCAACAGCGGTCTTTGGAATAGGACTTATGGTTGGTCCTGCTTTAGGTCCTGTTATGGGTGGATATATTACGGATAATTGGTCTTGGCATTGGATCTTTTTTATTAATGTTCCTATTGGAGTTATTGCAGCATTTCTTTCGTGGTCTTATGTTCCAAATCTCGCCGAAGCGGTTAAACCAAAAAAAATGGACTGGTGGGGTATCATATTTTTAATAATTGGCTTATGTTCCCTTCAATATTTTTTAGAAGAAGGAGCTAATAAATATTGGTTTGATAGCTCGGAAATAACTTTTTTCTTTATACTTGCTATTATCGGGCTAATCGCCTTTATTTGGCGTGAATTGACAGTAGAGGAACCGGCAGTAAACATTAAATTATATAGAAATTTCAACCTTGCTGTTGGTCATTTATTGAATTTAATACTGGGTATGATATTAGTCGGTATGTTTTTCATTTTCCCATTATTTACGCAAGTTTCACTTAATTGGACAGCAACACAACAAGGAACATTTCTTATTTCAGGTACAATTGCTTCCGCATTCGCCATGATATTAGTAAGTAAAATTATTTTGAAAAAGCTTAATTATAATATTACCGCTATCATAGGTATTATGATGTTTTCTGCTTTTTTAATTCTTCTTTCTTTTTCATCACCCGATTCGAGTGAGAAAAACTTTTTCTGGCCATTCATTCTATTTGGTTTTGGCAGAGCATTTTTGATGGTTCCATTGATGTCAATGGCATTATGGGGTTTACGCGGAAAAGATTTAGCGCAGGCAACAGGTTTATCCAATATTATGCGGCAATTAGGACAGGCAATTGGAATTGCATTAATTGGTATTTATCTTAACCATGAAAGCGCTTTTGTAAGAAGCAATATGATTGGCAATGTAAATATGTACAACAATGCGGTTACTGAAAGAGTAGCTGCTTATTCTCAAAACTTTTTATCCGCAGGTTACTCGGCAGAAGATGCTAACAGGGTTGCTTACCAGCTTCTTGATAGTGGTTTATCAAGACAGCAAGAATTAGTATGTTATGATAATGCATACATGGCAGTAGGGTTGGCAATTCTGATTTGCATCCCCATGATTTTATTAATTAGAAATAAGAAAAATAATTCAAATGAAATTACTGAAGTTGCTGTAGTTTAATAATATTCAATAAAAAATACTTATGATATGAAGAAGATAATATATTTGTTAGTTCTTGTTATTTTATGTACAAGAATATCAGCACAGACCGATACCCTGAAATTGTCGCTAAAACAGGCTTTGCAGCTTGGCATAAACAACCGTTTCGATGCAAAAGGGAACAACCTTGACATTGATTTAGCCCATAACCAATTAGTCAAATCCAATAAAGAACTGCTGCCTGATATTTCAGCAAGTGGAAAATTAACTTATTATGGTCAGCTACAACCGTCAATTATACCTGCCGGTTATTTAGGTTTTACTGAACCGGAAAAGATTGCTATAGGTATGAAAAACAACACTGCTTTATCCCTTGATTTGAATTATCCCATTTATAAACCTGGCTTATATACTGATATTAAAATTGCTTCAAACAATCTTGATTTGGAAAAAGAAAAGAACAATAAATCGGATATTAATATCAAAATAGAAATAGCCGAAGCTTACAATAATGTTTTGCTTAAATCATTGCAATATGATATTGCTCAAAAAAATGAAAGTCGTTATAAAGAGTATTACGAGCTTGCTAAAGGCAAATACGATAATGGCGCATTACTTGAAAGCGATATGCTGCTTGCAGAACTGGATTACAAAAATGCTGTTGCCAACACATCACAGCAAAAACAGAATTATTTACTACACATTCAAAACTTAAAATATAAAATAAATGTGTCCGATCAATCTGTAATCATACTTATCGATTCATTAGAATCTTTATTTGATACCAATGTAAAACCCGAACAGTTGTCAAATACAAGCTCAAACCGTTCCGAGATAAAACAATTAACAATTGAACAGGCAGGTTATGAATTACAATTTAAAAAGGCAAAACAAAACTACCTTCCGTCCCTTTCTCTTTTTGCAAACTATACTGAATTTTTTCAAGGTTCGGCGTTTAATTATTCAGACAATTTCTTCTGGGCACCTGTTAATTATATAGGTGTCAAACTATCAATTCCAATTACCGGAAGTGTTAAAAATATCAATTCAGTAAAAGAGTATCAATTAAAACTGGTACAAAACAGTTTAATGCTGAAACAAAAAATTCTGGATGTACAGTATGAAGTTCAAGATGCTCTTACTAAACTGGATAATGCTAAACAAAATATTACTATTGCAAAAGATAATTATCAGCTTTCTCAAAAAGTATATGAATCAAAAAAACAACAATATAGTTTAGGTTCGTTTTCTTATGAAAAGCTTCTCGACACGGAAAAATCTCTAACAACCGCAGAACAATCATATATCACTTCTGTTTATGATTTTATGATAGCAAAAATTAGTTTGCAGAAAGCTAAAGGTGAATATAACTATAAATGAACATTAAAATAATAGCTTTAAAGATTCAGAAAGTAGCAGAAATGCGAAATGGAATATTAATTTTTTTATGTGTTAATTACTACTGGTCAATTTTTTGGAGAAGGAACAGACATTCGCATTATTGAATGAATTTTTCTTGTGTATCCTTTTTCTTTTGAAGGAAAATTGATTCAGTATATCGGTAGAGTCCAACGATCGGAGATAGCCCCAAATATTTACGATTACAGAGATTATAAAATAGATTATTTAAATAAACTATTTTATAATCAAAATACCTATTACCGAAAACTTGAAAACAAGCAGTTGTTTCGAGTAGCGAGAACGAGAGTTGAACTCGTGACCTCCGGGTTATGAAACCATCTCAAACCCCTGTGTTTACTGTAAACTCGCTTGCAAAAACCGACAATTTCAAACAAAATCCGACAAAATCACACGCAAAAATCGCACTAAATCATGTTCGAAAAAAATCAACATAAAGGGATATTTATGTTGATTTTTTAAAATTAATTCAAAAAATATTTCATACTACAACTTATCTAATAAATTTAGCTTTTTAAGCAAGCCCAGCTCTAATTGATTTTCATAACAGTAAATTTAAAAATGTAGTCTACAAGTGCTTATAGTGTTTTGACGACGCACAGTTTTTTATTTTTTTCTTGAGATACCAAATTTACATCTCAAAATTATTTGATTTCTTTCGCCACCAGTGTGATTTTTTTTAAATATCTATTTTAGCTTTTTTCTCTATTGGCGTGTAGCGAAAACGTTTATTTATGAAATCACATTTGAATATTTAATCAGGAATGATTTAAATCCAGTTTGCTTAACAAGTATATAATTAAAAATAAATAAAGTCATAATAGCACATAACACACCTACCAATACATCAAGAGTATAATGATGAAAAGAATAAATAGCAGCAAACCAAATTCCTATCATAAATATAAAAAATAGAATGTTTATATACCCTAATTTGTTTTTTAATCCATAATAAAAAACAATAACCGGATAAGCCGAGTGTAATGAAGGCATTGCGGCAAATACATTTGAACTTTTAGCATAAAGAGAGCCAAATAAATTAATTCCGAAAAAAATGTCAAATCTCCCTAATCCTGCGGTATTGCCAGGAGTATTGATATTTAGTAAGAATCCATATTTTTGAACATACCAAGGTGGAGCAGCAGGATAGATGTAGTAAATAATGAATCCAATGATATTAACCAATAAAAATGATAATGAGAAATAAAGAAACTGCATTTTGTTCTTTCTAAATAAATAAAATGCAAATATTAAAGGTATTGGAACCCAATTAAGATAAAACAAGCCGGCTATGACATCCAGACCTGTTGTGGTATGTAATTGAGCAAATTCATTAGGCGTTAAGATTGTGCCATGACTGTTTATTCCAAACCATTTTTTTTCAGCAAAATACAATTCTTTAATATGAACAATATTGAACCTGTAATTAGGAAAAGCTTTCATACTATCAAAAAGTATCCAAAAAACAATAAAAATTAGAAATCCTAAAATAAATTTTCTGGTCAATGGAGAAAGGTAGTACAAGATATTAAACAATAATATTAAAATTATTTGCTCCGTTTTGAATCCAATAAAAAAAGAAGTAAGAATAAGATATAATGCAGAACAACAACTTGTCCATAACACTTCTTTTAAAGTCAACGATTTTTTTAATGACATAACGATATTTTCATGGAATAATTAAGGTGTTATTTTTTCAGAAATAGGGTTTCCACAACTAATTTCATTTCCTGTAACTTCAACATATTTAACTTTAGGAAACCAAAATGTTCCACCATCAGTTTTTATAAATATCTTTTTTAACAAAGACAATTTGCCATTTATATATATATATGCGTGATATTTATTGTCTGTTATTTGCTGCATTAAATATATGTATCTCTTTTTGTAGGAAACAAAATTTAATTGGTATATCTGTTTGCTTGGATTAATTAATCTTGATTCTATTCCATAAGCAAAATGTCGTTGAATATAAGATAATTCTGCTATTTGCCCTTTCTCTGCAAAACGAATCCAGTATATTTTGACAGGATTTACGGTATTTATCTTTCCATCTTCATTTATATTTGATTCATAAACAATAGTATTTGTATTATTTGTCTTTTGAACATAGAATATAGTATTAGGATTAATTTTAGGTATAGGATATGTGTCATTTTGAAATAATGTTTTATTATTTAAAATTGTAAATGAAAATAAACCACCCGAACATAACAAAAATATAATTATTGTTTTTGCACTAAAAAAATCAGTTTTAGTTTTTGCAATCTCATCTTGTTCTTTTAAACTTTTTTTTGAATGCATTAAGCGTGTATATGCAGTATAATTTGCAAGAATCGCAACAATAACGATCGGGATAGTAAAAATCGAAATTGTTTCAAATACATGAAAAGGTATTCCTTGAATATATAATTTATAATTGCCGCCTATAAAGTGTGAAACGATTCCGCATGTTAATGCTGATACACCAATTATAATAATACGTTCCGGTCGTTGCATCAATCCATCCTTGCATTCAATTCCAAGCCCTTCAGCCCTTGCTCTTATATAGCTAACCATCATTGAGCCTATCATTGCAATAAAAGCAAATAAAGAGCTTAAAAAATAATGGTGAGCAATTAAGTAATAGCAAATCCCAAGAAACATAATTAATTCACTGTACCTGTCCATAACCGAGTCATAGAAAGCTCCATATCTGCTTGCCATCTTTCCTATTCTGGCTACTTGACCATCAATCATGTCAAATAATCCAGCAAAAAGAATTAAAGCTCCAGCCCAACCAATATAAGACAAATTGCCACGTGAAGTTTCTTCAGCACCAAAAATAAAAATGATTGCTACAACAATATTCAATACAAATCCAATTGTTGTAACGATGTTTGGTGTTATTCCTAATCGAATAAAAAAAGTCACCAACGGCTGTATAATCTTGTAAATTAATGATTGCCCAATATCACGTGTATTTTTTCTTTTATTTGACATTAATAAAAAGTTATTTTGTGTTTAAAAATCAAATCTAAACCTAACCCTAATTCCCAATGTTGAAATGTTAGGGTGATCCAAGTAAGTAAATCGTTTGACCAAATCAATTCTGAAAAATTTAAAAACATTAGCAATAGCAACACTACCTTCAATATATGGTCTGTCCTTCAGACTGTATGTTGAAGGTAAACCTTCAGGTGTTTTTGGTGTCTGAAACAAACCGGGAGTTATTGCAGGATTGTTATTATTGCTAACACCTCCATACAAAACTTTGACACTGACTACTTCTCTCCATCTTAACCTTTTTAATAAAGGAATTTTGTTGAAAAAAAATCCGTTGAAGTAATGATCAACATTAACACTTGCGTACTTATCACTGACAAACTCAAGAAAATTCATTAGATTGTACGATCCTAATTGATATGCATAAGTTTGGTTTGCCCTATGAACAAACAAAAGTGGGAATGGTAGCGTCCCAAATATTTTTCCGCCTTCTAATATCACGTCTGTATATCCTAACTGTGAGAAATAAAATCTTTTTATAATATTAAGAGAGAGGTTTTGATAATTGTATTCGCCGCCAAATAAGCCATTAACACCGTTTATTAAACGCAATGTAAATATAGGATTTTGAAAGGTGATAGGAATTCGATAAGATTTTCCTTGATAAAATTGTTCGTTAGGCGCCCATCTAAGCGTAAGGGATAATTCAGATGTTTGCAGTTGTTTTGTCTCAGTCTTATAATCATAATAATCATTTGTATTAAAATGTAATCCACCAGCAGCTTGTTGTTTCCAGTTTTTAAATCCAACAAAAAACGAAAAATGGTTTTTAAATTCATTGAGATATTCAAATTTGATAATGTCATTATAAAGCCACTTATCATTAATACCTCTTTTAAATGAAAGTAAAAAATTATCTTCCTGGATAAACTGTAGTTCCTGTCCAGGGATTTTTGTTTCTTTCTGATAACTAAACTTTAATGATTTTACAGGAAACTCATAAATGCTTTTTTTCGATAATGAATATGTCGTTCCGAGATAGTATTTCCATTTTTCATCTTTAAATCCATAAGCAGCATAGGATTCAAAATTTATTTTTTTGCTAAATGCAATAGTTGTTCTACCACCTGCTCTTAATCTGAAACCTTCAACTGGATTGAAACTATAAAACGTACTTATTGGTCCAATTTCAAAATAAGGTCCAATATTCTTATATCCTGCAAATAATAATACCATTATATCCATAGTATGTTTAAATGCTGGAACTTTTTTTATGCTATCAATAGATATATAAACTCCTTTTTCAGATTTTGATAATGCCATATGACGATTAGCAGTCCAAAAACTATCAGGCTTTGCAATATCCTTTTCATTCATCTCAACTACTTCGCCTTTATAATCTTTATCTAAGCGAGGAGTGTTAAATTTTATTTTTTTATATGAAACTGTTCGCTGACCAAAAATACCCATCTTATCTTTTGATAATCCAAAATCAGCTGAAAACTCATCGGAGACCAAAGAATATCCTTGATCTTCTATTTTTTCAAAATCTTGTTCAATTTTTAATTCTTTTACCCAGTTGAGATTAATATCTTTATTCACCGACATATCAACCTTTTTCACAGCATAACTGCTATCCAGTGTGATATACATATAACCTTGAAATAAAAAATCAGAATGATTGCGTGGAATGAAATTCAATTTAATATATTTTATCGAATTTTCTTTCACGGTATCAGTGATAAAAAACCTGTAAAAAACAGGTGACATTGCGGAAATAGGACTGATAAACTGATTCGTCAACAATGTTATATTATTATCATAGATATTAATATCCTGATACAAATATTTCATATACATATCTAACCCTTGATTATCAATGTATCCTTCAAATGCTACAGCTTTATTTGCTATAACTTTTTCTTTGCGAATCGAAGGTGATTTTCTAAAATACACATCTGATAAAGATTCCTTTAAATAAACTGGAAGAACTGGCTTTCCATCAAGTTTTGATGTATCAATATTTTCAAATATAAATTGAAATTTTTTAAATGCTTTTCTGTGCATAAACTTATCTGTTATGTTGCTTAAAGCAAATTGAACTTTTTCATATTTTTCATATTCCACATAATCCGCATCTTCCAGATGGTTTGATGTTTTATGTTTTATAACATTGTCCATCAACTCAACGGCTGGATTGTCTTTGTTTTTATATCTTTTTTTCGGTGGTTTAACAACCATCTCTTTCAATGTTTTTGTTTCGGAATGCATTTTGATATTTGCAAGTTGAATTTTTCCGGGTGAAATCGATTTCGTTTCGGTTTTAAAACCAACACAGGAAATTTTTATTTTATTGAAAGTTTCTTTGGTTGTAATCTGGTAATTCCCGTCAGGATTGGTTTTGGTAGAAATAGAACTATTTTCAAATGTTACATTTGCAAACGCTAAAGGTTCACCGGTCTCAGCATCAGCTACATTTCCTTTCACAATGGTTAAGCCTTTGTTTTGCGAAAATATTTTTCCACTAATAAAAATCAGAAAAAATAAGAAGATGAAATTTTTAATATTTATAGCTTTCACGTAAGTCAAAATAAATTATTTCATTATTAAAAAAAATAGTTGAAATATCAGAAAAATCAATGTTTTGATACTAATAACGAAATAAAAAGTATAATTTATACAAAATTATAAAATATTAATTGATAAGGATTATTAAATCAAATCTTTTCATGATATATGAGAAGTATCAACTTTTTAAAAACTCCGTTGTATAGTTCACGTTTGCTAAATTCATTGCTTTTTGATATTTTAGCTAAAAATAACATTAATCGAAACTAATATATATGTTGAATATTTTCACCGATTTATATAAGCTTACAAGTCATAAAAAAAAGAAAAAGGTTGTTGTTGCTGCCGCTCACAATATTCATGTGTTGGAAGCGATTACTTTTGCTTATACAACAAATCTTGCTGATGCCATTTTGATTGGTAATGCAAAAGAAATTGAAAAGATTGCAAATGAAAATAATTTTAATATTTCAAATCTTGAAATTATTGATGAGTCTGATGATATTAAGTCTGCTGAAATTGCTGTGAAATGTATTTACGAACAACAAGCAGATATATTAATGAAAGGAAGGCTGAATACGGCAATCATAATAAAAGCTGTTTTGAGTAAAAAATATGGATTAATTAAAAATAATCGTTTATCGCATCTTGCTCTTTTTGAATTGAAAAATTATCATAAACTGCTAGGCATGACTGACGGTGCCATCAATATTGCACCTGGGCTGCGCCAGAAATCAGAAATCATAAACAATGCGGTTGAATATTTGAATAAACTTGGAATAGAAAATCCAAAAGTTGCAGCATTGGCCGGCGTTGAGTTTGTGAATCCTGCTATGCCTGCTACGCTTGATGCGCATGATTTAAAAGAAATGTATTTGAAAGGATCAATTAAAAATTGCATCATTGACGGACCTTTAGCTTTTGATAATGCGATAAACAAAGGAAGCGCTCAAAATAAAAATATTATTAGCGAAGTGGCCGGAGATGCTGATTTGCTTCTGGTTCCGAATATTGAGTCAGGAAATATACTTTACAAATCATTGATGTATATGGCTGATGCAAAATGCGCCGGTGTTGTGATTGGCGCAAAAGTGCCAATAGTATTGACTTCCCGTTCAGATACAAAAACTACAAAAATTAATAGTATTGCGTTGGCGGCTGCAATTGAATAGTTCTGATTTATTTCTGTATTCTTAATTAAACTATTTTTGCAAAACTCACAAAAAATTAATCAATCAATAGATGTTGACCTTTCGGAAAGAAGAGCGATTATGCAGCAAAAAGCTGATTGATAATTTATTTTCAAAAGGGAAATCTTTTTATGTTCGTCCGTTTAAAGTTGTTTGGATTGATACGCAACTTGAAACACCAGTTCCAGCTCAAGTCCTTATGCTTGTTGGGAAACGACATTTTAAAAATGCTGTTGACAGAAATAAAATTAAAAGAAGAATCCGTGAAGCCTATCGGAAAAAAAAATCTTTATTTTATGATTATCTTTCGCAATCTGGCAAACAGTGCGCATTTGTAATTATGTTGACTTCAGCAGAAAAAATATCATATCAGGAAACGGAAAAGAAAATAGTTTTAATTTTACAACGTTTACAAAGTGAACATGAAAAAAATTCTAACTAAATTTTTTATTTTAATCATTCGTTTTTATCAGGGAGCAATCTCTCCGTTGTTGCCGCCAACATGCCGATACACGCCAACTTGCTCGCAATACGGCATCGAAGCATTAAAAAAATATGGTCCATTCAAAGGTGGATGGCTCGCATTAAAACGGCTTGCATCTTGTCATCCATGGGGTGGCAGCGGTTATGATCCTGTTCCATAAAAAAATAAATTCAGAAATAATATTTTACTTTACATGAAAAGAGTTGCAAAATTGTCAAAAAAAATAAAGGTTTTTATTGTCGTTATCTCAATAACGATAGGTTCTTTGTGCGTTTATAGTTTTGTTGATAATGATTTTGAGATTGCTAAAAATCTTGACATTTTCACCACACTTTATCGTGAGCTGAATTATAATTATGTGGATGAAATAAAACCTGGAGAACTGATAAGAACCGGCATTGACGCTATGTTGAAGTCATTGGACCCGTACACCGTTTTTATTCCTGAATCAGATTTGGAATCGTATAAATTTTTGACAACCGGCGAATATGGCGGCATTGGCGCATATATTCACAAACAAGGTGAAGACCTTGTTATCTCTGAACCCTATGAAGGTTCGCCCATTCAGAAAGCCGGTGTTCAGGCGGGTGATGTTATTTTGGAAATCAATGGAAATTCCATGAAAAACAAAACTGTTGAAGATATCAGCAAATTGCTAAAAGGCGAAGCAGGAACGCAAGTTCGGATAAAAATGAAAAGAGTTGTTGAGGATAAGTCATTTGATGTTTTGGTAACACGCGAAAATATTAAAATGAACAGCATTCCGTTTTCAGGTATGCTTGATCAAAATGTGGCATATATCAGTTTGTCTGATTTTACGCAGAATGCAGGCGAAAACGTGAAGAATACATTCTTGAAATTGAAAGAAAAAAATAATGTGAAAGGTTTGATTCTCGATTTGCGCGGGAATGGCGGCGGATTGCTACAAGAAGCGATTTTGGTATCAAATATTTTTCTTGATAAAGGCGAACTTGTGGTAAATACAAAAGGAAAAATGGCTGAAATGAATAGGTCGTACAGAACCACTGAAATGCCTGTAGATAAAAAGATTCCACTGGTTGTGCTTGTTGATGAAAACACAGCATCGGCTTCAGAGATTGTCAGTGGCGCGATTCAGGATCTGGACAGAGGAGTTGTCATCGGGCAAAGAACCTTTGGCAAAGGGCTTGTGCAGAATGTAGTTTCATTGAGTTATAATTGCAAACTGAAAGTGACTATTTCAAAATATTATATCCCCAGCGGAAGATGCATTCAAGCCATTGATTATTCTCATAAAAATAAAGATGGAGGTTTTGACAAATATGCTGACTCTCTTCAGAAACCTTTTAAAACCAAGGTTGGTCGAGTTGTTTACGATGGCAAAGGCATTAAACCGGATGTGGTGATTCCTGCAAAAAAACTTAGCAATATTTCTACAAGTTTGATGACCAAATATCTTGTTTTTGATTTTGCTACCAAGTTCAAACACGATCATTCGACAATCGCTCCAGCCAATGAATTCCAGATAACGGATAAAATTTTTAATGACTTTATAAGTTATATTTCAGACAAAGATTTTGAATATACAACTGAGAGTGAAAAGAATTTAAAAAATTTTAAAGAGATCATTGAAAAAGAAAAATATTTCGATAAAGTGAAATCAGAATATGAAGCTTTATATAATAAAATTCTGCATAAAAAAAATCAAGATGTTAATACCTTTAAAGATGAGATTAAGGAATTGCTGAAAAATGAAATTGTTTCAAGATATTATTTTCAAAAGGGTAGGATAGAAGCTTCATTATCCGGAGATCCTGTGATTAATCAAGCTATTCACGTGCTTTCAGATTCTATGGAATATAAAGGTATTCTTAAAGGGGCGTTGTAAAAGGTTTGAAAAAATAAAATTAAAAAGGATCTACATCAATAACAACCTTCACTGATTTATATTTTTCCTGCTGATTAAATAGGCGAATTTGTTTCATGAGTTCAGTTTTCATTTGCTGAATGTGTATGTCTTTTTCAAGTTTAAATAAAATATTTTTCAGATAATATGATTTTATTCTTGAAACAATAGGTTGTTCAGGTCCGAGAATTCGTTTATCAAATATTTTTCGCAGCATTTTCGCCAGCGTTACAGCCGCTTCATCAATCAACTTGATGTCTTTATGTTTTAACGTTAATTTTATTAATCTGTAAAAAGGCGGATACTTAAATTTTTGCCTTTCAAGAATCTGACTTTCAAACATGGCGCTGTAACTATTCTGCAGCGCATAGTTCAACACCGGATGGTCGGGATGAAATGATTGAATGATGACCAATCCTTGTTTGTTTTTTCTTCCTGCGCGCCCGCTGACTTGCGCAATCAGCTGATAACTTCGTTCAAAAGCCCTGAAATCAGGGAAGTTCAGCATGTTGTCTGCATTTAAAATCCCAACCAAACTCACATGATCAAAATCTAAACCTTTCGTCACCATTTGTGTTCCAATCAGAATATCGGTTTTCCGATCTTCAAAATCATAAATAATCTGCTGATAGGTTGTTTTATTGCGTGTTGTATCAAGATCCATCCGTGCAATTTTTGCATTCGGGAAAAAAATAGGAAGTTCGTCTTCAAGTTTTTCTGTTCCAAAACCTTTCATGAGAATGCCTGTATTTCGGCATTCAGGGCATTGTTCAGGAATTTTTATCGAGTAGCCGCAATAATGACAACGAAGCTGGTTGTAATGTTTGTGATAGGTCAGCGTAACATCACAATATTTGCAATGAGGCATCCATCCGCAGGTGTCGCATTCCACTCTGAGCGAGAATCCACGCCTGTTTTGGAAAAGAATGACTTGCTCATGTTTTTGTAAAGCAAGACCTATTTGTTCAATCAACGTTTTGGAAAAATGAGATTTCATCTGCTTTTTGAGCGTTTCTTTTTTTATGTCAACAATTTGAATTGTTGGCAAAAGAATTTCTCCGTATCGTTGATTGATTTCAACCAGTCCGTATTTATTGGTTGTCGCATTGAAATATGTTTCCAATGAAGGCGTAGCAGAGCCGAGCAGCGTTTTTGCTTTGTGCAGCAATGCAAGATATATTGCTGAATCGCGCGCATGATAACGCGGCGCAGGATCGTTTTGTTTGTATGAATAATCGTGTTCTTCATCCACAATCACAAGACCGAGATTGCTGAAAGGCAGGAATATCGCTGAACGCGCGCCTAATATGATTTTATATCTGTTTGGATTATCTGTTGCATTTAAATTATTCCAGATTTCAGCTCGTTCATTTTTATTAAATTTTGAATGATAAACGCCGATATCATTTGAAAAATGTTTTCTCAAGCGATTGATGATTTGTGTAGTCAAAGCGATTTCAGGCAAAAGATAAAGCACCTGCTTCCCTTGACTGATGGCTTCATCAATCAAGCGGATATAAAGTTCCGTTTTGCCGCTGGAAGTAATTCCATGCAATAAAACAATATCTTTGGTTTTATATGATTCTGTGATTTCATCGTATGCTTTTTGTTGCCATTCGTTTAATATTGCAAAATCATTTTTAATGTTTTCATACGTTTTTAATCGTGAAATTTGATTTGAATATATTTCTAAAACTCCTTTTTCAATCAATGAATTCAACTGGCTGTGTGTTGCATTCGCTTTGGCGAGCAGCGCAGATCTGACTACTTTTCGTGGTTCATCTTCAGAATATTTTTTTGATAGTTCGATGAAAGCCATTAGCAATTCGAGTTGCTTAAATGCTTTTTTATTTAATGTGTCGAAAATATTTTTAAGATTTTCTTCGTCATTATTATATTCATCAGTAAGACGAACATACGCTTCAGTTTTTGGTTTGAAATAATCAATGATTTCTTCTTCAACAGTGGCAACTCCTTTATCAATAAGGGATTTAATGATATTTACAACCTTTAGTTGTCCGGTAATTTTTTCAACTTCAGATATAGTTAAAATATTTTTAATCTCAAGCGCTTCAGTAATCAAATATTCTTTGTCATTCAGAATCGAATAATCCTTATTAAAAGTATCATTCAATAATATTTTTGTTTCGCTTGAAAGCTTCATGGCAGATGGCATTGCGGCATTCATCACGTCACCTTCTGAACACATGTAATAAGTGGCAAGCCATTCCCAGAATTTGAATTGGACTTCATTCACCACCGGTTTTTCATCCAGAACGGAAAGAACATATTTCGCTTCAAATCCTTTAGGTGGCGTTTGATGAATTTTTTTAATCAGTCCTGTATAAATTTTTTTCTTTCCAAACTGAACAACAACACGTTGTCCAATCACAACCATTTGATTCATCTCATATGGAACGCGATATGTAAATGCACCTTCAATTGGCAAAGGAAGAAGTATGTCAGCAAAAAGTGTGATTCGTTCCATTTAATATTATTTACATCAAAACTATTAAAAACATTTGTATTAAATAGCTTAAAATTTATAAAAAAACGTATTATATAATATTTTGATTTTTAGTAGTTTACTTTATTATTAAAAATTAATAAGACAAAATGACAGCTTGCGAAATGATTTAAAAAGACAAAAAGTCTTATTTTTATTCAAAAATTCATTTGGTATAAAATTAGTTAGAATAGTTTAAAAAATTTAAAATTAACAAACTAAAAAAATAGGAGGAAACTATGAAACTGATTAGATTTAACAACAGCCCTGCTTTTCCGGAAATCTTTGAAAATCTTTTAAATGACAATTTCTTCGGAAGAAATCCAAGATGGAACAATGTTCCTGCAACAAACATTATTGAACACAAAAATGATTATGAATTGGAACTTGCGGTTCCTGGTTATGAAAAGAAAGATTTTAAGATTGATCTGGAACAAAACATGCTGACAATTTCTGCAACAAAAGAAGAAAATCATGAGGAAAATACAAAAGATTATTCACGCAAAGAATTTTCTTCTTGTTCGTTTTCACGTTCGTTCACTTTGCCTGAAACAATTGATAAAGAAAAGATTCAAGCAAATTATGAAAATGGAATTCTTCATGTTTCTTTACCAAAAGTTGAAGAAGTTAAAAAGCTAACCAAAGAAATAAAGGTTGCATAATTTGGTGAAACAAACAGAGCGAAAAAAGGAGATTCAAAATTGGATCTCCTTTTTCGTTTTTTAAAAATTACAAATACAGTTCAATTAATCCTTTGGGCGCATTGATAAATAAGGTTTTGTTCTTTTTATCAATCTTTTGAATTATTTCTTCAGCTATTGGAATAAGGATTTCCTTTTCTTCAAATTTTATTATCAAAATTGATTGCAAAGTATTTTCGAAAATTGTATCAACCATGCCGATTTCACCGTGAAAAGTATCAACTACTTTATAGCCAATAAGTGAATAAACATCATTCGAAACAGGCTTTTTGCTGGGTTTAAGATTTTTATCTTCAAGAAAAATTTTGCAATTCAGAATTTGATTCGTGTGTTCAGTAGTTTGAATATCTTCAAATTTAATCACACAAGTTGACTTATCAGCAGAAATACCAATGTTTTCGATAAAGAAAGGAATTTTTTCATCTTTTATTTCAATGAAAACAAATTTTTTCTTTTTAAGAAATTGAGAATAAGAATTTGAAGAAAGTGCAACAAACACTTCACCTTTAAACCCTTGCGGTTTAATGATTTTTCCAGCGAAAATAAATTCCGCTTCTATCATGAAATGTGATTATTATTCAGTTGCAGTAACATCCTGAGCTGCTTCTGCTTCTGGTGCTTCAACAGCAGGAGTTTCTTCCTGTTGCACTGCTGCTTCTGCTGAGGCTTTCGCTGCTGCTGCTGATTCTCTTTCAGCATCTGCTGCTTTTTGCCTTTTTTTCTGAAGAGCTAAGCTTCTGGCTTCATTCACTTGAACTTCAGTTTCTAAACGTTTTTCTTGTTCAGATTTCTGAGCGCCTTTGCGTTGAAGAATTTTTTCCTGAATCTTGTTTTGTTTTTCAGTTAACCAAGTTGCAAATTTTTCTTCAGCTTGTTCAGCAGTAAATGCACCTTTTTTAACGCCTTTCATCAAGTGATTTTTGTAAATCACACCTTTGAATGAAAGAATCGTTTTGGCAGTGTCAGTAGGTTGAGCACCTTTCTGAAGCCAATCAAGGGCTTTATTAACATCTAATTCAATTGTTGCTGGAATGGTGATAGGATTATAAGAGCCAATTCTCTCAATAAATTTTCCGTCTCGTGGTGCACGACCATCCGCAATTACAATGTGATAAAAAGGAGCTCCTTTTTTACCATATCGTTGTAATCTAATCTTTGCTGGCATGTTTAATTATTTTTAGTTTTTGATTTTTTAGGACTGCAAAGATGCAAAAATTTTCTTTAATTTTTAAAAAAAGGTTAAAATAAATATCCTATTTAGTAAAATATCAACTTCTTAAAATGAAAACTACATGTTAAATATCATAATATCATTAATTATTCCGAGTTGAAATTATAGATATATTTGTTTAAATTTAAAATTAGGTTTATGGAAAATAAAACAACAAAAATTGAAGTATTGAAAGATGGTCCATTATTAGTTCATGGAGAGATAATAGTTAAAGACTCAGTGGGACAAGAAACCAAAAAAGAAAATACTACAGCATTCTGTCGTTGCGGCGGTTCAGGCAATAAACCTTATTGTGACGGCACGCACAGGAAGAATGATTTTAAAGGATAAAAAGAAATTTTGTATTTTATTGTGTCAACTCAAGAGCGTCTTGCAAGCTGATTCTTTTTTGTCCGGCGAATGCAATGACAAATGAATTTTTAAATGCAGAGGTTGATTTAATTAAATCACACGCTTCATAAGCAATAGATATTTTTTTAAATTTTCCTGAAATATATTTATATTCTCCTTGATGTTTATAAAACCTAACAGGTATTTTAGAGAACTGTTCAGCATTCGTGTCTAAAGGTTGTGAACTTACTATTAACTGAACACTGAAATATATTTCACCTTCTGAAACTTCAATGTTTTTATTTGGTTCATGAATAGAATCCTTTTGTAGCAAGGCATATAACTGTCTTGCTTTTTTTCTTGAACAGGAATTAAAATGCCACCATTCTGTTTGAAGATTTTTAAAACCTGCGTCAATCATTATGTTTCGTAATAAATTTCTGTTTTCAATTTGTTTATTTGATAATATTCCTTGTTTTTGTAATTTTTTTTCAAGTATCGGCATTGCTTTTTCTCCCATAAAATCAAAGGGTGTTCCCATGTCAATTTCATGCCTTGATTTTAAATTTATAATGCTTAAATCCACTGCAGCGCCGTAATTATGTAGTGAACCAAAAGCAGGATTTGAAAGATATTGTATTTTTTTTTCAATGGGCAATTTAACTTTATCCCACATGATTTGCTGTATTTGCAATGGTCGAGCGCCATCAAAAATAATTAAGCTAAAATCCGGATTTATTTGTTTAAGTTTTTTTTGTGCAAGAAAAATTTTTATTGCAACATCTTTTTGCAAATAACATTTTTTAAGATTTCCATATAAATTAATTCCGGTAAAATTGCTTGTTGTTGCGTATTTCAGGTCAACATGAATGGTTGAATCAATTGTTTTAATATCTACTAATCCATGTTGTAAAAACAATTTTTCAATATCTCCAATGCTGTCTTTTGTTGGAAGTGTTTTATGATTTTCAATGATTTTATTTTTTTTAACAACTTCATACTTTTTTGTTTTTTGATTGCATGAAAAAAAAATATTCAAAAATAAAAAGATACTTAAAGAGATATTGCGGTAATTAATTCCAGATAAATTGTTCTTCATTTTATTTAATAATACTTATTTCAATTTTCCTTTCCAGCCCAGCAGCAGGGCTGTAAACAGAATTTCGTTTGTCATTCAAATTATCACTGACTTTAGAATTTGCTTTTTCTTTTCCATACGGTGCTTCAACAAAATTTAGTTGTTTGTTTTTTATAAATTTTGCAAAAATACCTTTTTCATATTCTTTCAAAAAATTTTCAAAACATTCAATTCTTCTTTTTGATAAATTTAAATTATATTCACTTTCATTTAACGGGCTACAAAAGCCTTGAATAAGTAGTTTCAGCGTGTCTTTCTGTTCAAGATGAGATAAAACTTTTTGCAAAAAAGAATGAAGTTTTGGTTCAACAAGCGAAACGTTTTTATTGAAAAAATCTTCAGCTTCTTTTTCTGCTAGTAGTTTTTTCTCCGCATTCATGTCTTTTGAATATTCTGAAATATATTCTTGCTTCAATGAGATATAGTCATTTAGAATATTTAAATAATTTTTTCTTGTATGAATATCAAAAGATTTTGGATCAGGTTCATCATTCGGAAAATAAAGCGAAAGCGGAGAATATATTTCTGTTGATTGTGAAATGCCTTTTTTTACAGTATGTTTCACGGTATCAACAAAAACAATAGTTGGTTTTTTTGTTGTGTCTTTTTTCCATTTAAAATAAAAAATATCATTGCAACAAGTCAATGCTTTTTCATAAAAAGAACCTGGACGATTTGATGTAATATATCCATTTGAATCTTTTTTATTCATTGTAAAATATAAATCATTAAAACTTGTATTGAACGGAAAGCCCATATTTTCCGGATCGTTCAATTGATCTGGTAATCCTTTTGATTTAAAAATATCGTATCCGCCTAGTCCATTTTGCCAATCGGAACTGAAATAAAATGTCTTTGTTGAAGCATCATAAAACGGAGATATTTCATTCCCGATTGTATTTATTTTTGTTCCAAGATTTACAGGTTCAGAATATTTATTTTTTTCAAGAATTGAAGACCAAATATCAAGTCCACCAATGCCTCCGGGACGATCAGATACAAAAAATAAAATCGTCTTGTTGCTGTCGAGTGCAGTAGCAAAGGGCTGCGTGGAAGTATATCCGGGCATATTTATTTTTTTGTTAAGTTCTGTCGGCATTTGCCATTTGCTATTTTTTAATTCCGAAGTATAGATTGAACAAATCATCCCTTTGTTTTTGCTATCATAACATCGAGTGAAAAATATTTTTTTATTACCGGCAATCAAAGTAATATTTGCATTATTACTTTCCGGCTCATTAATAGTAATATCAAGCTCTTTGCCTTTGCTCCATGTTTTATTTTTTTTAGTAGATTCGAAAATTCGAGAAGTGAAATTTCCAGGAGAATAAATATTGGCGGGACTTTCATCAGCAACCTGTTTATCATTAGAAATTTTCCTGAGAGATGAATACATCAAAACGCTATCATTCATTTGGTAAGCATCAAATTCTGAATTGACTGAATTGATATTGCTGTCAAGATGAATAATATCAACAGGAAGCGTGTCGTGTAAAATCTTTTTAGCAAAATCACAGGCTTCAATTTCGTGAGAAGCTGTCTTGGAATAATAGTCATTGTCATTTTTATGTTTTTCAAAATATTTTTCAAAAATCATTTTTGCTTCATCGTATTTTCCATTGTTCTTTTCCATTGTAGCAAGCCAGAATGAACTTAAAGGAAATTTATCTTTGGTGTCTTTTTTGAAAACATATTCATACCATTGTTCAGCATCCTGATAATAGAAATAAAGTCGAGAAGCTTCCGCATATTTATAAACAATATGAATGTCTGGATTTTTTTTCTTCATCAGTTTCTTATAAAATTGAGCAGCCGTATAATAATCTCCTTCAGCAAAATATTGATCGCCCATTTTTATGTAATCATCTTTCGCTTGAGAAAAGGCGCTTTGACTAAGAAATAGAATACAAACAAATCCGAAAAAGTATTTTTTTAACATCTAAAAATTTTAATTTAAAAAATAGGACAAGGCATTTTTAATGGTCTTCTATATTTTTGCAAATTTATAGCATATTGCAATGAAAGTTCAAGTCCGCCACGGTAGTAGCTCGCTGTGTGCAATTTTGAATAATTTATATCATAACTTACATCCAGTGTTACATCTTTATATTTGATACCTAATAGAACAATGGCGGCATCTCCAACACGTGTATATAAACCAAAATCAAAAGCATAAATTTCATAAGGCGAATCTTTATAAGTATATCGGAGTTTTGAACCAATAATAAATTCTTTGTAATTGCCTTGCATCTCGAACATCGCACAGGGAAAGGATTCGAGCCTATTTAATGAATGTGAAATTTTACTTTGATAATAAAGTATAAATTTTTTATTCAAACGGATATCACTATTGTTGAAGAAAGATTGTTGAGGTTCGTTAATGTGATAGACGCTGAATCCTGCATTATGATTGCCTCCTGATGAATTGAAGTAACTCCAATGCATACCGGCGCTAAAGTCGAAAAAAGTAAAATTATTTGTTGAAAAAGTTTCATTGCTTGAAAGATTTGCATTATATGAACTTGTTGCATCATCGAATTGATTGCCGAAAGTTAATTTTTGTAGATTGATTGTTCGCTGCGCTATTCCTGGCATTATGCCAAATGAAAGGAATTGATTTCCTTTATTATTTAAAGCATAAAGAAAAGAAAAACTGACATTCAATTGTGTGATACCAAAATCTGAATCTCCGGCTTTGTCTCTGTTTAGAAGGATTCCAAGACCTGCTAAACTATATTGATGTTTCACTTTGAATTTTGTATCCGCTGAAAAGGATAAGGTTTGAAAGGGAACCGAAATAGATGACCACTGACTTTTTTCATTAAGACAAAAGCGATATTTTTCTTTAAAAAAACCGGCATTAGCAGGATTGATATTTAATGGTGAAGAAAAAATTTGAGAATAATGCAAGTCCTGTCCACTGCTTGTTTCAAGCATAAACAAGAAAGATAGAAAGAATAATTTGAAAAGTATTTCTTTGAATTTCATAAATCTTTATCGAATCAAAGTAACATTTCCTTTTTTGAAATACTTTTCTCCATTGGTGCATTGAACATCAAGGTAATAAACATAAACAGCCGATTCACAGAGTTGTCCTTTGAAACTGCCTTTCCATCCTTCAGATGGATTTGTTGTTTCAAACATTTTTTCTCCCCATCTGTTGTAAACGGTGAAGAAAATAGTTTTTATAAAAACACTTTTTACCATTAGTTCATCATTCTTGCCATCTCCATTGGGTGTAAATGCATTCGGCACAAAAATATATGGTTCATTACAAATAATTTTTTTTACTTCCACTTTCACTGAATCATACCATTTACAGCCGGATGTGTCAGTCATAATTATTTTAAACCATGTTGTTTGAGTTGGAGTAACTTCTGTCGCTTTATTATCAGGTGTTTTACAAAAAGCAGTTGGTTCCCAATGATACATTAAATCAAAATAATCAGGTGTTGAAATCGTTTTGATTTTAGTTGATGTTCCTTCCCAAATAACAGAAGAATCAACAGTTGTAGTCAATTTATAATATTGATAAATAGTATCTTTTATTTGAATACTATCTTTTAATTTGCAATTATTATTATCAGTAATTGTGACCGAATAATACCCTTTGCAAAGGTTATTATTTGCATTTGTGTTTTGTCCATTATTCCATAAATATAAATATGGTGAAGTGCCTCCAGATACTGCAACAGCAGCGTTTCCATTACATGATTGAACACAAATATTGATAGAACTGGAAATTGAATCCTTCAAAGGCAATGGTTGAGTTATAATAAAAGAAGTGTCGGCTTTGCAATTAATTTGATCTGTAACTGTAACAGAATATTTCCCTTGGCTTAAAACAGAAATATATTGAGTGTATTTATTATTACTCCATGCGTATGAATAAGGATTGACGCCGCCTCCGGCTGAGATACTAATTTTTCCATCTGGATAATTATAACAACGTGCATTTTTTAAACTATCAAGATTTAATTTAACATCTGAAATATCAACATGTATAGTATCAATGAATATGCAAGCTTTGTTGCTGACTTTTAAATAATAATAAGTTGGCTGCTTTACGTTTTTAATTAATAATTTATTGTCGTGAATATTTGTATTTAAAGTATCACTAAATGAAGCATTGGATGACCAAAAATAATTTAAGGAAACATCAAATGGTGTGGCTTGTAAAAGCAGATTTGAACCTTTGCAAACAATGGTGTCATTTCCTGCTGAAAGATTTGTTGGTAGTTTATACACATTGATTTTTATTTGAATTGTATCTGTGCAACTTTGATTCGATTCAAGCAATATATAATTTGTAGTATTTGTTGGTGAAGCAAAGGGATTGGAAACTGTAGAATCGGTGAGCCCATTCGTTGGAAACCATTTATAGGTAACATTCGTATCGGCATTTGGATTAATTCCAATTTGAATTTTTTCTCCAAAACAAATTGATTTTTCAGGCAAATTATACGTAGTGTCTTTGAGTAATTGAATGCGTTTAATAATAGTATCTGCAATGTTGCAACTTAATGAATCAATTGCTATCAGGCGAATATTGAATATTCCGGCTTTTGTAAAAGTATGGATAGGATTTTTTTCTGTTGATATTGCAGTTCCATCATTAAAATTCCAGATGAATTTTGTTCCTAAACCTGTATTATTAAATTGAATTTTAGCAGGTGCACATTTAATATTTGGCATATCAAAATCAGCAACAGTCAGGTCAAAGCTGATGTTTATTTTAAATACTGCGTTGTTACAGTTACTTGACTCATTAATTCTAGACCAGGCATCTGTTGTTGTTGGAAAACGTTGACATCCGCCACAGCTGGCACATGATGATTGATAAATATTCCCCTTTTTATCAAAGCGGCTGGTGCCTCCGTCAACATGGTCATGACCGCTGTAAGAACAAAAATTATAATGACGTTCGCCGAAAAAAGTTGCGTATTGCAAAGCTGATGCGTCATTCTTCATAACCATAATGTAAAAATCTTGACCGTCAGTTGTTTTTTGGACAGCATCCGACGTTATATCCATATTTTTTGTGCCTTCAATATTGTTCCATGTATAAAAATCAAAGTCAGCCCATTCACGCCCCCATCCTGAAATATATACTCGATTGCAAATATCTACTGAAAAGGCAGTAGGAGAAATATTTGGTTTGCCATTGCCTGTTCCGAAAACAGTTGACCACACCAATGATTTAAGATCCGGATTGAATTTAGCAATAAACTGTCCGCTATTTGGACTATTATATTTTGCATTATAAATTAATGTTGATCCTGTTGCTTTAGTTTGTCCATAAATATATACTTTGCTGTTTTTATCAGTTCTAACAAAATAGGATTGATCATAATCAGATGAACCGTAGAAAGTGGATGCAAGAATTTTGGTTCCATCTTTTGAAATATGCGAAAGAAAACCATCTGTTGTTCCACCCTGATAATTACCCATTAAAACGCCTGCTGTTGTTGGGAAATCGCTTGAGCTTGTTCCACCTGTTACATATAAATCATAATTGATATCAGTATCAATAGAGTAAACTGCGTCATCTTCGCTTCCACCGATGTATGAACTCCATACAAGATTTGAAAGATTTTGATCCAGTTTGAAAACAATTCCTTCTTCTTTCCCTTTTTTATTTTTTTGAAATGCAGATGCTGATACCGGAAAATCATCTGAAAATGTACACGTACCAATATACACATTGTTCTGATCGTCAGTAATGATTTCTCCACGCGCACCATCTGCATAATTATAATATAAAGAATCATTTCCGTGCATCTGATTGTTAACATAATATTGTCTGTAATTCAAGCCATCATTGGCACTGCCGCCTATGAAGGTTGATGCAGTCAATGTGCTACCGTCAGGACTTAGTTTTGCAACAAATAGGTCAATGCCATGAAAAAAACTTACAACATTATCATAAACAATACTGTCGCCACCTTTAAAAGTTTTATCATAAGCATTTGGCGTTACAGGGAAATTGCTTGAACCTGTAGTGCCAAGGATAATTAATTCATCCGATTTGTTGACAATCAAACTATGCGGCATTTCAGAACTGTTTCCACCAAGATATGTTGCATACAGCCGTTTGCTTCCGGTTGAATCATATTTAATAATTCCAATGTCCCATCCTGGGCTGTAATAATAATTATCTCCAGGATCTCCACCACCAAAAGCAACCTGATAGGCGCCAAGTGTTGTTGGATAGCCTGTGCCGCAAACAATTCCGCCTGAATAAACGTTTCCTTCCAAATCGTATGTCGCTGTAAAGCCCCAATTATCGGCAAAAGAACCGGAATAAGTTGAGAAAATAAGTCCGGGGTCAATGATTAAAGGGAGATTTTTATCATATCCATTCGGAAAAATAAAATGAACGACAGTATCTTTTAATAAATATTTACAAGCTATAATTTTTTTAACATTTTCTTCTAATTGATAAGCTATAGGCTTTGATTCAATTATTTTATTGATGCTTGTTTTTATTACCAGTTCACCATCACTGATTTTTATATCATCTACTCCGGCATAAGATAACGCAATATTATCAGGGTTTCCACCGGTATTGATGATGAAATCATATTTTAAAGTTGTGTTGTTGCTGTAAACTTTCAAATCAATATTTTGATACAAATCATTATAATTAATAGTTTTAAATTTTCTAACATGTGAAGCCCAATGCGAACGATCGTTCCCAACGAAATAGTTGCAATAATCAGTGGTTGGAACAGATGTCGTTACTTTTGTCGCGGGATTTGAATTGCGAAAAATTACTTTATAAGCATGTCCATGAATTACCAAATCTTTCTTGCGAAGACGTTTGTCAAAATCGTTGTGTGCGTGCGAATGAGAGAAATTTTCTTTATCAGTTAGGTTAAATGTGAAACAATTTTTTTCAAGATATAATGTATTTGAACCGATTTCCGTTTTAAATAAAACAGATTTATTCCACTGATTTTTATTTTCTATAAATTCCAGTTTGCTGCTTTCAGAGCAAGACACGCCTTTTGTTTCCTGCTGGGCAAAGGATGAATAAATAACAGAACAGAATATAGGTAGAAAAATATTTTTTATCATTTATATTAATTCAAGTAAAATATGATTCATTTAACTTTTGTTAAAAATAATAAAGATTTTTTAATAAGATAATATTTATAAACAAAATTAAAAACGTCTGATTCTTAATAATGACAAATAAATTCATGATAAGTTTCATATCAATAAAAGTTTTTTTCAACACCTTCAGTTATTTAGTTTTATTTAAATAATTTTACATTTCATTTTCAGTTTTCAATCTTACGTTTTTCATTATGCCGGATTTTACTCATTTACATGTTCATACAAATTTTTCAATTCTTGATGGCGCCGCAGCTATTGACTCATTGATTGACAAAGCGGAAAAATCAGGAATGAAAGCCTTGTCCATTACGGATCACGGGAACATGTTCGGTGTCATGAAATTTATTGAGGAAGCGGATAAAAGAAAAATCAAGCCAATCATTGGTTGCGAAATGTATGTGGCTGCTCAAAGCCGCTTCAAGAAAGATAACAAAGACGATCGAAGCGGGTATCATTTAATTTTATTAGCGAAAAATTTAGTCGGATATAAAAATCTTTCTAGGCTTTCATCACTCGCATTTTTAGAAGGTTTTTATTATACACCACGCATTGATAAAGAGCTTTTGCGTCTGAATAAAGAAGGCTTGATTGCCTCATCCGCTTGTCTTGGCGGGGAAATAGCTTCTAGAATATTGGAAGGAAGGATTGATTTGGCAGAAGAAGCTCTAAAAGAATATCTGGAAATTTTCGGAGACGATTTTTATATCGAACTGATGGATCATGGCGTTCATGAGCAGAAAACAGTTAATGAAGAATTAATAAAAATAGCTAAAAAATTTGGCGTTAAGCTGATTGCCACGAATGACGTGCATTTTATAGATGCAAAAGATGCAGAGGCACATAATATTTTAATTTGTCTGAACACAGGTAAAGATATTACCGAACAAAAATCACTTGTTTATACTGGACAGGAATATCTTAAAACGCCTGAAGAAATGCTACAGGTTTTTTCATATATCCCTGAAGCCCTTGAAAACACAAATGAAATTGTTGAAAAGATTGAACATTATTCTATCAAGCGACCTGTTGTTCTTCCTGTATTCCCTTTGCCTGAAGGATTTGAATCGGAGTTGGAATATCTCAGCCATCTTGCGTTTGAAGGAGCAAAGAAAAGATATCCTGATTTAAAAGAAGAAATTAAAGCTCGTCTTGATTATGAACTTTCTGTAATAAAAAAGATGGGTTTCCCCGGATATTTTTTGATTGTTCAGGATGTCATCAATCAGGCGCGAAATCTGGATGTTGCAGTTGGTCCGGGTAGAGGTTCTGCCGCTGGTTCTGCTGTTGCTTATTGCATTGGAATTACAAATGTTGACCCGATAAAATACAATCTTCTTTTTGAACGATTTTTAAATCCAGATAGAATATCAATGCCTGATATTGATATTGATTTTGATGATGAAGGTCGTGATCGCGTGATTAAATATGTGATTGAAAAATATGGGAAAGACCGCGTAGCGCAGATTGTAACGTTTGGAACAATGGCTGCAAAGTCGTCAATCCGAGATGTGGCGCGGGTTTTAAAGCTTCCTTTGCCAATTGCCGATCGTCTGGCGAAGCTTGTTCCTGAAACGCCCGGAATAACGCTAAAGAAAGCATTTGTCGAAGTGAGAGAACTTGCCAATGAAAAAGAATCAGAAGATTTATTGATTCGGAAAACGCTTTCATTGGCTGAAGTGCTTGAAGGTTCTGCAAGGCACACAGGTGTTCATGCGTGCGGCATGATCATTGGGCCGGATGATTTAATAAATTTTATTCCACTTGCAACGGCAAAGGATTCAGACTTGATGGTCACGCAGTATGAAGGTCAATGGGTGGAAAAAGTAGGGATGCTTAAAATGGATTTTCTAGGATTGAAAACACTTTCAATCATGAAAGATGCCATTAAAAATATTTATAAAAGACATCAGGTTCAAATTGACATCGAGCAAATTCCATATGATGATGCGTTAACTTTTTCTTTGTTTCAGAAAGGAAATACAATCGGCATTTTTCAGTTTGAATCTGAAGGTATGAGAATGTACCTTAAAGATCTCAAACCAACCGACATTGAAGACTTGATAGCGATGAATGCCTTGTATCGTCCGGGTCCTATCAATAATATTCCAATTTTTATTCAACGAAAACACGGGCGTGAAAAGGTTGAATATCTGCATCCATTGTTGGAAGAAATTCTTAAACCGACTTACGGAATCATGGTTTACCAAGAACAAATCATGAAAGTTGCCCAGGTTGTTGCTGGTTATTCACTTGGTAGCGCTGATATTCTGCGAAAAGCCATGGGGAAAAAGCAGATGAAGGAAATGGCAAAGCAAGAAGTCATATTCATCAAAGGCGCTCAGGAGCGAGGTGTTCCAAAGGATAAGGCAGAAGAGATTTTTAAATTCATGGAAAAATTTGCTGAATATGGATTTAACCGTTCGCATTCCGCTGCATATTCCATTATTGCTTATCAAACAGCATATTTGAAAGCGCATTATCCTGCTGAATATATGGCTGCAGTTCTTACGCATAACTTATCTGATTTAAAAAATATAAGTTTATACATTGAAGATTGCAAACGCTCGAAAATACAGGTGCTTGGACCGGATGTGAATGAAAGCAGTTTCAAATTCATGGTAAATAAAAAAGGAGAGGTTCGGTTTGGATTGGGCGCTGTGAAAGGCGTTGGAGAGAATGCTGCTGAATCTTTGATCAGTGAAAGAGAAACCAATGGCATTTATAATGATTTTTTTGATTTTATCGAACGAATCAATCTGCGGATAGTGAACAAACGCAGCATGGAAGCACTGGCGCAGGCAGGCGCATTCGACAGTTTTCCTGATTCGCATAGAGCACAATATTTTTTTAAAGAAAAAACAGAAGAACAAAATTTTATTGAGAAAATTATTAAACATGCTGCTGAGATTCAAAATAAAAAAATGATGAATCAGCATTCATTGTTCGGAGAAGCTGAAACACATTCGATGAATCAGTTGAGCATGCCTGTGTGCGAACGTTGGTCACGCTTGGAGCAACTCGAAAAGGAAAAAGAAGTGGCAGGTTTTTATCTTTCCGGTCATCCGCTGGATGAATATAAAATTGAGATGAAATATTTTTGCAATACAGATATTAATATGTTGAATGAAAATTTGATGACATTTGTTAAACAAAAAAAGGAAATAACCTTTGCAGGCATTGTCACGTCCTTTGTTCAGCGCACAACGAAATCAGATACTTTATTTGGAAATTTTGTTTTAGAAGATTATTCGGGCTCCATCCGATTAACTTTATTTTCTGAACCGTTTCTAAAATGGAGACATTTCATTCAGGAAACCGGACAACTCTTGCTAATCAAGGCAATCGTTCAAAATAGAAATTATAATAGAAATAAGGAAAGTCAACAAAATGAGCAACTGGTGCCGGAAATAAAGATTACAAATATTTCTCTCTTGCCAGAATCATTGGATAAGATGCTTAAAAAAGTATCAGTGATTCTTCCGCTTTCAGCTATTGATAAAGGTTTTATAAAAGATATAAATAATCAGATAAACGAAAATCAAGGAAACTGCAAAGTTGAATTTGAAATTTTTTCCGAAGAAAAAAGTAAAATAATTCTTTGTCCAACCAATGGTGGAATGAAGGTGAACAGCTTATTTATCAAATATCTTGACGAATCGGATATTAAATTCAAACTCATCGGATCATAATTAAATCTTATTCTGGTACTGTTTTTAAATAATTTTTTTAATTTTATACTTTGATTCAATAACTTAAATATTATGGCAATAGAACTAACAAGTGCAAATTTTGATGAACATGCTTTAGTTGAAAATAAACCTGTAGTGGTTGATTTCTGGGCAGAATGGTGTGGTCCATGCCGATTGATCGGGCCGATACTAGATATGCTTTCCGTAGAATATGAAGGAAAAGCGGTGATTACAAAAGTGAATGTGGATGATAATAATGACCTCACAACAAAATATAAAATTATAAATATTCCTACCATGCTGTTTTTGAAAAACGGTGAAGTAGTGGATAAAATAATTGGTGCAACAAACAGAAATGCAATAGTTGAAAAAATAAACTCATTGCTTTAGTGAGTTATTTTTTAGTATTTAATTTAAACCAATCTCTTCATGGACGACTCCATTAAACAGGAGAAACTGTATCAGTTTGGTAATCTGGAATTGATTGCTGCTCATGTTGTGGAAGGGTTTATCGTCGGGTTGCACAAAAGTCCGTTTCATGGTTTTTCTGTTGAGTTTGCTGAACATCGTCAATACAATGTGGGTGAATCAATCAGGCATATTGACTGGAAGCTTTTTGGCAGAACAGATAAGTTGTTTGTAAAACGATTTGAAGAAGAAACAAACCTCAGATGTCAGATTGTGATTGACAATTCTTCTTCCATGTATTTTCCTGTGAAGGAAAAATTGTTAATTGAAAATCCAAATAAAATAACCTTCTCTGTTTACTGTGCTGCGGCATTGATAAATCTACTCAAGAAACAACGCGATGCTGTTGGCTTGACAATTTTTTCTGATGAAATTGAAATGCAAACAGCTTGCAGATCATCGGCTGTGCATCAGAAATATTTATATCAGTTGCTTGAAAAAATGTTGAAACCATTGTCTCCAAACGAACACAGAAAAACATCTGCAAGTTCGATGTTGCATCATATTGCTGAAAATATTCATAAACGTTCGCTGGTGGTCATTTTTAGTGATATGTTTGAAGATGTTGGGAAAGAAAAAGAAATGTTTTCTGCCTTGCAGCACTTGAAACACAACAAACATGAAGTCATTCTTTTTCATATTGTTGACAAGAAAAAAGAATTGGAATTTGATTTTGACAATAAGCCGTATCGCTTTATTGACATGGAAACCGGCGATGAACTAAAGCTGAATCCTGCGGAAATAAAGGAAAAATATATTGCACAAATGAATGCTTTTTCGAATGATCTGAAAATTCGTTGCAGCCAATACCAGATTGATTTTGTTGAAGCTGATAT